>Ga0315283_10005427_pt1 | contig 11260 bp, 11 predicted proteins | sample YL17G09_0_MG_FD_204541 | JGI IMG/M metagenome (GOLD analysis project Ga0315283, IMG submission 204541) | Sediment microbial communities from Yellowstone Lake, YNP, Wyoming, USA - YL17G09_0 | ecosystem: Environmental > Aquatic > Freshwater > Lake > Sediment | place: USA: Wyoming | collected...
GGTGTCGTCGCGTTCGGGGTGCTGGCGGTGGTGCTGCGTGGGGCGGAGGGCCAGGCCGGCGGATGGTCGGATGGTCGGGCGGTCGGACGGTCAGATGGCCCGATGGTCGGGGACGCGGCCGGGCGCTCGTTCTGGCAGCCGGTCGCGGCCCTCGTGTTCCTCACCGTGGGCCGGTTGCCGGAAGCGTTGATCCTGCTCCGCCTGCAGGACATGGGTGTCGCGATCGTGGCCGTGCCGCTGGCGTGGGCGGCGCTGCATGTCGTGCGGACCCTGGCGGCCTACCCGGGGGGCTGGCTGAGCGACCACCTGGGCCCACGCGGCACGATCGCCCTGGGAGGGGTCGTCTTTGCCGGCGTGATCCTGGCGCTCGCGGCCGCCCTGCCACCGGCCCTCGCGGTAGCCACTTTTCTGGCCCTCGGCCTGGTGACGGGATTGACGGAAGCCGCAGAGCGCGCGGTCGTGGCCCAGCTGGCGCCGATCCGGATGGGGTCGGGGTTCGGATCGTGGCAGGCGCTGGCGGGGCTTGCCGCCCTGCCCGCGGCGTTGCTGTTCGGGTGGGTCTACCAGGCAGTCAGCGGGCCGGCCGCGCTGGCTGCCTCCGCCGGCGCCGTCGGGCTCGGCACCGCGGCCTGGCTCACCGTGTCAGCAGCAGCGCGTCGGCCCGCCTGAGTACCTGGCCCGGACGAATTCGTCGAAATACTCCCGCTCCGTCGGCATGGGGCACCCGGGATGGTGCGCCTGCAGATGCGCCAGGTACGCCTGATAGTCCGGCATGCCCAGCACCCGCCGGACGGCGGCCAGCAGCCCACGCCCTTCCGCCTCTCCGCCCCTCCGCCCCTTCTCAGACATAGGCCGACTCCACGAACGTCGTTTCCGTCGACACAGCGGGCTTGCGTCCCCGCGCCACGGCCATCCATTCCCGCAGGGACGCGATCACCAGGACCACCGTGATCACCATGAAGATCGCCGCGACCGCCGCGTCGAGGCGGTCATTGACGATGATGCGCGCTCCTTTCGTCGGGTCGATGGTGCCGCCGGCAATCTGTCCGGCAATGGCCCGCGCATGGGACAGGAAGCCGAGTCGCGGCTCCGGCGAGAAGATCTTCTGGTAGCCGGCGGTCATGGTCACCGTCAGCAGCCAGGCGAGCGGCAGCAGCGTCACCCAGGCATACCGCGCCCGGCCGGACTTGATGAGCAGGGTCGTGCCGACGCAGAGTGCCACGGCCGCCAGCAGCTGGTTGCTGATGCCGAACAGCGGCCAGAGGGAGTTGATGCCGCCGAGCGGGTCGAGCACACCCTGGACCAGGAAGTAGCCCCACCCGCCCACCACCGCGGCCGAGGCAATGATGATGCTGGGATACCATGAGGTGCGGCCCAGCGGCTTCCAGAGATGGGCGCCGAGTTCCTGGACCATGAACCGCCCGACCCGGCTGCCGGCGTCCAGCGTGGTGAGGATGAAGAGCGCCTCGAACATGATGGCGAAGTGGTACCAGAAGGCCATCAGGCCCTGGCCCAGCACGCCGGAGAAGATGTAGGCCATGCCGACTGCGAGCGAGGTGGCGCCGCCGGTCCGTCCGATCAGCGTCGTCTCGCCGACGGCGGCGGCGAGCGACGTCATCCGCTCCGGCGTCAGCGCGAAGCCCCAGTTCCGGACCGCCTCCGCGGCCGTCGCCGCGGTGTCCCCCAGCGCGGCCAGCGGTGCGTTGATCGCGAAATAGACCCCGGGCTCGAGCGCGGTCGCGGCGCAGAGGGCCATCACCGCCACGAACGACTCCATCAGCATCCCACCATAGCCGATGAACCGGGCATCCCCTTCCTGGCGGATCATCTTCGGCGTGGTGCCCGACGACACCAGGGCATGGAAGCCCGAGATCGCCCCGCAGGCGATGGTGATGAACACGAAGGGGAACAGCTTGCCCGCGAAGACCGGGCCGGTGCCGTCGATGAAGCGCGTGACCGCGGGCATCTGGAGCGGCGGCAGCACGATCAGCAGCCCGATCGCGAGCAGCGCGATGGTTCCGATCTTCATGAAGGTGGAGAGGTAGTCGCGCGGGAGGAGCAGCATCCAGACCGGCAGGACGCTCGCGGCGAACCCGTAGATGATCAGGGCCCAGGCGATGGTGAGGCCGTCATGGCGGAAGAGCGGAGCCAGGGTCGGCGAGTGCGAGACCCAGTTTCCCCCCACCAGGGCCAGCATCAGCAGGGCCACACCCACGACGGAGGCCTCCATCGTTTGGCCGGGTCGCCAGACCTTCATCCAGAAGCCCATCAGTAACGCGATCGGGATGGTGCAGAGGATGGTGAACACGCCCCACGGACTGTCCTTGAGGGCGTTGACCACCACCAGCGCGAGGACCGCCAGCAGGATCACCATGATGGCGAGGATCGCGACCATCGCCACCAGCCCGGTCAGCGGGCCGATCTCCTCCTTGGCCATCTGGCCCAGGGACTTCCCGTCCCGCCGCATCGAACCCCAGAGGATGATGAAATCCTGCACGGCCCCGCCCAGCACCACCCCGAAGACGATCCAGATGACTCCAGGCAGGTACCCGAACTGGGCCGCCAGCACCGGGCCGACCAGCGGCCCGGCACCGGCGATCGCCGCGAAGTGATGCCCGAACAGCACCCAGCGCTGGGTCGGGATGTAGTCCCGTCCATTGTTGAGCCGCTCGGCCGGCGTCGCCCGCCGGTTGTCGAGCCCGAAGACCCGGTACGCCAGGAAGCGGCTGTAGATCCGGTAGGCGACGAGGTAGGTGCCGACCGACGCGAGCACCAGCCAGGCGGCGTTGATGGTCTCGCCGCGGTGAAGGGCCAGGACGCCCCAGGCCCCCGCGCCGATGACGCCGATGACTGCCAGGAGGATTCTCTGCATATGGGCGAATGTAGGGTGCCGGGGTACCGGGGTGCTAGAGTGGCTCGCGCCGTCCTCCCCCATTGCGGGTCCCCAATTCCGCCCGTAGCTTCGTGAGTCCATGCCATTCCCACACTTCGGATCGAACTCCCCCGATCGCTCGCCCGAGCCGGGGCAGACGCCCGGCGCCGTCGAGGAGCCGAGGCTGGCCGAGATCCTCAGTCAGGGGCATCGGGGCAAGACGGTGCTGGTGACCGGTGGGGCGACCGGGCTGGGCCGGGCCATCTGCCTCGAGTTTGGCCGGCTCGGCTGCAACGTCGCTTTCTGTTTCGTGGGCATGCCGGGACGCGACGTCCGCGAGACCGCCATGCTTACCGAAGCGACGCTGGCGGCGATGGGGGTCGGGGTCTTCGCCGACACCTGTGACGTCCGGGACCGCCAGGCGGTGGCCAACTTCGTCTATCAGGCCCGCGAGCGGTTCGACACGGTTCACTATCTGATCAACAACGCCGGAATCGCCAACGACGGTGCGCTCTGGCGGCTGTCCCCGCCCGACTGGGCCGAAGTCATCGACACGAACCTGACCGGGGCGTTCAACTGCATCAATGCGGTCTCCTCCCTGTTCAGGGCGCAGCGGTTCGGCAAGATCGTGAGCATCAGCTCGCATCAGTCTCGCCAGCCTGGCTTCGGGACCGCCAGCTATGCCGCCAGCAAGGCCGGACTCGAGGGACTGACCCGTTCCGCGGCGGTGGACCTCGGACCCGCCAATGTGAACGTGAACGCCGTCGCGCCCGGGTTCATCCGCACCGAACGGCTCGAGCAGCTCCCTGCCGAGGTCATCGAACGGGCCAAGAAGGGGGCGGTCCTCGGCCGGATCGCCGAACCCTGGGACGTAGCCCAGGTGGTGTCGTTCCTCTGCTCCGATGCCGCCCGGCATATCACGGGGCAAACGATCGTGGTGGACGGAGGTCTCTCCCTCGGGTAGGCGGGGCGGTTATTTTCCGCTCCCATGGACACTTACCCTCCGTTCGCCCGCGTGGGGCTGCTGGCCGCCACGACGCTGCTCCTGGCCCAGGCGGCATGGGGCCAGGCCACGTCCCAACAGACCGACCGGGTCCTCAAGCGCACCGGCATCGCGACGGAAGCGCTGGCGGGACAAGTAGTTGGCGTCCTGCCGCTCACTCACATGAGCCGCGACACCGCGCTACGCGACTCCCTCCTGATGGGGCCGCGGGCCAACGTCCTGCGGTGGGCCGACTCCGTGCTGGGCGAGACCCTGCTCGAGCAGAACCCCGAGATCAACTGGATGCTGCCACCGGAGTTGCGGCGAACTTCCCGCAAGGCGGCCGGGATGATCCCCGAGCCGGACCGGATGGGGCAGTCGGTCATGCGGTCGCCGAAGCTCGATCAGGTTCCGGATCCCTTGCGGGGGTATCTCCGGACGCTGATGGGGGTGGCCGGCGGGCGTTTCGTCTTCATTCCCGCCAGCATCGCCGCGGGCAAGGATTCGGTGGGGGCGATCCGGCTGACCCTGATGGCCGTCCTGGCTGACACGCGAACGGGCAAGGTGGTCTGGCGGTCCAGCAACGCCACCGGCACCGCCGCCACGCCGGCGGAGGCTCTGCTGGCAGCGGTCAAGACCTTCCTCCCGGACGCAGACACCCCGTGACGTATCAGGCTACGCTGATTCCGGGTGACGGGATCGGCCCCGAGATCACCGCCGAGACCGTCAAGGTGCTCGAGGCGACCGGCGTCGCGTTCGAGTGGGATGAGCAGGTGGCCGGTGTCACCGCCTTGGAGCGCTGCGGCACCCCGATCCCCGACGCCACCATCGAGAGCATCCGGCAGCGGAAACTTGCGCTCAAGGGGCCGCTCACGACACCGGTCGGGGCCGGCTTCCGAAGCGTGAACGTGGCGCTCCGGAAAGAGTTCGAGCTCTACGCCAACCTCCGCCCGGCCTACACGATCCTGCCGGGCCGCTACGACAACATCGACATCGTGCTGGTCCGCGAGAATCTCGAGGGACTCTATTCCGGCGTCGAGCACTTCATCGGCATCGACAAGGACCCGCGGGCAGTGGCCATCTCCGAGGCGATCCTCAGCCGGTTCGGGGCCGAGCGGGTCATCCGGTTCGCCTTCGAGTACGCGGTGCGGACCGGGCGGAAGCAGGTCACCGTGGTCCACAAGGCCAACATCCTGAAGATGGTCGGCGGCCTGTTCCTGGAAGTGGCGCACGGCGTGGCCAGGGAGTTCGAGGGTCGGGTGGCCTCCACCGACATGATCGTGGACAACGCCGCGATGCAGCTGGTGCTCAAGCCCGAGCAGTTCGACGTGATCGTCACGACCAACCTGTTCGGCGACATCCTGAGCGATGAGATCTCCGGCCTGGTGGGGGGGCTCGGCCTCACACCCGGTGGCAACATCGGGGCGGGCGCCGCGATCTTCGAGGCAGTGCACGGCAGCGCGCCGGACATCGCGGGAAAGGGCCTGGCCAACCCGGCCGCGCAGATGCTCGCGGCCGCGATGATGCTCGACCACCTCGAAGAGCGGGCCGCCGCCAAGCGCCTGCGCAACGGCATCCGCCGCGCCATCGTCGAGGACGGTGTCCGGACCCGCGACCTCGGCGGCACGGCCACCACCGCCCAGTTGGGGGATGCTGTCGCGCGTCGGGTTGCCTGAGGTTCCCTGCGTCCGGTGCCGCGAGCGCGTCGCCGGACTCGCCTGGGGGGACCGGTGCCCGAAATGCCACGCCGATCGGAGGCGGCGTGCCAATTATCTCGCCCGACGCATCTCCCTGGTGGCGGCACTGATCGCGGCAGGGCTGCTCGGCTGGCGGTTTCCCGCCGGGCCGAATTCGCGGATCTGGATCGGGATCGGCACGCTGATGATCTTCTTCCTCGTCCGCAACATCGCGTTCCGCCTGGCCATGGAATTCCTCCCGGATTGAGGGGGCTACGATGACACGGTCGACAATGCTCGCGGGTCTGCTGCTGCTGGTCGTCACCGCGCCGGTGACGGCGCAGACAGGCGTCACGCTCTATTCGGACGGGCGCGTGCTGGTGCGCCGGACGCTGCCGATCCAGGTGCCGCAGGGCACGTCGGTGCAGCGACTGGCGCTCGGACCGCTCGACCCGGGTTCGGTGTTTTCGCTGGATGCCGACCTCTTCATCACCGGCACCTCCTACGATGCGGCCGTGGATGAAGCCAATACCATGCGCCGCGCCATCGGCCGGACCCTGGTCTTCGAGACCGGCGGACGGACCAACGGCGTCATGGATACGGTGGTGGCGGAGGTGCTCGGAGTCGAGCCCGAGCGAGTCCGGTTGCAGGACGGGAGGATCCTGTTCGCGCGCCCGGGTCGGCCGCGGTACCCGGACGATCTGGTCCAGCTGGTGCCGACGCTCGCCGTCGGGGTCCGGAGCCCGGCCCCGCGGAACGGTCTTTCGCTCGGCTATTTCACCGAGGGGGCGTCATGGAGCGCCGCCTATCAGGTCCTCCTCGGGCGCGGCACCGCCCGGATCACGGGACAGGCGGTCATGCCGTCACAGCGGCTCTCGGTGGACGACGCCGACGTGCAGCTGCTGGCGGGTGACATCGGCGCCGCGCGACCGGCCTCGCCGTACGCGGCGCGAATGATGGAGTCCAAGATGGCCGCCGATGCGGTCGGGGGCGTCGCCGCCGAGCAGCAGATCGGGGAGTCGCATCTCTACTCCCTGCCAGGGCGGCTCACGCTCCGCCCGGGCGTCACCACCACGGCCGCCTTGTTCGAGCCGGCCACCGCGCCCTGGGAGCGCGTCTACACCGTTCGCGGTCAGTTGCCGTGGTACGGGCCGATGGGGCAGGATGGCGGGGAGAACAAGCAGCCGGTCGAGGTGCACTATCTGATCAAGCGGCCCCGCCCCTCGGAGTTCGGGGACCGGCCGCTGCCTGGAGGCAGCTGGCGGATCTACGAGGCCGATGCCTCTGGTCGCCTGCAGTTGGTCGGTGAAGCGGGGACCGGTCACTCGGCGGCGGGGCAGGACCTTCGGCTGGCCGCCGGCACGGCCTTCGACCTCACCGCCACGCGGGTGCAGACCGACTACGCCACTCGGCGGGACAGTACCCGGACGATCGCGACCGTCGGCTACCGCGTCACCCTGGCCAACGCCAAGGACAGCGTCGTGAGCGTAGACGTGCTGGAAGAGCGCTACGGCGAATGGCGCATTCTCGAAAGCTCCCGTCCGGCCGAGAAGCTCTCCTCCACCCAGACGAGGTTCCGGATGCGGGTACCGGCCCGCGGTGAGGTCGTGCTGACCTATCGGGTCCGGATCGTTTGGTGAGCGACGGGCGGTCCATCCTGCATCTGTCGGACCTCCATTTTGGCGGTCGGGCCGACCTCGCGCAGATTGAGGCCCTCGAGCGGCTGGTGCCTGAGCTGGCGCCGGCCGCCGTCGTCATTTCCGGCGATGTCAGCCAGCGGGCCCGCCACGGGGAGTTCCAGCGGGCCCTGGCGTTCGTCGCGGCGTGCCGGCGGATCGCGCCCACGCTCCTCATTCCGGGCAATCATGACGTGTCGTGGTGGGCGAGCCCGTTCGGCATCCGGGGCCAAGCGCCGCTGCACCGGAAGTATCGCCGCTACTTTGGCGAGGACCTCGGGCCGGTGCTGCAGACCCCGGGGATCGTGATCGTGGGCACGGTATCGGCCAATGGCCTGGCGGCGGGCTCGGTCACGTGGAACCCCCGGGACCTGACGGTGAAGGGGCACCTGCCGAAATCGGAGACCGATCGGGCGGCGGCGGCCTTCGCCAAGAGCGACTCCGGGGCGCTCCGCGTCGTCGTCCTCCATCACAACGTCCTCCGCGGCCAGATCTCCAACCGCTGGGGACTGGCCCATCCGCTCGACGCGCAGCGCCGGCTGCTGGCCAGCGGAGCCGACCTGGTCCTTTGCGGCCACGACCATCAGGAGTGGGTCGGACAAATAGAGCAGCGCACCGTGGTGGCGGCGGCCAGCACCCACACTCCGATGACCCGGGGCAAGCGGCCCTCGGCGTTCAACCTGGTTGAGTTCGATGACCAGCGGTTGAAGGTCGGCTTCATGCGGTGGCATCGGAACGGCGGCGCCTTCGAGCCGGCCGACAGCTTCGAGTTCGCCCGGGGAACCACCCGGCCTCCCACGCAGTAAGTCCTTCCACCAGCAGCAGTTGACCGTCTGAGGCCCACGCTTCCAGCGCGGGACCGTTCGGGGTTACTTTGAAGGGCTCTTCGCGCCCAGAATCCAAGAGGCAGCCATGGCGACCGCCACCGGATCATCCCGCTTCACCGGCGTGGACTTCTACGCCCTCGACACTCTCCTCAGCGAGGAAGAGCGCGCCGTCCGTGACACCGTCCGGACCTGGGTGGACGAGAACCTGATGCCCATCATCGGCGAGCACTACATCGAGGGGAAGTTCCCGAAGCATCTCATCCCGCAGATGGCGGAGCTGGGCTTCTTCGGCGCCAACCTGCCCGAGGAGTACGGCTGCGCCGGCCTCAATAACGTCGCCTACGGTCTCATCATGCAGGAACTGGAACGGGGCGACAGCGGCATTCGGTCCTTCGCCTCGGTGCAGGGGGGCCTGGTGATGTACCCGATCCATGCCTTCGGCTCGGAAGAGCAGAAGCGTCACTGGCTGCCGCGACTCGCGTCAGGCCAGGAGATCGGCTGCTTCGGGCTGACCGAGCCGGATTTCGGCTCGAACCCGGGCGGGATGATCACCACCGCCCGCCAGACCGCGGACGGCTGGGTGCTGAACGGTGCCAAGATGTGGATTACCAACGGGTCACAGGCGACCGTGTCGATCATCTGGGCCAAGACCGGCGCGATCGACGACGCCAAGTCGGTCCGCGGCTTCATCGTGCCGACCAGCGCGCCGGGCTTCACCTCCCGGGACCAGAAGGGCAAGCTGTCACTGCGCGCCTCCGACACCAGCGAACTGGTGCTGCAGGACGTGAAGGTGCCGAAGGACGCGATCCTGCCGAAGTCCGGCGGCATGAAGAGCCCCCTCTCCTGCCTGACCCAGGCGCGGTATGGCATCGCCTGGGGCGCGATCGGCGCGGCGACGGCCTGCTACGACGAGGCGGTTCGGTACGCCCAGAACCGGGTCATGTTCGACCGGCCGATCGGGCAGACCCAGATCCAGCAGGTGCGGCTGGCGGACATGCTGACCGAGATCACCAAGGCACAGCTCCTGACCCTGCAGCTCGGCCGGCTCAAGGATGCCGGGACCATGACCCCACAGCAGGTCTCACTCGCCAAGCGCAACAATGTCAACATGGCGACCGAGTGCGCCCGCGAAGCCCGCCGCCTGCTCGGCGCCAACGGGATCCTGATCGAGTACCACTCGATGCGGCACATGGCCAACCTCGAGTCGGTGTACACGTACGAGGGCACGCACGACATGCACAGCCTGATCCTGGGCCAGGAGATCACCGGCCTCAGCGCCTTCTGAGCAGCAGGAAGCAGCGAGCCGGAAGCAGGAAGCAGCGTGCAGGAAGGGGTGGTGCAGGACCCCGAATGCTATCTAGTTCCCTGCTCCCTGCTCCCTGCTCCCCCCTCACCCCTCACCGCACCCTTGGGCCTATGAAGATCGCCGTCTGCCTGAAACGCGTCCCGGACACCACCGCCAAGATCACGATCGGCCCGGATGGGAAGTCGATTGACGAAGCCGGGGTCAAGTTCGTCGCGAACCCGTACGATGAGTACGCCGTCGAAGAGGCGCTCAAGCTCAAGGAAGCGGCGGGCTCCGGGGAGACGGTGGTGGTCTGCGTGGGCACCGATGCCTCCCAGGAAACGATGCGCGGCATGCTGGCGATGGGGATCGACCGGGGCGTCCTCCTCCAGGTCGACGCCAGGGGGGCCGACAGCTTCGGGGTCGCCCAGGCGCTGGCGGACGAGCTGAAGACGGGGGGATACGACCTGGTCCTCTTCGGCAAACTGGCGGTGGATGACTACCAGCACCAGGTCGGTCCCATCGTGGCCGAACTGCTCGGCTGGCCCTGCATCACCACGGTGGCCCACCTGAAGGTGGCGGACGGCAGCGCCGAGGCGGAGCGGGAGATCGAGGGCGGCGTCGAAGTCGTGACCTGCAGTCTTCCGGCGGTGCTCACCTGCGACAAGGGGCTCAACACCCCGCGGTTGGCCAAGCTGCAGGGCATCATGGCCGCCAAGAAGAAGCCCCTCGAGGTGAAGCCGGTGTCGCTGGCCGCCGCTGGGGTGGAGGTGCTCTCACTGGCGCTGCCACCCGAGCGGGCCGCCGGTCGCATCGTCGGTGAGGGTGCCGATGCCGTCCCCGAACTGGTTCGTCTCCTCCGTGCCGAAGCGAAGGTGATCTGACATGACCGCGATTCTCTGTGTGCTCGAGCAGCGGGACGGGGCCCTTCGCAAGGTCTCACATGAGGTGCTGGCGGCGGGCCGCCGGCTCGCCGACGGAATGGGTGCCACCGTGGATGCGCTGGTGTTCGGTACGGGCGCCGTGGCCGGGACCGATGCGCTGGGTGCCGCCGGGGCCGACCGGGTGCTCACCGCGACCCACGCCGATTTCGCCAGGTACTCCCCGGACGGATGCGCGACGACGATTGCCGGCGTCGCGGGGAACTATGCCGTCATCGTCTTTCCGGCGACGGCCACGGGGAAGGATCTGGCGCCGCGGGCCGCCGCCAAGCTGGGCGTGGCCTGCGCGTCGGACGTGACGGACCTCGCGATCGAAGGAGGCAAGGTCGTCGCCGTGCGCCCGATCTACGGGGGCAAGGTGCTGCAGAGAGTGCGGCTCAACGGGTCGCCGGCGGTACTGTCGGTTCGTCCCAACGTCTTCCCGCCCGTGGCGGCTGGAAAGGCGGGGACGGTCGAGCCGATCAGCGTGCCGGCCTTCACGGCGCGCGCCGTGGTGAAGGAGGTCAAGGCGCCCGCGCAGGCCACGCTCGACGTCAGCGAGGCGGCGATCGTGGTCTCGGGCGGGCGGGGGCTCAAGGAGGCCCAGCACTTCAAGCTGCTGGAGGATCTGGCGGCCGCGCTGGGCAATGCCGCGGTGGGCGCCAGCCGTGCGGTAGTGGACGCTGGCTGGGTCGATCATGCTACCCAGGTGGGCCAGACCGGCAAGACGGTGAGCCCGTCGCTCTATGTCGCGGTCGGCATCTCCGGCGCGATCCAGCACCTGGCAGGTATGCGGACCTCCAAGGTGATCGTGGCCATCAACCGCGACAGGGACGCGCCGATCTTCAAGGTGGCCGATTACGGCATCGTGGGCGACCTGTTCGAGGTGGTGCCGAGGCTGACCGAGGAGATCCGCAAGATCCGGAGCGAGTAACAACCCATGTCCCGCATCCTGCCGATCCGCCACCAGGCTCCGCTCCCGCTCGAGCACCTCATCCGCGCCGAGGCCCCGAGCGCCGAAG
>Ga0315283_10005428_pt1 | contig 11260 bp, 9 predicted proteins | sample YL17G09_0_MG_FD_204541 | JGI IMG/M metagenome (GOLD analysis project Ga0315283, IMG submission 204541) | Sediment microbial communities from Yellowstone Lake, YNP, Wyoming, USA - YL17G09_0 | ecosystem: Environmental > Aquatic > Freshwater > Lake > Sediment | place: USA: Wyoming | collected...
TCGCGGTCGCGTAGGCAGCGAGAGCCTCGGCGCGGGCAGTGGCATCCATCGAGCGGCCAGTCTAGGCGGCTCGCCGGATGGGCGACAGGGGACGGAGCGCGAAACCCTGGAGACCGGCTAGAGCCGGTCACCGTGCCTCTGACACCGTCCGCCCGGGACAAGTCACCGTGCCTCTGACACCATCCGGCCGGGGCAAGCAACCGTGCGCCCGCCACCATCCGGCCGCAACAGGCCGGCGGGCCGGCCTCTTCAGGGATTCTGCGTGCGATCAAGAGCTCGCGCTAGAGGATTAGAGATCGAGCAGGAACGAACAGCCCGGATCTGCAAACAGAAAGAAGCCTGCGTAGCTCCCGGTACCGTTCTTCACCGGAAGCTACGCAGGCCTCAGCCGCAGCCGCAGCCGCCGCCGCAACAGCCACCTGCGCTGCCACCGAACGACGGCTTCGCGGAAGCACCGTGTACTGCGAAAGCCGAGATCTGCTTCAACACGTCGGTCGCGTTGCACGAAGGGCAGGTGATGACCTGGTCGTCGCTGCGAACGAGCTCGTCGAAATGATCCTCGCACTCCATGCACGCGTATTCGTAGATCGGCATAGCTCGAGTGTACTGTCCCGCACTCGTGGAGCGATGGACCACACCGACGCTCGAGGGCCGGATCGTGCGACTGGAGCCGCTCGCGCCGCGGCACGCTGACGACCTCTATGAGGCATCACGCGATCCACGCATCTGGCGCTGGTTGCCGATCGTCCAGCCGCGCACGCGCGAGGAGTGGCAAAGGTGGCTGGAGGGGGCGCTCGAGCGCACCGACGCAGGGCTCGAGCTGGCATTCGCGACCGTCCTCCAGGAGACCGGCACAGCGGTCGGCTCGACGCGCTACCTCGCTCTGCGGCCGGAGCACCGGAGCCTCGAGATCGGGTGGACCTGGCTGGCGCCGTCGGCCTGGGGCACCGGCGCGAACACGGACGCAAAGCTGCTGCAGCTCGAGCACGCGTTCGAGGTGCTCGGCTGCCGCCGGGTCGAATTCAAGACGGACGCCCTCAACGAGCGGGCGCGCCCGGCGCTCGCGGGGCTGCCGGCTCAGTTCGAGGGAATCCATCGGAAGCACATGCTGGTGCGTGGAGGCGAGAACCGCGATTCCGCCTGGTACAGCATCGTCGACGACGAGTGGCCGGCAGTCAGGGACCAGCTCCGCAGTCGCGTCGGCTGACTCCGACGTCACCGAGCCCCCACGCCGGCAGGCGACACGAGGCGGGCCGGTTGTATCGTCCACCCATGGCGAAGCGTGTGGCGTTCAGGACGTGTCCTCTCTGTGAGGCCACGTGTGGCCTGCGGATCGAGACCGAGAACGGCCACGTCACGGGAATCCGCGGCGACGCGGAGGACCCGTTCTCGAAGGGGTTCATCTGTCCGAAGGGATCGACGCTCGGCGCGCTCCACGACGACCCCGACCGTCTCCGTCGCCCGCTCGTGTGCCGCGACGGCGAGCATGTAGAGGCGACCTGGGAGGAGGCGTTCGCCGAGGTCGCGCGCCGGCTCACGGCCCTCGTCGCAACGCACGGCCCGGACGCCGTCGCCGTCTACATCGGCAACCCGAACGCGCACAACTTCGCCAATACCCTCGCGATCCGACCGCTCGTCAAGGCGCTCCGCACGCGGAACATCTACTCGGCCTCCACCGTCGACCAGATGCCGAAGCACGTCGCCTGCGGCCTCCTGTACGGCCATCCGTTCGCGATCCCCATCCCGGATCTCGACCGCACCGACTTCCTCTTGCTCCTCGGCGCGAACCCGCTCGAGTCGAACGGAAGCCTCGCGACCGCGCCCGACTGGCCCGGCCGGCTCGAGGCGATCCGCCGTCGCGGTGGGCGCGTCGTCGTCGTCGACCCGCGACGGACGCGGACGGCCGAGCGGGCCGACCTCCACGTGCCGATCCGCCCCGCGACCGATGCTGCCCTGCTCGCCGGAATCGCCCACACCCTGTTCGCCGAAGGCCTCGCAGCCCCGGGCGCACTTGCCGATGCCGTGACCGGGATCGACCTCGTCGAAGGCGCCGTAGCCCGCTTTACACCGGAGCGTGTCGCATCGTTCACGGGCGTCCCCGCCGAGACGGTGGTCACACTCGCGCGGGAGCTCGCTGCGGCTCCGACGGCGGTGGTCTACGGACGGATCGGCACTCACACGACGGCGTACGGCACGCTCGCCGCCTGGCTCGTCGACGTCCTCAACGTACTCACGGGCAACCTCGACCGGCCCGGCGGCGCGATGTTCCCCCACGCCGCCCACGAGCGGCCCCGGCGGCCGGCGCGGACATTCCGCACCGGCCGCTGGCACAGCCGCGTGCGCGGGTTGCCCGAGTCTCTGGGCGAGTTGCCGGTGGCGACTCTCGCGGACGAGATGGAGACACCCGGCGCCGGGCAGGTGAGGGCGCTGCTGACGATCGCCGGCAACCCGGCGCTGACCACTCCCGACGCTGGACGCCTCGACGGACTGCTCGCCGTGCTCGACCTGATGATCTCCGTCGACCCTTACCTGAACGCGACGACGCGGCACGCCGACGTGATCCTGCCGCCGCCCTCCGTCCTCCAGAAGTCGCACTACGACCTCGCGTTCACCGCGCTGTCGGTGCGCAACGTGGCCGACTTCTCGCCCGCCGTGTTCGAGCGCGAGCCGGGATCGCCGTCCGAGTTCGAGATCCTGATCCGGCTCGCCGCAATCGCCGCGGGACTCGGAGCCGACGCCGACCCGGCCGCACTCGCCACCGCGACGCTCGCAACCGAGATCGCGGAGGCAGTTGACGATCCGGCGTCGCCGATTCACGGTCACGATGCCGCCGAGATCGAGCGTGCCCTCGGCGACCGGCCGGTCGAGGAGCGACTGCTCGACCTGATGCTCCGAACCGGGCATCGTGGCGACGGATTCGGAGCAAAGCCGGACGGCGTCTCCCTCGCAATGCTCGAGCGCCATCCGAACGGAATCGACTTCGGCCCCCTCGAACCGCGGCTCCCGGATGCGCTGGCGACGGAATCCGGGAAGGTCGATCTCGCCCCGCCCTCTCTGATCGCCGACCTGATCCGGCTCGAGCGCACCCTCGATACCACGGCCGCCGGGGGCATGGTGCTGGTCGGCCGCCGCCAGGTCCGGACGGCCAACTCGTGGACGCAGAACGTGCCCGTGCTCGTGCGGGGAAAGGACAGCTGCGTCGCCCAACTCAACCCGGACGACGCGGGCAGGCTGAGCCTCGTGGACGGGGCCACCGCCAGGGTGAGCTCGGCGGCCGGCTCGATCGACATCCCCGTCGTGCTCACCGACGCGATCATGCCGGGCGTCGTGTGTATCCCGTACGGGTGGGGTCACGGCCTCCCCGGAACCCAGCAGGCCGTCGCCGCGGGTCATGCCGGCGTCAACGTGAACGTCCTCACGGATGCGTCAGTGGTCGATCCGTTGTCGGGCAACGCCGTTCTCAACGGCATTCCCGTCACGATCGTCCCGGCCTGAGCGCCACTGCACCGCCGGCCGCGGTGACGGAATCGCCGCTTCCGTTCGTTACACTTCAGCAAGGCCCGGTATCCCCTCGGAACTGGAGCACGAAGAACATGATCGGGAGCGTCAACGTGATCGGCAGCGGCCGGGTCGGCTCGGCGGTTTCGGCGCGCCTCGTCGAGCGCGGGATCACGCTCGATCGGCAGGACCCGGAGCTCGTGCTTCTCTGCGTTCCCGACAGGGTGATCGGCGAAGCCGCCGCCTCTATCGTCCCGGGGCCATGGGTCGCGCACGTCAGCGGGGCAACACCGCTCGCGGCGCTCGCCCCTCACGCGAGGCGTTTCAGCGTTCATCCTCTGCAGACCTTCACGCTGCGGCGAGGCCCGGAGCAGTTCGACGGCGCCTGGGCGGCGGTCACGGCCGAAAGCGACGACGCGCGCGCCGTCGCCACCTGGCTCGCCGGGACGCTCGGGCTCCGCCCTTTCCCCTTGCTCGACGAGAATCGCGCCGCCTACCACGCAGGAGCGGCGATCGCCTCCAACTACCTCGTCACGCTCCGCCACGCGGCGGGGTCGCTGCTCGAAGCGGCAGGTGCGCCCCCCGAGGCACTCGATCCGCTGATGATGAGAACGATCGAGAACGGCTTCGAGCTCACCGGCCCGATCCAGCGCGGGGACTGGGAGACGGTCGACCGCCACCTGGAGGCGATCCGCACGACCTGTCCCGAGCTCGAGGCCGTGTACCGCGTGCTCGCCGACGCAACGGTGGCCGTCGCATGAGAGTGTGCCGGACGATCGCCGACATCCGGGCCTCGCTCGAGCCGTGTCGCGACGGCACGATCGGCCTCGTCCCCACGATGGGAGCACTGCACGCCGGCCACCTCTCGCTGCTCACTGCGGCCCGCACGGAGTGCTCGACCGTCGTGATGAGCCTGTTCGTCAACCCGGCCCAGTTCGGGGAGCCGGGCGACCTGAACGGCTATCCGCGGGACGAGGCACATGACCTGGCCGCTGCAGCGAAAGCCGGCGTCGACCTCGTGTTCGCCCCCACCGCCGAGGAGATGTACCCGCCGGGATTCCAGACGTGGGTGGACGTGACGGAGCTCGGGGCCGTGCTCGAGGGCGAGCATCGGCCGGGCCACTTTCGGGGAGTCGCAACCGTCTGCCTGAAGTTGTTCACGATCGTGCGTCCCGACATCGCGTACTTCGGCCAGAAGGACGCCCAGCAGGTTGCCGTTCTGCGGCGCCTGATCGCCGATCTGGCACTCGAGCTCGAGCTGCGCGACCTCCCGACCGTGAGGGACGAGGACGGCCTCGCGCTCTCCTCCCGCAACGGGCTCCTCTCCGCCGCCGAGCGCGAGCGTGCCCTGGCGCTGCCGCGGGCGCTCGCTACCCGTGACCCGGAGCAAGCCCGTGCGCTCCTCGACGGACTCGACGTCGACTACGTCGAGATCGCCCCGTTCGACCCCCCCGTTCTCGCCGCCGCCGTGCGCGTCGGCACCAACCGCCTGATCGACAACATCCCTCTTGGGAGTCTGGAGGCCTCATGAGCACCCGTCCTCGCACCTCAGGTCACGGCGCCACCGCGCCCGGCAAGTTGCCGATCACCGATCTCGTCGCGATGAAGGAGAGTCGCTCGCCGATCGCAATGATCACAGCGTACGACGCCCCGTCCGGCCGGCTTGCCGACGTGGCCGGTGCCGACGTGATCCTCGTGGGCGACTCCGCCGCGATGACCGTGCTGGGGCACGACTCGACGGTGCCGGCGACGATGGAGGAGATGCTGGTGTTGACGCGCGCGGTCACGCGCGGCGCGCGCCGGCCGCTGATCGTCGCCGACATGCCGTTCGGCTCGTTCCAGGTGTCTGACGAGCTCGCGGTCACGAACGCGATTCGCTTCGTCAAGGACGCGGGCGCCGACGCCGTCAAGATCGAGGGAGCGGGCACGATGCTCTCACGTGTGCACGCCATCGTCGGAGCCGGGGTGCCCGTGATGGGGCACATCGGCCTGACACCCCAATCGGCAACGGCGCTCGGGGGCTTCAAGGCACAGGGACGAACGGCGGCGAAGGCGGCACAGCTCGTGAGTGACGCGCTCGCGCTCGAGGCCGCCGGCTGCTTCTCGGTCGTGCTCGAGGCCGTCCCCGCCCCCGTCGCCGCAAAGATCACGGAGCTGCTCGCGATCCCGACGATCGGAATCGGTGCCGGCGCCGGCGTTGACGGCCAGGTGCTCGTCTGGCACGACCTGCTCGGCCTGTATGACGGCCACGCACCGCGGTTCGTGAAGCAGTACGCGAACCTCGCAGCCGACATCCAGCGCGCGGTCGAGGCGTACGTCGGTGACGTCCGGGAGCGCCGCTTTCCGGAAGAGGTGCACACCTACGGGATGCCGGCCGACGAGCTCGCGGCCTTCGAGGCCGAGCTGGAACACGGCGGTGTCCGGCTTCAGCCGGACTCCGGGGTTTCGCGCGGCGCTTGAACCCGGGAGACAGGCTGAAGCCTGTCGCCAGCCTGGCGTCGGTCAGAGCGCGGAGGGCACAACGGCGATCGCCGCCACGAGAACGCCCGCCAACGCCAATGCGCCGATGACGCCGCGCCACGGCAGCTCGAATGTCGTCCGCAAGCCGACGGCCAGCAACCCGAGCGACCACAGCGCGAACGCAAGCCCGACGGAGACCACGACGATGCGCCCTGTGCCGCCGTCCGAGCCACCCGTCCTGAACCAGTCGCTGCCGAACGCCAGCACGATTGCCGGCAGAGTGATCACGATCGAGAGCGCGAGCGGGAGGGCCGCAAACCCGACCACCTGGCGCGTCTTCCTCGCACGCGTGTCGACGCCGACGCCCCGGGCGCCGAGCCACACGACGAGGCCGAGCAGGAAGTAGCCGGCTGCGCCATAGAGCAGCCCGCCGATGAACGTGACGACGGCCAGCACGAGCCAGTCGAGAGATTCCTCGTCGAGGAGCGTGCCCCACGCGGGGGTGAGGAGGATGCCGGCCATGCCGGCGACGATGACGATCGCGAGAATCGGCTCGGAACGTGCCTCGACATCGGTCTCATCGTCCTCCCGTAGCGCCACGAAGACCTCAACCGGCCGGGTCAGCACCCGCGGCACGAGACGCCACCACCTCCGAACCCGCACCTGCGCGGCATCGGATCCGGTGAGAGCTTCCGCGTCGGCGATCGCACCCTGCTTGGATGGCCTCTCGCTCACCCGGCGAGCCTACCGCCCTACGACTCCGCGGGCACGAGCGCCTCGATCCCGATCGAGGCCGCCGCCTCGGCGAGGCGGGTGTCGGAGACGACCATCACGTCTCCGTCGTCGAGGATCGCCTCCGCCGAAGCGAGGTGGATCGCGTCGTAGCCGCGAAGCGCGTGGGCTGCAGCGAGCTCGGCGGCGCGGCGCGCAAGCGACTCGGTCAACTCGAGACCGTCCATCTCGGCCCACAACCGGTCGAACGTCTCCAGCGCTTCCGCATAACCCCGGTCGTCAATGCGCCCTCCTCGATGAGCCGCTGCGATCGCCGCGCCTCCCTCGGCGAGCAACGCAACGGAGGTCACACGAGACGACGCCTCTCGCCACGCGAGCCGGGCGTGCGCAGCTCCTGGCTCCTCGAGCAAGAGTTTGACGAACGCCGAACTGTCGTAGTACGCGCTCAGCTGCGCTGCTCGATGACGATGTCACTGACGGAGCCTTTCACCGGAATGAGCTTGTCCGGCAGCCACCCCGTGCGCGACCGCGCCGGGATCACAACGCCCTCGCGAATCAGGCGATCGATCTTGCGCTCACCATTCATCGGAACGAGGCGCGCAACGGGCTTCCCGTGGTCGGTGACGACGATCTCCTCGCCCTGCTTCACCTGCTCGACGTAGCGGCTCAGACCTGCACGCAACTCTCGAATACCGACATCCATGTTCTAGATTGTAGCGCTTTATTCTCTTTCTTTGTAGTGTCATTCGGAGACATGCCCGTTCGGTCGCCCTGCGGGTTAGAGTCGCACTATGAGCTGCGGAGCCTGTGGGACAGAGAACGCGGTCGGCGCGAAGTTCTGCTCCGAGTGCGGGGCGACACTCGCCCGGGCATGTCCGTCGTGCTCCGCGCCCCTTGCGGCCGGCGCAAAGTTCTGCTCCGAGTGCGGCGCGGTTACTGCCTCACAGGTTGTAGCTTCACAGGCCCCACTCCACGGGCGGCCAACACAGGAGCCGGTTTCGGAGCGCAGGCTCGTCTCCGTCCTCTTCGCCGACCTCGTCGGGTTCACGGCCGCCTCCGAGGGACGAGACGCAGAGGACACCCGCGAGCTCCTGACCCGCTACTTCGACACCTGCCGCACGATCATCGAGCGCTACGGCGGCACAGTCGAGAAGTTCATCGGTGACGCAGTGATGGCGGTCTGGGGAGCACCCGTGGCGCGCGAAGACGATGCGGAACGAGCCGTTCGCGCAGGGCTCGAGCTCGTCGCCGCGGTGCCTTCGCTGAACCCCGCGCTCAAAGCACGTGCAGGCGTGCTCACCGGCGAGGCGGCGGTGACGCTGGGCGCTTCCGACCAGGGCATGGTCGCGGGCGATCTCGTCAACACCTCGAGCCGGATCCAGTCGGCCGCCGAGCCGGGCACGGTGCTCGTGGGAGAGGCAACGAGGCACGCGACCGAGGCCGCGATCGCGTACGGCGAGGCGGGCGCGCACGAGATGAAGGGCAAGGCCGAGGCGGTGCCGTTATGGCAGGCGCTGCGGGTCGTCGCCAACCGGGGCGGCGGGGGACGGTCGGCGGGCCTCGAGGCGCCGTTCAGCGGCCGCGACCGCGAGCTGCGCCTGCTGAAGGACGTGTTCCACGCGACGGCCGACGAGGGGCGGGCGCACCTCCTGTCCGTGATCGGCGTCGCGGGAATCGGCAAGTCGCGCCTCACCTGGGAGTTCGAGAAGTACATCGACGGACTGGCGCAGGACGCGTGGTGGCACAGGGGCCGCTGCCTCTCCTACGGGGACGGAGTCGCCTACTGGGCGCTCGCCGAGATCATCCGGATGCGGGCCCGCATCGCCGAGGACGAGCCGGCGGAGGGCGCACTCGCAAAGCTCGGCGTCGTGCTGGACGAGATCGTGCCCGACCCCACAGACCGTGCGTTCGTGGAGCCGCGCCTCCAGCACCTACTCGGGTTGACCGATCGCGTCGCGCCCGACCGCGAGGATCTCTTCTCGGGCTGGCGGCTGTTCATCGAGCGGATGGCCGAGCAGCACCCGGTGATCATGGTCTTCGAGGACATCCAGTGGGCCGACGCCTCGCTGATCGAGTTCCTCGAGTACCTGCTCGAATGGTCGCGGGCGTTCCCCGTGTTCGTGTTGACGCTGGCACGCCCGGACGTGACCGACCGCCACCCGACCTGGGGTGCGGGCATGCGCAGCTTCACCTCGCTGCAGCTCGAGCCGCTGCCCGGCGAGGCGATCGATGCGCTGCTGCGCGGCCTCGTGCCCGGCCTGCCCGACGACGCCGTCGCCCGGATTCGCGACCGTGCGGACGGCATCCCGCTGTACGCGGTCGAGACCGTGCGGATGCTGATCGACCGCGGGCTGCTCGAGCCCGGCGAGGCCGGCTACCGCGTCGTCGGCGACCTCGATGCGCTCGCCGTCCCCGAGACCTTGCAGGCGCTGATCGCGAGCCGACTCGACGGGCTTCCCGAGCCGGAGCGCCGCTGCCTGCAGGACGCCGCCGTGCTCGGCAAGACGTTCTCCGCGCGAGGACTCACCGCGATCTCCGGCGGCGAAGACGCAGGCGACCTCCTCGCCTCGCTCGTGCGCAAGGAGCTGCTCGTGCTCGACACCGATCCGCGCTCGCCCGAGCGCGGCCAGTACGGCTTCCTCCAGGCGCTCGTACAGCGGGTCGCCTACGACACCCTGTCGCGCAACGACCGCAAGGCGAAGCACGTCGCGGCGGCGCGCTACCTCGCGGAGGAGGCCGGGATCGACCCGGACGAGATCGCCGAGGTGATCGCAGCCCACTACCTCGACGCGGCCCGGGCCGACGAGAATGCAGACGACGCCCCCGTGATCAGGGCGCAGGCGCGCACCTGGCTCGAACGCGCCGGCGAGCGCGCAGCGGGGCTCGCCGCCGCCGACGAGGCGCAGAGGGCATTCGAGAGCGCGGCGGCGCTCGCCGACACGCCTGCTGGACAGGCGGAACTCCTGGAGCGAGCTGGCAACATGGCCCGGCAGGGCTCCCGCCAAGCCGAGTGCGAGCGGCTCCTGGCACAGGCGCGCGAGCTCTACGCGAGCGTCGGCGACACGCATGGAGCGGCCCGGGCTGCAGCTAGTCTCGCTCGAGCACTGTTCGCTCTCGGGCGCACCGACGAGGCCGTCTCGATCGGCGAGGAAGCCTACGCCGTGCTCGCCGGTGATGCCGCCGATGCCGACACCGCGACACTCGCCGCCGAGCTCGCCCGCCTGCACCACTTCGCCGGCAACGGCGACCTCGCACTCGAACGCGTCGACACCGCGCTCGACATCGCGGAGCGGCTACGGCTGCCGCAGGTGATCGCGAGCGCTCTCAACACCAAGTCCCTCACGGTCCTGGAGCGCCACCCCACGGAGGCGCACGCGCTGATTCGGGGGGCACTCGAGGTCGCGCTCCGGCACGACCTCTCCTACGAGGCGCTGCGGGCGTACAACAACCTCATGGTCAGCCTCGACAGCCTCGACCGGCTCGAAGAGATCCTGGCGCTGAACGAAGAGGCCTACGAGGTCGCTCGCCGCCACGGCGACCGCGACTGGCAGGAGAGGCTCGGGGGTCAACTGGCGGACGAGTACGCGATCGCGGGGCGCTGGGACGACGCGCTGCGCCTCTCCGCCGAGACCCGTCCCGCCGTGACCGACACGGCCACCGCCCTGTCGCGCATCCTGCCGGCGGAGATCTACTGGTTCAGGGGCGACGACGCGGAGGCCCGCACTCTTCTCGACGAGGCCTCCTCGATGCCGGAGGATCCGACCAACATCGCCTACCAGCAGGGACGGTGTGCGATCGACGCCCGGCTGGCGCGGCTCGACCGCGACGGCGACGCCATGCTCGCCGCTGCCGAAACGGTCGTCGCCGCGAACATCGAGTACCGGCAGGTGGATACGAACATTGGTGAAGGGCTCCGCCTCGCCGCCCAGGCGGTGCGCAGCGCCGCCGACCTGGCGCCGGCCGAACACGCTCTCGAACGGGCACGTGAGGCGATGACCCTGCGCACAACGCGAACGCTGACCGGTGCCTACGAGCGGCTCGCCGGAGTGCTCGCAGCGCTCCGAGGCGAGCACGACGAGGCGATTGGCCACTTCTCTGCGGCGCTCCCCCCGACGCGGAGCTTCGGCGACCCGATCTGGCTCGCAGAGCTGCTGCTCGACTATTCCGACGCCCTCTGCGCCGACGGCCGCTCCGACGAGGCCGCGCCGCTCGTCGCCGAAGCGCGCGAGATCCTCGAGCGGCTCGGGGCGGTCCGCCTGATCCCGGCCGTCGAGGCGCTCGAGGCCCGGCTCCCGCAGGAGGCGACCGCATGATCTGCCCCTCCTGCCAGACGGTCAACGACGCGGACGGCCGCTTCTGCAAGGAGTGCGGCTCGCCGCTCGCCCACGCCTGCCCCTCCTGCGGCCGGCCGGCCGACGCCGACGCGAAGTTCTGCGCCGGCTGCGGCACGCCGTTCGGAGCGCCGGCCACACCTGCAGCCCCGTCTGCCCCCTCCCCTACACCCACAGCCGAGCGGCGCCTCGTCTCGGTTCTGTTCGCGGATCTGGTGGGGTTTACGGCGTTGTCGGAG
>Ga0315283_10005430_pt1 | contig 11259 bp, 13 predicted proteins | sample YL17G09_0_MG_FD_204541 | JGI IMG/M metagenome (GOLD analysis project Ga0315283, IMG submission 204541) | Sediment microbial communities from Yellowstone Lake, YNP, Wyoming, USA - YL17G09_0 | ecosystem: Environmental > Aquatic > Freshwater > Lake > Sediment | place: USA: Wyoming | collected...
GGACCCGACGCGCGTGGACCCGACGCGCGTGGGTCCCACCGGTCGATCGTGGCCGACGGCGCCCGGATCACTGGTCGGGTCGAGAGGTCGGTGGTGGGGGCCGGGGCCGTGATCGAGGGATCGGTCATCGAGTCGGTCGTGTGGCCTGGATCCCGGGTGGCCGCCGGCGAGCACCTGGTGCGGGCGGTGCGGGCCGGGGGGCTCACCGTCGAGGTTCGCTGAGGGTCACCGGGGTCGACGTGGGCGTGGTCGTCGCCGCGTGCCCGGCGCGGAGCTGGCCGCACGCGGCATCGATGTCGGTGCCGCGGTTCTGGCGCACGGTGGCGTTGACTCCGAACGACTGGAGCAGATCGCGGAACGCCGTTACCCGCGCCGGCGGCGTTCCGCGCGTGGCGTAGCCCGGTGTCGGATTGAGGGGGATGAGGTTGACGTGGGCCCGCAGGGCGAGGGCGTAGTCGGCGAGCTCGGTGGCGTCCTGGCGTCGGTCGTTGACGCCGTCGATGAGCGCCCACTCGAACGACAGCCGGCGGTTCTTCGCCTCGAGGTACTCGGCGCACGCCTCGGCCAGCATCGCCAGGGGGTAGCGGGCGTTGATCGGCACCATCTCGGTGCGGAGTTCGTCGTTGGCGGCGTGGAGCGACACGGCGAGGTTGACGGGGAGGTCCTCGGTGGCCAGTCGGCGGATGCCGGGCACGATGCCCACGGTCGACACGGTGAGATGGCGGGCCGAGAGGCCCATATCGCCATGCAGCCGCTCGACCGCCGCCCAGGTTCGGTCGTAGTTGGCCAACGGCTCGCCCATGCCCATGAACACGACGTTCGACACGCGCCGGGGATCGCTGCGGTCGGTGGCGCGGCGCCGGGCCCGCACGACCTGCTCGACGATCTCGCCGACCGTGAGTTGGCGCTCGAACCCGGCCTGTCCCGTGGCGCAGAATCCACAGGCCATGGCACACCCGGCCTGGGTGCTGACACAGACGGTCGAGCGATCGTCGTAGTGCATGAGCACGGTCTCGATGCGGGCCCCGCCGTCGAGCTCCCACAACCACTTCACGGTCGCCCCGTCGCGACTCACCGACTCGGTGACCGGGGTGAGGGCATCGGGGGCGGATTCGGCCAGCCGGGCGCGCACCGTCTTGGGCACGCTGGTCATCGACCCGACGGGCACGGCCTGCTCGTACAGCCCTCGCCAGACCTGGTCGACCCGGTACCGGGGCTGGTCGGCGAGCAGCTCGCCGAGGGCGGCGCGGTCGAGGTCGTACAGGGTTGTCACGAGCTCGAGCGTAGAGGCCCGTTGCCGGTCAGAGGTCCCGACGCCACCAGCGATGGGCGGCATGCGTGACGAACCCGAGCTCGCGGTAGAGGCGCAGGGCCGGCTCGTTGTCACCCTCGACATAGAGCATGGCGTGCCCGACGCCGACGTCCGCCAACCAGTCGAGGCCGGCCATCACGAGGGCTCGACCCAGGCCGAGGCCGTGGCGATCGGGGTCGACGCCGATCACGTAGATCTCGCCGAGGGGCGGATCGCCGTCGTGGATCTTGGACCAGCAGAACCCGTCGAGCCGCCGGTCGTCGCCCCCGCCGTTCTCGCCGTTCTCGGCGTCGAGCACCAGGAACCCGTCGGGTCGGAACCACTTCTCGGCCTCTCGTTGCTGCAGATCGGCCAGTGTCCACTCACCCTGCTCGGGGTGCCATTCGAATGCCCGATGGTTGACCGCGAGCCAGGCCTCCTCGTCCTGACCGACCCGGAAAGGACGCAAGGAGTGAGGGTCGGGCCGCCGCAGGTCGACCGGCAGCGGAAGGGCTCGACGTAGCTGCAGCATGGTGCGCACCAGGCCGAAGCCCGCCGACCGGCATTGCTCATCGAGCGAGTCGGGTGCGGGCTCAGCCTCGAGTCCGATGGCGACACAGCCTGCCGCCGCGGCCAGTTCGGCTGCCCGTTGCAGTCGCCCGGGCAGCTCGTCCGACGCCCGGCTCTCATCGAGAATGGCGTCGACGGCGGTCGCCAGCTCGGGAGCGACGAGCTCGGGGTCGGGCTCGAGGGTGAGACGGCGCACGGGCGGCAGGGTAGCGGGCAGTCCGGCGCCGACCGCGTCCGCCGCCTCGTCCGCCGTCTCGTCGGCTGTCACCGGCCTGCGCCGGTACCCTCCCCCCGGCATGGGACGCCCGAGAACTGCCGCCGGTCGCGGGCGGGAGGTGCATCGTCGCCTCGGTGTCGAGTACCCGGACGCTGAGTGTGAGCTCGATCATCACAACGCTTTCGAGTTGTTGACGGCCACGATCCTGTCGGCGCAGACCACCGATGTGCGGGTGAACCTCGTGACGCCGGCGCTGTTCGCCCGGTTCCCCTCCGCACCGGACCTGGCCGCGGCCGACCCGGCCGAGGTCGAGGACCTGATCCGATCGACCGGGTTCTACAAGAACAAGACCCGCAGCATCGTGGGCATGGCCCAGGCCCTCGTCGAGCGGTTCGGCGGTGAGGTGCCCGGCGGGATGGACGACCTGACCTCGTTGCCCGGCGTGGGCCGCAAGACGGCGAACGTGGTGCGCAGCGTCGCCCTCGGCCTTCCGGGTCTGCCCGTCGATACCCATGTCGGCCGCCTGGCTCGGCTGCTGGAGCTCACGACCGAGATCGATCCCGTCAAGGTCGAGACCGAGCTCGATCCGATGGTGCCGGCGGCCGAGCGGGGGAGGTTCTCGTTGTTGCTGATCCTGCACGGCCGGCGGGTGTGCGTCGCCCGACGCCCCCGCTGTGATGACTGCGTGCTCAACGACTTCTGCCCGTCATCACGGTTGTGACCGGCCATCTGGAGCAGTCCGCATGTCGAAGCTGCTCGCTGGTGCGGCATCTCTGAGGCCTCTCCCGGCCATGAAGGATTGATCTTGCCCGGGTACCGCGTAGGGCAGATCTTGGGTTACCATCATCGAGGCCAGGCTCCCGCCGCCTGGCACACGGCGACACAATTGGGATCCGCCGCCCAGTGTCGCCCCGCCGACGCCCCTTCGGGGGCGTCGGCCCTTTTTCCGGCGAGGTCAGCGCATGGCGGCGACGACCCGGGCCAGACGGCGGTTCGCGTTGCGCAGCGTGCGCTCCACTTCGAACAGGTCGGCGGCGGCGTTGTCGTCGCCCGCCGCGCTCAACTGCTCGGCGGTCACGGTGATCCGCTCGGTGATCTCGTCGAGTGAGGTGGCCGCCGACAGCAGTCGGGCGCGTTCGTCGTTCACCCGCCATGTCTAGCCCGCAGGCGTCAGGTATGGCCCGACGGCAGGCAGGTATGGCCCGACGGCAGGCAGGTATGGCCCGACGGCAGGCAGGGTCTGACCCGAGCACGTATTGGGTGCAAGAGCCGACAGTGGGGGCCACTACCGTTGAGCCGTCATGGTCTGCCCCCCGCCCCTGGTCTCGCGTCTGATCGCTCCTCGTCTGATGAACGACGGATCGTCGTGTTGAACCGCCTCGATCTGCGCGGGGTGCCGACCGCCGAGCTTGCCGGCCGTCTGCCCCGACCGTCCGTCGGCGGAGCCGGGCCGGTCGCCGCGGTGCGGGCCATCCTCGACGACGTGCGCGAGCGGGGCGACGCCGCCGTGCGCGACTACACCAAGCAGTTCGACGGCGTCACGCTCACCGATCTGCGGGTCGATCCCGCCGACCTGGTCGAGGCGCTCGACGCGTGCGATATCGAACTGCGTGACGCCCTCGAGGCCGCCCGCGACTCGATCGAGGCCTTCCATCGCGACCAGCTCCGGGGCGACCACATGTATGAACGAAACGGCATCGTGGTCCGCGGTCGTCGGGTGCCGGTCGATCGGGCCGGGCTCTATGTGCCCGGCGGCCGAGGCTCGTATCCGTCGTCGGTGCTGATGACGGCGGTGCCGGCCCGCGTGGCCGGCGTGCCGGAGATCGCGCTGTGCGTGCCACCCGACCGCGCCACCGGCGCCATCGCCTCGTCGACCCTGGCCGCGGCCGCCATCGCGGGGGTCGACGAGGTCTACGCCATCGGCGGGGCGCAGGCCATCGCCGCCATGGCCTACGGCACCGGGTCGATCCGACCGGTCGATGTGATCGCCGGCCCCGGCAATGTTTACGTCGCCGTCGCCAAGCGCGAGGTCGCCGGCGTCGTCGGCGTGCCGTCGGCCTTTGCCGGTCCGTCCGAGATCGTGGTGGTCGCCGACGACACCACGCCGCCCTCCTACGCCGCCATCGACGTGATGGTGCAGGCCGAACACGGGCCCGATGGCCTGGCCTGGCTCATCACCTGGTCGCCGGCCGCGGCCGAGGCCATCGATGCCGAGCTCGAGCGCCTCGTCGCCCTGGCGCCCCGGCGAGCCGAGATCGAGGCCAACTTCGCCAACGGCGGGCACCTGGCCCTGGTCGACGGGCCCGACGCCGCGGTGGCCGTGGCCAACCTGATCGCCCCCGAGCACCTCCAGCTGATGAACGGCGATCCCGAGGCGCTCGTGCCGCTCATCCGCCACGCCGGCGCCGTCTTCTGCGGCCCGCTCGCCCCGGCGTCGATCGGCGACTACATCGCCGGACCGAGCCACGTGCTGCCCACGTTCGGCTCGGCCCGCTACGGCAGCGCCCTCACCGTCGACGATTTCGTGAAGCAGGTGCACGTCATCACGCTCGACCGCCCGGCGTTCGAGCTGATCGCTCCCTATGTCGAGACGCTCGCCGAGGTCGAGGGGTTCGACGCCCACGCCGAATCGATCCGACTCCGTCGGGCCGGCTCGACATGATCCGGCCCCGCGACGATGTCGCCCTCATGACCGGCTATCACTCGCCCCAGGTCGATGTGGCGGTGCGTCTCAACACCAACGAGTCACCGACGCCTCCACCCGACGGATGGCGCCGGGCCTACGCCGAGGCGGTGGCCGACATCGACTGGCACCGCTATCCCGATCGCGACGCCACCGACCTGCGCGCCGCCATCGCCGCGTTGCACGGCGTCGATCCCGCCCGCGTCTTCGTGGCCAACGGGTCGAACGAGGTGCTCCAGACGCTGTTGCTCACCTACGGCGGCCCCGGCCGCACCGCCGCGATGTGGGAGCCCACCTATGCGTTGCACTCCCACATCAGCCGGCTGACGGCCACGACGGTCGCGCGGGGGGAGCGGGCACGCGACTTCTCGACCGATCTGGCCGAGGTGCGCCGCGTGTTCGCCGAGGCGCACCCGTCGGTCGCGTTCCTGTGCTCACCGAACAACCCCACCGGCATGGTCGACGACGAGGCCACCGTGGGCGAGGTCCTCGGCCTCGCCGCCGCCGGCGACGCGTTGCTCGTCGTCGACGAGGCCTACGGCCAGTTCGCGCCGTGGTCCGCGCTCGGTCTCGTCGACGACGACTCGCCGCTCGTCGTCACCCGCACGTTCTCGAAAACCTGGTCGATGGCGGCGGCCCGGCTGGGCTATCTGGTCGGGCCGGCCCAGGTGGTGTCCGAGCTCGAAAAGGTCGTGCTGCCCTATCACCTCGACGCGGCGAAGCAACTGGCCGGCACGCTGGCGCTCGATTACGTCGACGAGATGAACGACCGGGTCGCCCATCTGGTGCAGGAGCGGGGTCGGCTCGTGGCCCGGCTGGCCGAGCTCCCCGTTCGCATGTGGCCGTCCGGAGCGAACTTCGTGCTGTTCCGCCCCGACACGATCGACGGCGGCGAGGTCTGGCAGCGCCTGCTCGACCGGTCCATCCTCGTCCGCAACTTCTCGTCCATGCCCCGACTCGAGGGCTGTCTGCGGGTCACCGTCGGCACGCCCACCGAAGACGACGCCTTCCTCGACGCCCTCACGGAGATCCTCACATGAGCAATCCTGACACCACCTCGCGGGCGGCATCGGTGGCCCGCACCACCAACGAGACCGACATCACCATCGATCTCGTCATCGACGGATCGGGGCAGGTCGAGGTGACCACCGGGCTGCCGTTCTTCGATCACATGCTCGGTCAGCTCGGCCGTCACGGCGGCTTCGACCTCGCCGTCCGGGCCGTCGGCGACCTCGAGATCGACGCCCACCACACCGTCGAGGACATCGGCATCGCCCTGGGCGAGGTCTTCCGCACGGCGATCGGCGACAAGGCCGGCGTGCGCCGCTTCGCATCGAACCGGGTGCCGCTGGACGAAGCCCTGATCGACGTGGCCCTCGACCTGTCGGGTCGGCCCTATCTGCACTACCAGGTCGACTTCCCGGGGGAGAAGATCCTGGGCGACCCTCCGTTCGACCCCCAGCTCGTCGAAGAGTTCTGGCGCGCCTTCGTGGTGGCCTCGGCCATCACGTTGCACATCACGCTCGTGCGCGGTCGAAACACCCACCACATCATCGAGGCGACCTTCAAGGCCGTGGCCCGGTCGCTGCGTGACGCGGTGCGGGTCGAAGGCGACGCCATTCCGTCGACCAAGGGCACGCTGTGACGCTCATCGCCGTGCTCGACTACGGCATCGGCAACCTCCGTTCGGCGCAGAAGGCGCTGCAGCACGTCGGGGCCGACGCCCGCCTGACGGCCGATCCCGGCCTCATCCGCGAGGCCGCCGGTGTCGTGCTGCCCGGTGTCGGCGCCTTCGGCCGCTGCATGGAGGAGCTCCGGGCGTCCGGGCTCGACGAGCTCGCCCTCGAGACCATCGAGGCCGACCGTCCCTTCCTCGGCATCTGCGTCGGTATGCAGATGCTGTATGCCGGGTCGGACGAATCGCCGGGCGTGGCCGGGCTGGGCGTTCTTCCCGGCCGGGTCCGGTTGCTGTCGTCCGACGTGAAGCGACCCCAGATGCAGTGGAACGTGCTCACCGAGCGACCGAGGCCGGATGCGCCGCCGTCCACCATGCTCGCCGGCATGACCACGCCGACGTGGGTCTACTTCGTGCACTCCTACGCGGCTGAGGTCACCCGTGATGTCGTGGCCACGTGCGACTACGGCGGTCCGGTCACCGCCGCCGTCGAGTCGGGTCGCATCTGGGCCACGCAGTTCCACCCCGAGAAGTCGGCGGCCAACGGGCTGAAGATGCTGACGAACTTCGTCGAGGCTGCCGATGCCGCCGATGCCGGCCCCACCAGTGTGGGACGCGCCGCCGCGGGCCCCGGCGGCCGGGCATGATCGACCTCTACCCGGCGATCGATCTGCGCGACGGTCGGTGCGTGCGCCTCTACCAGGGTGACTACGGGCGCGAGACCATCTACGGCGACGACCCGGTGGCCCAGGCGCTGGCGTTCGAGGCCGAGGGCGCCGCATGGATCCACGTGGTCGATCTCGACGCGGCGCGCACCGGTGAGCCCGTCAACCGGCCGGTCGTCGCCGCCATCGCCGCGGCCGTGTCGGTGCCGGTACAGACGGGCGGCGGGGTGCGGGACGAAGCCGCGGCCGACGCGTTGATCGAGGCCGGTGTGGCTCGCGTGGTGCTCGGCACCGCGGCCCTCGAGCAGCCCGATCTCGTGCGGCGACTGGCCGCCCGCATGGCGGTGGCGGTGGGGCTCGATGCCCGCGGTCGCGATGTGGCCGTGCGCGGCTGGGAGCATGGATCGGGCCGCGACATGCTCGACGTGGCCCGTTCGTTCGCCGACGCGGGCGTGGCCGCCCTCGTGGTCACCGAGATCGGTCGCGACGGCACCCTCGAGGGTCCCGATCTCGAGGGCCTGGCCGCCGTGTTGGCCGCCACCTCTATCAACGTCATCGCCTCGGGCGGCGTCGGCACGGTCGACGATCTCCGGGCTCTCGCCGCGCTCGATGCCGACGGTCGACGCCTCTCGGGGGCCATCGTGGGCCGGGCCCTCTACGAAGGGGCCTTCACCCTGACCGACGCCCTTGTCGTGGCGACAGCGTGACGGGCCGGTAGGGTCCGGCCATGCGAGCCATCCGTGTGATTCCCTGTCTCGATGTCGACGCCGGCCGGGTCGTGAAGGGCGTCAACTTCGTCGATCTGCGCGACGCGGGTGACCCGGTCGAGTTGGCGGCGCGCTACGACGCCGAGGGCGCGGACGAGCTGATCTTCCTCGACATCACCGCGTCGAGCGACGCCCGCGACACGATCGTCGACGTCGTGCGGCGCACGGCCGAGCAGGTCTTCATCCCGTTCACGATCGGGGGAGGCATCCGCACCATCGAGGACGCCCGGCGCCTGTTGCGGGCCGGCGCCGACAAGGTGTCGGTCAACACTGCAGCGGTCGAACGCCCCGACCTGATCGCCGAGCTCTCGCAGGAGTTCGGCGCGCAGTGCGTGGTCGTCGCCATCGACGGCCGTCGCTGCCCGCCCGACAGCAACGTCCCCACCAAGAGCGGGTACGAGGTCTTCACCCACGGGGGTCGCACTCCGACGGGCATGGATGTCGTGTGGTGGGCGACCAAGGCGCAACGGCTGGGTGCCGGCGAGATCCTGCTCACGTCGATGGATCGTGACGGCACCCGCGACGGTTTCGATCTCGGCCTCACGCGGCTGGTGGCCGATGCTCTCACCATCCCCGTGATCGCCAGCGGTGGCGTCGGCGAGCTGCAGCACCTGGTCGACGGGGTGGTCGAGGGTGGCGCCGATGCCGTGCTCGCGGCATCGATCTTCCACTTCGGCGAGTGCACGATCGGCGAGGCCAAGACCTACCTGGCCGACCACGGCGTGGTCACCCGTCCCCCCGACACCACCTGACCCTGGCCGGTCAGAGGGTGGCGGCGAACTCGGTGAGCAGGTCGGCCACCCGGTCGGTGCGACCGGCGAAGTAGTGATCGGCTCCGGCCACGACCTCGATCGACGTGTTCACCCAGTCGGCGGTGATCTCACGGGCCGACTCGGGTGGACGGAACTCGTCGTGCTCGGGCACGGCCAGCCGCTTGGGTCGCACATCGTGGGCGGCGAGCATGGCGTCGACGCCCACGACCCGGATCGGCGGCGCGATCAGGAACCAGCCGGCCAGTCGCGGGTCGATCACGGTGAGGGCGACGTCGGCACCGAACGACCAGCCCCCGACGACGAGCGGCCGGCCGGGGGCCAGGTCGGTGAGGGCGTCGAGGCCGGCCACGATGTCGAGACGCTCGTCGATGCCACCGCCGTGCTCGCCTTCAGAAGCGCCGACGCCCCGGAAGTTGAAGCGCACCACGGCCAGGCCGCGAGCGGGAAGCGTGCGGAACAACTCGCTGGTCACCAACGAGCGCATCGAACCCCCGTGCAGAGGGTGGGGGTGGGCGAGCAGGACGGCGGCGGTGGCCGTCGCGGGCACGTGCGCCTCGGCTTCGAGGGTGAGGCCGTCGCTGGTCGTGAGCTCGATCGGTTGCGTCGGGCCGGTGTCGTCGGACATGCGCGCAGACGGTACCGTCGGGGCGTGCCCTCCGACGACAATGACACCGCTTCGCAGCCAGCTGACTCGGATCTCCAGATCGACTCAGCCGATCTGATCGAGCAGGCAGACCCGATCGAGGCGGTGGCGCCCGACCCGATCCAGGAGGTTGCGCCGGACCTGGCGGCGTCCCTGCCCGGCAACCCGCCCAGCGGCCGGCCCGGCGACACGCTGGCCGACCGGCTGTCGGGTCCCCCGGGGTCCGACAAGCTGCCGATCAAGATGATGTCGGACCGCATCCTCGTGCGGCTCGGCAACGGCGAGGGCGAGCGGCGCAGCACCGGCGGCATCCTGATCCCGGCGACCGCCCAGATGGGCAAGCGGCTCGCCTGGGCCGAGGTCGTCGCCATCGGCGCCAACGTCCGCCAGATGGAGGCGGGCGACCACGTGCTGTTCAACCCCGAGGACCGCTACGAGGTCGAGGTGCGGGGTGAGGACTACGTGATCCTGCGTGAGCGCGACGTCCACGCAGTGGCCGCCAGCCGGCTCGAAGAAGGCTCGACCGGCCTGTATCTCTAGCGGCGGATTGAGGCTGAGCGCCGAGGGGGCTGCGATAGCGCGCTGGGGCCGCACGACCAGATGCAGGATTCCGGTTCCATTCTCAACGTCTGTCCGCTCTCGAATCTCGTCCAGGAGTTTGACGGATCCGTCCACTCAGTGGACTGGCTGAAGTGTCCGAGAACCTTCTCATCCCGCTCGATCGAACCGAGGCGCTCGAGTTGCTGGCAGTCGTGCAGGCGACCCTGAACGCGATCTCGAGAAGCCGGGAACTCACCGTCGGGGCCGCGATCCTGTCCGGAATCCGAGCAATGTTGATCGATGCCCTCGAGTCGGACAGCTGGCGAACCCGACAGTTGCGAACTGGAGATTGATGACATGACGAGAACAGCAGACGGCCTCGACCATCTCGGCGATGTGGTACTCGAGGAGCTACTGGCGGTCCGACCGTCAGACGACCGTGGCGGCGCCGCGGCTGCGGCCGCGGCGTTGGTATCTCGCCAGGCTGCGGAAGAGGTCTTGGAACGTGACCGTGTCATCAGGATCGCACGTCGCGAAGGAGCGACTCTCAGAACCCTTGCAGAGGCAACCGGACTCAGCCGACAGACCATTGCGAACCTCTGTCGCGACCGCACGTGAGCGAGCAGGGTCGTCGAGTCCGTTCCATGTTTCGGGTGACCGGCTTGGTGGCCGCCGGACGCCGGGTTGAGCCGACCGGTTCAAGTTGAGCTGATTCAGGGCCGGTCGGCCGGCACCAGCGGCCGGTAGCCTCGCCGTCGTGAGTGTGACGCGTGAACGGCGCTGGACATGGGTGGGGTTCGCCATCGCCATCGCCCTGCTCATCGGGTTCCTCGGGTACTGGACCAACTGGTTCGGGTTCACGGCGACCGGCACGTCGACCGGCACCGCGACCGGGGCCTCGTCAGGGGCGACGACCTCGACGGGCCGGCGACTGGCTGCCGACATCGTGCAGTTCGTGCTGCCCGTCGCGCTGGTGGTCGGCGTCGTGGTGTGGATCGCTTTCGGCACCCGAGACCGTGAACCCCGCTTCGATCAGTTGCCCCCCGAGGAGCAGGCCCGGCGCCGAGAAGCAGGCCGGATCCTGCGCGAGGTCGTGCCACCGGTCAGCGAGGACGAGGCCCGAAAGATGCTGGCCCCACCGTGGGAGCGCGGGCCCGACGACTGGCCTCAGCGGGTGCCGCCCCCGAACACCCCGCAATCGCGTTCGTAGCGCCGTCACCCGACCCCTACGATGATCGGACCATGCCGGTCTCGACCTCCGTTCCCTTCACCGCCGAGCAACTGGCGGCCGTCACCTTCAACGCCGACGGGCTCGTGCCCGCCATCGTGCAGCAGGAGGGCACCGGACGGGTGCTGATGATGGCCTGGATGAACGCCGATTCGCTACGGCAATCACTCGACACCGGCCGCACCTGGTTCTGGAGCCGATCGCGCC
>Ga0315283_10005431_pt1 | contig 11259 bp, 1 predicted proteins | sample YL17G09_0_MG_FD_204541 | JGI IMG/M metagenome (GOLD analysis project Ga0315283, IMG submission 204541) | Sediment microbial communities from Yellowstone Lake, YNP, Wyoming, USA - YL17G09_0 | ecosystem: Environmental > Aquatic > Freshwater > Lake > Sediment | place: USA: Wyoming | collected...
CATGGCAGCAGTGTGCCGTTATCCGCATCGCCTTGAGGTTATCAAGGGTAGTCTTGCTGCCCTGCGTTATGAATGTGCAGTCCTCAAATATGAGGCCAGGGCGGTCCAAGAGGGTACAGAGGGATTCTGTCCCTCCAAGTACGAAGGTTATGCCTCTGATGAAGCCAGTCCCTTCATATGTTCCCGTCACCGTGAAGGCTGTAGACCCTGAGGTAGCTGGGGCGAATATGAAGAAGCTCTCATGAAGGGCTAGGGCTTCCACTAAAAATGAATCATCGGGAGGTGATGAGAATACTGGCGAGCCTACCTCAGCGCCATAGCTGTTGGTGGGCCATATGTCAGTGTTCGGAAGCTCACCTGTCTCCCAGGATACTGTGCCAGAGATAAGAGAGTAAGCTCTCTTCTCCCGTATGATTATCCTAACGTCATAAGGCACGAGCTGCAGGAACTGGATCTCGTAAGCACTTTTCTTAGTATAGTGGATGTTCTCAAACACCGGCGTGTCGTTGTACCATACCTGAGTGGCATTGGCCGTCTCAGAGCCGAATGAGTAGAGGTCGGGATTAGCGACATGCTCCTTCACATTGAAGATAGTCTTGCCGGCCGGATTACTTACCGTCTCGCCCCATTCCCATACGAGGGCAGATGGTAGAACTTCAATAGCCTTGAGGCCAAGGGCTTCAGGCGATGAGATGAAGTCGAAGGTATTCTGGAGAACCTGGACGGAAGTTCCTGAACCTAGGCATTCGAAAGTCGCGTCGGTATCCACGAGGCCAAACGTGACATAAGGATTCTTAATGGTGTTGAGCCTTGGGTCTACCGAAGTGACATAGCGGTTGGCCACTGATGGAAGGTTGGCTCCGAAGGTATGAATTCCAGAGCCGCCATCGATGAAGGGGATAAGGCTCCCAGAAAGTGTAAGCGATATCTGGAAGGAACCTGCTTCAGGATTTCTGACATAATAAAATGAAGCTGCTGTGAGACCTTGGGGGAGGGTTCCCGTAGTCAGGAACTTCCCCTTGTATCCTGATACCATAGTGTTGGCACATGACACGGTGAGAAAGCCAGAAGAGCCATGGACTGAGCCAGCGGGAAAGATGAGGGCCTTGCCATTCATTGCACCTTTCTGGTCGCTGGTCGTGCGCTCCAGAATAGTAACTTCCGCCCCAATGCCCGCTGAGGTTGTCAGTCTCACCTGATGGTTGTCGAGCTTCTCATAGTCCGTGACCTCAGTAGCTCCAAGCTCACCGATCTCCTTTTTGAATATCTGGGTAATGATTAAGAGGTCTGAGGAGAACGTGTTGGGGCTGACGTCGAATAGGGCTTTAGCCTCTTCAGTCGTCTCTTCGTACTCCCACTGGATACCGCCATTAGTCGGTATCATGGCGCGTTCGGTATTTGATATGATGATACCGCTTCCGGCCGATGCTAGGTCCTTGAGTATGGTATCGGGATCACTACGGACCTTGAGCAGCTTAACTATGATCTCAGTGCCCACCCCAATAGTAGCCAGAAACTGGATTTGATGGTCGCTGTATATAATATAGTTATATACCTCCACATAAAAAGAAGCACCCGCTTCTTTTCTCAGCACCTGAAGGATATAGGGAAGCGAGTCATCTGTGATGATGTTGGGGCTGACATCGAATAGTGACTTCGCCGTGAGCACTGTCTCAGAGTAGGTCCATACCTGAGTAAAGGAGTCAGCTGCTAGGCTGTTTGGATGGACGTGTGTGTTCGAGAGGTTGGCTATGACGGATTTATCTGCCAAGCTGACATGCTGATAGTCAGCATTGCCATTGTCATTGCCGAGCTGCGTATGGTCGAGCGTTCCTGTCTTCACGAAAAGAACCCAGGCTGTACCGTTCCATCTATAAATCTGCTGCTCAGCGATAACAGGCCTCATGTCGCCTACCACGTTTCCCGTGAGAAGTAGGAGATCGGCGTATGTTGCCACAGAGTCCTTGAACTCGCCTAAGTCTTCTTGGCGGTAATACGCCTCGATGGCATCTTTGAGGACAACGGGATTACCGGAGTCCGGAATACTTGAAGCTGCATCGATAGCTGCCTTCTGCTCTCCACTTGGAGACTGAAGAAGGAGCTTGTCGAGAAGAGCTGGGTGATAGGTATCCAGAGTGAAGGTATGAGTCCCCGTCCCTGCATCCAGAAGCTCGACTATGCTTCCACTTGGGAGTGTTGATACCTGGAACTCGAAAGCCGATAGGGAAATGAGCACCCATGTTGACGTGTCTGCATCCCATTCCCAGATGATGCCATTAGCGTTATCAGCAACTACTTGATTTCCATCTTGTGGAGCTTGATTCCCATTGGGGAAAGCAACAACTTCAAAAGATAAAGAAGACCCGATCCCTGTAGCTTTATATATTCGGTTCAGTGCTGCATTGCCGTAAAGAATCATGTCATCATTGACAATTGAGATACCATCAATGGTAAGTGAAGATCCTGTAGGGAGTACTGTCGTTACAAAGTCTACTACCCGAACTGGACTACCACTTCCTCTGCTTCCTGAGTTCCTAACGTAATAGGTAGTGTCTAGGGATAACCCAGAAGGCAAGGTGCCGGTCGTCGTGAATTTACCAGAGAACCCTTTCGAGAACGTGTTCTCCAGGGCTATGATGGTGAAGTGCCCTGATGGATACTCCACGATGCTATCCGTCCCAAAGGAGAAGGAGGGCTTCTTCGGTATGAGCCGCCTTCCATAGGATACCTTCGGAGCGAAGGCATGCGTTCCACTTCCCTGACTTGAAGGAATGAAGATCGCCCCTGTGAGAGTCTCCGATACCTGAAAGGCTGATGAGGATGGATTTCTGACATAGTAGAATGACTCAGGGGATAAGCCCCGAGGAAGCTCGGAGTTAGTCTCGAACTTTCCGATATCACCTTCGGTCAGGATGTTGGCCGCAGTTATGATACCCGTCAGGATATCCACAGCCGCAGGGACGAATGCGACCCTAGAGGCCCTTATGTCAAATTCTAAATGGTCAGACGTCGCAATGATCCTGTTATCGAGGATCTCGACGATGTCTTCTGTTCTAAGGATCTGTTGTGCCATATTTTTAATCCCTCGGAAGCAGGACTTGAACTTCTGTTAAATGAACAGCCGACTTAACCGCCAGCACGGTGATGTTATCCCCTGCCAATGTTCCCATGCGTTCCACTGTTATTGAGAAATGAGTCGGGTCTTTCGTCCCCATGCCATAGTTGGAAAAGGTAACTGTAGCCAAGTCTTCCTCAGTTATCGCGCTCCCCACCGTCCTTGTCGAGGTCAGGGAAGGAGATGAGACAACGGAGGTTCCTATGTACTTCGATACCCTATCGCGGAAGACTGCTGTCACCCGCCACACGACGTCGCCAGTAGCCCCAGCGGGAGCCGTCCAGTAAATGTTGACGGTGAAGGGCTTCGTCTTGTCCACCTTGGCTGGTATGGCGATTGGAAGAGTGGATGCTACGCCAAGGACTCCTGCGTCAAACTTAATAGTCCCTGCGATAGCACCGGTACTCCTTGTGACTCCTTCGCTGTTTGGCTCAAGGTATCTGTCAAGGCTAATGTCGAGGGTATCGACCCCGGCGTCATTGTTCGCCGATGGATGAGGCCAGTTTCCCTGCCATATGGAGGAAGTTGTTGCGAGCTTGGTTGGGAGGGAGCCTAGGAACTCATTGTTCTCCACAAGGAGAATGTCTCCCGCAATTACCGGAGCCGCCGTAGTATAAAAATGATTGCTCTTGATATGATCTTTGGAAGATGCGCTCATCGATAATGACATGGCGCTGTTTTCAAACACGCAGTTAATGAGCCGCGTCCTTATGGAGCTTGAAAGGCTCACTCCTCTGGTCCCTGCGAAGGTACAGCCATCGATGCGCCAGTCAGTCGGACTTGTGGCTTCAATTTCATACTGGGACAAGGATACTGTAGCCAGCTCGAACCTGCAGCCTCTTATGTTGACTCCAGAGACGGAAGCTCCGGTGACCAGACTCGTATTCGTGCCTCTTATAACGAGGTTCTCAAGTCCCGCCTTGTCTTCCAGTGCGAAGGGCGTGATACCCGCCGCTCCCTGGATAATGACGCCAGATATTAAACCTGAGGTCTTCAGCCCGCCTCTGACTCCCTTAATGGACTTGCCGGCTGGGATAGTCACGGTCGACGAGAAGGTATAGGTCCCTTCAAGAACCTCGACCTCGGTGACGTTGGTATCATTCAGGGCGGCGAGGAAGGGGACTTCCGTATTGTCCCTGTAGTCGGCATATGTTCCGGTCGGGCCTAGGGTCCTTCGTCTTCCGATAAATGGCTGGTTGATATCTTGGGGCATGTTCTCAAGGCATCTCGTTCCGACGCCATCATCGGTGACGGCATCCTCAGCCGCATTGAGGCTGAAGCTCCCGCTGTAGACTGCATTGCCGTCCAGTCCTGGGAAGGTTATGATAGCACCGCCCGCCAGCCTACTGAGTTGGAAGGTAGTTGCCGTCCTATTTCTCACAAAGTAGTAGGCATCATCAACGAGCGGGGGTAAAGTTCCGATGAACTTCACGCATGAGCCGCTCACGAGATCATTCGTTATATGAATCGTATCGAGGACACTTCCCGATGCCGTTAGAAAGCCAGAGGATGATAGTTTAGGCGTAGTCTTGAAGGCATAGACTCCGTAGAACCTATTGTTGACGATGTTCGTGAACTTGACATCAGCTCCTACTTCGATATGCCCAGAGAGGAAGGTACAGTGGTCCACGATGGCGTAGTCTCCGCCCGCCGCGATCTTCACACCTGAATTGGCTCCGACATCGAAGGTACAGTTCTCTATACGACAGTTGGGCGCATTGATGGTGATACCATTCTGGAGCTTCTCATTACTTGAGGACTTGAGGAACTTGCATCGGCGTATGATGCTACCGGCTCCGAAAAGGGCGATACCCTTCTGGCCGTTCGCTGCCGAGAGTCCAGGTCTGAAGACGCAGTCCTCGATGATAGTATGCTCTCTTGTCGAGAACACACCTGATGTTCCCTCCTCGTTAAGCTCGAAGATGAATCCCCTTAAGATGAGAGGCCCACCAGTGAGAAGCGCCTGAATACCCCAAGCTATGTTGAAGAAGCTGAGGATGGTGGTCATCGGAGTGAAGTTCTCCATAAGGAGACTGCTCGACTGGGTGCTCCAGATGAGCGACACACCGCCAAGGTTGTAGTTTCCCGCAAGAACCTCTATCGCTTTCACGGTGGAGGCCGAGCCAATGTCGATGGCTTGGATGGCATCGTTGAACGGGTTGAAGTCAACTCCTTGGAATGTAGCGAGAGAACCTGGGGGACCAATCGTTACATAAGGGTTTCTTGCCGCATTGAGTCTTGGGTCGGCATTGGTCACATAAGGATTGGAGGCTGAAGGAACGCCGCTCGTTCCTGCAAGGGCCTCCTTCTGCTTGGCCGTTGGAAGCGCTGCCCTCTCTGCTGTCGTGATGACATGGCCTGATCCCGCACTGATGATGGCATCGAGGACTGACTTGTTGGAATGACTATGGCTGGTCGCGAGGATCGTGTCCTTCTGCGCCTGGGTCAGGTGCTGATACTGGCTTCCTCCATTCTGATTGAGAAGCTCCGTGTGGTCCAGCGTTCCTGTCCTAGTGAATGGTGTCCACTCACTTCCCGTCCAGCGGTATATGATCCTATCCTCGATGACTCCCCTTAGTTCGCCCACGAGGGGTGAGAACGTCATGGTCTCGGTTCCTACGGTGACGTCATCTGGAAGAGCCACAGTTGACATGTCACTGGTCTGGACTTCAGTCCCCGAGACGATATCGACTACGGTGGTTCCAACTGGAAAGAACGTGGAGGTCACCACTTTGCCCCTTCCCATGACAGAGCCGATGGGTAGGAACGTGTTGAGGTTCGTTATCCTTCGTGAGCCATCAGATGTAGTGCCCTGGGCGGTGAACGGAAGGGGAAGCTCCGACTTGTAGGTCACGGAGTCCCTTATGCTTCCCAAGTCCCATTGGGGGACATAGGTTGTCAGGTCATTTTTAAGTACGACCGGATTGAGGGCTGACGGGGTTGTGAGGGAGGCGTCGAAGGCATCCTTCTGCCCCTCAGTGAGAACGCGCTGGGCGATCTTCGTCATGACGCTGCTGTAGTTCTCCCTCGGAAGCACGCCGATCTCGACATGACCCTCGGTGGTGAGTATCCTACCGTCGAGGATCTCAATTACGTCTTCGGTCCTTATCTTTTCGTTCTGTGCCATCTTCATGACTCTCTTATCAAATGGTTGTTGCTCTGATGAATGCGGCGCTGATCGTCCTGCCTGCTTCCGGAATATCGTTGAAGCGGATCCATCCCGTTGGATTGGCGAATGCGTTCACTTCAAGAGTGTACTTGCCTCCCTGGTTCAGCCCATCAAGGAAGACAAGAGTGGCATCAGCCGATACGGGAAGCTCAGAGGAGAGCATATGGGCTATCTCGTACCTGAAGTCAGTTCCGTTGGTCACTCCCACCGTCACCTGTCTCCAGCGATCCATGGGAACAGTCACGCCGAGGTTGTAGTGCGCCCAGAGAGACTGCCCTAAAGCTGGTGGTTTACCGAACTCCAGCCCACCCGAAGGCGGCAATATATAATCTTCGACCTGAAGGGTGAAAAGACCTTCGAGAAATACCATGAGAGTTTCGGCATCTGCCCATACTTCTGGAACTCCAAAGGAAGTATTGGAGCCATTGATGATACCGGTGAGCTTCTGTACCCTCTCATAGACGCATGAAGAACCCATAGGGAGATACCATGCCCACAGCCACTGGCTATTGGTGAGCGGAGCGGCGAGGGTGATATGTCCAATGTCCCCGAGAGTATCATACGAATAGTTGTCGGGTGTCTGGAAGATACCATCGATCCATACCATGAGCGAATCCTGGTCCCTGCATGAGGATAAGGTCAGCTCATAGACCAGAGGATCCAAGGTTGGATGCGGCTGCTCCTGTATTGGCATGTTGGCCGTGGAGATGACGAGGCTTGCATCCACGTCAGCCGGTATCTCAGTCTCAGTCAGATGGGCGCAGAAGCCCTGGGCGAACACGCCCTTCGGATAATTACACTCAGGCATGTTGGCCACCATAGTATCTAAGGGGTGATGATCAAGGGGATAGACTTCGGACACGAAATAGCCCTCCTGCTGTACAGTGGGCGGATTGTCGAACATGAACTTGTCGCCGCCATACTGCTTCCAGGTTCTCGTGGATAGTCCATCAAGGGCTGCGATAGGTGCGTCATAATGATAGCAGAGCTTCGATGTCGTGAAAAGAAGCCTATCATTCTGATCTTTTCCTTCTGACAAGTCCTTTGCCTGCATCGACGCTCCTGACACGCTGAGCTTCACACTCCTATTGATCCCAATCTGCTTGGAGGTCACAGTTATCGTGGACTCGTTAGCCATCTCAAGGTTGACCAGCTTCTTCGTCGCTGAGTTTTTGTTAAGCTCCGCGGCGAGCGCTGAGGCATCGAGGCTCTGGCTGTTTCCTGAAGGGAAGTGTGGGAAGGATGATATGCTGACTTCAAAGCCCCCATCATCAAAGAGTATTGGAGTGCCCCCAACTTCAGCGCTTACCTGGAACAAGTTGTCTGATACGCCCACTATGTATTTTTTTCCCTGAAGGCTAGGAGCTTCCGAAGCCAAAGTAACAGGCTCACCTTCAATGAAGCCATGGTTCTTCTCGGAGAAGGAGTTCGCTTCCATTGGGAAGACGCTCAGCATCTGGTAGCCTTCGCCTTTGCTGGTTAAAGTGACGGGTAGGCCGCCTCTGGAAGCCGAAAGCTGGAAAGTATCTGTTGTGGCATTAACGACATAGTATGCCCGGGCCTCAGATAGTCCACCTGGAAGAGAGCCAGCCGTTACCGTAAGTCCGCTTACTAGGGTATACTCTCTCATTCCTATATTGATGATGGTGACCTTAAGGCCGTCAAAAAGACCATGGTCATCGTGCTTGAACAGGCTCAGGGCGAAGTCGACGTTAAGCGGTGGTCTCAGCCCTAGGGTGTCGCCTGCGTCCAGAGCCAGCAGACCCTCAGTACTATGGAGGATGAGAGTGCCAGAGCCAACTGCCGTGAAGATCACGACAGGCGCTGAGGTACTTCGCAGCCTTAGCTGAAGGGAGGACGAGGTGATGCCCGTGGCATAATAGATGGTCTCAGCGTCGAGACCTTCAGGAAGCGTACCAAGGGTTGCCAGCTTGATCCCCTCTCCTTCGACGAACCGATGTCCCTGGATGGTTTTTATCGTGCCGGTACTGATATCTAGGTTATCCTCTGACATCTCGATGCTGACATTGTATCCCTTGTTCCTCATGATGGCTGAACTGTAAGTACAGCCTACGGAGTCTCCAAGTATTCCGGTGGGTGAAGTGGATACTGATACGCCAAAGTAGGTCATCGGCATATCATAAGCCCCATCACCGAGACTTTTAGCTTTTACTAGGGAGCGGCCATTGCCAAGGTATCGCGCCGCGAATATCCTACTCAGGGCTGGGTGTTCATTTATAGCTAGGACGAGAGCTTTGGCGTCGTCATCCTGCCCAATACCAGCCTTGAACTGATTGTAGTTCTCTGGAGCTGCGTTGACTCCCGTGAGAGTGACCTGGCTTGTGAAGGTATGGATACCAGTTCCAAGGTCAAGTACCACGACCGGAGAGTCTGAGGAGTCCAGAAGGTTGAACTCATCGAGGGTCGAGTTGATGACCCTATAGAGGGCTGACTCGCTGAGGCCTGAAGGAAGAGTTCCCGTCGAGGCTATCTTAACAAGAAGCCCATCGATGAAGGGATGGTCAACATGAGTGAATGCCGAGGTCGCTAGGTCAATGCCTTCTACGACCACCTTATGGAGGCTTGGCCAGCTTATGCTGTCGCCGAGGTTGATAGCTTTAGCATTCGTAATGTTACCTTCGGCTGTAGGGGTCGCTTCAAAGGTGACGCCGCCCATCGTGACCGAGTCTCCTGGAACTATGAAGTCGCCAATGACCTTGATCCAGCCTGTGGCATACTCCCCAATGCTGGGAGGAAGCCTATTAAGAAATCCCTGATCCCAGGATGATGGGAGATGTTCATCTCCAAATGACACAGGATAAACCGCCCATGGGATCTGCGTAAGGGTTGGGGGGAATGTGAACACCACCTTGTTCCCCGACACGATATACTGCTTGTCTGCTCCTTGAGTCATGAGTCTTCCGTCAAGAGTGAGGTACACTGACTTAGGATCGGCGCACGGTACTGAGAGGGTGAACTCGGTATTGGTTCCATCAGGCGGAGGGGTCAGCTTCCTATTGACCCAGTACTTCCAGTTGGCATCATAGTGAGCCTCTATCAAGGCGCCTTTAGCTGGTGCTTCATAGAACTCAACGAAGTTTCCACCCCTTGCCTCGAAGATGCAGTAGTCAAGTCTATAACCTGAACTTTCGATAGGCCCAGAGAACATGGCTAGGAACTGCGTCTCATTGAGGGCGAAGCTCGTGAGATACATAGGAGCCGGTACATAAGTCTGGCTTATGTGCCAGAGCTGGATCATAACGACCACCTGGTCGTAGTACGGGCCTCCGGTGAAGTCGATTAGCGTATTGAGGTCACCTTCGGACAGAAGGACGGTTCCCCTCTCGATAGTCTGCTCGTCATTCTCAATCACCCACCAGTTGAGATGGGTGTTGGCTGCGATAGGAGCAGAGAACTCGACTGTGGCCCCTAGGTCACTATGGGTTCTCACGAGATGCACGACCTGCGTGACGTTCTCCGGGGAGGAGCCAGGCATTGGATCGACAGTGAATGAGACGAGAAGCTGGTAGTCGAGGTTTAAGGTCGGCCTGTCGAACACTATGTCATATGATATGATCCCCTCGTCCAGAAGGACTGAACCATATTGGTTATCCCCAGGGTTAGCTGTGTTAGGGAGCTTCGGCGTCAGGTAATGGACGGCGATGTTCTGAGGATCTCCCACTATGGTATTAGGCTGGTGCGAGATGACGAAGGAGACCGAGTCCAGGCCAAGTTCAACTCCCGTTAGGAGCATCTGTAGGGAGACTCCGCCTCGTATCTCGAGGCCATAGAATACTTGGGCCTCAAAAGGTCTAGGCTCGCCCAGCCTTGAGGTTAGAAGGATTGGGTCGTCCGATGACACGATACGGTTTGCACCGCTTATGATATCTCCCGACACGCTCACGCGGTAGTCGACGTATAAACGCTTGAGAAGGCCGTCGACGAAAAGCTTCACAGCCGAAAGGGCTAAAGGCATCTTCGTCAGGGTGAAGTACTTGTTAAGGCCATCAACCACGCCGCCCAATGGAGTGTCGTAGTACCACTCATGAACTGGCGTGATGCCATACTGCTGATCGAACCTTCCACTCAGGGAGTAGCTACGCCATGCTGGTAGTCCAAGGCTCTGACCTATGGGATCATTAGCAGGGGACAGAGCATTCAGCATGATCTGGTCAAGGACATAGGCAGCTTGGCAGAAGGAGAGCCAGTGTTCAGACTCCACCGTGACTCCTAGGGAGAACAGCTTGAGGAAGCAGTCGCTGAGGTAGGTCACGCCGGTCGTTATGCTATTGGCTAGAGGACTATCGAAGTCGAAGAGGTGTCGCTTGAGCCTTCCGCCCACTTCAACATAGACCTCGCTCTCGGTTATCTGCTTGATGGTATAGAGCTGCGGGAGGTTGGAAAGAAGCGTGATGAATGCTTTCCATCTCTCGACTTCCTTATTAGGCAGCCAAACGTGGGCCTCATAGCCCTGAAACATCTCTTCAGACCTATAGAGCGGAGTGTCGAACCTATTGAGGTTGAACATCTTGAATATAACGGGGTTCGATGCGCTGAACGCAGCGAGTATCTCCCTAACGGCTCCAGAGGACTCAGGTCTATGGAGCAGGTTTTTTATGAGCAGCTTGTATGATAGCGATGTCAGGATCTCAAGGTCAGCCGGGATAAGGGTGGTCAGCTTCGTCAGTAGAGGCGTGGCCAGCCTATAGGCTAATGGAGATGAGATGGAGTTTCTCAGGACCTCAAGGGGCTGATTCGAGTATTCGGTAAGCTCCTGAGCATAGGCCCGGAACATAACGGCATAGTTCGTGACAGACAGTAGGAACTGTCTCGACTCGACTACTCCGCTCGCCCTCACTCCAGATATGACCACGAGGGCTTTAGGAGCCAGAACGACTGGCGGCGCTCCATCATCAGGAAAGGCTGTGAAGGTCAGCTCAGCCCTCTTCGTCCTTTGGTTCTGGCTGAGGTACCA
>Ga0315283_10005433_pt1 | contig 11256 bp, 9 predicted proteins | sample YL17G09_0_MG_FD_204541 | JGI IMG/M metagenome (GOLD analysis project Ga0315283, IMG submission 204541) | Sediment microbial communities from Yellowstone Lake, YNP, Wyoming, USA - YL17G09_0 | ecosystem: Environmental > Aquatic > Freshwater > Lake > Sediment | place: USA: Wyoming | collected...
CGATTCGGAACGCCGGATGATTTCAAGTTCTTCGTCGACGCGGCGCACCACGCCGGCCTGGGCGTCATCCTAGATTGGGTGCCGGCGCATTTTCCGCGCGACGGCCATGGGTTGGCGTTCTTCGACGGCACGCACCTGTACGATCACGCCGATCCGCGCAAGGGACAGCACCAGGACTGGGGCACCTTCATCTTCAACTACGGCCGCGTCCAGGTCGTCGAGTTCCTGCTCTCCAGCGCGGCCTATTGGTTCGAGGAATTCCACCTCGACGGCATGCGCGTCGACGCCGTGGCTTCGATGCTGTACTTGAACTACTCGCGCAAGCCGGGCGAGTGGGTGCCGAACGAACAGGGCGGCCCGGAGAACTGGGAAGCGGTCGAGTTCCTGCGCAAGTTCAACAAACTCGTGCACACCCGCTTCCCGGGCGCGCTGACCTTTGCCGAGGAGTCCACCAGTTGGCCTGGGGTTTCGCACCCGGTGCAGAAGGGCGGCCTGGGGTTCGATTTGAAATGGAACATGGGCTGGATGAACGATACGCTGCAGTATGTCAAAGAAGATCCGCTGGCGCGCAAACACCACCAGGGGAAGCTCACCTTCTCCATCATGTATGCGTTCAGCGAGAATTTCATCTTGCCGTTCTCCCATGACGAGGTCGTGCACGGTAAACGGTCGTTGCTCGGCAAAGTTCCCGGTGACCCTTGGAAAAAGCGCGCGACACAGCGGGCGCTCTTGGGCTACATGTACGCCCACCCCGGCAAGAAGCTGCTGTTCATGGGCATGGAGCTGGGCCAACAGCGGGAGTGGCACCACGACCGGCAACTGGATTGGGACTTGTTGAACGACCCCGAGCACGGCAAGCTGCAACGCTATGTCCGGGAGCTGAACCGCCTGTACGTGCGCACGCCGGCGTTGCACGAACTCGACTTCGACAGCAAGGGCTTCGAGTGGAGCAACTTCCGCGACGAGGCACGCAGCGTGATCGCCTTCGTGCGGCGGGCGCGGAGCCGCAAGGACTTCGTCGTCATCGCCATCAACTGGACGCCGGTGCCGTGGGAGAAATACCGGGTTGGCGTTCCGGCCGCCGGCACGTACCGCTTGCTGTGGAACAGCGATGCCGCCAAGTACGGCGGCACCGGTGCGGTTCTGCCGCGCACCCGGGCCGCAAGCCGCACCGCGGCGGGCGAATACGCGTTCTCGATCGAGATCACGCTGCCGCCGCTCGCCATCCTCATGTTCGCGCCGGTGGCGTAGGCTTGCGCTATACTGCCGCCGGCACACCGGTGCTCGCCCCACTGGATTGCCGGACTTCGAACGCCCGCGCGCCGGGCGATGCCCTCGACACATTTCGCCGCGAAGGAAGTCGTATGCCGCGCGTTCGTCGGTTCGTTTTGGGGTTCTTGGGATGCGTGCTGTCGTGGGCCGGCCGGAGCGCCGCCCAGCCCAACCTGCCGGCCGCGGCTTCCGAGGCCGCACGACAAATTACCGTGAGTGCAATTGCCGGCGGGGTGCGCTACCTGTCGAGCGATTTGCTCGAGGGCCGTGGACCGGCGACGCGTGGTGACGAGTTGGCACGCGCCTACATCGCGAGCTGCATGGAGCAAATGGGTCTCGAGCCGGGTGGCGCCGGCGGCGTGTGGCAGCAACCCTTCGATGTCGTCGGTATTACGTCCAAACCGCCGGGCACCTGGCCTTTCACCGGCCAGAACGGCGCGCTGGAGCTGAAGTACTGGGACGAGTTCATCGCTTGCAGTGGCGAGCAACAGGATGCCGTCACCCTGCGCGACGCCGAGGTGGTTTTCGCCGGCTATGGGATGTCGGCGCCGGAGTATGGCTGGGAAGACTACAAGACCGACGTGCGCGGCAAAGTGGTTGTGCTCCTGAACAACGACCCCGACTGGGATCCCCAATTGTTCGCCGGCAAGATGCGGCTGTATTACGGCCGTTGGGACTACAAATACGAGAACGCCGCGCGTCATGGCGCCGCCGGCGCGATCATCATCCATACGACGGCGTCGGCAGGCTATCCGTACCAAGTGGTGCAGACTAGCTGGACCGGCGAGCAGTTCGAACTGCCGGCCGGCAACGAATCGCGTGTGCCGGTCAAGGGCTGGGTCACTGAGGACGCGGCGCGCAAGTTGGCAAAGCTCGCAGGCCGCGACTTGAACAAGCTGGTGGCTGCCGCCAAATCGAAGCAGTTCCAACCGGTGCCGCTCGGCGTCCGCACGACGCTGGAGTTCACCAACACCATCTCGCGCCGGCAAACCGCCAACGTTCTCGGCTTACTGCGCGGGAGTGATCCGCGGCTCGCGGACGAGGCCGTCGTGTACACGGCGCACCACGACCACTTAGGCATCGGCGAGCCCGACAAGACCGGCGACACGATCTACAATGGCGCGCTCGACAACGCGTCGGGGGTTGCGCTGATCCTGGCCATCGCGCGGGCATTCACCGCACTGCCGGAACGGCCGAAGCGCTCGATCCTGTTCCTGGCGGTCGGGGTCGAGGAATCGGGGCTCCTGGGTTCCGAGTACTATTCGAAGCATTCGACCTTCGCGCCGGGGCGCATCGCGGCGAATATCAACTACGACGGCGCCAGCATCTGGGGCCGTACCCACGACATCGTTCTCATCGGCAAGGGGAAGTCGTCACTCGATGCGGTGGCGGATGCCGCGGCTGCGGCACAGGGTCGCATCGTCGTGCCGGATCAGTTCCCGGATCGTGGCTACTACTACCGGTCCGACCAGTTCAGCTTCGCACACATCGGCGTGCCGGCGTTGTATTTCGACACCGGGATCGAGGTCCTCGGCAAACCCGCCGGTTGGGGCAAGGAGCAGCAGGAAAAGTGGGAAGCGGTGAGCTATCACCAGCCGAGCGATCAAATGACCACGGACTGGAACCTGGAGGGCGCCGTGGAGGACTCGCAGGTGGGATTCCGCTGCGGACTGTCGATCGCCGAGACGCCCGAACTGCCGTACTGGAACCCGGGCGACGAATTCGAGGCGGCGCGCAAAGCCGCCCTGGCCGCGGCCGGCGGCACGAGCCCCGCGCGCTGACCCGCACCAGCCGCCGCGTCGCGGCGAGCGTCACAAGTGGTTCGTGCATCGGAGTGCTTTTCCCGGGGAGGGTCGACTGTGAACGCGGACCGGCTGTTCGAAGCCCTGGAGGGCTCGGGGCGCGCGATCGACGCGCTCATGGCCGGGATCCCGGCCGCCGACGCGCGGCGCAAACCGGCGCCCGGAAAATGGTCGATGCTGGAGGTCCTGTGTCACTTGATCGACGAAGAGCGCGACGACTTCCGGTTGCGCGTCCGGTTGACGCTGGAGGATCCAAGCCGGGGCTGGCCGGCCATCGATCCGGAAGGTTGGGCTCGCGATCGCGACTACAACCAGCGCGATCCGGCGGGCATGCGGGCGGAGTTTCAACGCGAGCGGGCCGTTTCGCTGGCGTGGCTGCACGGCCTGCAAGAGCCGCGCTGGGAGCGCGCCAAAGTGCATCCCCAACTCGGCCTCTTGAGCGCCGGTGATCTCCTGGCGAGCTGGATCGCACACGATGTGCTGCACTTGCGCCAGATGGCGGCGGCTCGTTTGACGCACTTGGAAGATACGGTGGCGCCATATTCGACGCGTTACGCGCAACCGTAGGCCGGTGCCGAGTTCCCGTCGTTGAAGATGGATGCCGTTCGTGCCCGGGCCGCGGGGCGCGCCGTCGTCAGAACTGGAACTGGATCCTGAGCCCGCGGCTGGCCATGTAGAGATGTTCCGGCAGGGGCATGCCACTCCGGTGATGCGCGACCGTGCGCCCCACGACGAGTCCCACCGTCGCACCGGCCAACACATCCGACGCGAAGTGCTTGCGGTCCTCCATGCGGCCCAGTCCGGTCATGAGCGCCAGGGTGTACGCCGGCACGCCGGCCTTCCAGCCGTAACGTGCCGCCAGAATCGGCGCCACCGCGAACGCCCCCGACGTGTGGCCCGACGGAAACGAGTACGGGCCACCATTCGGGCGCGTGCGATGGATCGCGACTTTGAGCGCGGTGGTGACCGCACCGCTGATCACCAGGCTTAGCGCCAGATCGCTGGCGGTGTCCATCGCATACGGATTGTGCGTGAAGTGGCCGTACGTCCACAGCGCCGCGGTTCCCGCTCCGAGCACCAGCCCGTCGCCGTATACATTGCCGACGTCACTGCCGCCTTCGCCCGGAGTGTGCTCCAGCTTCAGTTGCATCTTGCCGGCGTCCTCGTGTGCGGTTGCGAACCAGGTGGCCGCGATGCCCGCCGCCGTGATTTCCAAATTGCGCCGGCTGCCGAACTCGGTGATTGCCGGTACCGAAGGCGGTGTCAGGTGGTGCCCTCCGAGTCCAAGGCCGTACGCCGTGGATCCGTTGAGGAGAACCACGGCGCGGGCGCACAGCCCCAGGACCCGGCGGTTCCGGACTTGGACGCGCGTGAACCGGGCGTGGGTCATGGGCTGGCTTCCACCTTCCTTGGCACTCCAAGCGCAGCTTTCGTGCCCGGGCGCAGTCCGCGTCAGGGACGGGTTCAACTCACAGCCGCAGCCGCGAATCCGTGCGGCCGACCGGCGGCTCGCCGCACTGGCTTGGTCTCAAAATGGGGCGCTGCTGTCTCGCGTGGGTGACAGGCAGCGGCGTGGTGCTGGCGAGCTCCCCCGGGAAGACGGTCCGCGGCGGGTCGGGTACACTGCGTTCTCGCGAACCGCTTCGGCGGCCGTTCTTCCGGAGGCCCAACGCCGTGCTGACGATCTGCCCGACCGCTGACTATGAAATCTATCTCGGGCGGAACCTGCTGCCGCCGGAACAGGTCCTGTTTCGGCCGACCACGAAGCTCCTGGCGGTTTGGGAGGAATTCGCGATCCGGGGCACGCTCTTCCCCGATATCTGTTCGATTTGGCGCCACCGCGAACTCGGCTTGATGGACTACGCCGCAGGGTGCGAGGCACAACTCCGCGATGCGGTTGAGCGTGGCCACGATCTGCAGCTACACCTGCATCCCGAGTGGAGATCGGCCGTCCACGAATCCGGCCAATGGACTTTTCGGCCTGGAACGTCGTCGCTGAACGACCTGGGCTTCGACGCGGATGATCCAGGCGGCGCGCCGGCACTGATCCGTCGGGGGATGTCCTATCTGGAGGAACTGGTTTCTCCTCGGATCCCCGAATACCGGTGCACTGCATTTCGAGCCGGCGGGTGGGTCATCCAGCCGGAGCACGCCATTCTCGGGGCGCTGCGTGATGCCGGGATTCGGGCCGACGCGACCGTCATCCCGGGTGTCCGCTTATTGCGGAAAGACTATCCGGTGGATTTCCGCTCCGTGCCCCAGTGCAACTTCCGGCTTGGGTCATCGACCGGGCTTGCAGCGGACAGCCGCGATCCTGCGGATCCGGTGGAGGTTCCCATCGCGGCATTTCGCGGCGCACTGCATCCGTGGCACCATGGTGTGAACAACATCCGGCTCCGGCGGCTGCGCGCCCACCACCCGGAGCCGTTCCGCGGCTATCCCATCGTCAAGGCTGGACCGCGTCCGGGAATGGCCGTCCGGTATGCCAATTTGTGGAAGAAACTGTCGGTGCCGCGGATGCTCGATATTGCCGACACGTATGAAGCCATGGCCGCGACCCTTCGGAGCTACCTGTCGCGGCACGATTTTTCGCGTGTTGACCTTGCCGTCTGCATGAACGGGCATCCCAAAGACACGTACGACTTCCATTTCGACGAGTGCCGCCGGTTTTTCGACCATGTGTTGTCGAAGCACGCCACCGTGGTGCGGTTCCAGGCGTTGGGCGCATGGGTCTCGGCGCAGTCCGGCGCACCACAAAAATGATAGAATCAACGAACGTTTCACAACCTGTGCGTGCTGCAGAGGGCGTTTGCACAGTGTCCGAGGCAACGCGGGAGATGGCTTGAAATGCAGTTCTCAGATCGCATCGTGCTCGTGACTGGAAGCTCTCGGGGGCTCGGCCGCGCAACGGCGCTGGAGTTTGCGCGTCAGGGTGCCCACATTGCCGTAACTTACCGGAACTCGCGCGACCTTGCGGAAGGCGTCGCGGAGCAGATTCGCGCCATGGGGCGCGAGGCGCTGTGTATGCAGGTGGACATCTCCAACATGCCGGACGTCGAGCGGCTGGTGCAGTCGGTCGTGGAGCGCTGGGGACGGATCGATGTTCTGGTGAACAACGCCGGCATCTTGCGTGACCGGACGTTGCGCCGAATGACTCCGCAAGAGTGGAGCGATGTTCTGTCCGTCAACCTGACCGGCGTCTTCAACTGTTGTCATGCCGTCGTCGGCCACATGGTGGAACGCGGGTCCGGCCGCATCGTCAGCATCGCCTCCGTCATCGCTCACACCGGTGGGGTCGGGCAGACGAATTACGCCGCCAGCAAAGCCGGCATCATCGGGTTGACCCGCTCGTTGGCGCTGGAGCTGGCGCCGAAGGGGATCACCGTCAATGCGGTGGCCCCCGGATTCATCAAAACCGACATGATCAAAACTATCCCCGACAACGTGCTCGAGCAAATTCGTGCCAAGATTCCACTGGGTCAATTTGGCGAACCGGAAGATATCGCCAATGCGGTTATCTACTTGGCCTCGGACGCCGCGCGCTACGTGACCGGCCACGTGCTCAACGTGAACGGCGGCTTCTGGCTGTAGAGAGGCACGGGCGGCACGATGAGCGGACTAAAACGATACCTCCCCGCGCCGGTTCGGGACCTCCTTCGTGGGCTCCGGCGCAGCGCCCGCCGCCAGCGTCTCGAGTCCGGGCAGCATTACTCCCGCACCGAACTGGCCGCACAATTCGCGAGTCTTGGAATCACCGCCGGAGACACCCTGCTGGTGCACAGCGCCTTATCCAAGATCGGCTACGTGGACGGCGGTCCGCAAACGGTCATCGATGCGCTGTTCGATGTCCTGGGCACTCACGGCACGCTCGTATTTCCCACCTTTCCGTTCGACACCTATGTGGCCGAATACCTGGCTCGGAACGTGGATTTCGATGCGGCGGCGACGCCGTCGCGCATGGGCCGTATTACGGAGGTGTTCCGCACCCGCCCGGATGCAGTACGCTCACTCCATCCCACACACCCAGTGTCCGCTGTTGGGCCGAAGGCCGGTTATTTGACTGAATCGCACCACCGTGGGCCGACAACCTTTGGTCACCACAGCCCTTTTTTCAGGCTCGCGGAGACCGGCGGCAAGATCTTGTTGCTTGGCGTGGATTTCCATTCGATGACCAACCTGCACGTGGTCGAGGACACGATGGACGGCTTCCCGTATCGTGTTTATCGCCCGGAGCCGGTTCGGACCACCCTGCGCGACGTGCACAGTGGCGTTCACGTCCTCGACGTTCCAGTTCACGATCCGGCTCTCTCTCGCTTACGGGACTGCAATCGTATGGAGAAACCGTTCGCCGAGCGTGGCGTGCTTCGGCGGGGAACTGTCGGCACCGCCACCGCACGGCTTCTGACTGCCGGGGGAGTCGTGGCCGCGATGCGGGAGCTTGCACAGGCTGGGTTCACCATGTACGACGATTCCCACGTGCCCGAGGAGTTCCGGCGCCACGCCGGCGATGGGCCCCCGGCGGCCGGTTCCCCGCGCTAAACGCCCCCCGCGCATTGACTTTCGACGGTAACGGCGTAGGATTCCATGTGTACATCGTTTCTGCTGACCCGCTCCAGTTCGCACCCCAGCGAAGTCGGTCAGGGGAGCGACGCAAAGACCGGTCTGACTCCCGGAGACCGGTTCGAAGGGGGTTCAAAGACCAATGCGCTCTAACTTGCAGTTGCACCTGCTGGCACTGGGTGCTCTGTTCTGTGCCACCGCTGCTGCCGGTTCCCAACCCGTGACCCGCGAAGATATTCAGCGTTTTGAGGCCCCCTCCGCGTGGGCTCGTACGCAGGTAACCGCTTTCGCCGGTGGCGCTACGGCACCGTCGGTTCGTGTCGCCGACGATGAATTCTGGGCCTCCGGTTTGGAATCGCCACAGGCCGGGGGAAACGGTACGAATGGCATCGTCTGGATGCTCGGCGTGCACCGCGACATGCTGATCGCCGGCGGCGAGTTCACGCAGGCCGGCGATGTCGTTGCAAACCGCATCGCGGCTTTCGACGGCACCCGCTGGTCACCCATGAGCGACGGATTCTCGGCGCGGGTATTCACCATGATCGAGTACCGCAATGAGCTCATCGTCGGCGGTGACTTCTATGCAACTGCCGGCGGACGGCACCTCGGCTACATCGCCCGGTGGGACGGCTCGCGCTGGGAAGACCTGAGCGATGGGCTAAGTGGTTCGGTTCGTGCACTGGCGATTTGGAACGGCGAGCTGGTGGCAGGCGGCGATTTCCATTACGCGGGCGCGTTGCGCGTCAACCAAATCGCGCGCTGGAACGGGCAACGCTGGGCGCGCTTCGACGGCGGCTTCGCAGGTGGATACGAAGGCCTCGGGGTGCGCGCACTCGAGGTCATCGATCACCAGTTGTACGCCGCCGGGCATTTCGTCATGTCGTACGACAACGCTGTGAACTACGTCGCGCGGTGGGACGATCACGACAACCGGTGGGTTCGCGTCGGCAACGGGATCTCTGCGGCCGGTTACGCTCTGATCGAACACCGCCACGACTTGGTCGCGGGCAGCGTGGTCTGGCACAACCCGAGCGAAGGCACCTGGGAAAACGTCTTGAGCCGTTGGGATGGCCAGCAGTGGTCGGCGATGGGTTTTGGGCCCCTCGACTATCCGTTCCCGAACGCCGGCAGAGCCTTCATGACGCGGGGCGGGCAGTTGATCGCCGCCGGCCAATTCCCGCGGGCCGGCGGAACTGTCGTGAACTACCTGGCGCGGTGGGACGAAGCGCAGAATGCATGGGAGCCCTTTGGCTCGGGCCTGGACTCCCCCGCGTATGCCGTTACGCTGTATCACGGCGACCTTTGGGTCGGTGGCGAACTCCAGCACGCCGGTGGCACTCCATCGTCCTACATTGCACGGTGGACCGGACCAGCAGTCGGGGTGACCGCCGCAGATCGATTGGCCGCCAGGCCGTCGTCCTCTGCCGTCGTTTTGGGATGGGAACTTCCCGCGCGTGAGGTCAGCGATTTCCAAAGTGTGGCGGTCGAACGTGCCGTGAACAGCGGCGCATTCGCCCGGCTAGCAACGACGCAATCGGTGCTCACGCCCGCCGCGATGATGAAGTTCGTCGATCCCGACATGCGATCTGGGGCCACGCATCGTTATCGTGTGGTGTGCACATCGTGGCGGGGTGAGCAGTCGGTGAGCGAAGTGGTGGTTGTGACCCTGGGAAATTCGCGCCGGTTGCCGGATCCGCCGGTACTGATCGAGGTCGAGCCCGAGTTCATCCAGTTCCGCCTGGGCGAGGGCAGTTCTTCCGCGCCGCTCCGGCTCGACATTTTTGACGTCCGCGGGCATTTGGTGCGGACCATCGCCTCGCCATCTCAGGCCGGTGGGGCTTCGAGCCTGGTCTGGGACCGCCGTTCGGTCGACGGGGCGCGTGCCAACCGGGGCGTGTACTTCTACACGCTCGACGTTGGCGGGGCCGTGTATCACAATAAGCTCGTGATGACGCGCTGAACGGGATCGAGCCAATCCGGCCCGGAGCCTGGCTCCGGGCCGGCCTACCGCCAGTTCACCACAGCTCCGGCGTGCCTTCGGCCTCGAACGCCTGCAGGATGGCGCGCGGGATCACCATGATCTTCAGGAGTTCGTTGGCACCTTCGCCGATGCGTGCCAGGAGTGCATCGCGCAGGTGGCGCTCGATGCGGGAGTCGCGCGAGTAACCGTAGCCGCCGCAGATTTCGATGGCCCGCTCGCCGCAAAAGACGGCGTGTTCGCTCGCCGCCACCTTGGCGATGGCGGCTTCGCTCGCCACCTCGCGGCCCGCGGTCTTGTCGAGCGCCGCGCCGTAGGTCAGCATGCGGCCGCCGTGGATGCCGATCAGCATCTCGGAGAGCTCGCGCTTGGTGTTGTCCAAGTCCACCAGGCGCTTGCCGAACAACTGGCGCTCATGCGCGTAGCGCAGCATCTTTTCGTAAGCGCCTTGCGCGACGCCGGTGGCCCAGGCGCCGATGGTGATGCGGCCGCCATTGAGCATGTGCATGGCGTAGGCAAAGCCGCGGCCGCGCGACCCCACCATCTGATTCTTGGGCACGCGATATTCCTCGAACACCAGCATCGCGGTGTTCGAAGCGCGCACGCCCATTTTTTCCTTGATCGGCGCCACCTCGAAGCCGCCCGGCCAGCCGCGCTCGACCGCAAACGCCGAGACTTGCTCCGGCGCGTTCACGTCGCGCGCCATGACGAAAAACACGTCCGAGGACGGTCCGTTGGTGATCCAGTACTTGGTGCCGTTCAAAATATAGGCGTCGTGCTCTTCCCGGAAGGCGGTGCGCATGGCCTTGGCGTCGCTGCCGCTATCCGGTTCCGTGAGGCCGAAACAGGCGATCTTCCGGCCGGCCGTCAGGTCGGGCACGTATTTTTGCACCAGTTCATGGCTGCCGAAGCGATAGATGCCGTCGGTGGCGGTGCAGTGAATCGCCACGCCCAGCGCGAATCCGGCGTTGGCCTTCGCCAAGGTTTCCAGCCCGGCCGCGGCATACGAGAACGGCGCGTCCATCCCGCCGACGTTGTCGCCGAAAGACAGCGCCATGAAGCCGGTTTCGCCCAGGGACCGGAACGCGCTTTCGTCGAACCACTCTTCTTCGTCCTGCTGCGCGGCGAACGGTGCGATGCGTTCGGTGACGAAACGATCGAAGGGGCCGGACAGGAATCCCACGACGTCATCGTGCTGCGGCTGGCCGGCGTGAAAGCGGTCGAGCGCCGTTTTTTGGTCCTGGACGAAAAAGGGCATGCGCGTGTCTCCCGGAAACTTTGGTTCGCCGCGCAGGATACCCGAAACCCGCTCGACCGCACAACGCACGCCCCCCCCCCGGCACCGGGGCCCGCAGATTTCCGGAGGCCGGCGCGAGCGCCGGCACGCCGGCTACTTGCGGGGGCGCGCCAGCAATGCCTGCCGCGCCGAACGCGTAATGACGGCGACCGCCGGGTGCGTGATGCGCCGTTCCAGAGTGAGCGCATAAAATCGCTCCACTGCGCCGGTCAACGTGCCGACCAGCGGCGTCCGGTACTGCCGCCGGATGGGCTCGGCCACGGCAGCCGGTGCCGCGAACAACCCCACCCCGGCCTCGCCGAACGTCTTCACCAGCGCCGTATCCTCGAACTCGCCGACGATGCGCG
>Ga0315283_10005436_pt1 | contig 11253 bp, 10 predicted proteins | sample YL17G09_0_MG_FD_204541 | JGI IMG/M metagenome (GOLD analysis project Ga0315283, IMG submission 204541) | Sediment microbial communities from Yellowstone Lake, YNP, Wyoming, USA - YL17G09_0 | ecosystem: Environmental > Aquatic > Freshwater > Lake > Sediment | place: USA: Wyoming | collected...
GGCTCGGTTGAGCTCGATCGGTCACGGTGAGCTCAAGCCGATCGCGGACAACGCGACCGACGAAGGCCGTCAGCTGAACCGTCGCGTGATGCTGGTCCGCACGGATTCGGGCATGTAAGCGACCCGCAGGACCTTCGGGACCTGCACGAGGCCCCGGTGCGCAAGCGCCGGGGCCTTTTCTTTTCCGGTTAGAATCGGGCACCCGCTCAAGGAGTGATCCCGCATGAAGTTACATAGAGTCATGGTCATCGCCGCGGCGATGGCCGTCGCGCTTCCCGTCTCGGTCTCGCTCGCCAAGGACGCACCCGCGAAGGTAGATCCGGCTCTCGCCGCCGCAGTGGCCGGCGACTGGCGAGCACCGCAGGACAAGGCACGCGACCGGTATCGTCATCCGGTCGAGGCGCTGACCTTCTGGGGAATCAAACCCGGCATGACGGTCCTCGAGGTCCAGCCCGGCGGCGGTTGGTGGACGGAAATCCTTGCGCCTTACATCAAGGCGACCGGTGGCCGCTATTACTCGACAGCGGCCGATCTCGCGAACCCCGAGCTGTCCGCGGCCTCGCGCAAGGCGCGGGCCGACTTCGAGGCCCGCTTCGCCGCGAAACCGGATATCTACGGCACCATCCACTTCGTGAACTGGGGAGCCCGGTCCGCGCCCCTGCCGAAGGAGACGTTCGACTTCATCCTGACCGCGCGGTCTATTCACGGCTGGATGGGGACGCCGGGCATGGTCGAGAAGACGTTCCGCGACTTCAACCTGGCTTTGAAGCCCGGCGGCATTCTCGCCGTCGAGCAGCACCGCGCGAATCCTGGCCCGCAGGACCCCAAGGCGGAGAACGGTTACGTGACGGAGGCGTCCGTCATCGAGCAGGCGAAGAAGGCGGGATTCAGGCTGGCAGCGAGTTCCGAGATCAACGCGAATGCCAGGGACACGAAGGACTACCCGTTTGGCGTGTGGACCTTGCCGCCGGCGCTGCGTTCGACGCCGGAGACGTCCGACAAGCCTGACGATCCGTCCTTCGATCATTCGAAATACCTCGCGATCGGCGAGTCCGACCGGATGACCTTGAGGTTCGTGAAGCGCTGATGAAGGCCCTGCTTGCCGGAGCGACCGGCCTCGTCGGCGGGGAGGTCCTGCGCCATCTGCTCGCCTGTGACGACTACTCCCGCGTGGTCGTCCTCACCCGCCGCGACCTGGGTAGCGCGGCGCGCAACCCCAGGGTTCGCCAGGTACTCACCGACCTCGACGGTCTGGCGCAAGTGCGCAACCAGCTGCAGGCCGACCATGTGTTCTGTGCGCTCGGCACGACGATCGCCAAGGCCGGCAGCCAGGACAATTTTCGCCGCGTGGACCAGGTGTATCCGCTGCAACTGGCACAGCTCGCTCGTTCGACAGGTGCGCGGCACTTCTCGATCGTCAGCGCGCTGGGTGCCGATGCCCGGTCGCGGGTTTTCTACTCGCGCGTGAAAGGCGAAGTGGAGGCCGCGTTGCGTGCGATGGACTGGCCGAGCCTGTGCATCCTGCGGCCCTCCCTGATCGCCGGCGATCGCGGCGAATCGCGCCCGATGGAAAGGTTGGCGGAGCACGCGCTGCGATTCGCACCGGCGAAGTGGCGACCGGTCGCCGCCGCGGACATTGCGGGCGCGATGGTCAACACGGCCCGGCGCTCGCCGCCCGGCGTCACGACGATCGAGTCACGGGATATTCCCGCCGCCGCGCGGTCAGGGAACCGCTGACGGCAGCGACCCGACGATTGCCCGTCCGGTCGGGTCCTCTGGATAGAGTTTGAGGAGCTGGCTTGCGTAGGTACGGGCCTGCTGCGCGTGGCCGGCCTGCGCCTCGAACGAAGCCAGCGCCGTCAAGAGGTCGCGATCGGTCGGCGCTGCTCGCAACGCGCGTTGCAGCACAGCGATACCTGCGGCCGGCTTGCCGCTGGAGTGCAGTGCCACTCCATGCACGTAAGCGAATCTCGCGTTCGCCGGGGCAAGTTCCGTTGCGCGCCGCAATTCATCGAGCGCGACCGCCGTGCTGCCCTGCCTGACGAGCGAGAGACCGAGTGCGTGGTGCAGCGACGCGTCCGCCGGCGCGGCCTTCAGCCCCTCGCGTAGCACCGACTCGGCGTCCTGCTCGCGTTGCTGCATCCGCAGCAGGTCCGAGAGGTTCACCCACGCGGGCACGAACCGGTCATCCAGCGCAATGGCTGCGCGGAACTCCGCTTCGGCGGCCGCGTACTCGCCGCGTTCCGCAAGGTAACCGCCGAGGTTGGTGCGGTTCTCCGGCCGGTCCGCATTGAAGCGCTCGGCCGCGACGTATTCGTCCGACGCCTTGCGCAACGCGGTCCTGTCGGCCGCATTCAGCGTGTCCGTGGGAACCTGCGCGAGCAGGCGTGCCGCGTGAATGCGCACGGACCGCGATGGATCGGACAGCAGCGGTGCGGTGGCCCGCCGCTCTGCGGGCGGCAGGTTCTCGTAGGCCTCGAGCGCGGCCATTCGTACCAGTGGGCTCGGATCCTGCAGCGCGGCTTCGGCAGCCAGCGATGCGCTGCCGCCGATCCACTGACCGAGCCTCGAGAGGGCGGATGCGCGCGCGATCGGGGATTGGTCCTGGTTCGCGACGATCTGGCTCAACCCGAGGATTTCCGGCTGGCCATGGTCGCTGGCGGCGAAGACCTCGGCGAAATCCTGGAAGCCCGGCCTGGGCTGCGGATAGCGCTTGCGAACTTCATCGGCGGCCCACTGCGGCGATCGATCGTTGTGACACGTGCTGCAGGCGTTCGGCACGCCGAGGCTGGCGGTGAGGTCGGGCCGGGGAATCCGGAAACTGTGGTCGTGCCGCGGATCGACGCCCATGTAGGTGACCGTCTGCATATGGCACGACGCGCAGGCGGCCCCCGGTGTTCCGGGCTTGTGAAAGTGGTGGCTGGTCGCATCGTACTTCGACGCGAGGTGGCACTGGGAGCACACCAGGTTGCCCGGCGCGCGCGGCTTGCCGCCATGGGGCTCGTGGCAATCGCCGCAGGTGACGCCCTTCGAGTACATGCGGCTCGAGAGCAGCGACGCCCAGTTGTACACCTCGTCACGCTGCTGGCCGTCCGGATGATAGAGCCCGTCGATCAGCAGCGACGGCAGGTAGTGGTCCATGAACGGCTCGCCCGCGCGGTAGCCGTTCGAGAACTGGCCGCGTCGCGCATGGCACTGGGCACAGACGTCGATCTCCTTGTCGGAGGTGCGCGGCTTGCTGCGCACGGCAATGCCCGTCTGCGGGTCGAGCGTCCAGGCCACGCCGTGTCGTTCGTCCAGCGAGACCGTCAGGCCACTGCGCTCCATGCTGGCGCCCTCGCGCTTTGCACGAGTTGCGATGGCCACGTGCGACGATCCCGGACCGTGGCAGGCCTCGCACCCGACGCTGATCTCGGACCACTGCGTCGCATACGTGTCGGTCCGGGCGTCGTAATTCTTCTGCAGGTTCGTCGAATGGCAGTCGGCGCACATGTAGTTCCAGTTCTGCTGCCGCCTGGTCCAGTGCAACTCGTCGCGCGGCTCGATGCGTTCGTTCGGATACAGGTGGAACCAGCGCTGTCCGCCGGCATCCTTCGCGCGTGAATCCCATGCGACCGACAGGGCCTGCACGTGGCCGCCCGCGAGCTCGACCAGGTATTGCTGCAGCGGGTAGACCCCGAAGACGTGCCGGACTTCGAAATCGGCCATCTTGCCGTCGGGCCCCTCGGTGCGCACGATGAACTTGCCGTCGCGGCGCGAGAACTCGGTCGTGATGCCGAAGTTGCGGAACTTCGTGCCATTGAAGTCGCCGAGCACGGTCTTGTCGTCGGCCACCTGCATGGCCACGGCGTGCTGCGAGCCTTGCCAGCGCGTGAATTCGTCGCGATGACATCCGGCGCAGGCCGTGGAGCCAATGAAGGCAGCGGGGCCCGCGTCAGATACCGCCACCGGCGGGGCGCTCCCGGGCTGCTGAGCCCTGGGCCAACTCAGGTAGCCGCTGCGCTGCAGAGCGGCCAGCAGCAGGGCGAGCGCGAGCAGCGCGCCGATCGCGATGACGCCCTTGCGGATCAAGCTGGGCTGGCGCGGCGCGATCGGGTGCATCGGGAGACTCGAGACAGCAACGGGTCGGAGAATATTGGGGCAAATCGACACGGATTGACAGGCGACGCGAAGCGTCCTGCAATGGGCCTCCCGTGCGCTCGCAATAAGGACGTTACGCGATGAAGATCACTGATGCCGTGACAAGGTCGGTCAGGGTTGTGCTGCGATGAACGGCAACGCGGGGGCGAAGCTGCTGTTCACGGTCGCGGCGCTGTTCAACTGGGCCGTGGGCGCAGGAATCCTGCTGCGATACCGCGCGCTAGCGCCGCTGCTCGGGTTCCCGGAGCCGCCGACGGTGTGGATACACATCGTCACCGGGATCGTCATCGTGTTCGGCTATGCGTACTGGCGCATCGCCGCGGATCCGCGGCGGTTTCGCGAGTACGTCGTGCTCGGCATCCTCGGCAAGCTGACGTTCGTGATCGCGATCTACGCGCACTTCATGGCGGGCAGCGCCACGCCGGCCCTGGCGCTGCTGGTCACCGCCGATCTGATCTTCGCCGCGCTGTTCGCGTGGTACCTGAGAGCGACGAACAGCCGCGTGCGCTGGTGATAAAGTCGCGGCCGCCCGCCATCGCTATGGCAGGTAGCCGCTCTTGCGCGAGCCACTGATCGTGAAGCGGCGGGCGAGCCCGCGGGAAAGCCGCGCGAGCACGGCGCCGGCTTTCGCCATCGGACCGGTGAACAGGTAGGCGGCGTCCGCCTCGACGGCGCGCGCCACGTCTTCGCCGACGACCCTCGGGTGGCAGCCGCTCACCTCGTAGTACTTCCGCAGCTTGCGCATCTGCGCCTCGGAAATTCCCGGGGCCGTGCAGGCCGGCACGAACACGATGTTGGTGTTGATGATGCCCGGGCAGACCACCAGCACCGACAGTTCCGTGTCGTACAGCTCGAGGGCGAGCACTTCGGACAACCCGATGACGGCATGCTTCGATGCCGCGTATGCCGACATGTTCGGCGCCGGCGCGACGCCGGCCAATGATGCGACGTTGACGATCTTGCGCGGACCGCCGGCCTTGCGCATCGACGGCAGGAACGCGTTGATGCAGTGAACGATGCCCAGCACGTTCACGTCGAGGATGCGTCGCCACTCGGCGATCGGTGTTTCCTCGAACGCGCCCAGGAATGCGACACCGGCATTATTGACCAGCACGTCGACCGCGCCGACGGACTCGCTGACGGCGGCTGCGAACGCTGCCACGGAGGCTTCGTTCGCGACGTTGCAGACGTGGGCGAAGCAGGGCGTACCGGCGGCGGCCAGTTCCTGCCGGGCCTTCTCCAGGCCAGCCGCATCGATGTCGGAGAGCACCAGGCTCGCGCCGCGCTTCGCGAACGCGAGTGCGCACTCGTAGCCGATGCCGGACGCCGCTCCGGTGACCAGCACCCGTTTGCCGCGCAGGTTCATGGCGCCGGCCCGAAGTAGACTTCGAAGAAGCGGCCGACGATCGACTGCGGCACCGCGAGGTTCGCTTCCTTGCTGGTGCGCACGCAGACGAGCGTCGGGCCGGCGTAGGCTTGAGCCCGCATCAGGGCCGGCGCGAGATCGGCGATCGAGTCGACGAACTCGCCGTGGCAGCCGAGACCCTCGGCCACCTTGTCCCAGCGCACTTCGCCCATCGACGTGCCGAACGTCCGGCCCCAGTTGGCCAGCTCGTTGGGCATTTCCATCGTCCATTCGCCCTCGGCCATCACGATGACCGTCACCTTGATGCCCTCGCGGGCGGCCACCTGCATTTCCATGACGTTGAATCCGGCTGCACCGTCTCCCGTCACGCACACGACTTCGCGTGCCGGGTCGCCGAGCTTCGCGCCAATGCACGCCGGGATGCCGACTCCGAGCATGCCGAGTTCCATGATGCTGTGGAACGACGAGGGTCGCGTCGAGGGCAGCGCCAGCGCCGCCCACAGCGAGGTCATGCCGCCGTCCGCGCAATAGACGGCATCCCGGCCGAACACGCCACCGATGACGGCGCACGCCTGAGCCGGATGGATGCCCGGCCCGGCCCACGCGGCTACGCCGCCGGCGAGGGCTTGTGCCCACTCGGCGTATTCGGCTCGCAGCGGATCGAGGTCAGTGCGAGCGTGACTGCCGATCTTCTTCCCGCGCAGCTTCGCCGCGAGTCCCTCGAGCGTCGCGCGCGCATCGGCCACGATGCCGAGCGTGATCGGGCGCGTCACGCCGATGTTGCGCGGGTCGACGTCCACCTGGATGATCCGGCACTTCGCCGGATCGCCCCAGTACTTGTCGAACGGCACGTCGAGATTGCCGACGCGCGAGCCCACGATCAACATCACGTCGGCCTGCTTGCGCAGCTTGTCGGCGACGGGACTCTGCGAGGCGAAGCACAGCGGGTGATCGTGGGCGATCACCGCACGGCCCGCCAGCGATGGGATCACCGGACAGCCGATGAGTTCCGCGAGTGCGACCAGCGCGGCATTGCCGTGGCTGCGGTCGACGCCGCACCCTGCGAAGATCACCGGGGATTTCGCACCCGCGAGCAACTCTGCGGCGGCTGCCAGCTGTGCATCCGACGGCTGCGGCGGTCCCGCGCGGCCGTGCTCCGCGGGATAGATCGGCGCGGACGCGGGGTCGCCCTCGGCGTAGAGAATCGGCCCGGGCACCTCGAGCTGGATCGGGCCCGGGCGGCCGTTCCACATTTCGCGAAAGCCCATCCGCACGATTTCCGCAATGCGCGTCCACTCGAAGATCGGCGCGCCCCATTTGACCGCAGGCTTGAGCAGGTCGAGCTGGTCCTGGCCCTGGAACGTGGCCGGCGTCGAGGGGTACACGATGCCGAGGCGGTGCTGCGGTGTGATCGCGACCACCGGAACGCCTTCGTGGCGTGCGGTGACGATGCCCGGGATCAGGTTTGCGGAGCCGGGACCGGGATTGCCGAGCACGACGGCGACCTGTCCAGTGGTCTTGTACAGGCCCTCGGCCATGTGCACCGCGGCCGCTTCGTGGCGGACCGGCACGAAACGCATGCCGTTGGTCTCGAGCGCGGCGAGAAACGGATCGATCTCGGGCGACTGCAGCCCGAACACGAACTTCACGCCCTCGTTGGCCAGCGCGCGGGCCAGCAGTTCAGCGCCTGTCACTTTGCTCATGGTATGTCCCCCGGAAAATGGCTCCGCCGGGCGAGGCTCGGCTGGCGCGTATTCTCGGCCGGCTCGAGGCTTCCAGGCTTGGCATTTTCTGCCATCATGTTGATATATTAAGACAGACGACCAGGCGTCCCGGGCCCTGGCCAGCGGGTGCATCGCTGATGAGTGCCAGCGCATACAGGATTCCATCGCGGTACATCGCGCAACTCGTCGACTACCTGGAGCAGACCGGTGTGGCCCGTGCGGACCTGCTGCGCGCCGCCAGGATCCGCACCGTCGACGATCCGCGAGGCCAGTTGACGGTCAGGCAGACCGAGGCGCTGATCGAGGTTGCCGAGCGCCTGAGCGGACGGCAGGACCTCGGGTTCGAACTCGGCAAACTGGTCAAGCTCACATCCCATGACATCCTGGGCTACGCGCTGCTGACCAGCGGCACGCTCGCGCAGGTGTTCCGCCTGTTGTCGAACTACCAGCGCCTGATCGAACCGTTCTTCACGCTGCGCGTGCAGCGGCGCCCGGGGTTCGTGGATCTCGTGTATTCGCCGGTCGTCGCGGTGTCGAACCGGACCATGCGCAGCTTCCAGGAGGCGATCGCCGTCTCGAATCACTTCGAGATCCTGGCGCTGCTGCAGGGCAAGTTGCCTGCTTACGATGTGCACCTTTCGATCGCGCGCCCGTTGCATGCCGCGCGCTATCGGGAACTCGCCCCCGCGCGAGTTCATTTCGGCGATGCCACTCCCGGCCTGAGGCTGTCGCTCGATGAGGCCGTGCTCGATGTGCCGCTCGCGATGGCGAACCCCCGCGCCATGCAGGCGGCCGAAGAACGCTGCAAGTCGCTGCTGCGCGGTACGCGCGGCAACCGTCGCTGGAGCGACTGGTGCCGGATGATGCTGCGCGAAGCGGAGGACTGCCAGCCGTCGCTCGATCAGCTCGCCGGCTTCGTCAACCTGTCATCGCGGACGATGAGCCGATATCTCGATGCGGAGGGCGCAGGTTTTCGCGAGCTGTCATTGCAGGTGCGCACCGAGCGCGCTTGCCAGATGCTGGTCGACGGCGAATCGTCGGTCACGCAGATTGCGTACCGCCTGGGTTACGGTGACGTCGCGAGCTTCGACCGCTGCTTTCGCCGGCGAACCGGCCAGACGCCGACGGAACACCGGCGCAGGCAACCGGATTGAATTCCAGCCACGTCGCTCTGCAGGGCCCGCGGCACAGGCCGCGAGTACCGGGATGAGCGATGCCAGTTCCGCCGAGCGGCCCGCGCGGGCCCTGCGGGGACGGAAGAAACCGCACCGGCGTCCATCGATCCGGGCCAACGGCCCTGCGGGAGTGCAACCGACGCGATGGCTTGTAATTCTACTGATTGCCAGCAGGGCAGCGCGAAAATAAGGTATGTTCTCGATACGTCTGACATCTTCTCAGGGAGCGGGCTGAAACACATGAGCAACGACAATAGCGTCCTGTCCTCTCGGACCACCGTCGGTCGATTGGCGTTGGCCGCCCTCACGGGTCTGGCACTGTCCCCGCTGCCTGCGCTGTCTGAAGACGCGCCCGACCTGCTGAATGACCCGTTCGCCATTCAGCTGGGGACATACCTCGTCAACCAGGATACCAAGATCCGTTTTGACGGCACCTCCGGCCAGGGCACGCCCGTGGATTTGAGCGGCACCTTCGGGAAGGGTGATGAGAGTCGAATCCGCCTCGACGGGCAGTGGCGCTTTGCCGAAAAGCACAAAGTGCGGTTCCTGGCGTTCGACTACTCCCGCGACGCATCCAGCACGATCAGCGAGCAAATCGACTGGGGCGACGTGACATTCCCCATCGACGCCAAGGTGGATTACAAGAGCAGCTTCTCCATCTACGAACTCGCGTACGAGTACGCGTTCCTGCGCCGCGAGAACTACGAGGTGTCCGGGTCGTTTGGCCTGCATTACGCGGATTTCGCTGTGTCGCTGGCGATGACCGATCCGGAAACGACACAGCGCATCAGCGAGGAGGGCAGCGTGGGCGCGCCGTTGCCGGTCTTCGGCCTGCGCGGCACCTGGAAGCTGCCGCACAACCTGGGGATCGATGTCTCCGGGCAGTTCTTCTCGTTGACCTACGGTGATTACTCCGGCGATTTGCAGGACTACCGCGCGTCGCTGCACTGGCAGCCCAAGAAGTGGCTGGGGGTCGGGGTGGGCTTCGACCGGTTCAAGGTCAACCTGGACGCCAAAACCGACAAGTTCAGTGGCAACCTGAACTGGACCTACCAGGGCCCGATGATCTTCTACAGCGCGTCGTTCTAGCGAGGCGGGCGGCAGCTTTCAGTGCCTCGAACGCTTCGCGCCGCGTAAAGTTCGCGAGCCGCGGCAAGTCGTACATCGTCATGCCGTCGCCGACGCCATCATTGCGCAGCGATACCGGCAGCATCGCGATGAGCCGATGGGGAAAATCGCGACCGGTCTCCCCCAGGTAGCGGTGCACGGCTTCGTCGACGATCGCCACGGCAACGTCGTTGAGCGTCACCTCGAAATGCTTGCCCACCGCATCAGGCCCAGCGGCGGGGTCGGTTTATTCACGGCCTACTTACTCAGGATGTGAATGGCCGCCGCGGCCTCCTCGACGCCCTGCATGCCACCGCCGTTTTCCTGGATGGCATGCCGGGCGCCCTCGACCTGGCGCGCGCCGGCCTCGCCGCGCAGTTGCGCCACCAGTTCGAACAGCTGGCCGATGCCGGTCGCGCCGAGCGGATGCCCCTTGGATTCGAGACCACCGGACGGATTGATCGGGATGCGTCCGCCGACAGCGAACTCGCCGCGTTCGGCGGCCGGCCCTCCGCCCCCGAACGGGACGAAGCCCAGGTTCTCCGCCTGCACGATCTCGCCCATCGCCGAGGCATCGTGGACTTCCGCCACGTCCATGTCGTCCGGCCCGAGGCCCGCGATCTCGTAGGCCTGCAGCGCGGCCAGCCGGGTGATGTGCTTCTGCGGTTCGTCGAGACGACGATGGGTGAAGCTGCGAATGACGCTGGCCGCCACCTTGATGCAGCGGTTCCTGTCGGCGCCGAGGCGTTTCAGGCCGTCCTCGGTGCACAGGATCGCCGCCGCAGCGCCGTCTGACAGGGGCGCGCACATCGGCAGCGTGATCGGGTAGGTGATGGGCGGCGCCGCGAGCACTTCATCGATGGTGAAGGGCTTGCGGAACTGCGAAAACGGGTTGTTGACCGAGTGCTGGTGATTCTTGGCGCACACCGCGGCGATCTGCCGCTGGGTCGTGCCGTACGTCTTCATGTGGTAGCGACACATCGCCGCGTAGATGGCCATGAACTTGCTGTACGGCCGGTCCGATTCCGAGCCGGGCGGCGGCGTGATGCCTTCGCCCATCCTGATCAGCGTCGCGTAGTTCTCCTCGGCGCGCGAAACGTCCCAGCCGCCTTCGAAGATGGCGAAGGACTTCACCTTGTCCGGTATGTTCATCTTCTCGCTGCCGAGCGCCAGCGCGACGTCGGTAGTGCCTGCCTTGAGGCTCTGCACGGCCAGGTTGAAGGCCGAACTGCCGGAGGCACAGGCATTCTCGACGTTGTAGACGGGAATGCCTTCGATGCCGATCTTGCTGAAGACGACCTGGCCGGGAATCGAGATCTGCCCCTGCAGCGTGCCGTTGGTCATGCCCGAGTAGTAGGCGATCCCGATGTCGCCGACCGTACAGCCGGCGTCCTTCAGGGCGCCCTGCAGGGCTTCGTTGGCGAGATCGTGCAGGCTGCGTTCGAGATGGCGGCCGAATACGGTCATGGCGATGCCGGCGACGTAGACGTGACTCATGGATACTCCAGCCGTCTGAGGTTCGGGTCCGGGCGAGGGGCTACTTCGCAAATATCCTGAGCACCGCCGGGTAGCGGTTGGGCAACAGGCGGCTCAGCCAGTACAGCGTCGTGGACAGGTGTCCGGTGATGATGCGTTTGCGGCCGCGCTCGACGCCAGCGATGATGTCCGCCGCGCATTTCCCGGGCGGGGTGATCAGCATCCGGTCGGCCATTCCGTCGAAGGCCGCTTCGTCAGCGCCGGA
>Ga0315283_10005438_pt1 | contig 11252 bp, 9 predicted proteins | sample YL17G09_0_MG_FD_204541 | JGI IMG/M metagenome (GOLD analysis project Ga0315283, IMG submission 204541) | Sediment microbial communities from Yellowstone Lake, YNP, Wyoming, USA - YL17G09_0 | ecosystem: Environmental > Aquatic > Freshwater > Lake > Sediment | place: USA: Wyoming | collected...
AGTTCGACATGCCTGATGCTGCGGCGATGCTCGATTGGCTGGAGGTGCGGCGTGATCGCGTGCCGTGCGTGCAGCCCGCGCCCGTCCACCTGGATTACCACCCCAACAACATCCTCCTGGGCCGCGAGGGCTCTGCGCACGTGATCGACTGGACGCAAATCCAGGTCTCGGACCCTCGGTTCGATCTCGCGTGGACGCTGATGCTGGTGGGTGCCACCGAGGGCTGGGTGTGGCGCGATCGCATCCTGGCCGAATACGAACGCCTCGCTGGAGCTCCGATCCAGGAGATCGACTGGTTTGAAGTTGCCGCCTGTGGCAAGCGGCTGTTCAGCGTGATCGTATCGTTCGCGGCCGGCCCCGAGGCGCTGGGTATGCGGCCAGAGGCGGTCGAGTTGATGCGGCAGCAGTTCGGCGCGCTCCGCAACGTGTATCAACTCTTTGTGGCGCGCACGGGCTTGCGGCTCCGAGAGGTCGAACGATTGCTGGCGGAATAAGTGGAGCGCTGCGCCGCGAGGAAGGGCGCTGGATCACGGCGGGCTACGGCAACCCGCTCGACGGAGGAATTCCATGGCAACTGCGGCAGGATGACTTGCTGGTGCCAGTCGTCCGTGATGCCGTACAATGGGATCAGGAAGCGCTCCAGATCGAGTTCCATGGCATCCCTCCTTGGCAGAGATATGCCATACTCTTACTGGAACCTTCCCATCGCTGTCAAGCGCTGACCATTGGCTACGTCAATATGCATCAAGCGTTTAGGTGTAGTTCGAGGCGCGTTTCCCGCCGGCTCACACAACACAGGAGCAGCCCTCACCGAGCCGCTCCTGTTACTGCAACGCGATGCTATCGAACGCCGGCCAGTCCGATGGCGCCGGCGCAGTCACCTTACTGGCGCGCCGCACCGAATTGCGCGTGATACGCCACCACGGCTGCGCGCACCGACGGATAAATGCGCTCTGTGCCCAGCCATTCAGTCAGCCCCGTCGTGGTCAGCAGTTCACGTAGCAGTCCATTCGCGCGCGTAATCCACAAGTCGACGTCGAGTCGCGCCAGGTCCGAATCCAGATTCTGCAGCCCCTCGGCCGCCGTGACATCTATATCGTTCGCGGACTCGGCGGCGACCATGTTCTACCTTGTCGGCGGGAGCATATCCGCAATCGCTTGCCGGACATGCTCACAGCGTCATTTCGAGAAGACCAGAGTTGTCGAGACCTCGAAGGTGTGCGCCCTCCTCTATTTCATCCCCCCGCAAGATGCGAACGTGACAGCATGCCGCCGGAGATATTCCGGGCTTTGAACCCGTTCTGCAGCAGGATGCGCGTTGCGTAGTAGGCGCGCTGGCCGGAGCGGCAGATGACGAGGATCGCGCGGTCGCGCGGCAGCTCGCCCAGGCGAGCGCGGAGTTGCGGCAGCGGGATGTTAACCGCACCTGGAACGGACTCGACGGCAAGCTCCGGGGGATTGCGCACATCGAGGAGGAACCCGCCGTCCACCGAGTTCCAGTGCGTCAGCGGCATGTCGCCGCGCAGGACGTCGGCCGCGACCATCCCCGCGAAGTTGACGGGATCCTTCGCGCTGCCGAAGGGCGGTGCGTAGCTTAGCTCCGACTCTTCCAGGTCGTAGATGGTGAAGCCCGCCTGGATCGCCATCGCGAAGGAGTCGATCCGCTTGGGAACGCCGTCCTCGCCGAGCACTTGCGCGCCGAGGAGGCGGCCGTCGGATTTCCGGAAGAGGACTTTCATCGCGATGTACTTGGCGCCCGGATAGTATCCGGCGTGCGAATTCGGGTAGAGGTAGATCTTCTCGAAATCGGTCTCCCCAAGCTGAGTCAGGAGCTTCTCGCTGGCGCCGGTCGAGGCGATCGCGGCCTCGAAGATCTGGCAGATCGAGGTGCCCTGGGTGCCGCGGAACCGCGAGTCGCGCCCGGCAATCACCTCGGCCGCGATGCGGCCCTGCCGGTTCGCGGGCCCAGCCAGCGCGACGAGGGACCATTGGCCGGTGACGAAATCCCGGACTTCGACCGCGTCGCCGACCGCGAAGATATCCGGGTCGCTCGTGCGCATGTGTTCATCGACGCGGATGCCGCCGCGCTGGCCGACTTCGATGCCGGCCATCTTCGCGAGCGCCGTCTCTGGACGCACGCCAATCGCGAGGATCACGATGTCCGCCGGCAGACGCTTGCCCGAAGCGGTGAGGACTTCCAGCGCACCATCGGCGGACTGCTGGAATCCGGCCACACCGTCATCGAGTTCGAGCCGGACGCCGTGCCTGATCATGTAGCGCTCGACAAGGCGCGCCATTTCCGGATCGAGCGGGGGCATGACCTGATTAAGCCTCTCGACCAGCGTCACTTCGAGCCCGCGGTGGATCAGGTTTTCCACCATCTCCAGGCCGATGAAGCCGCCGCCGACCACCACGGCGCGCTTGGCCGGCAGCACCGTCTGCATGCCCGTGTAGGAGTTCATGCCGGCATGCTCCGCCGCATCCTGGTCAAGCCACTCGCGAATGGCCCGGGCATCCGGCACGGTGCGCACGGAGAAGATTCCCGGCAGATCGATGCCGGGCAGCGGCGGACGGATCGGCGCCGCCCCGGGTGACAGCACGAGTTTATCGTATTTCTCCGTGGTTACCTCGCCGGTCACGTGGTTCTTGAGCTCCACGGTTTTCTGTGCGGCCGAGATGCCGACCACCTCGCATCGCGTCCGGCAATCGATCGCGAATTGTTCGCGGAACGTCTGTTCCGTCGCCACCAGGAGGCTCGACTCTTGTTCAATCGAGCCGCCGACATGGTACGGCAGCCCGCAATTCGCATACGAAACGTACGGGCCGCGCTCGACCATGAGGATCTCGGCTTTTTCATCCAGCCTACGCAGCCGCGCCGCACACGACGCGCCGCCAGCCACTCCGCCAACGATTATTACCTTCATTGTGAGTTACTCCCTTTCTTCATGCCGTGCCCTGGTTGCTTCCCTAACGACCGAGCGGCCGCAGAATGGCCCGCGCGGGTGCGCCATCCGCTCCGGCAACTCGTAGCGGCAGACAAACCAACTCATACGCTCCGGGTGCCACGGCAGCCAGGTTGAGCCCTTCGATGAGCCAAAGCCCGGCGCCGAGGAGGACCTGATGGGTTTCGACACCATCGTGCGCATACCCGCCGACCGAGAGGTAATCAACACCGACCGTGCGCACCTGCCGGTCAACGAGGAATTGTGCGGCCGCCGCACTGATATAGACGAAATCCTCGACAAACTGGTCGGTGTTCCAACAGCGCTCGGAGTTCTGAGTACGAAACAGCACACGCTCCCCGGCTTGCAGGTTGTGCGCCTCGAGCTCTGCGGGCAGAATCGCCTGGGGGTGCTCGATGCGGATCACGCGCGCCGGCCCAAGCGCGGCGTCGAGGGGCATTTCGTCGAGCCCGGCGCCATCAGCGAAGAAATGCCGCGGCGCATCCATGTGCGTGCCCGTATGCGCACCCAGCTCTAGCTTGGATACGTTGGCCGCATCGCCACGCGCCAGATCCTGCATGCGCTCGATGCGCACGGTCGGATTGTCGGGCCAGTGCACCATGCCAGTATAAAGCGGGACCGAGATATCGATCCAGGCCGCGGTTGTCTCAGGGCTCGAGGGGCTAAAAGTGCGTTGCCCAGGGCCATTCCGTCCATTCGACTCTGCCATTAGACCTCGCTGAACTGAATGATCACTTTGATGTCGTCGGGCTGTCGCTCAAGCGCCTGTTGGAAGTTCTCCGGCTTCACGAGACGGGTGATCACCCGGCTCAGCCACGCGCGGTCCGAACGCGCCAGGTTTTGGCCCGCTTTGTACCAGTGCCGCTTGTTGGCATTCACGCTGCCGACAAGCAGGTTGTTCTTCAGCACCAGTGCCGCAGCGATTTCGGCTGCGGCCCCGGCCGCGCCACCGCCAGCGCCGATGCCTGTGAGACAGATGATCCCGCCCGATCCGATCTGCTGGATCGAGTCTGCAATCACCGCGCCAACGCCGGTACACTCGACGATGATGTCCGGCTCAAAACCGAGATCCGTAGCCCGGCCCGAGTGATAGATCCCACCCAGGGCACGCACCAGGTCCGCCTTCGGTCCCGTTTCGGCGCGATCGAGCACGTGGACATCCAGGTTATTCGCACGCAAGCGGAGCGCCGCCAACAGGCCAATCGGCCCGGCGCCGGTCACCAGTGCCGTCTTTGGCTCCCAGTAGGCGCGTTGGCCGGCCAGTTTTACCTGCTCCAGCGCTTTCGTGATCACCGTCATCGGCTCGAGCAGCACGCCGAGGATGCCCAGCGACGGGTCAACCTTGATGAGGTATTCGGGTTCGCTGCGCCAGCGTTCCGACATGAAGCCGTGGATTTCCTTGATCCCGCGCTCGGTGTACTGGCCATTGCGGCACATGTCCCACTCGCCCACTGCGCAGTTGGCGCAGGGAACCGGGTCCGGACGGCGGACGATCCCGACGACCAGGTCTCCCTTCTTGAACGCAATGCTGTCCCCGGGGTCGATGACGCGACCGAGGGATTCATGTCCTAACACCAGGCGCGTCTTCCCAGGCGGCGCCCAGCCGTACTTGCCCGCGACGATCTCGGCGTCTGTCCCGCAGACACCGACGGCCACCGCTTCAACCAGGACCGAGCCCTCACGCGGATCGGGCTCCGGCATATCTTCGTAGCGCGCCGAGCCTGGCGTTTTGGGTTCTACAGTGATTGCTTTCATGTTATCTCCTTTTGTTCCTTGCCGCCCACTTGCTCCCGGACCAGGCGTTCGTTGAGCCGTTCCTTGGGCGTCAGCAGCACGTCGGACGGCCCGACGCGGCCGAAGAGATCGAGAAGACGGGCGATCGTACCCGTCCAACCGGTCTGGTGGCTGGCCCCAAGACCGGCCCCATTGTCACCGTGGAAGTACTCGTAGAACAAGATATAGTCGCGCCAGTACGGGTCTTCCTGGAACTTGGCGGTGCCGCCGTAGACCGGCCGGCGTCCAGTCTCGTCCCTGAGGAAGATGCTGGCGAGCCGCCCCGAGATCTCCTTGGCCACCGCGAAGAGCGTCATGCGGTTGCCCGAGCCGGTCGGGCACTCGACGGTGAAGTCGTCGCCGTAGAAGCCGTACAGGTTCAGCAGCCCGCGCACGATGAGCACATTAACGGGCATCCAGACCGGCCCGCGCCAGTTGGAGTTGCCGCCAAACATGCCTGTGTCCGATTCGGCCGGCACATACGACACACCGAAGGTCTGGCCGTTGACCTGGACGGTGAACGGATGGTCCTGATGGTACTTGGAGACTGAGCGGATGCCGTGGGGGCTCAGGAACTCGTTTTCGTCCAGCAGGTAGCGGAGAACTCTTTCGAGCCGCGTCTGCGAGAGGGGGGACAGTGACCGGCGGCCGCCGTAGCCGATATAGCCCTCGGGCGTCGGTGCGACCTGCGCCATGACCTCGGGGTAGCGGTCACGGAACAGCTTGATCAGCTCCATCAGCCTGGGGAACTTGGTGGTGAAGTCCGGCTCGAACACCGTGCTCGCACACAGCGGGAGCAGCCCCACCATGGACCGCACCTTCAGGCGCGTGGCCGAGCCGTCAGGCAGGCGCAGGACGTCGTAGAAGAAGCCATCCGCCTCGTCCCACATCTCGTCGTGATGGTCGCCGATGCGATCCATGGCGTAGGCGATCCACATGAAATGCTGGAGGAAGTTGAAGGCATCCTCCTCGTAGCGCGCGTCATGTTCGGCCAGGATGAGGGCCATCTCGATCATGTTCTGGCAGTAGAAGGCCATCCAGGCGGTGCCGTCGGCCTGCTCCAAAGACCCTCCCGTGGGCAGTTGCGCGCTGCGGTCGAAGACGCCGATGTTGTCGAGCCCAAGGAAGCCACCCGCGAAAACGTTGCGTCCCTGCGGGTCCTTGCGATTCACCCACCAGTTGAAGTTGAGCTTCAGGCCATCAAACGAGCGCGCCAGGAACTCGATGTCCTCGCGTCCGAGATGCTGCTCCACCTTGAAGAGGTAGAGGGTGGCCCAGGCATGGACCGGCGGGTTCACGTCGCTGAAGTTCCACTCGTAGGCCGGGATCTGGCCGTTCGGGTGGAAATAGAGGCTGCGCAGCATCAGCAGGAGCTGCTCCTTGGCGAAGTCGAAATCGACGAGCGCGAGCGAAATGGTGTGGAACGCCAGGTCCCAGGCCGCGTACCAGGGATACTCCCACTTGTCGGGCATGGAAATGATGTCGCCGTTGAACATGTGGAACCACTCGGCGTTCCGGATCTTCTTTGCCCCTCCGAGAAGCGGGTGAGCGTCGTGCTCCTTGAGCCAGGTGTCCACGTCGAACAGGTAATACTGCTTTCCCCAGAGCATGCCGGCGAGCGCCTGCCGGTGTACCCGTCGCTCGTCCTCGGTCAGCGACGGGGCCGTGATCCGCTGGTAGAACTCGTCGGCGTCGGCGAGGCGCGCGGCGACTGTCGCATCGAAGCTGTCTCCGAACGGGGCTGCCGGGGCGGCCTGAGCCATTGCGGCGGCACACAGGCGCAGGCGGACGACCGCGGAGCCGCCTGCCGGCACGTCGAGGACGTAGCGGGCGGCGGCCTTGGTGCCGGTTTGCGCCGGGTTGACCGCCGCGCCGTCCCCTGCTACGACGTACCGGTGGAACGCATCCTTGACCCAGGGCGTAGGATTCGGCTGTCCCCAAAGGCGCTGGAAGTTGCTCTCGTTCTCCGTGAAGAGAAGTTCTGGTGCGCCATCACAGTAGAGCGTGTAGTCGCCCAGCTCGGGATGCGAGGCGCGGACCGTCCCGTCAGCCCCATGTAGGTTGGGCTTGGCGGTCCCTTGTTTCCACGACCAGGTATTGCGAAACCACAGCGTCGGGAGCAACTGGAGCCGGGCGGCTTCCGGCCCGCGGTTGTGGACGGTGACCTGGATCAGGATGTCGTCCGGCCCTGCCTTGGCGTACTCCAGAAAGACGTCGAAGTACCGGTTGTCGTCGAAGATGCCGGTGTCGATCAGCTCGTACTCGAAGTCCCCCCGCGACCGGCGCCCGTTCGTTTCAATCAGGTCCCGGTACGGGAACTCCCGCTGTGGGTACTTGTAGAGGTACTTCATGTACGAGTGCGTGGGCGTCGAGTCGAGGTAGAAGTAGTACTCCTTGACGTCTTCGCCGTGGTTGCCCTCGCTGTTGGTCAGCCCGAAGGCGCGTTCCTTGAGGATCGGGTCGTGCTCGTTCCAGAGGGCGAGGGCAAAGCAGAGCCGCTGCTCGTCGTCGGAGAATCCGCCGAGGCCGTCCTCACCCCAGCGATAGGCGCGCGACCGGGCCTGGTCGTGGCTGAAGTAGGCCCAGGCGTTGCCGTCCTGGCTATAGTCTTCTCGCACGGTGCCCCACTGCCGCTCACTCAGGTAGGGCCCCCACTTCTTCCAGGGGATGCCCGCCTCGCGGGCGTCGTTGAGCCGCTTCTGCTCCGTCACGTCAATGAAACGGGCGGCTCCAGCCTGTTCTGCCGCCGGCGCTTTGGGTCCGCGCTTGCGTCGGGCTGTTCCTGGCGAGTCTGATGGGTCACTTGACATGGTTGGCTCCTTCCTCGGTTTGCCCATGACTGAGACATGGCGACAAGAGCCTTGCGGACCAGGCACCCCGAATACGCTAGGGGGCACCTGGTCCGCAAGGCATCCCGGTGGCCCGTTCAAGTCTGCTCTCTGCGCGCTGAACCTCTGTCAGCGACGCATGTTCTCAGGCTACTTCGGCTTCGATTCCGTCGGCTTGTCTGGCGCGGTCGGGGCGGGCGCCGGGCCAGGCGCCGGTGCAGGCGGTGTCACCGCACTTGGTTGCGTAGGCGATGCAGCCGACAACTCCTTCTCTGCGTACGAGCCGGGATAGCCGGCGGGGATGCGATCGCGATTGGCCGCCCCGGCGCCGGCGACGCTGGCAAGGTCCAGGATGACCGCCAGGAACAGCCACAGCCAGTCGAGGCCCTGAATCGTGCCGACACCCTGCTTGAGGAAGACGTACATCAGCGTCGTGAACGGCAGGAACAGGAAGCCGAGACACGGCAGGATGAACGTGCCGAAGGCGCGGTCCATCATTACCGGGCGGGCGATCCATGCGAACAGCAGCATGATGCGCGAGAAGGACGAGACGAAAGCGGTTAAGCACCCCGACGAGTTATTGGTTCTCATACTGGCACCCTTTCCATTCCAAGATAGAGATAGAGATTAGGGAAGCGTGGCACGGATCTGCCGGTAGTGATATTCCTCAAGGATGGGGGTGTTGGGACGGGTATTGCCCATCCCAACACCCCCGATTTTCACTTGAACTGGGAACCTTGTACAACTGTGGTTTTATCCACTTCTGCCGAAGGCCTCGTCGATGATGGCCTGCAGGTGCGCCACCAGCTCGTCGGACGGCGTCTTGTAGTCGTCCAGTTCATACACCACGCCCAGGCTCTCGTACTTGCCCAGCCCAAAGCGGTGATAGGGCAGGAGCTCGTAGTCGATCACGTTCTTGTACGGGCGAATGAACGCCAGGACCGCCCGGATGTGCTCCTCATCGGCATTCACGCCGGGAATCAGCGGCGTGCGGGCGATGAAGTCCGTATCGGGAAACGTTTCGTAGGCTTTCTTGAAGTTGGCCAGGATGCGCTCGTTGCTGACGCCGGCCCACTTCTTGTGCCGCTCCGGGATGGACAGCTTGTGATCATGGAGCACCGTATCGACGTGGGGCAGTACCTTTTCGCAGAAGGACCAGGGCACGTTGAACGCCGTTTCGATGGCCGTATTGATACCGCGCTCGTGGGCGCCGGCCAGTAGTGCTGCGGCGAAGTCCGGTTGTAGCTGGCACTCGCCGCCGCTCAGGGTCATGCCGCCGCCGGAATTGCGGTAGATGGAAGCGTCCTTTTCCACCTCGTCCAGCACCTCGCCGACGGTCATCCTCTTGCCGTACATGTCTAGCGCATCCGTCGGGCAGAGCGCAACCAATGCCTCGTCGACGTCCGTGGCCAAATCCCAGTTGACTCTGACTTTGTCATCGGCCCCCTCGACGACGTAAAACGCGCCTTCAGGGAAGGGCGGCTTCAGACAGAGGCCGCAGGCCTGCTTGCCGGTGCACAGGTTGGGGGCGTAGGCCAGCTCCGGCTTGAAATGGATGCTTTCGGGATTGGCGCACCATTTGCAGCGCAGCGAGCAGCCTTTGAGGAAGACGTTGGTGCGGATGCCCGGACCGTCATGGCTGCAATAGCGTTGGATATTCAGGACAATACCGGTCGGACCGGATGATTTGTCGGATGGGCTGTTCATAGTTTCCCTCCCAGACAGATGCCGAGCGATTGGGCGATCTTCACAAATAGGCTGTCCGCGGGCACCGTCCTGACTTTGTTGATCGCCTCTGCCAGCGGCACGAACTGGATGTCCGGCGGGACAAAAGCAACCATCACGCCGTTCTTGCTGGCATTGAGGCCCCGTACTGCCCCGGCCCCGTAAGCCAACCCCAGTTGGCGGTCGACGGCGGTGGGGGCGCCGCCCCTGACCCAAAGGCCCAGGACGAGTGGCTGGGTTTCCTCGGCGATCAGCAGTTGCAGCCTGCTGGCTACGGTCTGGGCGGCCTGGCCCGAGCGGAGGATGACATGCTCACCGGCTTCACCCGTTGCGAGCGGCGATAGCGAAGCTTTGAGGGAAGCGGCGACCGGCTTGTCCGCCCGGGCTTGCGGGCTGTCGAGAAACTGCACCCCTTCGGCCACCACCACCAGCCCGTAGTCCCGGCTGGGTGTCATCTTTTCCTTCAACCGCTCGGCCACCGTTTGCAGATCGCAGGGAATTTCGGGAATCAGCACCGCATCGGCGCCAGCGGCAATGCCGGCCTGCAGCGCAATCCATCCGGCTTGCGCGCCCAGCACCTCCACGACGGCGATTTTGCGGGCCGACTGGGCCGCCTCACGCGCCCGGTCCAGCATTTCGATGGTGAAGCTGAGCGCGCTGTTGAAGCCGAAGGACACGGCGGTGGCGGCAACGTCGTTCTCGATCGACCGGGGGATGCCAACAATATTGAGCCCCTTGCGATGGAGCTTGTAGATAATGCTCAGCCCTCGGCTGCCAACGACGGAGATCACGGCATCGATCCGCTCCGCCTTCAGCCTGGTCAACAACTCATCGGACATGTCCACTTCCTGAACCATGTCATCTTCATCAATCGTGCGGACATGAAACGGATCGACCCGGCCCGACTGGCCCAGGATCCCCCTGCCTCCGGGATCCAGGCTCTCGGCCAGTTGGGGGCTGAGAGTCACCAGCCCGCCGTCGGGGTAACGCTCCGGGTGCAGCACCCCTTCGAAGCCATCGCGGATCCCGACCATCTCCCAGCCCAGTTCGCCCGCTGCCAGAGCCGCACCCATCACCACGGCATTCATGCCCGGCACAAAGCCGGCGCCCGCCATGATGGCAACCCGTCTCACGGAACTGGCACCGCCTGTTTCAGTATTCATCACGTACCTTCCTTTCGGTGCAACTTGAGTTCGTCTTCATAGCCTTCCAACTTCTGGCGCTTATCAGGAGACGACCGGTGCGGCGTGACACAGGGCCACGCCGCACCGGTCAGGTTGAATGTCAGTTCGGGCCGAAACTCTGCAGGGTACGAGCAATGACTTCTTCCTGCACACCCGGGGCCAGCTTGGTGAAGAAGGCGCTGAAACCGGCCACCCGAACCACAAGATCGCGGTAGTTTTCAGGGTGCTTCTGTGCGTCCCTGAGGATGGCAGTGTCCAGGACATTGAACTGAATGTGATAGCCGTCATTGTCAAAATAGGTCTTGACAAGACGCAGCACGTTCTCCCGGCCCTTGCGTGTTTTCAGTTGATCGGGCGGGAATTTCATGTTCATGTGCGTGGCGGTGTACTTGATGGCATCCTGACTCTTCGCCGCAGACATCACCAAGGCGGTGGGTCCGTTGACGTCGGTGCCCGGCATGGCCGACAGACTGCCATCGGTGAGTGCCTGCCCGGCATATTTACCGCTTGGCAGGGCGCCCGTCACCAGCCCCATCAGGTTGTGGATGCTCTTGGTATAGGCATCCGGCGCTGATTTGATGTCCTTGCTGATGTAGTTGCCGCCGCCATCCACCTTTTGGAAAGCGTCATAGATACTATTGAACACCCTGCGAGTCAGCTTGCTCACCTCAGGAATGTCGTTGCCATGTTTGGGGGCTTCATAGCACATCTTGCGTACATGCGCGTATCCCTCCCAGTTGGCGGCCAGCGCCTTCTTCAGTTCGGCCATGGTGATCTTT
>Ga0315283_10005442_pt1 | contig 11248 bp, 10 predicted proteins | sample YL17G09_0_MG_FD_204541 | JGI IMG/M metagenome (GOLD analysis project Ga0315283, IMG submission 204541) | Sediment microbial communities from Yellowstone Lake, YNP, Wyoming, USA - YL17G09_0 | ecosystem: Environmental > Aquatic > Freshwater > Lake > Sediment | place: USA: Wyoming | collected...
GAGGTCACCGCGCGCTTCGGCGCCGATGCCGCCGCACTGGTCGGCGGGGTCGCCCGGATGGACGAAATCCGCCTGCTGCCGGGCGTGGGCGATGCCAACGAGCGCGCCGCGCAATCGGAGCGCCTGCGCAAGATGCTGCTGGCGATGGTCGAGGACATCCGCGTCGTCCTGGTCAAGCTCGCCGAACGGACGCAGGCGCTGCGCTTTCTGGTGACCGGCGACACGCAGCTGCGCCACCAGGCCGCGCGCGAAGTGCTCGACCTCTTTGCCCCGCTCGCCAACCGGCTCGGCGTGTGGCAGTTGAAGTGGGAGCTCGAGGACCTGTCGTTGCGGGCGCTGGAGCCGGAGCCCTACAAGGCGATCGCGAAAATGCTCGACGAGCGCCGGCTCGACCGCGAGCGCTACATCGAGGACGTGATCGCTGCTCTCAGGCGCGAGCTGGCCGCCGCCGGCATAAAGTCGGATGTCAAGGGCCGGCCCAAGCACATCTACAGCATCTGGAACAAGATGCGGCGCAAGCAGTCGGGCATCGAAGGGCTCTACGACATCCGCGCCCTGCGAATCCTGGTCGACGACGTCAAGGATTGCTATACGGTGCTGGGCATCGTCCACCATCTGTGGACGCCGCTGTCCGGGGAGTTCGACGACTACATCGCCAAGCCCAAGGCCAACAACTATCGCTCGCTGCACACCGCGGTGATCGGCCCCGAAGGCAAGCCGCTGGAGGTGCAGATCCGCACCTTCGACATGCACCAGCATTCCGAATACGGCGTCGCCGCGCATTGGCGTTACAAGGAAGGCGCGCAGAAGGGCATCCGCCGCGATCCCGCGTTCGAGGACCGGATTGCGTGGTTGCGCCAGGTGCTCGACTGGAAGGACGCGGCGGCCGACGCGTCCGAATGGCTGACCGCGTTCCGGAGCGCGCTGTTCACCGAAACCATCTACGTGCTCACGCCGCAGGGCAAGGTGATCGACCTTCCGCGCGGCGCGACGCCGTTGGATTTCGCCTACGCGGTGCACACCAATCTCGGCCACCGCTGCCGTGGCGCGCGCGTCGACGGCGCGATGGTCCCGCTCAACCACACGCTGAAGAACGGCCAGCGGGTGGACATCGTCACGGCGAAGCAGGGCGGCCCTTCGCGCGACTGGCTCAATGCGGAGCTCGGCTATGTCCAGAGCCACCGCGCGCGGACCAAGGTGCGGCAGTGGTTCAAGGCGCAGCAGCACGAGGAGACCGTCGCGCACGGGCGGGCGACGGTCGAGCGCGAGCTGCAGCGCGCGGGCGCCACCGCCGTGAACCTCGACACGGTCGCGGCCAAGGCCGGGTTCGACAAGACCGACGAGTTCTACGCTGCGGTGGCGCGCGACGACGTCAACCTGCGCCAGATCCAGACCGCGATCAAGGCGGTGGTGCAGCCGCTGGCGCTGCAGGCGATGCCGGCCGAGCCGGAGGTGCTCGCGCGGGAGAGCAAGTCGGAGGGTGCCGGGAAGGGGATACTCGTCGTCGGTATCGACCGCCTGATGACGGCCCTCGCTCGCTGCTGCAAGCCCGCGCCGCCCGATCCGATCGTCGGTTTCGTCACCCGCGGCCGCGGCGTGTCGATCCATCGCCAGGGATGTGCCAGCATGGCGCGGATGCGCGCGCGGGAGCCCGAGCGCCTGCTCGCCGCGGATTGGGGCGAACCGCGCGACGAGGTGTTCCCGGTCGACGTGGTACTCGAAGCCACCGATCGCCAGGGCCTGTTGCGCGACGTCACCGAGATCCTGTCGCGCGAACGCATCAACGTCACCGCGGCGAAGACGCTGACGCGGAACATGGAGGTGCGGATGGCCTTCACGCTCGAGGTGAGAAGCCTCGCGCAACTGGGGCGCGCGCTGCACCTGGTGCGCGACGTGCACGGCGTACTGTCGGCGGCGAGACGGTAGCGGCGCGATGGGATCGCGGCGGGGCAAGATGCAGATCCGCGCCCGCTCGGCACGCGTGCGCGATCACCTGCTGGTTTTCACCGCACGCGTAATCAAGGGTTTCCGCGCCAACCAGGGTTTTCTGCTCGCCGGCGCCGTCGCGTACTACACGCTGCTGTCCATCGTCCCGCTGCTGATCCTGATGCTGATTGCGCTGTCCCATTTCGTCGATCAGGCGCAGCTGATGATGACGCTCAGCCACTACCTCGACATGGTGGTGCCGGGGCAGACGGACGCGGTCATGGACGAGCTTGCGAGCTTCCTCAAACATCGCGGCGTGATCAGCTGGGTGCTCATCGGTACGCTCGTTTTCTTCAGCTCGCTCGCGTTCACCGTGCTGGAAAACGCGATGTCGGTGATCTTCCATCACCGAGTGAAAATCCGGCGGCGGCATTTCCTGGTCTCGGCGCTGATCCCGTATTGCTTCATCATGTTCCTGGGGATCGGGATGCTGCTGGTCACGGTGGTCGCCGGTGCGCTGGAAACGATCGGCAGCGAGAGCGTCCGCGCGTTCGGGCACACCGTGCCGCTGCGCGGGGTCTCGGGACTGCTGCTCTATCTGATGGGCGTCGGCGGAGAAGTGCTGGTGCTCACGTCGATCTACCTCGTGATGCCGGTAGGCCGCCTGTCGCTGCGCACGGCGCTGATCGGAGGCGTCACAGCGACCGTGCTGTGGGAGATCATGCGCCACCTGCTCGTCTGGTATTTCTCGACGCTGTCGCAGGTCCGCATCGTCTACGGCTCGCTCACCACCGCGATCGTCGCGCTGCTCAGCCTCGAAATCGCCGCGATGGTGTTGCTGCTGGGCGCGCAGGTGATTGCCGAGTACGAACGTGTCCGCCGGGGTCGCCCCGCCGCGAAGACGGCGCTGCTGCACACCGACTGAAACCGCGAAGGGGTGTCTGCGCCGCTCGTTGGCGCCGTCCCGCGGCCCCCGCCGCGACCTCATCCATCCGTCTGACGGCGTTTCTCCCGCCTGCGACGTTTTAGGCGGCGTGGCTGACGGATTCGCTGCGGCGGCCACATCCATCCCCAATCATTTTCAGGAGAACACAATGAACAAGCATTCCATGATCGCACTGGCCGCGCTGGTCGCATCCTTCGCCGTGCAGGCCGCCGAGCCCGTCACCGTGCCGACCAAGGCGGCGACCTCCACGCCGGCGGCGAGCGTCGCCGCGCCGGTCAAGCTCGCGCCGTCCGCGGCCGTCGCCGCGCCGCAGAAGACCGCGGCGACCTCGTCGCAGCAGGACCGGATGCGCAACTGCAACAAGCAGGCGACCGGCAAGAAGGGGCCGGAGCGCAAGGCCTTCATGAAGACCTGTCTGTCGAACAAGGCCTGAACGCCGCAGCATCGGGCTCGCCGGAGGCGGCATGCCGTGCGCCTCCGGCGCCTGTGAATCCCGTGCGGCGCGCCGCCGATGCCGGTGCGCCGCGCTCAGCCGACGGCCATGCGCGTGGCCAGACCGGCTGCGCCGCAGGCGAGGATCACCGGGATCACGCCCGCCTTGTAGCGGAACAGCGCCAGTGCGGCGGCGGCGCCGATCGCGAGCGAAACCGGATCGAGGCCGCGCATTGCCGCGGCCGCGGTCCACCCTTGCGGCCAGAACACGTGCCAGGCAAAGAACAGCGCGAGGTTGACGATCACGCCGACTACCGCTGCGGTGATGCCGGTCAGCGGGGCGGTGAACCTGAGCTGGCCATGCGTCGTCTCGACCAGCGGGCCGCCGGCGAGAATGAACAGAAAGCTTGGCAGAAAGGTGAAGAAGGTGACGACGGTCGCGGCGGCGATGCCGGCCAACGCCAGCGACTCCGGCCCGAAGATCTGCCGGGTCCATCCGCCGACGAAGCCGACGAACGCCACGACCATGATCAGCGGCCCCGGTGTCGTCTCGCCGAGCGCGAGGCCGTCGATCATCTGCGCCGGCGTGAGCCATGCGTAGGTGTCGACGGCACCCTGATAGACGTACGGCAGCACCGCGTAGGCGCCGCCGAAGGTCAGGAGCGCGGCCTTGGTGAAGAACCACCCCATCCGCGGCAGCGTCGACCCCGGGCCGAAGCTGGCCACCAGCATCGCCAGCACGAACAGCCACAGCCCCACGCAGACGCCGACGACCAGCGCCAGCCGCGTCCAGCGGAATCGCGCGTGCTGCGGCGCAGGCGTGTCGTCATCGATGATGGCGGGGACGTGCGCTCCGCCCGCAGCGCCCGCGTGGCCGCCGGTCGCAAACGCGCGTGGCGCGACGCGGCCGCCGATCGCGCCGATGAGGCCCGCGGCCAGCACGATCGCGGGGAACGGCACGTTGAACGCGAAGATCGCGAGGAACGCCAGCGCGGAAATCACCCACAGCGCCGGGTGCTTGAGCGCGCGCGCGCCGATCCGCCACGCCGCGTGGAGCACGATGGCGACGACCGCGGGCTTGATGCCGTACAGGATGCCGGCAACGGCCGGCACGTCGCCGTACGCCATGTACAGCCACGACAGCGCGATCAGCAGCAGCAGCGAGGGCAGCACGAACAGCGCGCCGGCGACCACGCCGCCCCAGGTCCGGTGCATCAGCCAGCCGATATAGGTGGCGAGCTGCTGCGCTTCGGGACCGGGCAGCACCATGCAGTAGTTGAGCGCGTGCAGGAAGCGCCGCTCGGAGATCCAGCGTTTCGTTTCCACGAGGTCGTGATGCATGATCGCGATCTGGCCCGCGGGGCCGCCGAAGCTGATGCAGCCCAGCCGGAACCAATAGCGGAACGCTTCGGCAGGCGTGGGCGGCGCCGGCGCCGCGGCGGGGGCCGGAGCGTCGCTCACCGGCGCAGCCTCCCGGCGTGCCCGCCGTGGCTCTCGCCGTGCGCGGCGCGGCACCACGCATACAGCGAATCGTAGACGAGCATGCCCCACTTCAGCATCGCGTGGTCGTCGCCGAACATCGCCGACAGTCCCAGCGATGCCGCCAGCAGCCCGGGCGCCTGCGGGGCCAGCTCGAGCGCCGCGGTGTCGGCGCCGCGGACGATGGTGGCGAGCGCGTCGAGTGCCGGATGACCGAGTTGGTGGAGACGGACGAACGCGTCGAAGCTGCACGCGGGGCCGGCGTGGGCGTACCGCACGTCGGGGACGTCGTAGGGCTCGGCGTGATTCGCCACCGCGAACGCCCGTACGTCGGCATTGGGCACGTAGAAGAACTCCGCGGCCGGATCGATGAAGCGGCGGATGAGCCACGGGCACGCGATGCGGTCGATCTTGGGCCGCTCGCGCGTCACCCAGCGCGTCGGCGCGGAGTATGCCTGCGTCGTGTTGCCCGCCGCGCGCCAGCCTTCGAGCCCGCCGGCGAGATGCAGCGCGTCGAGGCCGCGCGCGCGCAGCGCCGTCGCGGCATCCTGGCTCACCTCGTGGCCGTGCACGCAATAGACGACGACCGCCCGCCAGGGCTCGAGCCCGGCGGCCCATTGCGCGACCGTGTCCGGCGGATGCCTGATCGCGCCCGGAATCATCATCTGGTCGGCGGCGAACGCCGGCTGCCGGCGCACGTCGACCAGCGTGGGCGTCGGAAACGCCGCGCGGCGTTGCTGCAGTTCGTCGGGGGTGATCATCGGGTCCATGTTCATCGTTGCCTCCTGCCGCATGCGCGGAAAAGAAGCAGAACTTGGACGGCGGATGCGTCGGTGCGGCGGGGCGTCTGCGCGGGACCCCGGGAGAATGGTACGGGTCGCGCGCCGCCAGTGTCAACGCGGCGGCAATTGCCAGGCGCGCGGTCCCGTGCGTAGCCCGGCGTTGAGCGAAGCGAAACCCGGGGCAAGCGTTCAACCGGGTCGCCACCCGGGTTTCGCTTCGCTCAACGCCGGGCTACAACTCAGCCGGGTACGGGCGTCAGACCAGTCCCTCGAGGAGCTGCACGTCGACCAGATCGCCGACGGCGCAATTGCCGGTGGCGGACGGCAGCACGACGAAGCAGTTCGCCCGTGACATCGACGACAGGATGCCCGAGCCCTGGTCGCCGGTCGTGCGCACGGTCCATCCGCCGCCGCCATCGGCAGCGAGGACGGCGCGCTGGAACTCGGTGCGTCCCGGCAGCTTCTTGATCGGCGCCGACAGCGGCACCTTGAACAGCGGCAGCGGCGCCACGTCGCGCTGTCCCTGCAGGATCAGCAGCGCGTCGCGAACGAACTGGTAGAACGTCACCATCACCGACACCGGGTTGCCCGGGAGGCCGAAGAAATGCGCGCCGCCGATCTTGCCGTAGGCCAGCGGCCGCCCGGGCTTCATCGCGATCTTCCAGAACAGCACTTCGCCCAGCTTGTCCAGCAGGAGCTTGACGAAATCGGCCTCGCCGACCGAGACACCGCCGGAGGTGATGACGACGTCCGCCGCCTCCGCCGCGCTCGCGAACGCGCGCTCGAGCGCCTCCGGAATGTCGGGCACGACGCCCATGTCGATGAGATCGCAGTTGAGCCGCGTGAGCATGCCGTAGAGCGTGTACCGGTTGCTGTCGTAGACGTCGCCCGCCGCGAGCGGCGTGCCGATCGACTTCAACTCGTCGCCGGTCGAGAAGAACGCGACGCGCAGCTTGCGGTACACCCTGACCTCACCGATGCCGAGCGAGGCCATCATGCCGAGCTCGACCGGACGCACCGGTTGCCCGGCGGCGAACACGACCGCACCGGCCTTCAGGTCTTCGCCGGCAAAGCGGCGGTTCTGGCCGGCCCGCGCAATGGCGCCGGCCTCGATGTGCACGCCGCGCTCGTCCTCGCGTGTGCGCTCCTGCATCACCACGCTGTCGGCGCCTTCGGGCATCACCGCGCCGGTGAAGATGCGCACGCACTGGCCCGGGCCGACGCGCGCCGCGCCAGGCTTGCCCGCGAACGATTCGCCGACGCGGGCGAGCGTCGTTTCGCCATCGGCACGGAGGTCGGCAAAGCGCACCGCGTAGCCGTCCATCGCCGAGTTGTCGTGGCCCGGCACGTCGAGCGGCGACACCACGTCGGCGGCGAGCACGCGCGACAGCGCCTGCCGGATGTGGACCCGCTCCGTCGCGGTCACCGGAGCGAGGAAGGTGCGGATGAGGGTGCGCGCCGCCGCGACCGGCATCGAATCCGGATCGTAGTCGTCGGCGCAGGAGGCTTCGCGCAAGGTCTTGGGTTGGGACATGGGCGGGCGGGAAATTTTGAGGGAAGGCGAATGGTAGCCCGGCGCTGGGCGAAGCGAAACCCGGGGCAATGAGGTCAGGCCCCAATTTTCTCGCAGAACACGAAACGCACCTGCGTGCCGGGCGTGAAAAGCAGGGTCGGACCCTGTTCCCCCGGATTACGAATCGCGGGTTCGCTCGGCGTCGGTCAATTCACCGGCGGTGTTGATATTGCGGAACGCGTCGGCCTCGTCGTCGAACGGGACCTCGACCACGTGGAGTGTCGCGTACCACGCATCGATCTTGCGCCCGCCGTCCGCCAGGAACGTTGCGAGATGCGGCAGCACGTCGCGGCGAACGAGGCAGAACACCGGGTGTGGCTGGTCGAACGTGCGCGCAACCGCCAGCTGCGCCTGATTCGCTTCGAGTGCCGCCGCCAGGCGCGCCACGAGGTCGGCGGGCAGAAACGGCGAATCGCACGGCACGGTGACGACGAGGGCATGGGCCGCGCGGATCATTCCGGCGTGCAATCCAGCCAACGGACCCGCGAATCCGCCGACGGCATCGGCCACCACCGGGTAGCCCAGCGCGCCGTAACGATCGGCGTTCTGGTTGGCGTTGATCAGCACTTCCGCGACCTGCGGCACGATCCGGTCGAGCACGTGCGCGACCATCGCCTTGCCACCGAGCGTGACGAGCCCCTTGTCGACACCGCCCATCCGCCGACCCTGGCCGCCCGCCAGCACGATGGCGGTGACGGAAGCGAAGCCGCTTTCGGCGGGGCTCATCGGGCCGGGTCCGGTGGCCACGGCAGCCACGCGACGTGCTCCTCGACGAAGGCGTCGCCCTGCGGCGCGCGATCGACCGCATCGTCGAAGGCCGCGAGCGCGACGTGCGTTTCGCCGGCCCACTTCGTCGACGCGAAGAAGAGCTTGGTCCCGCAGGCGCGGCAGAACCAGCGCTTTGTCCCGGGAGAGGATTCGTACGCGGTGAGATCATCGGCGCCGGCTTCGACGCTGACCTGCGGCGACAGGAAGCCGATCCACGTGACGAATCCCGCGCTGTGCGAGCGGCGGCAGCTCTCGCAGTGGCAGTGGGCGCAGAAGCGCGAAGGGAAGCGCGCGACGAAGCGCACGCGGCCGCACATGCAGCGGCCGCGGGCTTGCGTCGCAGCGGTCCGTTCCGTCAGCGCGCGATGGTCGGCGCCCATGATGTCATTCCGAGGTAGCGTGATTGCGCAGCCCGGCGTTGAGCGAAGCGAAACCCGGGTGGCGTTTCAATGACGCACCGGCCCCGGGTTTGGCCTCGCTCGACATCGGGCTGCGCAACTGCACAGGCATTCACTCGCCGGCCCGAAAGCGCTCTTCGCCGGTGAACAGCAGGAAGTGCTTGTTCGTCGCGCGGCCGATCATCGTGATCCCCACTTTCTGCGCGATCTCGTAGCCCATCTGCGTCAGACCCGATCGGGACACGAGGAAGGGGATGCCCATCTGCGCCGCCTTGATCACCATTTCGGAAGTCAGGCGGCCGGTGGTGTAGAAGATCTTGTCGCCGCCGTCGATGCGATCGAGCCACATCTGGCCGGCAATGGCGTCGACCGCGTTGTGGCGGCCGACATCCTCGACGAACATCAGGATCTCCGAGGTGCCGGGTGTCTGGTTGGGATCGTTGGTCGCGAGCGCGCAGCCATGCACGGCGCCCGCCTGCTTGTAGATCGTTTCGTGCAGGCGCACGCGATCGAGCAGCGCGTACAGCGTCGCCTTCGTGAGTGTCGCGCCGGGCGGCAAGCGGACGCGGTCGATCTCCTCCATCAGGTCGCCGAACATGGTTCCCTGGCCGCAGCCGGAGGTCTTGGTGCGCTTTTTCGTCTTCGCCGCAAGATTGGCGAGGCCGCGCCGGGTCTTGATGACGACCGCATTGACGTCCCAGTCCACCTGCACCGAAACGATGTCCTCGATGCGCTCGAGCAGCCGCTGGTTGCGCAGGTAGCCGATGGCGAGCGCTTCCGGCGCCGCACCGAGCGTCATCAGCGTCAGCAGTTCCTGCTTGTCGATGTAGAGCGTCAGCGGATGTTCGCCGGCGACCGGTGTCGCGCGCGTGGCGCCCGTCTCGTCCACGGCGTCCACTTCGAACGTGGACGGCCGTGCGGCGTGGGTGATCACCGGGCGGTAGGGCAGGGTCGGGTGGTTCATCGCCGCTTCAACCCCCGATGTACGACATCTCCACCCTCGCGGCCCGCGCCGTGTTCCCGGTGCGGATTTCGGAGTAGCGGTCGCCGCGCTGGCGCCATACCGCGGCAATCGCGTCGCCGATCTCCGCGTCGCCGCGGCCGCCGCGCAGCAGTCCGCGCAGGTCATAGCCGGTATCGGCGAACAGGCAGGTATAGAGCCTGCCGTCGGTGGACAGGCGCGCCCGTGTGCAATCGCGGCAGAACGCCTGCGTGACCGAGGCGATCACGCCGATCTCGCCGCCGCCATCCTTGTAGCGCCAGCGCTCGGCGACTTCGCCGGCGTAATTGGGATCGGCGCTTTCCAGAGGCAGCTCGGCATCGATGCGGCGCACGATCTCGGCCGCGGGCACCACGTCGTCCATCCGCCAGCCGTTGGTCGCGCCGACATCCATGTACTCGATGAAGCGGAGGATGTGGCCGGAGCCCTTGAAGTGCCGCGCGAGCGGCACGATGCTGCCTTCGTTGGCGCCGCGCTTGACCACCATGTTGACCTTCAGCGGCGCCAGCCCGGCGGCCGCCGCGGCGTCGATGCCTTCGAGCACGCGGGCGACGGGGAAATCGACGTCGTTCATCGCCCGGAAGGTGGCGTCGTCGAGCGAGTCGAGGCTCACGGTGACGCGCTTCAATCCGGCGTCGCGCAGGCTGCGGGCCTTCTTTGCGAGCAGGGCGCCGTTGGTGGTCAGCGTCAGGTCGAGGTCGCCGATCTTCGCCAACATCTCGACCAGCCGCTCGATGTTCCGGCGCAGCAGCGGTTCGCCGCCGGTCAGGCGGATCTTCGCCACTCCCTGACCGACGAAAACCTGGGCGACGCGCGTGATCTCCTCGAATGACAGCAGGTCGGAGTGCGCAAGGAACGGGTAATCGCGGCCGAAGACTTCCTTGGGCATGCAATAGACGCAGCGGAAGTTGCAGCGGTCGGTCACCGAGATCCGCAGGTCGTGCAGGCGCCGCCCGCGCGTGTCGGCCACCGGGTCGCCGGCAGTTCCGGGCGCGTGCGCGGCCGCGCGCAGCACCGCGTCGAGCGGTGCGGCGTTGCGAACGTCGATGAGCGGAATGATCGAGGCCATGCAGCTGCCGTGGTTATCCGACGTGGTGATTCGGGAAGCAATGCGCAGTCGGCCATGTTAGCAGAGCAGGGAGCGCGCGGTGTATCATCGACGACCCCTCGCGCACGGATATTCGGAGCGCGACATTCACGAATCATGCCCATGTCCACGTTGCGGTTTCCGGTGGCTGTCACGCTGCGGCGCACCCCGCTGGCGAATCGCTGGGTCGGCGAGCGCTGGGAACCCGTTGCCGTCGAGCTCGAAACCGAGCCGTCACCGCCGGGCGCCGTCAAGGTGGCCGACGATGCGGCGGGAACGCGCTGGCGCTTCGGCGGGCAGACGATCGAACTGCACCGCTCCGAAGCCGAGGGCTACCATCTCAACATCACCTCGCCCGAACCCAAGGTGTTCGTGATGTGGCGGCTGGCCGAGGACGCCGGCACCGAGCCCGCGGCGTGCCCGGTCATCGTGACCGCGAGCTACAGCCAGGCGGCGCGCATGCTCGACGGCGGCGAGCAGGTCGATGCGCTGCCGATGCCGCCCGGACTCCTGGCTTGGCTCCAGCCGTTTGTCGCCGAGCACTACAAGCCCGAAGCACGCAAGAAGGTCCGCCGCAACGATCCGTTCCGCGACGACCGCGAGCAGCGCGGTCGCGGCTCGTCGCGCTGATCGCGGCGTCGTGCCACTGCCCCGCATGACCGCCGACGACGAGCAATCCGCCGGCTTTTCGTTGCGGCGCTGGTCGCGGCGCAAGCAGGAGGCCGCGCGCGATGCGCCGAACGCAAGACCGGTGCCGCCGGCTGCGCCGGTCGACGCGCGCCCCGTGCCGCCCGCCGTCCCGCCCGCGCCCGCGCCCGCGACGGCGACGGCGACGGCGACGGCGACGGCGACCGCAG
>Ga0315283_10005443_pt1 | contig 11248 bp, 10 predicted proteins | sample YL17G09_0_MG_FD_204541 | JGI IMG/M metagenome (GOLD analysis project Ga0315283, IMG submission 204541) | Sediment microbial communities from Yellowstone Lake, YNP, Wyoming, USA - YL17G09_0 | ecosystem: Environmental > Aquatic > Freshwater > Lake > Sediment | place: USA: Wyoming | collected...
TCCGGCCGGGCAGTGCGCCGGCATCCACCAGAGTCTTCTCGACCGAGGCGATACGCACTTCGAAGCCGTGGAGCTTCTCGACTTGCACCCCCTCGTCCTGAAACTTGGGGAGGAAGATCAGGACGATCGGCATGCCGTCCCATGCCAGGGGTTTCCTGGCTCCGACCGAGACGCAGGTCTGAACGCTGCCCGGGCGGTCCGTCGTGAGTTGATGCTCGTAGGCCGCCGACTTGAAGCCGACGTAGTAGCGCTGTCCCCAAGCGCTCAGCGCAGCCCAAGGGTTCGGAACGTTCCAGCCGCCGGTTTCCGCCAGTACCGTTTCGTAGCGTCCTCGCGCCGTGCGGCACAGCCATCCTTTGTGAGCGAGGCGAGAGAGAACATGCCAAGTGACCGAGTCGGACCAGCCCAGGGTCGCGCGCAGTTCGGCCGCCGTCAGGCTCCGACGCCGCTCGGCTTCGAGCCAGCCGACGACTTCAGCCTCCCGCCTGGAGAGCGTTCGGGCACTCGAGAGCTCAGTTCGCATAGTGCTGTAATATAGATGATACTACCAGTTCATGGCAGTATCGTCTCTACTACAACATGCACTATTGGCTCCCGGCTCCCCTTGTCCCACCCTCCGTACGCAGGCATCGTAGACGGCGACGAAACTCGCCACGCGCTAGTACAGCCCCAGGTCCTGGGCTTCGCGGGTGAGCTGGCTCAAGAGTTCGCGCCGCTCCTTGTCGCACCGCTCCCGATAGGAGAGCAGTTCCTTGAAGAGCACGCGCCGATGCGTGCCGACCTTGCGATACGGCAGACGTCCCTTCTCCAGCAATCCGATCAGGTACGGCCGCGAGACGTTGAGGAAGTCGGCCGCTTGCTGGGTCGTCAGTTCAGCGTGGATCGGGACGATGGTCACGGCATTGCCGCGAGCCATGTGCGCGAGGATGTCCACCAGGAGCTTCAACGCGGCCACGGGGAGGGTGATGTCCCGTTTGCCATCGATGAGGCGGATGCGGGCTGTCTTTCCTCGGCCGAGGCACGCGGCAAGCAGCCGGCTGCTCTCCTCTGCGAGCTTTGCGTCCCGCTCCGTAGGCAGGGTTGGCGAATGGGACCGGGTAGCGGCGGTCATCGTTCACTCTCGGTTGGGTTCTGCATGCAGCATAGCACCCAGTCGCACTATTCGCCACTCACCGCAGTATTCGCAACGCCGGACGCTTCCTATCGAACGTGCCTGGAGCTCGCCGCGCCGCGCTTCCAGGAAGGCCCCGGCGAAATACCGGGCCGGCGGCGAGGGCGCGTGGCAACCGAATCCCAGTACCGTTTCGTTGCGAGAAGGTGCCTGCCATTGCAGCCAGTACGGGCTTCCTTGGCCGGACATCGACGCGCTCGAGGAGTGTTTCGTCGCCGGCGCCCGCGGGGCGCGAGTCGCGGGGGCGCCGGCGTGAAGCCCGGCGCCGTGCGAGCGCAGCGAGCCGTCCGACGGGCAAGCGCCGCCGTCCCCGCGGCGCAGCGCCCGCAGGGCCGCTGACGGCTGACGGCTGACGGCCGTTTAGGGTATCGTAGCGCCCGTGAAGCTCCAGTACCTCGGCGACAGCCGAGACGCCTTCAAGTGGGACCTGCTCCACTGGCTGTGCACGCGGGCGGAGCCGGCGTTCGCGCGGCTCCTCTTCGTACCCCTGCTGACGCCGGACGTCTGTCGTCTGATGTCTGTCGTCTGATGTCTGTCGTCTGTCGTCTGACGGCCGTTTGTGGACAAGCACCCAGCGCACACCCCCACGCGGGTCGCCGACGTCGCCCGCGCGCCGGCCCGACCCGTCTCGCCGGGAGCTACAGCGGCAGCGCTCGCCCGATGCCGCGGGCCTTCGCGCGCTGGTACACACGAATGGCGGTCGCCATGTCGTCCAGGGCGATTCCCAGATTGACGGCGGCCGTCCGCTCGCTCGCGGACTCGCGGCCCGGCTTCCTCCCCGCCACGATCTCGCCGAGATCGGCGTAGACCTCCGGCGTTTCCCGGAAGTAGCCTGCCTGGCGGTAGTAGCGCATCTGGGCCGTGTCGTCGGTGGCCAGCTTGTCGACCTCCCGCAGCGCGGCGCCCTGCCAATAGGAGTCGAAGTCCACCAGCGAGGCGAACGACCCCGGCGCCAGCCAGCCGGCCTCGATGGCCGGCTTCGGGTTCTTGAGGATCGGCCCGCTGGTGATGACGATGTCCAGGCCCTGGACCGCTTCGGGGAGAGTCGTGACGGGTTCGATATCCAGGTCGAACCGCTCTCCCATCTCACGGGCAAACCGCCGCGCGACGCCCGGATCGAGATCATAGGCCTTGACCCGCCGGATCGTGAACAGACACGCCAGGGCCTCCAGGTTGCTGCGCCCCTGCACGCCGCACGCCACGATGCCGACGGAGGCGCTCTCGGGTCGGGCGAGGTACTTGGCCGAGACGGCCGTGGCGGCGCCGGTGCGCTGGGCGGTGATCCAGGTGCAGTCCATCACGGCGAGCGGCACACCGGTGTCGGGATCGTTGAGGATAAGGAGGCCCGTGATGTAGGGCAGGCCTCTGGCCTGATTGCCGGGATAGCCGGATACCCACTTGATGCCGGCCGCCTGGACGCTGGGGATGTAGGCGGGCATCGCATGGATGAAGGCATCGGGGCGGGGATGGATGCCGGGCTTCGGGGGCATCTCCACCTCGCCGTTGCCCTTCTCCTTGAACATGGCCTCCAGGGCCTGGATGATCTCGGACATCGGAAGCTGCGTGGCTTCCACATCTTCTCTGGACAGATACAGCACTGACCCGAGCGTCATGGCGTTGCTCCGTGCTGCCGGACGAAGCGGCACTATCCCCCGTCGATCCTACCTTGCGGGTGCTTGACGTGCCACCCCTCCGACGTCACCCTTGCCGTATGATCGTCAGCATCTTCAACGACGTGATCGGTCCCGTCATGCGCGGGCCGTCGAGTTCGCACTGCGCGGCGGCCCTGCGCATCGGCCGCCTGGCCCGCGACCTGATGGGTGCGGACTTCCAGGAAGTCCTGGTGGAGTTCGATCGCCACGGCTCGCTGCCCACCACGCACGAGAGCCAAGGCTCCGACATGGGCTTGTTCGGCGGCTTGATGGGCTGGGACGCGGCGGACGAGCGCCTGCCTGACTCGGCCAAGACCCTGCGAGAGACCGGAGTCCGCATCCGGATCGAGACCGTGGATGTCGGCGACGCGCATCCCAGCACCTACCGGCTGACCCTCCGCAGAACGCCGCACGAACAACACACGCTCATCGCCATCTCCACCGGTGGCGGCATGATCGAGGTCATCAACATCGACGGTTTCGAGGTCTCGCTGTTCGGCGATTGCCACGAGACCCTGCTGACCGTGACCGGCGAAGGCCCAGCCCTCGTCCAGCGTCTGGCGATGTTGATGGAGGTCGATGACATCCGGCTTCACGAGCACGGCGGCAGGCAGCTGGTGCAGGTCAGGGCCGCGGAGTTCCTGAGCGAGACCATCATCAGCGAGCTTCGCACGGTCTCTCCCGATCTTCAGGTCACACGACTGGCCCCGGTCCTGCCGATCGCGTCCCGCAAGGACACCACGGTGCCGTTCACGACCTGCGAAGAGATGCTGCGGCACGACGCGGGCAGGAACACCCCGCTGTGGCGACTCGCGGTCCAGTATGAAATGGCGCGCGGCAACCTGACCGAATCCGAGGTCGTCGCCAAGATGCTGGAGATCGTCCGGATTCTCCGCCGCTCCATCCGGCAAGGCGTCGCCGGCACGCACTACGATGACCGGGTTCTGGGCCAGCAGAGCGGCAAGTTCAGTCAGCTCATGCAGACCGGTCGCCTGCTCGACGGCGGCGCGCTCAACCGCATCGTGCTGTACGTCTCGGCGCTGATGGAGGTGAAGAGCTCGATGGGGGTGATCGTCGCGGCGCCGACGGCCGGGGCGTGTGCCGCCTTGCCCGGAGCCGTGATGGGCATGGCTGACGAACTGCAGTCGTCCGAGGAAGACATGGCGAAGGCGCTGCTGGCGAGCGGGCTCATCGGCGTCTTCATCGCCACTCGCTGGACGTTCGCGGCGGAAGTCGGTGGCTGTCAGGCCGAGTGCGGTGCGGCGGCCGCCATGGCGGCCGCTGCGCTGGTGACCTTGGCGGATGGCACGTTGCCACAGGCCGTAGCCGCAGCGTCCATGGCGTTCCAGAGCATGCTGGGGTTGATCTGCGATCCCGTGGCCAATCGCGTCGAGGTGCCGTGCCTCGGCAAGAACGTGCTGGCGGCGAGCAACGCGTTCTCCTGCGCGAACATGGCGTTGGCGGACTACGATCCCGTCATTCCGTTCGATGAGGTCATCGAGACCGCGCAACGTGTCGGCGGCCAGCTGCCGCGCGAGCTGCGGTGCACGGCGCTGGGCGGCCTCTCCATCACCAGGACCTCGCGGGCGATCGAAGCGCGGTTGGCGGGCAGGACTGCGTCGGCGGGCGGCGCCTCGAGCGGCGGTGGCTCGCGGTGAGCGCATGGATGGCTGGGGCTAGGCTAAAGTCGCCCTCGGAGGCGTACTTGGCAGCGCGGACGCGCTCTTGGCGAGGATCACCTTATGGACGGCACAGCTGACGGCTGACGGCCGACGGCTGACGGCCGACGGCTGACGGCTGACGGCTTGCGCCGAAGCTCCAGTACCTCGCCGACCGTCGGGACGCGTTCGTGTGGGCACGGGACAGGACGTCTTCATAGACCGAGAACGCAACGTCATACCCGCCAGGCACTTCCCCACGCCGTGCCGTGAATCGGGCCGAGGATTCACACTCCCGCGCGGCATCGTGCCGTCACAGCAAGTCCTGCATCGGCTCGAGGGCCGCGACGGTGGTGGCGAGTTCCAGCGATCGGAACGTATCGAGCAGCTCGCGGGCGGAGTACGAAGGATGCTGGAGGCTCTCGCGCTGGCTCCGCACAGCAGCGCAGACGGACGCCGCATCCAGGTCGATGAGGTGGGCGACGAACGCGTCCGGGTGCTGCGCGTCGATGCCGTACGGCTCGAGCGCTGCGGAGGGGAAGTCCCTGGTCAGGAACCGCCGCGTCCATCCGGGCACGGGTGCGCGCCAGGCGTGCCGGATCGATATCGCCGCGCCGTTCAAGCAAGGACCGGATCCATTCATCGTGGATGCGGTCCGTCCAACGGGCCCGAAACAGGCGCATCAGCGCCATGTGCAGCAACAGGTCACGCAGCGCCGCGGGATGCAGCACGCAGGCATCGTAGACGGAGACGAAACTCGCCACGCGCTAGTACAGCCCCAGGTCCTGGGCTTCGCGGGAGAGCTGGCTCAGGATCTCGCGCCGTTCCTTGTCCGACCGCTCCCGATAGGCGAGCAGCTCCTTGAAGAGCACCCGTCGATGCGTACCGACCTTCCGATACGGCAGACGTCGCTTCTCCAGCAATCCGATCAGGTACGGCCGCGAAACGTTGAGAAAGTCCGCGGCTTGCTGGGTCGTCAATTCCGCGTGGATGGGGACAATGGTCACGGCATTGCCGCGAGCCATGTGTGCGAGGATGTCCACCAGGAGCTTCAACGCGACCACCGGGACGGTGATGTCCTGTTGGTCATCGATGACGCGGATGCGCGCTGTCCTTCCTCGGCCGAGGCACGCGGCAAGCAGCCTACTGCTCTCCTCCGCGAGCTTCGCATCCCGCTCTGTGGGCAGGGTTGGCGCATGGGACCGGGCAACGGCAGTCATCGTGGACTCTCGGTTGGGTGCCGCACGCAGCATAGCACTCAGTCGCATTATTCGCAACTGACCGCAGCATACGCAAGCCCCGCTGACGGCCGCCGTTCACGCCCTGCGGCCCCTGTGCCTTCGCCAATGCGGAGATGTCGTAGTCGGGGAACGTGCAACCGAAGGTGCCGCGAAAACAACAACCCCACCCGAGGCCTTGCGGCGGGTCGAGCGGGGAGCAAGTGAGAGCAGTATCGGACATCCCGACGCCGGTGTCAACTGGACTCACCGCACCGCGTTCGGCGTCGATGAGCCGGCCGGAATGGATACCGAAGGCGGCGAGCACGGTGCGACGATAGCGCCTGACCTCAGTCACCCAGCACCGAAATCAATCGGCCCCGGAGCGAGACATTGCGCTCTTGCTGACGGCTGACGGCTGCTGATGGCTGACGGCTGACGGCTGACGGCTGATTACGCCGCCCGACCTCTCCGCGGCCTGGTGTCCGCCCACGGCGCCCGCAGCGCAAGCGCCGGATCCTGTGCCACGAGGTGGAGCAGGAGCAGCGCTGGCCCCTCGGGTGAACGCCGGCCCGCTTCCCACGCCTGGACGAGCTTGCTGCTCACATTGAGGTAGCGGGCGAACACCCCTTGCGAGGCTTGGAGGGTGTCACGCAGGCGGCGCACGTCGCGGGCTGCGAGCGGCGGCGGTGGAGCCGGGAGCAAAGTCGTGCGGAGGTCTCGCTTCCCCTGGACGTGTTCGAGCACCTGGGTAAGAGAGGCCTCGAGTTGGCCGAACGTCGCCGAGTTCATCCCCGCGCTCCGATCACCCCTCGCCCGCTTCCGCCCGGATGCGGCGAGCGAGCGTCCGGAGGATCGCTTTCTGGTCTGCCGAGAGAGCATAGTGCCGACTGTGACTGGTCCACCGCTGCGCCTATATACTACACTGTAGTATAGTTCTGGCTCGTGCATGGTCAACCCCGAGGACGCGAGCCCAAGGTACGGGCGCTCCACGACGGTGCGTCATCGTTTCTCTGCGCACCGGCGCGAAACAACGCGCTCCTGCTGACGGCTGACGGCCGACGGCTGAGGTGAACTGGCTATTCGTGCGGCTGCCGGGGAGGTCAGGCGTGGCGGTCTACCAGCGCCGGCCGGAGAGGCGGCAGCGTCACGTCAGGGTGCCTGGCGGGCCAGCCTCCGCGACGCCCGCGCGCCGCGCCGGGCACGATGCCGGGGACGCGGTTGGTGACCACGGAGGGCGTCGAGCACGCGCTGGATGGTTCCGAGCTTGGGGTTGCCGACGGCCGACTCCAGCCGGGAGACCACGGCCTGCGTCGTGCGTGCCAGGGAGGCGAGGTCGGCCTGGCTCAGTCCGGCCCTCGCCCGAAGCGACGCGATGCGTGCGGCGAAGAACTCCCGCGGGTCGCTCTCGACGTCCGCGACGGCGTCCCGATAGGCGGCGGCGCGCCGCATTCGGTTCGCGTGGTACGCGTCAATCCGCATGGTGTCGGGCCCTCCAGGCTAGGAGACGCTGTTCGGCCGTCGCGATGGCGCTCCGCGGGATTCCGCCGCGCTGCTCCTTGTACGCGGCCAGCATCACGTACGTCCGACTCGGTTCGAGCGAGAAGAGCACGCGAAACTCCACATCCTCGAGCGTGAGTCGGAACTCGCCGAGCCGGAGCTTGGACCCTGCCACCCGATCGAAGTAGCCGGCATCGAGCCGTGGCCCGAGCGCTTCCAGCCAGTGCACCCGCTTCACGAACCGCGCGAACTGCCTCGGCGTCAGCAACCCCTCGATCTCCTGGAGGAGCTTCCCCGGCCGACCGGGCGCGCCGTAGAACTCCACGACCCACGCCGGGTGCATTATATCGTGCACGATATAGTCCCGAAAGGGGGAGGCGCGCTCATGGAGCCAGTGTAGCCTCGGGCCCGCGGCAACCATCACCGAATCCGCGCCTGCCGTACCATTCCATCGCACAGCTGACAGCCGACGGCTCCCCTCGCTATCGTACCGAGATGAAGCTCCAGTACCTCGGCGACAGCCGGGACGCCTTCAAGTGGGATCTGCTCCACTGGCTGGGCACGCGGGCGGAGCCGGCGTTCGCCCGGCTCCTCTTCGTTCCCCTGCTGACGGCTGACGGCCGACGGCTGACGGCTGACGGCCGCTTCCCGTGCCGGCCGCTGATCCGGCCGTTCGTGGCGGGGCTGGCCGCCGTGCCGCGGTCGCTGGAGCGCATCGCGGCGTTGGGCGGGCTCGAGGACGGTCACCCGCTGGAGGTGACGGTGGCGCAGGCGGACGCCTTCGTCGAGGGGGGCGCGCGGCGGGCTTCGTACTGGGACTGGTGTCATCCGGAGCGGTACGCCGAGACGCATCCGACGACCTACAGCACCCGGTCGGCGTGCACCTTCAGCTCCGACCGCACGCTCGTCCGCCCGAGGGTGTCGAGGAACACGCGCAAACCCTCCCGGCGTGCCAGCTTCATCGCCGGCACCAGGTCCGCATCGCCCGAGACGACGACGATGGCGGCGACCAGGCGCTTGAGCGCCAGGGACGCGATGTCGAGCCCGATGCGCATATCCACGCCCTTCTGCTGGATCTTGGGGATGACGTCCTTCGGGACGATGGTCGTCTTGCGCCTGCTGAGGAGTTCCGCGATGGCGGCGCCACCGATCTCCCAGCCCTGATGGGCCAGCGTGCCCCTTCTCACGGCAACGTCAGGCTCGTGTTCCATGGCGTCGATGAGGCGCGTATTGAGCCTGAACACGGAGGTCTTGGCGAAGTCGATCACGGTCGCGTCCAGCGGATGCACGGCCGTTCGGCACAGAGGCTCGGCCGTGTAGTAGAAGACGCCGAGCGCCTTCTTGACGAACTCGCCGTCGAGGAGGATGGCCACACGATCGGAGACTGGCACGGCGGGGCGAGGCGAGCCTACGGACGGGCCGGATAGGGGTTGCCCCTGCACCGCGTGTGGGACGAACCCACTTGGATCAGGGACGCAGCGCAGGGGCAGGTTTCAGACCGCACCCCATCTTGCCGAGTTGCCGCCCCAGCGTCAAGTGGGAAGGCGACCGATCGCCGAGTCGGGAATTGCCGGAGCAACGAGGACACGGGCCCAAGGTACGGCGATTCCGCGATGGCGCGTCATCGTTTCGACGCGCACCAGCGCGAAACATCGCGCGCTTGGCGGTCCGCCGCCTCGGCCCGCAGGCCGCGAGTCGCGGGAGCGCCGACGCGCAGCCGGGCGCCTCTCGCGCAGCGAGCTTTGCGCCCGGCAAGCGCCGCGTCCCCGCGACGCAGCGCCCGCAGACGCCGACGGCTGATGGCTGACGGCTGACGGCTGCTGATGGCTGACGGCCGACGGCTGACGGCCGTGTTCCGGGGCTGGCCGCGGCGCCGCGGCGACTCTGTGAGAAGGACCACCAAGACACCTTGCTGTCCGCCGTCTCCGGCTGCATATGCTGAGGGAATACGCTGCCCGGAAGCCGGCTGCAGTGCCGAATGCTCCGTTGCATGGCGGCGCCGAACGCACTCGATACCGGGACCGACTGATGCCCAAGCGACCCCTCAAACTCGTAGCGCGCATTCCCTGCTACCGTGGTCCACGTAACGCCTGGCGGCGAGCGGTCCATCGTGAGGCATGGCTCGTCAAGGAATCCCAGGGCCTCGCGTACGGACCCGGCGATCATTTGGAGATTGTGGTACGGCTCTACTTGGAGGACGCGGCACTCACTTGCCACGACGTGGACAATCGTCTGAAGGACGTGCTGGATGCGCTGCAGGGTCGGGCCGGCGGGTCGAAACGGCGCCCGACTCTCCCGCCCATCATTCCGAACGATTCCCAAGTCTATCGCGTGGTCATCGAGAAGGGGCTGCCTCCGAAGCAGAGCGGTGGGCTTGGCCACCTGACGATCCGTCGCTTCGCGGGGCGGGGCTAGACTTGACGTCACCTCGCGAGCGCATCAGCCTGCCCATGACAGAGCCCACCCTGAAGAACAGCGCGATCGAATACGCGGGGTATTGGTTCAAGACCGAGCGCAATCTTGTTGCCGGACTGTCCAGCGACGATCGCGCGTCCCGTCTGCGGGCATTGCAGCGGGCGACCGGCTACTTCAAGATCGCGCGGAACATGCCGAGGGCATACGACGTCGGATCAGGACACGAGCGAATGGCGCCAGCGCTCGCGATTCTCGAGCCGCTGCGTTCCAAGCGTGTCAGCGAAGCCTCGCTCGGCCAGGTCGTTGAGTCCCTGAGACACGAGATTGGCGCAGCTTACGGCGGGAGAGACCTCCTGTCCGCCGCCACGAAGTTCCTCTGGCTGCTACACAGCGAGACGGCGGTCATCTACGACAGTCGAGTGCGACGGGCTCTTGGTACTCCCTATGCCGACTACGACGCCTACCTGGCCCGCTGGCGCGCCGGGTACGCCCGTTGCGATGAGGCTATCCGTTGCACCTGTACCGGTCTTCCCTCCCAGGCGGTGTCTCTCTCGTCTGGCAGTACCGTGTCTGACGGCGAGATAGAGGGCATTGTCGCTCAGGAGTGGTTTCGGCGGCGAGTCTACGACATCTACCTCTGGCGGCGCGGGGCACCGTGAGCGCGGCTCCGCCCGGCGTCGCGCCGCAGGACGCGCAGGAGCTGCGGGCGCGCCGGCTGGCGATCACCGGCAATCGCGCGCAAGTTCAGGCCGATCGGCTCCGGCATTTCGGTTCCCGGACACAGGATGCGCTCGATGACAACGAAGCACCTTCTCACACAGCATCTCGAGGACGTGTCCTGGCAGGTCCTCGCAGCCTGATGGGACGACTGAAGACCCACTTGAAGGATCGGCACAACGGATCGTGGGACCGATTCAGCGTCTATCTCACTGGGCCGCGTCAAGAGAGGCTGGTACTTCTGGCACTATCGTGACGAGAACGGCAACTGGGTTCGCCTTCGCGTTCTGAAACGGTAGTGCCAACGAGCCCGCAGGTCGTTCCGACGCGTGTTCCCGCGGAATCGGGGGGCAAGGCACTGTGAGCGAGGGGCCCTTGGACAAAGCGGAGGTCATCGAAGCCGTCTGTCTCGCCCTGGATGAGAAGGGCGCGGAGGGTGCGGCCGCGGCCGTCCGACGAGAATGGGCCTTCAAGCCGGGCAGCGCGGTCAAGCGGCTCTACGGGACACGGGAGTCGGTTCGGGTGTTCATGCGGGACGGCTTTCTCGACCGGTACTCGGGTGAGCGGCTGGTCTTCCCGCCTGTGCTTCGGGTGATCTCCCTGGTGGCCCCTGTCGACTTCCCCTACCACCCGGCCTGGAAGACGGGCGAGACACATCCGGCGTTCAACGAGTTGAGCGCTACGATTGACCACGTGATCCCGGTGACGCGGGGGGGCGAGGACGTCGAGGCGAATTGGGTCACGACTTCGATGGCCCGCAGCTTCGCGAAGATGAACTCGACGCCGGAGGAGATGGGCTGGTCACTGCATCCGCCGGGCCGCTTGGACCGCTGGGCCGGAATGATGTACTGGTTCATCGGGTACGCGACGATGCAGCCGCAACTACTGGAGAACGTCTCGATCGACCGATGGTACCGG
>Ga0315283_10005444_pt1 | contig 11248 bp, 4 predicted proteins | sample YL17G09_0_MG_FD_204541 | JGI IMG/M metagenome (GOLD analysis project Ga0315283, IMG submission 204541) | Sediment microbial communities from Yellowstone Lake, YNP, Wyoming, USA - YL17G09_0 | ecosystem: Environmental > Aquatic > Freshwater > Lake > Sediment | place: USA: Wyoming | collected...
ATACTGAGAGTTTCATTGGAGTGGTGGCGCTCATGGTCGTTCTGGGCGCGGCACAGGCGGAGAACCGAACGTGGCCGGCGACGGTCGTTTCGCTGGGAGGAAACGAGTGGAAGGTAGCGGCGGACCCGAAGAATGCCGGACGCGAGGAGGCGTGGTGGAAAGGACCGGTCGCAGGGGCCAAGCCTGCGCGCGTGCCGGGCATCATGCAGGAGGCGCTGCCTGGCTATCACGGCGTGGCGTGGTATTGGCGCGAGTTCATCGCTCCCGAGAAAAGCTACGCGGACGGGCGATGCCTGCTGCGGTTCGACGCGGTGGATTATCTCGCGGAGGTCTGGGTGAACGACTTGCCCGCGGGCAGCCACGAGGGCGGTGAGACGCCGTTCACGCTCGATATCACAAGCGCGGTGAAGCCCGGCCTGACGAACCGGCTGGCGGTGCGGGTGTTGAACCCGACGGCGCAGGCGATAGACGGCATCGTCCTGGCCGAGACACCGCACCGGAACAAGGTCCCGGCGGGTATCGGTGTCGGCGGCTCCTACAACAGCGGCGGGATCATGGAACCAGTCAAGGTCTTCTGGACCCCGGCGGCGCGGATTGATGATGTGTATGTGCGGCCGGACTGGAAGACCGGCGAGGTGCGCGTGCAGGTGACCTTGAGCAACGCGGGCCCGGCGGCGGTATCCGGCCAATTTCAATTCGTCATCTCTGAAGACTCGGCCAGGGCCGGCGAGCCCGTGGCCCGGATGCAGCTCACTCAGGACATTCCTCCCGGCAGCAGCCAGGTGGAGTGCCGACTGAGCGTGCCGCAACACCGGTTGTGGCGGTTGGAGGAGCCGTCTCTCTATCGGTTGAGCACCCGGGTGAGCGCGGGCGGCAGCGCGGACAGGCATGAAAGCGCGGTGCGGTTCGGGTTCCGCGATTTCCGTGTGGAGCGGGGCTATTTCCGGCTGAACGGCAAACGCATCTTCCTGAAGAGCTCGCACACGGGCAACCACTGTCCCGTGGGGGCGGTGCTTCCGCCGGACAGCGCGCCGGACCTGCTACGCAAGGATTTGCTGTATATGAAGTCGTGCGGGTTCAACACGGTGCGGTTCATTGCGGGGATTGCGCATCCTTACCAGCTTGAGCTGTGCGACGAGATCGGGCTGATGGTTTATGAGGAGAACCTGGCGTCGTGGCTGCTGGCCGACTCGCCGAAGATGGCGGAACGCTTTGACGCCGATCTGCGGGAGATGGTGCTGCGCGATCGGAATCATCCGAGCGTGGTCATCTTCGGGCTGGTCAACGAGATGGGCAACGGGCCGATGGTGCAGCACGCGGTGGCGAGCCTGGGGCTGCTGCGGTCGCTGGATGACTCGCGGCTGGTGTTGCAGCAGAGCGGGCGGTGGGACGGGCAATACAACATCGGGTCGGTCAGCAACCCCGGCGGCGCGCAGTGGGAATATGTGTGGGGGGTCGAGGGGCCGGACTACCAGGGCACGGCCAAGGGCGGACCGTGGGGCGGCTATTTTGTGGGCGCGGGCGATGCGCATGTGTATCCGGCGACGCCGCACACGCCATCCATCGAGGCGGGCATCCGCAACCTGGGCAAGGACAGCAAGCCGGTGTTTCTGTCCGAATACGGCATCGGCAGCCTGATGAACGCGATCCGCGAGCTGCGGTATTACGAGCAGAACGGCGCGAACCCGGAGGCGGACGACTTCAAGTTCTTCAAGCAGACCGAGGAGAAGCTGAGCGCCGATTGGACGCGGCTGGGCATGGACGCGGTGTATGCGTTTCCCGAGGAGATGCTGCGCGCCAGCCAGCAGTTGCATTGCCGGCAACGGGAGTTGGGGTTCAGTTTGATACGCTCGAACCCGAAGATTTGCGGGTACAACCTGACGGGGCTGCTGGACCACGGATATACCGGCGAAGGGCTGTGGACCTTCTGGCGCGAGTTCAAGCCCGGCATCATGGACACGCTGCAGGAGGGTTGGGCGCCGCTGCGTTGGTGCCTGTTCGCGGCGCCGATGCATGCCTATGCCGGGCGGCCAGTGAAGCTTGAGGCTGTCCTGGCAAATGAAGAAGTGCTGCGCCCGGGCAATTATCCGGCGCGGCTGCGGGTGCTGGGGCCGGCGGGCGTCGTGTGGGAGAAGCGAGTCGAGGTGGTCATTCCTCAACCGGCGGCGGGGGAGGACGGGCCGCTGGCGATTCCTGTGTTCGCAGAGGAGGTGACGATTCACGGGCCTGCGGGCCGGTATGAGTTTGCCGCGACGCTCGAACACGGCGGCGCGCCGGCTGCCGGCAGGCTGATGTTCCAGGCCAGCGAAGCGCCCAAGGCGGACGCTGCCATTGAGGTGGCGGTCGTGGCGGTAGAATCCTGGGTGCAGGAGTGGCTGAAGGGGCGAAACATCTCCGCGGTGCCGTTGGAGAAGGCCCCCGCAGAGACCTGCCAGGTCATCCTGGTGGGGAACGCGCCCGAGCCGCCTGTGACGCCGGCCCAGCGCGCGGAGGTGCTGCGACGCGTCGCGCGAGGGAGTGCCGCGGTGTTCCTCGATCCGGGCGTATTCCGCAAGGGGAACGACCCGGTGGGCTGGCTGCCGCTGAAGAACAAGGGGCACCTGACCAGCTTCTCCGACTGGCTCTACCACAAGGAATGCGTCGCCAGGAGGCACGCGCTGTTTGCGGGGTTGGCGCCGCAGGGCATCATGGATTGGGACTATTACGGGCCGCTGATCAGCAGCCGCTTCTTTGAAGGGCAGGACACGCCGGAGGATGTGGCGGCGGGGGCTTTCGCCGTCTGCCATTCCAGCCGCCCCGACGGCTATGCCGCAGGCGTGATGCTGGGCGCCTATCCGTTCGGCGCGGGCAGGATCGTGCTGAACACCTTCAACCTGATCGGCAACGTGGACAAGCACCCCGCTGCAGACCGCCTGGTGCTCAACCTGGTGGCCTATGCGGCCAAGGCCGTCAAACCGACGCCAGCCCCAGTGCCCACAGATTTCGAAGCGACCCTGAAGGAACTGGGGTACTGAGACAATTGACCTGATTGGGGCGTCATGGCACGCTGCGGCCATGAGTCATGACAGAGGCCCGTTGTTCGATTCGGCCAAAGCGTTAAGCCGTGTCGCCCCAAGCAGATTGCTTTCCCTATTGGCGCTTGCACTGGTGGTTCTTGGCGGGCCGGCGGCGCGAGCGGATTGGCCGGAGTTCCGCGGGCCGTGGGGCGATGGCCATGTCTCCGCCCCGGGTGACACCACGCCCATCGGCCTCCCGCTGCAGTGGAGCGAGACGAACAATGTCAAATGGAAGACGGAGATTCCCCATCGCGGCTGGTCCACCCCGGTCGTGATGGGCGGCCAGGTCTGGCTGACCACCGCGACCGCAGATGGCCATGACTTCTTCGCCCTCGGCCTGGACGCCGAGAGCGGGAAGATCCGCTTCAACGAAAAGCTGTTTCATAGCGACAACCCGGAGCCGCTCGGCAACGGGGCTTCGATGAATTGCTACGCCACGCCTTCGCCGGTGATCGAGCCGGGCCGGGTCTATGTCCACTTCGGCAGATTTGGGACGGCCTGCCTGGACACGAGCACGGGCAAGGTGCTTTGGAAACGGGAAGACATACAATGCCGCCATTACCGCGGCCCGGCTTCATCGGTGATCATGTTCGAGAACCTGTTGATCCTGACGATGGACGGCGTGGACGTGCAATATCACATCGCCCTGGACAAAAAGACCGGCGAGACCGTCTGGAAGACCAACCGCTCCGTCGCCTGGAACGACGAGAACGTCCCGGGCCCCATGGCGCGGGACGGGGACTTGCGAAAGGCCCACAGCACGCCGTTGATCGTGACGGCGGCGGGTAAGCCGCTGATGCTCAGCGCCGGCGCCAAGGCGGCTTACGGCTACGATCCGCGAACCGGGCGCGAGCTCTGGAAGGTGCAATACAACGACTGGTCCACTGCTCCCCGGCCGGTCTTCGACCGCCGCCTGGCCTTCTTTGTGACCGGCCTCGGCAGGAGAGAATTGTTGGCCGTTAAGACAGACGGCGAGGGCGACATCACCGACACCGGCATCGCGTGGAAGTTCAAGACGCACGTGGGGGTGTATGGCTCGCCGCTGCTCGTGGATGGCCTGATCTACACGGCCGCCGAGGAGAACTACGTCACCTGCCTCGAAGCCGCGACAGGGAACCTCGTCTGGACGGAGCGAATCGGCGGCAAGGACGCGGCTTCACCGCTCTACGGCGATGGGCGGCTGTATTTCTTCAGTCAGCAGGGCACGACCACAGTGCTCAAACCCGGCCGCACTTTCGAGGTCCTGGCGAAGAACACCCTCGCGGACGGCTTCATGGCTTCGCCGGCCGTCTCCGGCAAGGCGTTGTTCCTGAGGACAAAGACGCACCTTTACCGGATTGAATCCCTGGTTGCTGGCGCCAACTGAGATTACGCGCAGACTTCACTGCGCGTTCACGGTCTTAGCCAGCCAGGCATTGCCCAGAACGCTTACCGTGGCGAATCGGATTGTGACAGCAGCGGTTATATTGGTGTAAGAACCGTTTTCATATATCGCGATTACGCCCGCATCGGTGAACGCCGAGCCATCCAGGGTGTATTGCAGGCGAGCGTAACGGCTGGCGGTGGCAGTGTTCTCCTGGCACCGACTCAGGGAAATATCGTAATAGCCAACGGTGCCGAGCCACCCGTAGCGGCCCGGCGTTGTCTTCCGGCAACACGACAAGTTTGCCCGGTGCCCGACTTGAGGCCCGTGTGCAATCTTGAATGAGGCGATTGGGTTTCTAACGTTTGATCCGATAGAATGCCGCCGTAGTTACGGCTGGCACGGTCGCCCGGAACTGGCCAGGGCCCGAGGTGGTTATGGTGGCCGCAATGGGCGTCAGTGACGCACGTAAGTTCGCCGAACTCAGAACGGTGAAGGCCGTGATGGTATCAGACGTGCCGCCGGTGAAATCAATCAGCACGCTGCCACCCGTGACTCGAATTTGGGTAATGTGGGGGACGGTAACGCCCAGCGGGGCGTCGGATGCGGTGATGACGATCGAGTTGGTGTCACTACCCGTGGGATTGACCGTGTTTGCGCCGGAAGGCCAGATCCCGTCGCTGTCCGTGTTTGCCAACACCAGGGTGCCATCGGAAAGCTTGCGCTGTTCGATGCGCTGGACGCCGTTCGCGTTGTTGTTTGGAATGATCGTGCCCCAGGCGCCCGAGATGCCATCCACCGAGTCGTTGTAGAACAGGACATAGTTAGCGGCGGTGTCTTCCGCCACGCCGTCGCTTTCCACAAAAGTCGCGGCGAGTGACCGGCCACTGCCGGCCGCGTTGTCGTAAAGCAGCACAAAGTTCTTATCTGTGGCGTACGAATTGCCGCGGATGCCCGTGCCGGTATTCGGGTCCGCCGTGGCGGCGAAGGCCAAGGCTGTGGCAGAGTCCGGGGTCGTCAACCGGCTTAATGTGGTCGTGCCGTCGGCTCCGTCGTTTAGGACGATCTGCACGTATACCGAGCTGCCCGCGAGAAACCGGGCGTTGCCCGTCGGCTCATTCACAAACCAGCCGGTGTAGGCGCCGCTGGCGTCCGTGGTGAACGTGCCGTAATTCCCCGCCGTGCCCAAACCGGGATTGGTGGTTCTCACGAAGTCGCCCGAGGCCGAAGCAAAAATGACGTTACCCGCGCTTGAGGTGTCGCCGCTACTGCTGACGCATTGGTTATAGTAACGATAGGTTGCGTTGGGCGCGAGATTGGCCAGAGAGAGGCGGCAGGCAAAGGGCACGCGTTTGCCGTTGCTGGTGCCGCTGGCGATCCCTTGAATATATTGGGGCATGAAGACGTCAGCCACCGTCGCCACCGGCCTGGCCGTGATGGTGGCGGTCGCGGGGGTCAGGCTGTGATCGTCGGCCGTGATGGTAAAAGTGCCCACGGTGTCATATGAGAGGTGCGGCCATGCCAGTAAGCCAGACACAAGCGGGAGGGTATCATTGCCGCTGAGGATGCCGGAGCCGGAAGTCAGGGTGATGTCCACCAAGGAGACGTTATCCCGGTCCCGATTGCCATTGGCATCCTGCGCCTGCACGGTGGCCGAAAACATCGTATTGAAGATCACATACGTCGGCACGATCGAAAAGACCAACCGGGTAGCAACCACTGAAATCAGGTTCTGAGACTGGTCAGAACTAATCGAAGCGGTGGTTACCCCATTCCCCGAGACCGTCACGTCGTCGGCGGCGATGGCGAACTGGTACCCGATGTTGTCCGGCAGTGCGCCCGGGGTGCTCTTGAGGGAGATGCGCAGCGTCAGTGTTTTCGATGTGTTGTCCGCGACGCTGATGCTCAAGCCGGAAAAGGCGATGCTGGTGTCGGAAATCGTGCCGGCGCCCAGCGCAGTAGTCCCATCAAACAACTCGGCCGCCTGAATCGTACTTTGCCAGTGGAGTACCCCGTTGTTTTCGCCCTGGGTGAAATTAATCGCGGAGATGGTGCCCGCGCCGGCGTTGCCTGCCGGGTTCGCAAACGTCACCTTCCAAACTTGCACGCCCTGGCTGGTGGATGGAATGGTGGCATCATTCACCAGCGAGGAGATCGTGGCGGACTCGCTCGAAACAACGGTGGACATCGTCAGGTCAAACGCCGCGGCGGCGACAGTCTGTTCATTGCCGGCGGCGGTTCCGACCGGCAGCAGCGAGGCCGTGACATCGGTCGCGGCCGCGATGCTGCCCGTGAAGATATGCCCCACAGTGGCCCCGCCCGCGACATTCGCAATCACCAGGTAGCGGCGGGGGCCAGAGAGCCCGGTCTGACCGGAAATGCTGAAGCTGATGGGGTTCCCCAAACTCGCGCTGCCGGAAACCACCGTGTCACCGGCATTGTAGGTTCCGCTGTTATCAGCATCATAGACGACGCGGAAGTTGCTCAAATCGGAAGAAGTGGCGGTTCCAGACGCAGTCAGCTTCAAAGCGGTGAAATCCACGCTGCCGCCGACCGGGGTTAACCGAAACCCAAACACGGGTACATTGTTAGCGGCCTTAACGACACTGCCCGAGGCGGGCGTGCCGGTGTTGTCAATGGCCACCGAGTTAACCGGCGCAAAGGCGATACCGCGGAACCATTGGCCTGCAGTAGCGGCGACTAGCGTTGATACCGTACTTCCTGACCCGGTGTCAGTAACCGTAATGACACGATTGCCGGTACTGGCGCTTTCGGTGGTGGTGGCATAGATCACAGGATTTGCGCCGCTCCAATCCACAGCCAATCCAAAGGCACCGACAGTGGATGCGGTTCCGGTACCGAACGTGTACGCCAACGACCAGGCGGTGCCGTTGTTGGTATATTTTTGAATGCCACCACCATTGGCAATGGACCTATCATCTGTTACGTAGCAAACGGTCATTGCCGGATTAAATTCGAAATTATATGGGCTAGGGCTCGTGCCGCCGTCGGAGATTACTTGCGTGTAAGTTGCCGATCCCGAAGTGGGCAAATTGTCGGCGCCGACAGCAACCGAATGAATGCCGATGCCGGGCGTCCCTGACGCTGATCCTGTAGAAACATAGAGCTTGTTATTGAAGACCCTGGCCTCGCGAAGATTCTGTGAGGCCAATTGATTAACTGTGCTACCGGAATCGAGATAACACCAAAGGCCATTCCCACCAGTGCACCAGAATTGCGTGCCATCGGTACTGGCAACGCCACGAAAGGCGGTACCGCTCGCTATACTTATCGCCCGAGACGTGTCCACTGTGCCTCCTATATTAACTGCCCCGATCGTGCGCAATATCGTAGCCGTTGAAGAACTGGCAATCGCGGTATCCCCAGGAATACCATTGTAGCCTGGGAGGACGATCATGGCTGCATTGGCCGAGCGACTCAATCCACCAGCAGAAGTGGATGTAGCGCCATCCATGAGGTTGTATGGATTCGCACTTGGCCGAGTGGCGGCGTTGGGCATCGCAATGGTTTGTTTCGAAGTCCCACTGGTGTCGTATTCCACAACATTGACCAGTTGGGCAGCAGATGTGGTTCCGTCGATGCGCTCGACTACCAGATCCCCTGCCGTGAAGGCCGCCGCGTGGCTCGCATTCGGCGTCATGGTGACCAGCGCGGTGAGGACCGTCAGGCTGCCAGTGATTCTTTGAGTGAGGTTCTTCATTTTCATATTAGTTCACGACTTGCTCGTGGTATGGGCTATGCAAACCGGCTCCAATTGAATGGGCTGGAGGAAGCCGATAAGTTCTGCCGTATTTGAGATTGCTACTACGCTGTTAAACTGACCAACAAAGCCAAGGGCCCGAGGCACTCAGCAGCACCCGGCGGCTGTGCCCGCAGGCCACTTTGACCACTACCACCAAGTGTGTTGAATATTACCTCCGCAGTCAAGCTCAGTGTGGAGTTTATTTCGATTGAACTGACGTGCTGAAGCCGCAGAATGCGCCGCGGCGTGAAGACGCGGACCTCGAACCTGGCGGGCCGGTGGCTGATTTGCCTGGCCCTGGGGCTGATCACCCTGGCGGTGTTCTGGCCATCGCTCACCCATGACTTTCTGGGGTACGACGATCAGGCCTACGTTACCGAAAACCCCCACGTCCGGGCCGGGTTAAGCTGGGCAGGGGTGGTCTGGGCTTTCAGGAGCTTCGCGGTCGCCAACTGGCATCCCTTGACGTGGCTTTCCCACATGCTCGATTGCCAGCTCTATGGCTTGAAACCTGCCGGTCATCACCTGACCAACCTGCTCCTGCACATTGCCAACACGCTGCTGCTGTTTCTGGTCTTCAACCGCATGACGGGCGCGCTGTGGCGCAGCACAGGTGTGGCGGCGTTGTTTGCCTGGCATCCGCTGCACGTGGAGTCGGTGGCCTGGGTGGCGGAGCGCAAGGACGTACTGAGCACGTTCTTCTTCATGCTCACGCTCTGGGCCTATGCCCGCTACACGGAAGGCAGAAGGGAGAATGCAGAATGCCTCACGCATCGCGTTTCACGTTTCACGTTTCACGTTTCACTCTTCTACCTTCTCTGCCTCTTCTTCTTCACCCTCGGTCTGATGAGCAAGCCGATGGTGGTCACGCTGCCGTTTGTCCTGCTGCTGCTGGATTACTGGCCATTGAGAAGAATGCAGAATGCAGGAACCGGTGACACGCAAGACGCAACACGCAACAAGTTTCACGTTTCACGTTTCACGTTTCACGTTTCACTCCTCGGGGAGAAGATTCCGTTTCTGGTCTTGAGCGCTGTCGGTTGCGTGCTGACAGTTGCGGCTCAGCAGCAGGGTTTTGCTGTCGTCTCGATGGCTGGCCTCCCGCTTTCCCATCGGATTCCTCACGTCCTGGTTTCCTACGGGCATTACCTGGGGGCAATGCTGGTCCCGCACCACCTGGCGGCGCACTATCCCTACGTCCCGGCGGAGCCCGCGCTCAGGGTGGCAGGTGCGGCTATCCTGCTGGCGTTGATCTCGTTGCTGGCAATTCGCCTGGCCTGGAGACGGCCTTATCTTTTGATGGGCTGGCTCTGGTATCTGGGAATGCTGGTGCCGGTGATCGGCCTGGTCCAGGTCGGTGACCAGGCGTGGGCCGACCGCTACAGCTATTTGCCGCTGATCGGCTTGTTTGTGGCGGCAGTCTGGGGCGTGAGCGATTTGGCCGAAGCCGTGGCGCAGCGACAAGCCTCTGCCAGACCGGCGGGAACTGCTCCGCCATCTATGTCCTCGCGAAAGGGCACCCGGCTAGTGCTCGGGGCTCTCGCCGCCCTAGTCGGGATGGCAATGCTCGTGGGCACAAGCTTGCAACTGCGGCACTGGAAGAACACGCGAGCGCTATTCGAACACGCCGCCGCAGTGACACAGGGCAACAGCCGGGCCTACACGGTGCTCGGCAGCCTGGCCGCAGCCGAAGGCAAGCCGGACGAGGCGAAAAGGCTTTACGCCCTCGCCCTAAGCTGCAGCCCGGACAATCCCGAAACGCACTTCTGTCTGGGTAAACTGCTGGATCAGGAGGGCAGGTTAAATGAGGCTGTGGCCGAGTACAGCCAGGTACTGTGGTCCAGTCAATGGCGGGAGAAGGCCCACCTGGCCATCGGGGTCGCCCTGGCCAAGCAGAAGCAATACGAGCAAGCGGCCGCCCACTACCGGGCGGTCCTGGAGTTCAATCCCGCATCCGCCGCCGCCGAGAACAACCTGGCGCGGGTGCTGCACAGCCAGGGGCGGATGGATGAAGCGATGCGACACTACGCAGCAGCGCTCAAACTCAACCCTCAACTGGCCCAGGCCCAAAACAATCTGGGGGTCTTGCTCTTGCAGAAGGGCCGACTGGCCGAGGGCGTACGCCATTTGCGCGAAGCGGTGCGGCTCGTTCCCGGGGACACGGAATCCCAGTACAATCTGGCGCTGGCTTTGAATCAGCAGGCGGACTGGAAAGAAGCCGCTGCGATCTTCACCCGCCTCGCACCCGGGAGGCCAAACGATCCCAAGCTGCATTACGAGTTTGGCCTGGCGCTCGCGCGTCTCGGGCAAACCCGCGAGGCGATGAGCCACTACGCGCGCGCCCTGCGGCTGCAGCCGGATTTTCCCGAAGCCCTTGATCGGCTGGCCTGGATTGCGGCCACAGATCCGCGGCCGGAGCTTCGGAATGGCATGGAAGCGGTTAACATGGCTGCACGGGCCTGCGAACTCACGGAGCACAAGCAGGCGCAGTGCCTGGCAACACTGGCCGCGGCTTATGCCGAAGCGGGGCGATTTCCTGAAGCGGTCGGCACGGCGGAAACGGCAGAGAAGCTCGCCGCCAGCGCAGGTCAGAAGGAACTGGCTGCCCAATGCGGCAGCCTGCTCGAAGCGCTCAAATCAGGAAAGCCCTGGCGGGAGGGGCGCTAAGGCTCCCGCTGGCGGACCACCCAGTTCCAGATAATATCGGGATTCTTGGGCTCGCCTGTGCTCGTCACGCCCACCGCCGTGTTTGTCACGCTCTTGATTTTGTAAAAGTAGGCGTGTCCGTCGCAAAAGTTCATGACGGTCCCAACATCATGACGGACGCCGATGCTCCGGTAACGGTTCGCGGGATTGACCGAGTTATAGCCGGGCGAGGAATTAACAATCTCCGTTGCCGGGTTGAAGACGACGTCGAACATCAGGACGGTAGACGTCGGTTTCGTAAGGTTGGACATCTTGGGCATCCAATTCGGATAAGCGGTTCCCTGCTTGAGATCAATGTTATCAGCATAGCTGAAAAAGCCGCCCGCCCCGCCACCCTGCAAGGCCCCATAATCGGAAGCG
>Ga0315283_10005445_pt1 | contig 11247 bp, 13 predicted proteins | sample YL17G09_0_MG_FD_204541 | JGI IMG/M metagenome (GOLD analysis project Ga0315283, IMG submission 204541) | Sediment microbial communities from Yellowstone Lake, YNP, Wyoming, USA - YL17G09_0 | ecosystem: Environmental > Aquatic > Freshwater > Lake > Sediment | place: USA: Wyoming | collected...
ATCTCGCCGGCAAACCACGCATCGGCAAGGTGGGCGATCCCGACGTCGACAGCCTGCCCCACGAGGACGTGCTCGGCGACCGCCTGCAACTCGCACTCGACCTCGTCACTGCAGCCCGCGCCCGGTGGTCGTGGCTCCAGGCGCACATGGACGATCCGGTCGCGTCATCGCTCGACCAGCTCGCGGCGATCGGCCTGGGCGCGCTGCGCGAGGATCTCGTCCGGCGCTGCGAAGCGGAGCCCGGCCTGAGGTTCTTCGACCTGCTGCAGGACCGCTCGATCCGCGTGTCGTGGAAGACGGAGGTGCGTCGTGAACTGCAGCGGATCTTTTCGGGCGGGCCGTTCGTGCCGCTCGTCGCCGACCTCGATGGGATCCACGGGCGCGTGCTGCGCAGCCGCCTCTTCGTCGCCCTGCACATGCACGCGGGCGACGGCAACGTACACACGAACATCCCGGTCAACTCCGACGACTACGTGATGCTGCAGCAGGCGAACGGGGCGGTCGGCCGGATCATGCGCATCGCGCGCGAACTCGACGGCGTCATCTCCGGCGAGCACGGCATTGGCATCACCAAGCTCGAATACCTCGATGAGTCGGAGCTCGCGGATTTCCGCGCGTACAAGCAGCGCATCGACCCCGAGGGCCGCTTCAACAAGGGCAAGCTGATGCCCGGCGCGGACCTCGCGCGGGCCTACACGCCGAGCTTCAACCTGCTGGGCCACGAGTCGCTGATCATGCAGCAGTCCGACATCGCGTCGATCTCAGACGCGATCAAGGACTGCCTGCGCTGCGGCAAGTGCAAGCCGGTCTGCGCGACGCACGTGCCGGGAGCCAACCTGCTCTACTCGCCGCGCAACAAGATCCTGGCCGTGTCGTTGCTGATCGAGGCGTTCCTCTACGAGGAGCAGACGCGTCGAGGCGTATCGCTGCAGCACTGGGACGCTTTCTCGGACGTGGCCGACCACTGCACGGTCTGCCACAAGTGCGAAACGCCCTGCCCCGTCGACATCGACTTCGGCGACGTCTCGATGGCGATGCGCGACCTGCTGCGCCGCTTCGGCAAAAGGCGCTTCAACCCAGGCACCGCGGCGTCGATGTTCTTCCTGAACACGACCGACCCGGACACGATCAAGGTGGCACGCAAGCTGATGATCGACTGGGGCTACCGGGCACAACGTCTCGGCGCGAGCGCGCTCGGCGCACTCGGCGCCGCGCAGACGAAGAGTCCGCCGGCTACGACCGGCGGGCGGCCGCCGCTGCGCGAGCAGGTGGTTCATTTCGTCAACAAGAAGATGCCCGCAGGGTTACCGAAGCGAACGGCCAGGGCATTGCTCGACATCGAGGACCGTCATTACGTGCCGATCCTGCGGGATCCGGCGCGCACCACCAGCGAGTCGGAAGCTGTTTTCTATTTTCCCGGCTGCGGCTCCGAGCGGCTCTTCTCGCAGGTCGGGCTCGCAACCCAGGCGATGCTCTGGCAGGTGGGCGTACAGACCGTGCTGCCGCCGGGATACATATGCTGCGGCTACCCGCAGCGCGGCTCGGGCCAGTTCGAGGCGGCCGAGAAGATCATCACCGACAACCGCGTGCTGCTGCACCGCGTGGCCAACACGCTCAACTACCTCGACATCCGCACCGTGGTGGTGAGCTGTGGCACCTGTTACGACCAGCTGCAGGACTACCAGTTCGGCGAGATCTTCCCTGGCAGCCGCATCATCGACATCCACGAGTTCCTGCTCGAGAAGGGCATTCGGCTCGAGGGCACCACAGGCGTGCGCTACATGTACCACGACCCCTGCCACTCGCCGATCCGCACCGACGATCCGCTCAAGGTCGTCAACGCACTGGTCGGGACAGCCTCGCAGCCCGTGGAGAAGAACGAGCGCTGCTGCGGCGAATCGGGCACCTTCGCGATCTCCCGGCCGGATGTCGCCACGCAGGTGCGCTTCCGCAAGCAGCGCGAGATGGAGCAAGGTGCCGCCCGCCTGCGCGCGGACGGCTTCGACGGCAAGGTGAAGGTGCTTACGTCCTGCCCATCATGCCTGCAGGGACTCAGCCGCTACAACGACGATGCATCGACCGAAGCCGATTACGTCGTCGTGGAGATCGCGCGGCACGTGCTGGGCGAGAACTGGCTCTCCGACTACGTCCGCCGCGCGAACGACGGAGGGATCGAGCGCGTGCTGGTCTGAGCGGCGCGCGCCGGGATTCAGAACACGCCGGTGAAGCCGATCAGCGCTTCACCCTGGAAGAAGGCGCTGCCGGAGGACCGGATCAGGCAGTTGGCGCTGCCGCCGGTGCCCACGCAAAGGAATTCGCTGTTCGAGTCGACCGCGGTCAGGTAACCGCGCAGCCCGGCCGTCATCGAGAAATTCTCGCTGATCGGGACACGCACGCCGCCGCCGAGGCTGCCGGAAAACCGGGTGTCCGATTTCGAGCCGGCGCCCTGTACGTCCAAACGGGTCGCGCCGATCGTGAGCGAAAGGTATGGGACGAACCAGTTGTCGTCGTATGGATACAGAATCGTGCCGCCGAACTGGAAGTACTCGACCTTGACGTCGGCGCGCTTGATCGTGGGATCGCCCGAGTCGAGGTCTGACGACTGCTGGCTGTAAAGTAGTTCGTAGAACGACGTCGCATCACGATAGATGCCGATGTCGACGCCCCAGCTGCCGCTGTCCTGCAGGTCCACCGAGTTCTCTTTGCCAGTGGTCGAATCGTTCACGTCGAACTGGCCTCCCATCCGGTAGCCGGCAAAGCCGGTGATTTCCGCGGTGGGCTTGGTATCGGCCAAGGCGGAGGCCGTGCCGAGCAGCGCGAGTGCGGCGGTGGCAGTCATCCAGGTCAGCTTGTTCATGCGTTCTTCTCCCGGGAACCTTGCGGTGTGCCGCAAACCGCGGCCGATTGCGCGATTGTACGCGAGCGAAGCTTTTCCGGCGGGCCAGCGGGGGCGCGGCGCTGCTAGACTGCGACGGTCAGCACGAAGGACCGGGACACCCATGAGCGAACTGCAACACACGCTGCGCGGCCTGCACGAAGAGCTGCACCAGGCGCAGCGCCTCGACCCCGAGGACCGCGCAATGCTCGAGACCCTGCTCGACGACATCCGGCGCGTGCTCGAGGCGCCGGCCGAGCAGCCTGCCCCCGGGGAACGCGGCGATGCCCTCGAGGGCGCAGCCGTCAGGCTCGAGGCGGGACATCCGGGCGTGGCGACCGCGCTCAGGGCAGTCATCGACGCACTCGGCAAGGCCGGCATTTGATTGCGCCCGTAAAACGCTGTTTTAAAAGGTTTTTCGTCTTGATTCCCCGAATGCCTGCGTGCGCGGTCTGGTATCATCCGCAGCCGTTTTAGAGGCTGGGCGCCCGCCAACCCACATCCAATGCAGCAAGATTCCCATCCGTTCGACGAAGCCTTCGGCAAGGCCGTCGATCTCGGCAACAAGATCGCGGATAGCGACGACAAGGCGGACGTCTGGGACATTGCCGACGGCCTGCTCGCCGGTGCCGTGCAGTACTGGCTCTACACGCGCCAGCCCTGCGGTGACCCACGGTGCGAGGAGTGCCTGCCGATCAGCACCGCCGAGGGCCGCCTCGAGGAACTGCGACGGCTGCTCAAGGAGTTCTCCGAGGAGAGCCAGTACTTCCACTCCCCCACGGACTCGAACGTCGGACGCGCGTGATGCGGCGCCTGCCGGGATGGATCCTGACCGTTGCGCTCGGCAGCACCACGGTGCTGACTGCCCGTGCCGAGCCGGCCCCCGCAGCGGAGCACATCCCGGTGGGCGTGCGGAGGACCCGCCCCTGGTGCAGGCGCGCCCCGGCATCGGCGAGGTGATCCTTGTGATCAACGCGCAGGACCTCGACCAACGCTTCGAGAGGGTTCGTGCCACGCCGGGCGTGCACGTCGCGAGCGAGCCGCAACTGACGCAATACCCGTCGCCCGATGGCAAGGGCACGATCCCGGTGCGCGTCAGCGCAGTCTGGGACCCGGACGGCTACTTCATCGAACTGAACCAGCTGCTCGGCAACGCGGCCGGAACGGCGCCCTCCTCGCCCGGCGGGCAGCACGACACGGACAGCCGCCAAAGCGACTAGCGGCCCGCGGCATTTCTGCGCGTTTGCGCGTCGAATGCCAGGGGCTCGCGGCCGCCAGCGAGCGCAACATCGTCATGCATCAGCCATGGAGGGCGGATCATGACCTCACCACCGGTTTTCGCAATGATGCTGAACGGCTGCCTGCTGGTCGGCTGCTCAGCGGCCTTCGCGCTCTGGAATTCGTCGCTTGCCGAAGAGTTCGTCGCGAACCCGGCCGGTGGCGGCGGCAGCGTGCAACTGGAGCCGGTGCCGGCAGGCAGCCAGCCGCGCAAGACCCGTGCAATTTTCGTCTGCCGCAGCGTTGCGCCTGTGATTTTCTCCGACCTGCCCTGCGGACCGGCCCAGGAGGAGCGCTCGATGACGGTGAAGGAGCCGCAGCCCGGCCGCACGGCCTCGACGGCTCCCAGGGCGGCTCCGGCGACCACACTGCCGCGAGCGCAACCTGAACCGAAGGAGTCCGAGACCGACTCGGGGGAAGTGCGCTGCCGTCGCCTGCGCGAACAGCGCGAGAAACTGGATGACCAGATGCGGGCAGGCTACTCGGCGCGCGAAGCCGCGCAGCTGTGGAACCGCTGGCGCAGTCTCAACTCCGAGATCTACCGGTCGCGCTGCTGATACCGGCCCTGCGCTAGACTCCCGCGTCAGCAAGGAGAAGCGCATGAATTCGAACACACAGCTGCGCGTCGCCGTTGTCCTGCTCGCCTGCACTTCGGCGCTCGCCGGATGCAGCCGCAAGACCGACGAGACCCCGACCGCCACTCAGCCGACTGCCCCAGCGCCAACCACCGCCCGACAGCCCACGCCCGAACCGACCGCTGCGCCGACCGAGGATGTTCCGGAGGGTGTGCTGCTCGCCTACGTCTGGGACTGCGAAGACGGTACGTCGCTCACGATGAAGAACCTGCTGCGAGAGAATGCCATCGTGCTCGACCTCCACGAAGGCCCACGCCATCTGCCGCAGGTCGTGAGCGCGTCCGGCGCGAAATACGACGACGGCAGCGTTTCGTTCTGGACCAAGGGTGACACGGCGATGTTCGAGCGCAAGGGCGGCGCGGTCGTTAACTGCCGCGAGAACCGCGCGCGATCACTCGTCGCCGACGCCCGTGCCCGGGGTGTCGCCTATCGCGGGCAGGGGAACGAGCCCGGTTGGGTCCTCGAGATAAGCCCGCCGGGTGCGATCGTCTTCAACACGAACTACGGGCAGGAGCGCCATGCATTCCAGGACGCCACCGTGACGGGCGACGCGGCTTCCGGCGCAGAGTATCGCGCGGCGAAAGGCGATGCGCAGATCGGCGTGACAGTGACCCAGGAGCCATGCCAGGACGACATGGCGGGCACGCAGTTCGATTACAGCTTCGTCGTGCAGCTCGGCGGCCGGACGTACCGCGGCTGCGGCAACGACATGCGCTGAGCGCGCGTCACTGCGCAGGCAGCGGAATGCGCTCGCGCGAACTCGAAACGAAGTTCCACCAGATGTAGCGCGGGCCGTCGAGCGGCGCGCCCCCCCTCGAGTGTCGCGTCCAGGTAGAACATCGCCGAGAACACGGAAGCTGGCGCCTGTTGCCCGAATGCCGTGCCAGCAATCAGCCGCAGCAACGCGCCGGACGCTGAAGCCGCCAAGGTCGCGCGGCCTGCCCTTAACGACCCTGATGACGGCCGACACGCGGCTCTCAGTTCAGCCCGAGAACCGACTTGCCCTGCGTGAAAGTCACGTCCACCGGTATGTTGCTGCGCTTGAGCCGCGCGAGATCCTCCGCAAGCTGCGGCCGGATGACGCCGAGCTCGCCGACCAGCTTCTGCACGCCGGCATAGTCGCCGTCGCCCTGCAGCTTCAGCAGCGTCGCCGACAGCTCATCCACGGCCTTGCGCATCTTCGGCATGTCGACGCGGTACTGGCCATTGGCGTCACGGGTGAACGCACCGCGGTCGGCGAAGAAATTGAACCTGACCATGTTCGCCTCGCCATGCGCCGAGGCCGCGCCGAATCGCACCGAACGGAAGATGCCGGCCAGGAACGTCGTGTAATAGTCCTCCAGCGAGCCGGACAGCTCACCCTTCTCGTGCAGCTTCGTGATCATGTACAGGCCCAGCACGTCGGCCTTGCCCTCTTCGATGCCGGAGCCGATCTCCTTGAGGTTGTCGCGCACGGTGCCACGGCCGTTGACGGTGTTCTTGATGCCGAGCCCGTGCGCCACCTCGTGAAACATGACGTCCGCGAAGAAAGCGTCGAACGTCACGTGCTGGCGCTGGTCCGGCACGATCAGCTCCGCCGCGATCGGCTCGACGATCTTGTCGAACTTGGCGCGCATCGCGTTCTTGAGCTGCAGCCGGCGCGTGCCCTTCTCGAGCTGCACCTGCTCGTCGTTCGGCAGGTTGATGGCAATCGTCTTCGACCCCGCGTTGCAGTCACCCGCGTAGTAGACGACGTCGTAGGCGTTCAGATCCGAATCCGTTCCAGGCGTCTCGGCCTTGTAGGCATCCGGCACCGGGAGGCCTCGCTGCAGTTCGGGCAGCATCGCAGCGTAGCGGGCGAGCCGCTTGCTCCACTCCATGTCCTTGACGAGCACATACGACTCGAATGCCGCCTTATAGCCGAACAGCTTGTCCTCGTAGGTCTCGATGGGGCCGATCACGATGTCGATACGATTGTCCTTCATGTCGAGCCACGCCATGTCGCTCGCACGATACTCGTCGCTGGTGAGGGCCTTGGCCCGCAGGTCGAGGTACTTCGCAAGACCGGCGTTCTCCGCCTGCCCGGCGGCCTGCGCAAGCAGTCCGGAAGCCCGCTCGAGCTGCTCCCGCCACTCGGTGCTGTAAGGCACGACGGTCAGTGCGCGTTTCGCATCACGTCGCAGCACCGTGTAATTGCTCGTCTTGTCGGGCAGGTCCGCGCGCTCGAATTCGTCCTTCGTCATGTCGAGCGGGTAGAACCCGACCCCGGGCGGCCTCGCACCTGCGCCCGGCACGAACGGGGCGTTGCCTTCGAGCCGGTCCCACGGCCCGTAGTTCATCTCGGCGAAGCGCTTCATGGCGGGATCCTTGAGCCCGGCCAGCAGGGCCTTGCGGTCGCCCGGATACGCCTGCAGCCAGTAGAGGTCGTCCATCACGACCGCCGCGTCGATGAAGAGCCCGAGCATCTGGCGTTCCTTGGCCGTGAGTCCGGACAGGTCCGCCGTCAGCGTCACGGGGGCGTAGATATCCGGCCGGGCCGGGACGAGTCTCACTGCTGGCGCCGTGTCGGCAGCGGCAGTCGAGGCCGTAAAAGTGGCAAGCGCGAGTGCGCCGGCGAGGCCGGCATTCAGGACACGACTGAGTCGCATGATTCGGACTCTCCAGCGATCGAATGGGATACGGTGCTACGGCTTGCGGCCGAAGAGGGCCTCGAGCTCGGCGCGCGCCCGGTCGGCCGGCGAGAGGTCGCCCGGCCGGTAGGCCGCCGGCGTCGGGCGAAAATAATCGCAGAAATTGGCCACGGTCTTTTCCTTGACCTCCTCGGCGACGGTCTCGCGGCAGTGCTTCGCCACGCCCGTGTCGTAGAACTCGCACATTCGGCACGCGTGCAGCTCGGCGTGGCACGCACGACACTCCTCGAGGCGGCGAAGCGGCAACGTGTAGTCCGCCAGCGACGCCCCGCATTTCCAGCACTTGAGCCCGTTGTCCATGGGACGCCCTAGGTACGCCGCGCCCCTGCCCTTGTCAACCCGCCCACATGCTCTACGCTTGCCGTGTAGAGAAGCCACGAGGAGCCCGAGCCATGACCGACTCGACATCCGACGCACGCCCGGCGTACCTGCTGGTGCAGGGACACGTGACCGACCGGGAGGGTTTCAAGGCCTACAGCGCCGCGCTGCCGCCGATCTACCGCAAGTACCGCGGCCAGTACATCGCGCTCGTCCCGGCACCGCTGGTGGAAGTGGTCGAGGGCGAACCCGAGAACCGCAGCGTCGTGATCGCACGGTTCCCGTCGCGCGAAGATGCGCGCGCATTCTGGAATTCGCCCGAGTACACCGAAGCGAAAAAGCTGCGCGCCGGCAAGGGCACGTTCTACGTGGCCATCCTCGACGGCTTGCCAGGCGCGGGCTGAGACAAAGCCCTACCGCACCGGCTTGCGCGTCTTGCGTGGCGACTTACTGGCCGGAGCGGCCGGAATCTGCTCCGCAATGTCGGCTTCGGCGGCAAACCAGTCCTCGGCCTCGAAGCCGGGCACGAATCTGCGCCGTTCCGCACGGAAGAACGCCGCGAGTTCGATCATCCGCAACCTGTCGGACTCGGTCAAAGAAGTCTCGACGTCAGTACGGGCGGCCAGCTTCGGCCTGGTGACCTTCACCTTGGCCGACGCCTTGGCCGGGGTCTTGGCCCGTGCCTTGACCGGGGCCTTTACGGGCTCCGCAACGGCCGCGCGCGCAGATTCACCCCGGCGGCTGCGCCGCGCCGTGGTCTTGTTGCCCTCCATCTCGATTTCCTCCACGGAACCCGGGCGAGCCACCGCGATAACCTCTGCGGTGCCCGGACTCTTGATGGCGATTATGACATCGCCGGCGCGAAGAGGTTCGCGGCGAATGCACAGATTTCCCGATTCGTTCTGCGCCATTCCCGTATTGGTACTGCGGTAACCGCGCGCAATGCTTGGGGCGAGCCGGGCGGGCGAGCCCGCCCAACACCACGCCCGGAGAACTTCGGATGAGCCACAACCTCGACGCAAGTCAGCTCGCAGAACTCAGGTCGAGCATGCGCGACCGTTCCGCCCAGTTGCGCGAGGAGATACGCCAGGTGCTGCTGCGCAGCGACTCCGAGCAATACGTGCAGATCGCGAACGAAGTCCACGACCTCGAGGACGAGTCGTTCGCGGACCTGATGGTGGACGTGAACCTCGCCGAGATCGACCGCGACCTGCAGGAACTGCGCGCGATCGAGGCGGCCGTGCAGCGCGTCGCCGACGGCAGCTACGGGCACTGCGAGCACTGCAGCTCGCCGATCGAGTTCCGTCGCCTTCAGCTCACGCCGTTCGCGAACCGCTGCTTCGACTGCCAGTCGACGTTCGAGCGCACGCACTTCCAGAACATCGGCCACACGCTCTGAAGCGTCAGCGGGCGGCCTTTCGGCCGTGCCGTCACCGGGTCAGCTCTGCCGCCAGGCTGCCTGGTAGCCCGCGCCATGCTTCATGATCCGCTCCAGCAGAACATCGTAACCGACGCTGCTTGCCAGTGCGGACACCGCGAAGTCCTCGGTCTGCGCGAGGTTCGGGTTTGCGTTGGCCTCGAGCACGAACAGGCTGCCGTCAGGCTTCAGCCTGAGGTCGATGCGCGCATAGCCGCTCAGGCACAGTGCGCGATAGATGCGCCGGGCCAGCCGGGCGATGCGCTGCTCGTGGCCATCGGGCAGGTCACGAGCCGGCCCGGTGTCGATGCCGTGCTTGCGCTGGTACTTGCGATCCCACTTGACCTTGCGCGTCGCGATGCCGGCCATCACGTCCGGCAGCGTGCCGAAGTTCAGTTCCCACAGCGGAAATGTCGTGAGCCGCTCGTTACCCATCACGCCGATGTAGATCTCGCGACCCTCGATGTACTCCTCGACCAGCGCATCGGAGCTCGTCTGCTCGTGGATGAACTCGACGCGCTCGCGCAGCTTCTGCGCATCGTGGACGATCGAAGCCTGCGAGATGCCGAGCGACGCGTCCTCGGTCGCGGACTTGACGAACAGCGGGAACTTGAGCCGGCGCGGCTCGCGATAGCGGCGCTTGCGCGGCAGCAGCGCGAAACGCGCCGTCGGGATTCGGTGGTAGCTCAGGATCTGCTTCGAGAGCACCTTGTCGCGCGAGATCATCATGCCGCGCGGATTGCAGCCGGTGTACGGCAGCTTCATCAGTTCGAGGAACGCGACCACGTGCTGGTCGTAGGTGACGATGCCCTGGAACTCCTCGAGCAGGTTGAATGCCACGTCGGGCCGCCAGTCGGTGATGGCGTTGCGCAGATCCGCCAGGTTGTCGCCGAGACCGAGAACCTTCACTTCGTGGCCCATCGCGCGCAGCGACGTCGTGACGTCGTACTCCGTGCGCCACTCGTCGATCTGCTGCTCGCTATAGCCGTCGGAGCTCTCCGGCGGAACGAGGGTCTCGTGCACGAGCACCAGCACCCGCTGCTTTTTCATAGTGCGTAGTTCTCCCGGTCTCTCAGCAGCATGTCCAGCATGATGCGCTCGAGCATGGCGAGCACGTCGCGCTTTGCCCTGCGCTGGCTGCCCTTCAGCTTGAGGTCGAGCAACCGCGCGCGTTGCGTGGCCGTCCGCAGCACGTGGTTGACGAGGTAGGGGTGCATGCGCGCGCGGCGAGTGAGAAGACGGCGCAGCTGGGGCCGGATCTCACGCAGGAACCGGCTCGCGGCGAGCCCGCGTGGATGGTCGTCGCGCCGGCCGAACACCCTGAGCAGCCGACGGTCGTACGACTTGGCCAGGTCGACCTCGTAGCGCGCCTGCTTGCGCCGGTAGTGTTCGCGCAGCGTGCGCTCGTTGCGCGACAGCGGCTCCACGGTCTCGCGACTCAGGCGGATCGCCCTGCGCCCCTCGAGCCCGCGGATCGTCTCGTCCACGTACTCGAGCTTCGCAATGGCAGGCCAGCCGGCGTACTGGCCGCGCCAGCGCGACCGTGGCGGCAGCCAGACCGCGAATGTCTCGGCGAAGTCCTCCGTAGGATGGCTCTGCGCGTACCAGTGCCCGAGGTGGAGCACGAAATTGCGACTGCCGGGCCGCGGCGAGTAGCGCGACGGGTAGCGGCGGGACGCCTTGCCGAACGCGTCCCGCCAGGTCTTGCGCCGCCGCAGCCCGAATGCGGTGTCGATCGCGTGACCGGTCTCGTGCCGCAGGATGCGCATGAGCCACTTGTCGTTGCCGCCCTCGACCTCGTGCATGAAGCGCCGCTCGAGGCGCATCAGGCGCGGATGCGCGAGGTAGAACGGGATCGCGATGCCGGGCACCCCGTCGGGCGAAAACCATTCCTCCGACAACCAGAAGTGCGGGCGGAAACGAATTCCCTTGCGGTCCAGCTCAGCGTACAGGCGTCGCACGCTGTGCTCGAGGGGCGAACTGGCCAGCGACAGGCGCAGGTCGCAGAAACGCTTGTCCAGCAGCTGCTCGTCATCGAGACGGGTCCACGCCGGC
>Ga0315283_10005447_pt1 | contig 11245 bp, 10 predicted proteins | sample YL17G09_0_MG_FD_204541 | JGI IMG/M metagenome (GOLD analysis project Ga0315283, IMG submission 204541) | Sediment microbial communities from Yellowstone Lake, YNP, Wyoming, USA - YL17G09_0 | ecosystem: Environmental > Aquatic > Freshwater > Lake > Sediment | place: USA: Wyoming | collected...
CCAGTCCACGGCCCTTTCAGCAATGGTACCGTTACCTACCTTTGTATGATTGCGACCTGTGAGCAGGCTTGCCCTGGTGGGAGAACAGATAGCTGTCGTATGGAATGCATTGAAGGCTATACCCTCGTTATACAATCTTGATAGTGCCGGGGTATTAATCTCACCTCCAAAGGTAGAAGGGGTGCCAAAACCAACGTCATCCATAAGAACAAGAACAATGTTCGGTGCATCAGGAGGTAAATGTTTAAGTTGCTCCCTTCGTACATGCTGGCTTTCGAAGATCGTTTCACCATAAGTGCTGGCGGAAGGAGGCTCCGGAAAGGGGAGGATGGAACCATCTTTACTGCCTGTTGCAGAAGCATTCCGGATGTCAGTATGGGTGCAAGACCCAAATAATACACATAAAGTCATGATACCTAATAGCTTAGGTTTAATAGTTATCATAATAAACTTTATTATCGTTTTTAGAAATATAAAATCTGTCAGGACCGATCTTAACAAATATATAAATTACTTGAAATAATAAAAGGATATATGATATAATCATGGCCGATTTTTTATGGACTTCAGTTTTCATTGTTATATTGCAAAGAGAATCCAGGATTAACTAAAGCAATCTCTAAAGTAAAACCAGGATTACTAAACAAATGTGTATGGTTTTATGGGACGATACACAGCAATACCGGCCTTTTTATTGTGAAAAAAATAACAGAAAAGATATGTCCTGCCGAAGGTAATCTCAACATGATTAATGTAGGTAACCTTACCTAATCAGGCATTCGTCAAATTGATTGGGTTCTATCGGGTTCAGGACATAATAAATCCTTCTGAGTCAGAGTTTATATCTAATGATTTACCTTTCCTGAATAACTGGTCATAATGAAAAAGACAGTACTGTTGCTTATTCTTTTTTCAATATTTTACCCTGCAGGGCTCTCTCAGGATAAAATAGTCACTCTTAATCATGATACTATTGATTGCAAAATCACAAGAATTTCAAAAAGTAACATTTACTTTGAGGTGACAAATAAGGGTATTAAATACGCAGGAAAGTTACCGGTTAACAGCATTCTGAATTATACCAGGTACGAACAGCCCACCTTAAAAGAGCAAAGAATTGTACCAACAGATCAGTTTGCCAGACTGCGTCTGGGTATCGGAGGAGGGTTGGGATACCTGACAGCAAGCTCGAAGACAGCAGAGGAATATATGGTGAATGCCGGGTTATCGCCTGACCAGGCTAAATCATACTACAGGAATCTGAAAACCGGCCTTATGGCAAATGGCGAGCTTACATACATTTTCAATCCTAAATACGGAGCAGGAGTCAAATACAAATTCTTTGATACATCAAGTAAGGTCGAAGGTTTCTTTGATCCGCAGGACGGAGTAAACCTTATCTATACTACCTACCAGGAACAGATCTATGTAAATTATGCCGGCGCTTTTTTCTATTATCAGCAATTCATCGACAAAAAAAAATCATTCAGGGTCAACTCTGAGATTTCTATCGGAATGGCAGCATATAGAAATGAAGCCGAATACCTGAACGGATATCTTCTTCTGACAGGTAAAAATATCGGAATGGATACCAGCCTGGGCCTGGAGTATTTTATAACAAAGAATATTTCTGCCGGAGCTGATCTGGGATTGTTCTATTCATCGATAAGGAAAATGAAAATGACAGACGGAACAAGCTCGGTGGATATTGAGCTTGAAGAAGATAAGTATGAAAATCTATCAAGGATTGACCTGTCAGTCGGATTAAGATTTTACTTCCTGGACAAATGAGAAAAGCAATATATCTTTCTTTTACTGTTTTGGCTGTGCTTTCAGCAGCTTCCTGCAGTGATGCCTTCCTTGATAAAAATAACCAGGATCTTTACTCTCTTGCCGATACCCTGTTTTTAAACAATAATCAGGGAAGTATAGAAACGTCTGTACAGCTTCCGGTAACAATAAATTCTGATTTTTCAATTTTTATGCAACCTAAATGGCTTTCATTCGATTCTATGCATGGAATAATAACAGGGGGGAGCGTTCCTTTATCATTCAGCATTGAAAATGGATTTTTTACAGGAGGGTATCATACTTACTATGGAACCATAATATTGGATGTGGAAAACCTTGGCCTGGTTTCATTTGCGGTTGCGTGCTCCGATTACGGATTTCCGTCAATTAACTGTTCAATTACCACTTTGAATTTTGAATTATCAGGTGCACAGATGTTTACTATCGGGAATACATCTGAGGGTATTTTGAAATGGCAAATAACCGGAATGCCCGACTGGATCATCTTTACGCCAGCTTCAGGCTCGCTTAATAATGGATATTCAGCTTCTGTAGTGGCAACACTTAACTATACAAATATTCCTTCGGGGCAGGATCTTTCAGGAACGATACAGATTCAAAGTAATTCAGTTACAGGTAATATCACCATTCCTGTCCACATTTCAGCAAAGGCAATAATTCCGGTGGAGGTAAGACAAATCAACGGGATTGTAACAGACGCCGAATACAACCATGAGTCCGGGATAATGGCTATATGTACAAAGTCCCCGAACTCGCTTATAGTATTCAATACAAATACAAATGAATCCGGTACAATTTCATTGAGCAAACCACCTAATTGTGTCTGCATTTCGGTGGATGGGCTCAGAGCAGCTATTGGTTACTCCGAGCCATCCATTGGTTATATTGATATTAATAATCTTGAAATTACGCGCGATTACATCATTGACTGCATTCCGTATGATATAGTTCTTGGCAACAATGGCTGGTGCTACATCACTCCCACTGTTAACCAATGGGTCTATTTCAGGAACCTAAACCTGAACTCCGGAGAGTTGATTGTCGGTAAAAACAATTACACAGTATATGAGAGGACCATCATCAGGCAAATCCCCGGAAAACCCTACCTGGTAGGCAGCAGACTGGGTTTGAGTCCGACAGGGATACTTATTTTCGACGTGACCAGGGGACCAGCAAGTGATACAATTTCGTACTATCATGAATCAATCTTTAACTTCTGGATTTCAGAGGACGGGACCAGGCTCTATTCCGGTAACAGAAATACTTACAGTTTACCGGCATACGATTGGGAGTATCATTCCTATTCGCCTCCGGTTTACGGTCAGATTGAGTCAGAGTTTTCGAGTATTACCGCACTTGAAGAATGTCCGGCCATTAATAGTATTTTTGTCACTTCTTCCTATTTCTATTTTCAACTGGGATATTCATCTTTGATTGAGCAATTCAATACCTCAAGCCTAAATAAAATTAAAACTTTCAATGTATCTCCGGTCTTTGTAACTGAAAACGGGATTAAGACATTATATGAAACAAGCGCCAGGTTTATTTTCGTAAACAAAGAAGGATCAATCCTTTACGCCTTAAAAAATCTGAAAGAAAAATATAATAAAGACTATTGGACTATTGAGACCATTAATCTCTGATCATGAATTTGTATGAAAAAGAGCATTGTTATCATTTTTTACTTACTCCCATTTGGTTTAAGCGCCCGGATTAATATAAAGCATGATTACAGTGAGAGGCCTGATGTTATTTCCACAACAGTTGCCTGTTTATCTTTCTGCCGGATGGAAGGTCGCGAGACAGGTACACATGGATTGGCGGATCGATTTTATAATATGTGCTCAGGGACGTTAATAAACTCTCCAAATCCTCTGTTAACAGCTTTTTAATATCAGATCTGCCAGTTCATTGAAATTGTCAAACATATCCCCGCTGGTATATGGCCAGGCTGTGTAGATTACCACCAGTCTTTCTGACGGAACAACAAAAATAAACTGGCCCCCGTGCCCTACAGCTGCATATCCGCCATAAGCTGGAAAGATCCAGAAATAATATCCATAGGAAGCGCCGGGACTATGCATTGTAACCCTTGGCTTTGTAGCTTCTGCAATCCAGCTGCTGTCAACAATCTGCTGATTCCCCCATCTGCCGTTCTGAAGCAATAGCTGACCGAATTTTGCAATATCTCTTGGCTTCATGAATATGCTTACAGCCCCGAATGTTATTCCGTCCTTTGCAGCTTCCCATTTCCATTCAGTTATCCCCAGTGGTTTAAACAGAAAATCATCTGCAAAAACGGAAAGCGGCTTACCATATCTCTCCTGAATGGCCGCAGATATAAGATGCGGTGTTCCGTCATTATACTGATATACAATTCCGGGCTCATAATTCTTTGGCAGCGAAAGGATAAAATCAACGGAACTCTGATCTGTTTCATACAATGGACGTGTGTGATCGCCGTCGATGAAGTTTATACCTGTCTTCATTGTCAAAGCGTTTTCAATAGTAATGTTTTTCTTATCCTGATGATTAAGGAAATAATCAGGATAGATACTTTCAAAAGTCTGGTTTAAAGAATCAAGAAGGTGTTTCTCAAAGGCAATACCTGTAAGTATTGAAGTAAATGACTTGGTGCATGACTGAATATTTTCAGTCCTGAAAGCATCGTCAGGATCATCAGGATAAGCTTCGGCCACTATTTTCCCGTTCCTTATGACAAGCAGGCTTCTGGCCATAATAAACCGTTCATTATTGAAGACAAGCTGGTAAGCAGCATTCAGAAAATCTTCATTCATTTTCTCCTCAGCGGGAGTTGATACCTGCCAGTCATCGCCGATTACCAGAGGTTGAAATCCGTTGTAAGCAAGCTTTACATCTTCATCCTTAAGGCAGGAAGATAGATTAAGTGATAAAATCCAGGCTGATATGATAGCTAAATTCTTTGTTTTCATCAGTATATAATTTATTTTAATGGTCTGATGGAACCACACATGATTGATAATGAATTATATTCATTCTTGTTTATGATTGAGGTCAATCATGTGGGTTTCATAACATGATTTTTATTCCAATACGGTAGATAATCTGTAAAACAGGTTTTTCGTCTTTTTGTGAAAGGCGGAGTATATCCATGCTGTAAGTTATGGCCTCCCGCTTAGTGAAGAAAACCGGGAACCGGTATTCGGATTTCAAACTAATCTGCAAAGCCTTGTTTATTGATCCGGTTTCAATGTTGCTGTTCAGAGCTTTCAGAATACCACCTAAGGAGGAATCGTCCATTTTATAGGGACGGGTCTCTTCGGGACGGCTGAAAAAACTAACCAGCCCGAAATTCAGAGATGTAAACCATTCATTTTCATTCTTTAGCGATACAGATAAAATATTACTGGCGCCAAAAGACAAATAATCGGCCCAGTAGCCATGGCTATCATCCCAGTTTGGGTAGAGCATATAAGAGTAACTGAGCGAGGCCTGTGGACCCAGATAATACCTCAGATTGTTTCTCTTAAAAACAAGGAAATTAAAGGAGTATCCAAGCCCGATTTTAATATTGCCGCTTTTTGACATCTCTTCCATATCTGTTTTAAGTCGGCTGTAGGTCAGTGAGAATTGGAACTGACGAAGAGTGTTTTTTATCTTTTCAGTTTCAAAAGATATTTCTGTCAGTGTTCCCCTGTGAACCAGAGGGAGAAGATTCATCTCTTTAATCTGGTTCACTCCTGATTGAACATTGATCGAATAAGTTTTGTCATAGCGGGGTAATGAATCCTTATCCTGCCCATTTATCAGGCTTCCGGTCATTATAAGAGCAGAGATCAGCAATATATTTGTTTTCATTATGTTAACAGTCTAAAGTAAAACATAAACAAGGAAACTATTTTTTGGACTTCTTCTCCTTTCCAAACTTCACTCCTATGTTGAAATTAATGCTGCTCAGATCCTCGTTGGTAACATGTGTTATTGAGACATTCTCGCTGTTCTCATCCATACCTGTCACCCATCTGTAACTGACGCCTGCAACAAGCATTACGTTCCTGCTAATATTGAGCTCAAGGTTTATTCCAGGTTCCATTAGAAAAAACGGGGCTCCGGAAACGTTCATGAAGTTATCCAGAAGGCCTGATTTAGGATCTTCATAGTCTTTTGCGGAACCGTAAGCCAGCAACAATTGCCCGCTGAAATGCCAGAGATTTGTTGGTTTGTAAATGTATTGTCCTATCGCTCCGAAATACCCGTAATTTACTGTGGGATGGCTCAGATTTGCACCTCCTGAAATTCCCAGAAGGAAGGAACGGTTGAAAAGTGCGCCTCCGTAAAATCCTATAAGAGTTCCAATATCACCCTGTATTGAATTGATTTTAACTTCCGGGGTCCAGAGTTCACTGACTTTCAATGCTGATTTGATTAATGTCTGTGTTGAATCCTGCTCCTGTGCAACTGTTGTTGCAGAAGAGAGCATCAGAGTAACAATCATAACGAAGAGGATTCCGTTATGAACTGGTTTTTGATTTGCATTTCTTGTTTTCATGTCTTTGAGTGTTAGAATTAAATTTAATGTGCTCTTAATTAATTATTTAAAGTTGTATATGATCCATCCGAACGAAATTACAAACTGAAGTCTCTGCAATATTCCGGCGAACTGATGCGCTTCAGACATCAGAACTGATAAAAAGACAGCGGAGATTCCAACCGTGAGAGATATTATCCTATCTCTCTGCCGCTCCATAATAAAGCTCGTGGCAAAACTTAATATGATAAAAGAGATGGACGCCGTAGCAGTAAAATAGGCATTCCATCCATCCTCCAATTTATTATACCCTATATCAGGGCTGACAGGAGCTTGATTGAATAAAGCCATCAATATCAGTGATATACAAAATAATCCAAGGATGATCCTGTGAAATAGAAAACCGTCAAAATATTTCCATCCGGCAACCACTGAACCAAATCCAAGCATTATAAAAATCAGGTTCATGATCCAGGCGTTTGGAGCAGACTGTGCACCCAGCTCATTTAAAGTATTTACTATGATTGAATATTCAGGTACACTGAATGCAGGAAGGATGAACATACAAAGAATCATCAGGAAGCAGGTTGAGAAAAGTATGATTCTTAACCAGTCGATGTAATATTGCCTTTCCGTATTCTGATCTGAAATCGTTGTCATGATGCCAGTTTTTGGTTTCTCTGACAAACATAAACCACATGGATCAGATGGAACGAATCAGCCTATCGGAACGATGTATGAGCCTATCGGATTAAACAGAAATGGAAGATATTAAATCTTATATATTCCAGATTATAAATATCTTACTTGTCAGACAGAGACTTCCTGTATTCTGACGGAGTTTTTAAGGTATACTTCTTAAAAGCTATATTGAAAGAAGATTTTGAGTTATAGCCAACCTGTTCAGCAAGCTCCTCAACAGTAAGTTTTGTCATCTTATCTTCACTTATAAGCCTTTTGGCATATTCCACCCTGTAAACTGCAAGGAGCTCAAAGAAACTCTTGTTCATCTTCTCATTAATTACCTGTGAAACATGATGTGAAGATTCATTTATTTGTCTGGAAAGGCCTGCCAGGGATGCAAGATTATTGGTAAAATACCTGTTAACTTCCATCTCATTTTGTATTTTGGATAGAATTAATTCCTTGCTCTCATCTGAAAGAGAAGATTTCTGGTATTTCATAATGGGGAAAGAAAAGAAAGAAGATGGAAAGTTAAAAAAATCAGAACGGTTAAGTACCTGGTAACTTGTTGAATAGATCATGAATGAAACATATGTCGCAATCAGATAGCCACCAAGATCACTTTTCATTCCGAAATAGACTTTTGTTGCAAGAAAAATTAAAATAATCAGAAGAAAATGGATAGTAGTATTCCGCAAAATGATTAACATCTCATTATCTGTATTAAATAATGACTGGTTCAGCGATCTGACCTTTTTAAGAAATATAAGTATAGATGCCCCAAAATAGGTTACGAACTGGATCACAGTAAGCTGATTTACATAGTCCCTTATTCCAAGTGGATCATCAGAAATTTTATATATTACATTCAGATAATCCCAGTCAGGATGTTTGGTTTCCACATAAGAATTATACTTGAAACTGTCAGATTGCACAAACGGGAAAACCATATAGAAGGTCCAGAATAATGCAGGAAGAAAATGCACCCATACTTTTCTCTTGTCATCCGGATTTAAACTGCTCCTGACATAGAGGTAAAAAAGCGGGATAAAAGTAAAATTAAGAGATTCCGTGAAATTTGTCAGAGACAATATTTTGACAATATACCCGGTATTGTTGAGCCATTCTTCGAAGATGGCAAGTGATAAAAAAAGTAATAATAACCCCTGATACAGATTCGCCTTTCTTGTGTTCTGACCATTTTTTATAAAGAACCAAGACAGAAGAAGTCCCTGGAATACACCAAGAAAAATAATCACATCAAAAAAACCGACATGAATTTCAGTTCTCATCATGCATTTTATCTTTTACTCCGGTTATGACGGTTACATATCAAAAATAGATATTAGTGTGCAAATACCCAATTCTTTTTTCACCGGCAGATTAACCAGGAGGGAAGTGATTGGTGATTGGTGATTGGTGATTGGTGATTGGTGATTGGTGATTGGTGATTGGTGATTGGTGATTGGTGATTGATTCAGAGTAACTTGTTGTTAATAACTTTCTGACTAATGTTATCTATTCCCCAATTTTATCTGAAAGGCCTTTTCTAACTTTGATTCCAGCCAGCACTCTATCACTTTTTCCAATTCTGGAAATTAGCACAATAAAATACTGATTAACAACTAAACAAACGGAGTGCTGGCTTTTAAACAACAACTGTAAAGAAGTAAAGGGAAAATAAATTGGAGCCATGAAGGAATATTTATGGTCAAATTGCGTTTAATATATGTATCTGTAGGAGAATTTAAACTATTAAGGAGAACTCGAAACTATGGAAACAAAATATTTAAACAAAGAAATAAGTGTAAGCGCTTATAAAATTAGTCTTACAAAACAGCTTGAAGAAAACACCAAAAGGTTACTGGAACATTATCAGAGGATCCATGACCAGAATAAGAAGGTTGAAAACCAGAAACAGGAAATTAACAGTTTTGTCTGCGACTGGCAGTAAAAAATTAATTATCCCTTTAATAAAATCTCACTTTTTTATCAGTTCCCGATAATTGTAGAGTTATTAACTCTCCCGTTGTTAATAACTTTATTGAATTGTTATTTAGTCATGCAACACGGTTAAACAGCTAATCCTAACTTTGATACCGGCCAGCACCCTTTCGCACTTTCCTGCTCTGGAAATTGTAATTGACTAACATAATTGATTAATGCTGATAAAACGGGTGCTGGCTTTCTTTTATTACCCTGTCAGAACTTCCAGGATATACCTAAATTAACGTAAGTGATCCCATACCCGAGCTCAATCATTGCAGCAATCCTGTCACTGAAATAGTACCTTCCTCCAATGAACCACGCCCATTGAACCCCTGTGGATGGCTTGTTGTAGTCGATATCGTCAGGGCCGAAATTTTCAGTGCTGACAATGCCACATCCGAGAAAAAACCCTGTATATGTATCAAGTCTCTCAACTAGGGGGTAGTGAAAATTACCCCTTGCACCAATAATGAAATTTGAAGCTTCCCATCCTGAATTTGAAAACTCATACTTATAGGACAGAAATCCCAGATAACCTGCGACGCCAATAACTCCTTTCTCAAGAATATGATCAGCAATTCCAAATTCAAGCGAAGCTGATACAGGTGGAATAGTAACCTGATAATAAGTATCTGAATAGACTGATGATCCAATTCCAACACCCAGATTGAGAACCATGGCTCCTTTTTCAAAAACCGGTTCCTGAGCAAAAATTCTTATAACAAAAAAGCTAAAAACAAATGATAAAAGTAATTGCCGCTTCATTGATTCTTTCTTAAAATAACTGTAAAATCAGGAATTTAATATTTGAACGGCGACTTTATTAAGGATTTTTAAATTCCTAAATCAATTTATTCTTCAGTTTCAGCTAAAAACCAGAAACATCACTGCAGCAAGTGCAGCTCCAATACACGGACCAAGAACCGGAACCCATGAATAACTCCAGTCACTGTCTCTTTTGCCGGGAATAGGAAGCAGGAAATGCATTATTCTGGGACCTAAATCACGTGCCGGATTGATCGCGTATCCTGTTGGTCCGCCCAGTGAAAGACCTATTCCCAGGACAACCAGCGCCACAGGAAGGGCATTCAGGGCACCAAGTCCTACCTCCGGTTTAGCCATATACAGAACAGCAAGGGAAAGGACATAAGTCCCAATGATCTCAGTTAACAGATTAAACCAGTAACTTCTTATATTGGGTGCTGTGCAAAATACGGCAAGCTTGTAATCGGCGTTTTCTGTGGCATCAAAGTGTTTCTTATATGCCAGCCAAACAAGAGCTGCTCCAAACATTGCTCCGAGGAGCTGGGCACAAATGTAAACCGGAACATTGCTCCAGGAAAATTTAGCAGCAATTGCCAGAGCAATTGTTACAGCCGGATTTAAGTGGGCTCCACTGAAAGGTGCTGCAATTAATACTCCAGTAAAAACCCCGACTGCCCATCCGAAGGTTATTACAATCCAGCCGCTGTTATTCCCTTTTGTACCGGTCAGCAGTACATTTGAAACTACGCCGCCTCCGAAAACAATTATTATGGCTGTACCAAAAAATTCTGCAAAAAATGGATTCATAGTTTTATGAGATTAGGGGTTGGTTATTTATCTGATTATCAGGTTTGCGGCATGCGGTGTGGGGTATGCGGTATGGGGTTAATTGCATATTTCTGTCCCGGTAACTGAACATCATTGCTGAAAAGATTAAAATTCCAGGTAAATTAACAAAATTCTAATCAGAAGCGGAAGCCCACGATTCAGCCGCTCTCACTGCCCGAAGCCATCCTTTTATAAGTACCCTGGTCTCCTCCTGTGCCATCAGTGGCGAGAATTTTCTATCAAGCTGCCACTGTTTTTTGATTTCTTCCATGCTGCTCCAGTATTGAACCGCTAATCCAGCCAGGTAAGCGGCACCAAGTGCTGTAGTCTCAGTTATTTTTGGTCTTACAACATTTGCTCTCAGCAGATCCGACTGAAATTGCATGAGATTGTTGTTGACCGTGGCACCGCCATCGACCCGGAGCTCCTTTATTTCAATCCCCGAGTCCTTTTCCATTGCATGAAGCACATCAAGGGTCTGAAAAGCAATGCTGTCAAGTGCTGCCCTTGCGATATGGGAAGATGTCGATCCCCTGGTAATACCAACAATGGTACCGCGGGCATGCTGATTCCAGTAAGGTGCTCCCAACCCGGCAAACGCGGGCACAAAATATACACCATCACTATCCTTCACCCTGGAAGCAAGTTCCTCTACCT
>Ga0315283_10005448_pt1 | contig 11244 bp, 10 predicted proteins | sample YL17G09_0_MG_FD_204541 | JGI IMG/M metagenome (GOLD analysis project Ga0315283, IMG submission 204541) | Sediment microbial communities from Yellowstone Lake, YNP, Wyoming, USA - YL17G09_0 | ecosystem: Environmental > Aquatic > Freshwater > Lake > Sediment | place: USA: Wyoming | collected...
GGCCTCGCCCTTGATCTGGCCGCCGAGGATGAAGGATGCGTTGAATTCGATGCCCTGCTGCCGCAGCGCCTCGGCGTCGCGCTGGTGCATCTCGCGCATCGCGCTGCCGACGCAACGCGCCGCCTCGAACAGGTTCGGGCACAGAAGCAGGCTGGACTCACCCTGCGCGCTTATGCGTTCCGCGAGCAGATTGAGCGCGCCCTGGGTGATGGCGAGGTTGCCGGCGGACAGCAGCACGATCACGCGGTCGCCCGCGCGCTCGAACACCGTGGTCTTGCGGAACGTGTTGATCTGGTCGACGCCCGCGTTGGTGCGCGAGTCCGACAGGAACACGAGGCCCGCATCCAGCAGCATCGCTACGCAATACGTCATGAGGGATCCGGTAGTGCAGTGAGGGTACGAATGGTAGGCCCGCAACGATGCCGCTGCAAAGCGCGCACCCGGAGGCACGTTCTCACTGCTGCTGATGGGTGGCGGCCTGTGCAGGTGTGGCGCCGCCAAATGCGGCCAACTTGACCGCAACGCTCAATTGCTCCCGACCACCGCCGCGGCGCACTCCGCGAACGGGCGCTGCGTCGAGATAGTCGCGGCCGACGGCGAGCCGGCAATGCGCCGCGCCGGACGCTTCGCCATGCGTGACGTCGAGGCTCAGCCAGCCCTCGTCACCGCCGATCCAGGCATCGACCCAGGCGTGGCTCGCGACTTCGTCGGTCTCCCCGGTGTAGAAGTAGCCGCTCACGTAGCGGGCAGGAATTCCCGCGGCGCGGCAACACGCGACGAACACATGGGCCTGGTCCTGGCAGACACCGAAGCCGAGGTCCAGCACTTCGGTTGCGGCATGGCTGACGTCGGTGATCCCGGGTTCGTACTCGACCGCCTTGCGCACGCCCGCCACGAGGTCGAGCAGCGTGGCGCGCGAAGCCGGGTGACGCCCGAGGTGGCGCTCGGCGATCTCGCGCAGTCTGGCGTTGGCGCGCGTCAGCGCCGTCGGTGCGAGGAACGCGAGATGCGACAGTTCGCCTTCCATCGGCGGCATCGTGCGGTTGCCCGCGTCGTCGGGTGCGATGTCGGCGATGCCTTCGACGACGATCCGCATCTCCTTGTGCGGCGCCTCCATCGTCACGACGTGCGTGACGTTGCCGTACGGGTCGATCTGCTCGAGCCGCTCGCCCGGCAGCGCGATGCGCCAGGACAGCACGCGCTGCCCACGTTCGGCCCGCGGCGTGAGCTTCAGCGACTGGATGCTGTAACTCACCGTCTCTTCGTAGACGTAGCAGGTCTCGTGACGGATGTGCAGTTGCATGGCGTCCCCTGTATTGCGGTCGTCAGGTGGGAACGACGTGGCCGAGGAAATCGCGGCCGATGCGGTCGTTCAGGTCCCACACGCGCGCGATCACGTCCTGCAGGAAGGCTTCTGCGCCGCCGGCACCGAGCGTGTCGAGCGTCCCGAAGCGGAGCATCGAATGCAGCACGCCGGCGCGGCGCTGTGTTTCACCCGACCGCGTGTTGGCGACGGCGGTCAGGTTGTCGAACACGAGATCGGCGGAGCGGAGCAGCGAACGTGGCACGTCGGGCCGGAACGAGGCGAACTCGACCACGTGCATTGGCGTGACCCGGTCGCGCGATACGCGACGGAAGATCTCGTAAGCCGAAAGTGCCCGCAGCAGCACGGTCCACGGCAGGTAATCGTGCGTCACCGGTTCGCCGGTATTGTCGGCGGCTTCGCAGGCGAGCCGGATGCGCAGCAGGCGGGCAACGCCGTCGGCACGTTCGAGGAACGTGCCCATCTGCATGAAATGGTAGCCCTCGTCGCGCAGCATCGAGCCGAGCACGACGCCGCGGGCCAGGTGCGCGCGGTACTTCACCCAATCGATGACCTCGGCCACGTTGCGGGCTGAAAACCGGTTCGGCGCGTTGCCGCGGGCCTCGAGCCAGGTGGCGTTGAACGTCTCCCACATCTCGCTCGAGATCGAGCCGCGCACGGCACGGGCGTTCTCGCGTGCGGCGCGCAGGCAGTTCAGGATGCTCGACGGGTTCTCGCGGTCGAACGCGAGGAAGTCGATGACGCGATGCGCCTCGTAGTTGTCGCCGAAGCGTGTGCCGTATGCATCGGCGAAACTCAGGGTCGAGAGCGTGAGGCCCCAGCCAACGCCTTCGCTGGTGCTCTTGCGCGGCAGCAGCGACAGGCGGTACTGCACGTCGAGCGTGCGCGCGAGATTCTCCGCGCGTTCAGCGTAGCGTCCCAGCCAGTAGACATGATCGGCAGTGCGGCTCAGCACGCGGTCAGTCCTCCAGCACCCAGGTGTCTTTCGTCCCGCCGCCCTGCGACGAATTCACCACGAGCGACCCGGCCCGCAGCGCGACGCGCGTCAGTCCGCCCGGCACGATCGTGATCTCCTTGCCCGACAGCACGAACGGTCGCAGGTCGATGTGGCGCGGCGCCACGCCTTGCTCGACGAACGTCGGACACGTCGACAGCGCCAGCGTCGGCTGTGCGATGTACTTCTCGGGTGCCGCGAGAATGCGCAGTCGGAAATCCTCGCGCTCGGCCTGCGAAGCCGTCGGCCCGATCAGCATGCCGTAGCCGCCGGCGCCGTGGACTTCCTTCACGACCAGTTCGTCGAGGTGCGCGAGCGTGTAAGCAAGGTCGTCCGGCTTGCGCAGGACGCGTGTCGGCACGTTCGACAGCAGCGGTTCCTCACCGAGGTAGAAGCGCACCATGTCCGGCACATAAGGGTAGATCGACTTGTCGTCTGCGATGCCGGTGCCGATTGCGTTGGCGATGGTCACGCGGCCGGCCCGATATGCGGACATCAGGCCGGGCACGCCCAGCGCCGAGTCCGAGCGGAAGACCAGCGGGTCGAGGAAGTCGTCGTCGATGCGGCGATAGATGACGTCGACGCGCTGCGGGCCCTGCGTGGTCCGCATGTAGACGAAGCCGCCGCGCACGAACAGGTCCTGGCCTTCGACGAGTTCGACGCCCATCTGCTGCGCGAGGAACGCGTGCTCGAAGTAGGCGCTGTTGTGCGCACCCGGGGTCAGCACCACGACCACCGGTGCGGCGACCCCCGTGGGTGCGACGCTCGCCAGGTTCTCGAGCAGGCGGTCCGGGTAGTGCTCGACGGGCGCGACGCGATTCAGAGCGAACAATTCCGGGAAGAGCCGCATCATCATCTTGCGGTCTTCGAGCATGTACGAGACGCCCGACGGCACGCGCAGATTGTCTTCGAGGACGTAGAACTCACCCTGGCCCGCACGCACGACGTCGATTCCGGCAATGTGCGCGTAGATGCCGCCCGGCACGTCGAGTCCCTGCATCTCCGGGCGGTACTGGTTGTTGCAGAAGATCTGCTCGGAGCTCAGGACGCCGGCGCGCAGGATGTCCTGGCCGTGGTAGATGTCCGCGATGAACGCGTTCAACGCCTGCACTCGTTGGCGCAGGCCGGCCGCGAGCTGGCGCCATTCGCCAGCCGAGAGGATGCGCGGCACGATGTCGAACGGGATCAGGCGCTCGTTGCCATCCTGCTCGCCGTAGACCGCGAACGTGATGCCTACCCGGTGAAACAGGCTGTCGGCTTCGGCGCGCTTCTGGCGCAGCGCTTCCTCGGGTTCGCGGATCAGCCAGTCGGAGTAGACCGAATAGGGCAGGCGCACCTGCCCGTCGGCGGTGTACATCTCGTCGCAAGGCACGACAGGCGTGGCGGCAGGTTCCATTGAGCGTCGGCAGGAGGTCCGATTCGTTCTAGCGAGAATCGTGCCACGCCTGAAAGGCTCACGATCCGCCATTTACTGCGCCCAAGCGGTGCAGGGAAGGGCGTGGACCGGCTGCAACGACCCAGTTTGGTGCGACACCTGCCGATCGCGCGGTTGGCCGCGAGCGGACGGTTCAGTACCGGCCGTGGGTCTTGTAGAGGTAGTTCGTCAGTTCGGCCGTCTGCATCGACAGCCGACGCTGCAGGTCGTGCACCACGCGAACGATCGCGCGCATGACGCGATAGACGAGGTGGGGGTTGCGGTCGAGCAGGCCTTCCAGGTCGCCGCGGCTCAGGCTGAGCACACGCGTGCCGTTCTCGGCAACGAGTGAGGCGTAACGCAGCGCGCCGTCGAGGAACGAGAGTTCGCCGACGACGTCGCCGGGACGCAGCACACTCAGCGTGACTTCGTTGTCCGTGCCGGCCGACTTGACGACCGCGACGCCGCCACTTACGACGACGTAGAGATGGTCGTCGCTGTCGCCCTCGCGCACGAGCACGTCGCCCTGCGCCAGGTCACGAAGTGTCATTACCGCTGCCAGCGCCGTGCGCTGGTCCTCGGTCATCTCGACTGCCAGCTTGGACTTGCTGAGACCTTCGAGGATGGCGGCTTGGGTCATGGCGGGCTCCGGCGACGATTGGACTGGTTCCGGATTGTCGCGGTAGCGCCGCCGTCAGGCCAGTAGGTGAAACCCGCGACCCCGCGCTGGATGCTCCGGTCGCGAGCCCTGTGTCGGCGCTGTGGCGGATGTCGGGAGTGCGAGATCAGACCGGCGCGGGCAGGCGACACCGCGGCTTGGTCAGCAGCATCTGCACGTCGCCGATCTGCCGCTCGAGGAACCCGCCTTCGCAGTAGCTGAGATAGAAGTCCCACATGCGGATGAAGCTGTCCGGGTAGCCGAGCTGTCGCACCTCGGCGAGGCGCGCAACAAAGTTCTCGCGCCACTTCCGCAAGGTTGTCGCGTAGTGCGGTCCGATGTCTTCGAGGTGGAACACCTTCATGTCCGTGACCCGGCACAGCGAGTCCGCAATGGCCGTGACCGACGGGATGAAGCTGCCCGGGAAAATGAAGCGCTGGATGAAGTCGACGGACTTCAGCGCCTGCTCGTACACCTGGTCCTGGATCGTGATCGCCTGCAGCAGCATGGCGCCGTCTGGCCGCAGCAGCGAGGAGCACTTGGCCGTATAGGTGTCGAGGTACTTCGCGCCGACCGCCTCGATCATTTCGATCGACACGAGTTTGTCGTAGGCGCCCGTGAGATTGCGGTAATCCTCGAGCAGCAGCGTCACCTGGCCGCTCTGCAGCAGGCCGGCCGCCTCGAACCTCCGCTGCGCCCAGTCGTGCTGCTCGCGCGAGATGGTCGTGGTGGTGACCTTGCAGCCGTAGTTCTGCGCCGCGTGCAGCGCGAGGCCGCCCCAGCCGGTGCCGATCTCGACGAGGTGGTCGCCGGGCGACAGCCGGAGCCGGCGACAGATGCGATCGAGCTTGGCCAGTTGTGCCTCGTGCAGGCTCGCGTCCTCACGCTCGAATACCGCGCACGAATACAGCATCGTCTCGTCGAGGAACAGCGCGAACAGGTCATTGCCGAGGTCGTAGTGGGCGGCGATGTTGCGGCGGCTGCCGTCAACGCTGTTGCGGTTGAACCAGTGCAGCACGCGCCGCAGCGGGTCGCTGAGGTAGGCGGCCGCGCCTTCGAAGGACTCCATCGCCTCGCGGTTGGCCACGAACATGCGAACGAGCGCAGTAAGGTTGTCCGTGCGCCAGAGTCCCCGGATGTAAGCCTCGCCACCACCGACGGTGCCGCCGAACGCCGCGTCCGCGAACGTCTGCGGATGCAGCACTTCGAGCGTGGCGTGCAGATCGCACTCGACCGTGCGCCGGCCGTACACGTGCCGCTCGCCTGTCGCAGGCACGATCACCGTCAGTTCGCCGTACCGGAATTTTGCGAGTGCATTCAGGAACAGACGCTTGCCGAGTCGTTGCAGCCACGCGCCTTCTGCACTGACGGTTTGTGGTACGTGCAATGCATCGACGGCAGAAATGATGGACGCGGTAGCTTCGCGGGTCTTGCTCATGGCGTGGTCTCGATGGGATCGATGCGGCCGGCGCGTTGCCTGTGCCCGGCGCCGGTCTGGTCAGGATGCGTGAAGAACGGCGTGCGCTTGAGCCAGAGCCGAAGCGCCTGCCAGTAGATAGCGGCCGTCACCTTGAACGTCACGAGCGGATGCCGGGCCAGCGAAGCTGCGAGTGCAGTGCCCGTGATCGGCTGCCTGCGCAGCGTCAGCGTCGCGTCGAACAGCTTGCGGCCATCACGCAGGTTCTCCATGTGCACAGCGAGCGCGTCGTCCGGCCGCGTGAAGCGCCAGTCGTACTGCATGTCCATGGGCATGAACGGTGAAACGTGGAAGTCCTTGTCGAACTCGAAGTGCAACCGGTCGGGCGTGCCCCGGTTCGCCGATTGCGGCAGCACGTAGCAGTGGCGCTCGCCCCACGGGGTGTTGTTGATCTCCGCCACGACGGCGACCAGGTCACGGTCGTCGGCGTCGAAACAATAGTAGAAGTTCACGGGGTTGAAGCCGTAGCCGAAGTGGCGTGGATGCGTAAGCAACCGCACGGGCCCGTCGGCTGCGATGCCGGCGCGCTCCCGCACCAGTTCACGTATGCATTCGCCGAGGTCGCGATCCGGATCGCCGTAATGATCCGCGCGATGCCAGTGGGCGATCCCCCAGCGCTTGCCCGCAGACCAGAACCAGCGCCCGCGGAAGACGGTCGCGGTCTCCGCGAGGTCGAGGTAAAGCAGCGCGAGCCGGTAACGGAACGCGTGTCCCGCCGGCTCGAGCCGGCGGTGCCTAACCGACCCTTGGTAGAGGCAGCTGTGCACGTTCGAGGTCCTTGCCAAAGTGAGCCAGCGCCGTCTGTGCGCTGACCACGCCGTCCTCGTGGAAACCCGAGCGCCAGTATGCACCGCAGAAATAAGTGCGCTGTGCGCCGTTGAGTTCACGATGCCGCGCCTGCGCGGCAACGCCGGCCGGTGTGTAGACCGGGTGCGTGTACTGGAAGGATCGCAGGATCCGGCTGGGATCGATCGCATCGCTGTGATTGAGCGTGACCAGGAACCTCACCGGGGCATTGCACAGGCCCTGCAGCACGTTCATGTCGTAGGTCAGTGCGACGGGCTCCTGCGGATCGCGCAGCAGGTGGTAGTTCCATGCGGCCTGCGCCAGCTTGCGCCGGGGCAGGATGCTGGCGTCGGTGTGCAGGATCGCCTCGTTCGCGGCATAAGGCATCGCGCCCAGCGCGTCCCGCTCCACCGGCGTTGGCGCTTCGAGCAGCGCCAGGGCCTGGTCGGAGTGGCACGCGAGGAACACGTGATCGAATGCCTCGACGTCGCCGGCCCGAGTGCGCAGCAACACCTGGTTGGGGAGCCGGCGGATCGAGGCGATCGGCGTGGACAGCCGCACGCGGGCTTTCGTTGCCGCAAGCAGCGCACGCACGTATTCGCGCGAGCCGCCGCACACGGTCTGCCACACGGGCCGGTCATCGACGTTGAGAAAACCGTGCCGATCGAAGAAGCCGATGAAGAAGCGCGCCGGGAAGCCGAGCATGGCAGACGCTTCCGCCGACCAGATCGCACGTCCCATCGGTACGATGTAGTGGTCGACGAACTGGCGCGAGTAGCCGCCCGTTGCGATGAATTCGCCGAGGGTGACGTCGCGTGAATCCGCTGCGTCGAGCCAGGCCTTGGCGCGGGTGTTGAAGCGCAGGATATCCGCGATCATGCGCAGGAACGAGGGGCGCACGATGTTCCGGCGCTGCGCGAACAGCGAGTTGACGGACGTGCCGTTGTACTCGAGGCCCGTGCGCTCGCAGCGGAGGCTGAAGCTCATGTTCGACGGCTGCCACGCCACGCCCAGCTCGTCCAGCATCGCGATGAAATTCGGGTAGGTCCAGTCGTTGAAGACGATGAAGCCGGTGTCGATCGACCAGTGGCGACCGCCGCAATCGACGTCGACGGTGTTGGTGTGTCCGCCCGCGTAATCCGCGGCCTCGAACAGCGTCACCTCGTGCTCAGCCGAGAGCCGCCATGCCGCATACAGTCCGGCCACGCCGGCCCCGACGACAGCGATTCTCATGCGGGCGTCGCCTCGCGCACGTCGCGGATGCGGACGGGCACGGTGTTCAGGTCCCAGATCACGCCTGTCGCCGCGAGGCCTCGCAACAGGTAGTACGTGATGTCGAATTCCCACCAGTAGAAGCCCTGGCGTACCGCACTCGGATAGTGGTGGTGATTGTTGTGCCAGCCTTCGCCCAGCGTGATCAGCGCGAGCAGCGGATTGTTGCGGCTGTCGTCCTTGGTGGGGTACCGGCGCGAGCCCCAGCCATGGCAAAGCGAGTTGATCGTATAGGTGCCGTGGTAGCACAGCACGGTAGAGATGAAGAAGCCCCATACCAGCAGTTGACCGCCAGTCGTGCCGAGCGCGGGCGCGAATCGCTCCAGCGCCGTCCCGATCACCAGCAAGGCGAGCGCGAGCGCAAACGGCACGAGGATGTCGAAGCGATCGAGCCAGCGCAGCTCCGGGTACTGCAGCAGGTCGCGCACACGCCGCAGGTCGGGATGGAAGTGACGCTTCGAGAGGAACCAGCCCATGTGCGCCCAGACGAAGCCGTCCTGTACTGGCGAATGCGTGTCCTGCGGCTTGTCCGAGAACGCATGGTGATGACGATGATGCGCGGCCCACCAGATCGGTCCGCGCTGCACCGCGGAAGCGCCGAGGACCGCGAACGCGAACTGCGCAGCACGCGACGTCTTGAACGACCGATGCGAGAAGTAGCGGTGGTAAAAGCCGGTGATCGCGAACATGCGCACCAGGTACAAGCCGACGCAGACGGCGATGGCCGTCATGCTCACGCCGACGTAGAACGCAAGGAGACACGCCAAGTGCATCAGCGCGAAGGGAACGATGCGGCCCCAGTCAACCCCGTCCGCACCGTCGGTCGCTCGCGGCGCGTCCGGGTCGGGTTCGCCGGCGTCGAACCACAACCGCAGTTTCAGCACCAGGCTGCCGGCTTTGCGGTCGTTCACGCGGGAGTCACTCACCTGCGGGCCGCGCTGCGTTCGAGGCCGAGCAACTGCACCCGCAGGTCGCCGACCACGCTGCGCGAATCGAGCCAGATCGACAGGAAGGCCGGTCCGAACCTGGGGTCGTCGATCTTGCCCATGAACCCCCGGTGATCGTAGAAGCGGGTTGCCTGGCCCGGCACGACCACGGTGGTGACATTGTCGCCGGGCCCCACGTCCGACCAGAACGTACGCAGCGAGGCGAGCCAATGCTCGCGCTTTTCCACCGGCACGGAGCCGAGCAGCCGCCAGGCCGTCGACGTGATCCGCAGCAACTCGTCCCGCGAAAACTGCCGCTGATACGACAGGCTCAGGGCGACGGGCTCACCGGGCTCATAGCCGGTGAAGTTACCGGCGGGTGTCCACAGGCTGGCGTGGTAGATGGGGCGGCCGAGCCAGGTGAGTTCGCCGGCACCCACGCGCTGCAGGCCGTAATTGCCCTCGAGCACCGCGTCCGGCAGGTTCGACGCCCGCGCGTGTCCAGCCAGCAAAGTCGCTGCGGCTGCGAGTACCAGGGCGATCGAGCGGAGGAAGTGTGTCGGGCGTGGCATGGCCACCGTTTCGGCCATCCGGGGGGCGCGGATTCAGGCGCGGGCGGGTGCGAACGGCTCCCGGATGGTGGCATAGGCCGCCAGGGCGGCATCCCGGCTGGCAGGAAGCTCCACGATGGGATGAGGGTAGGTTTGCCCGAGAGCCACACCGGCCTGCGTCAGGACCTCCGCAGGGGCTTCCCAGGGACGATGAATCCACTTGTCGGGCAGCCGTGCAAGTTCGGGCAGCCAACGGCGGATGTACACGCGCTCCGGGTCGTACCGCTCGGCCTGGAGCACCGGATTGAAGATGCGGAAAAACGGGGCCGCGTCGGCGCCGCACCCTGCGGTCCATTGCCAACCGAGCGTGTTGGCTGCGAGGTCCGCATCGACCAGCGTGTCCCAGAACCAGCGAGCCCCGGCGAGCCACGGCTGCCGCAGGTTCTTCGTCAGGAGCGACGCGACGATCATGCGCACGCGATTGTGCATGAAGCCGGTCGTCCACAACTCGCGCAGACCGGCATCGACGATCGGGTAGCCGGTGCGGCCTTGCTGCCAGGCGCGGAGCAGGGCGGGGCTTTCCGCCCACGGAAAGCGCTCGAAGCGTTCGTCGAGCGGACGCTCGGGCGTGTGCGGGTAGTGGTGCAGCAGGTGATACGCGAATTCACGCCAGCCGATCTCGCGGACGAAACTGTCGGCGGATTTCGCGGCCTGCGGCTGATCGACGACGGCGTTACGCGCCGCGACCAGGCACTGGCGCGGACTGATCTCGCCGAAATGCAGGTGAGGCGAGAGCCGTGAACTCGCGGGCAGATCCGGTCGATTGCGGCCTTCGTCGTAGCGGCCGATCCATTCGCCGCAGAATGCCTCCAACTGCTGCTGCGCCCCCTTCTCGCCGGGCGTCCAGTGTTGCGCAAAGGCCGCGTCCCATCGAATCTTCGGCAGCAGATTTAGCTCGTTCAGCGCCAGGCTGTCGACGGGTTGCGACGGCCCGCGCAGACGCCTGGGTGCCGGCAGCGGCGCCGGCTGCGCATCGAGTTTGATCTGGCATGCACGCCAGAACGGCGTGAAGACGCGGTACGGTCCACCCTGCCCGGTGCGGATTTCCCACGGCTCGTGCAGCAGGTTCGCGTTGTGGCTCGCGCACTCGAAGCCCAGGTCGCGCAACCCCGCCTTGACCGTCGTGTCGCGCGCGACGGTAGCCGGATCGTACAGACGATTCCACACGACCTTGGTGGCGCCCGCTTCACGCGCCAACTCGATCAGAGCGGACAACGCGGGCCCTCGGCGCAGGGTGAGCGCCACACCCTTCGAGCGCAGTGACGCATCGAGGGCGGCCAGGCTGTGGTGCAACCACCAGCGACTCGCTGCGCCCGGCGACCAGGGCATCTCTTCTTCAGGTGCATGCACGTACACCGCCACGACGTGGTCGCTGTCCGCCACGGCTGCAGCGAGTGCCGGATTGTCGGCCAGGCGCAGGTCGCGCCGAAACCATACGAGAGTGGTCATGCCGCTCATGTTGCGTTGACCTTAATGGAAAAAGCCGCGCCCCGTGAGGAGCGCGGCCTTCGTTGCAGCCCGGGCCGGGTTAACCGACCGAGTTGCGGAGCGCAGCGATGCGCTCGTCGAGCGGCGGGTGCGACATAAAGAGGCGCTTGAGGCCGCCAGGTTTCGGGCCGCCGGCAATGCCGAACGCCGCCATCTTGTCAGGCAGCGCGCCGGAATGGCGCTGCTGCAGGCGCTCGAGCGCACCGATCATGGCCTGGCGACTGGCCAGGTGGGCGCCACCCGCGTCCGCGCGGAACTCGCGCTGCCGCGAGAACCACATGACGATCATCATCG
>Ga0315283_10005450_pt1 | contig 11242 bp, 9 predicted proteins | sample YL17G09_0_MG_FD_204541 | JGI IMG/M metagenome (GOLD analysis project Ga0315283, IMG submission 204541) | Sediment microbial communities from Yellowstone Lake, YNP, Wyoming, USA - YL17G09_0 | ecosystem: Environmental > Aquatic > Freshwater > Lake > Sediment | place: USA: Wyoming | collected...
TCACGGGCGCATGCTTCGCCGACCTGGGCAATAAGGTCACCGCCCTGGATATCGACGAAAAACGAATCGAAAACCTGAAGAAGGGCATCCTGCCCATCTACGAACCCGGGTTGGAGGAACTGGTCAGGCGCAACGTCAAGGCTGGGCGTTTGTCCTTCACCACTTCCTATGCCGAAGCAGTGAAAGGCGCAGAGTTTGCCTTTATTGCTGTTGGCACGCCCTCGGGCGTCAAAGGTGAGGCGGATTTGCAGTACGTGGAATCGGCAGCGAAGTCGATTGCACAGAACATGACCTCCCCGCTGGTCATCATTAACAAGTCCACAGTTCCGGTCGGCACCGGCGACTGGGTGGCGGATATCGTTAAACGCGCCCAGCCCAAGCCTATGGGCTTCTCGGTCGTCTCCTGCCCTGAATTCCTGCGCGAGGGATCGGCCATCGGCGATTTTATGCAGCCGCACCGCACCGTGCTCGGCTCGACGGACAAAGATGCCGCGAACAAGGTCGCACAGCTGCACCTGGCCTTGCGCGCGCCCATCGTCATCACCGATTTGCGCACCGCTGAGATGATCAAATACGCCTCCAACGCCTTCCTTGCGACAAAGATCTCCTTCATCAACGAGATCGCCGACATCTGCGAAGCGCTCGGCGCGGACGTGAAGGAAGTCGCAGCCGGAATGGGCTACGACACGCGCATCGGCCGCCACTTCCTCGATGCCGGCCTCGGGTGGGGCGGGTCATGCTTCCCCAAGGACGTGCTGGCGCTGGCCTACATGGCCGAGGAGAAGGGGCTCGACCCGCGCATCCTCAACACAGTGATGGGCGTCAACTACGAGCGCCGCAAGACCGCCGTGGAGCATGTCAAGTCCTTGCTGGGAGGCAGCCTGAAAGGCAAGACCATCGGAATGCTCGGGCTGGCGTTCAAGCCCAACACCGACGACATGCGCGATGCACCTTCCATTGATATTGCCAGCGAACTCAACGCTGCCGGTGCAACTGTTCGCGGCTATGACCCGGTGTCCATGGACGTGGCGCGCAGAATCGTGACCGCTGTTGAAATGTTCAATGATCCATACGAAATGGCCAATGGCTGCGATGCGCTCATGGTTGTAACCGAATGGAACGAGTTCAAGCAACTCGACCTCGAGAAGCTCAAGGGCCTGCTCAAGTCGCCGGTGATCTTCGACGGGCGTAACATCTACGATCCGGCCGTCATGAAGGGCATGGGCTTCACCTATCGCGGCGTCGGTCGCGGTTATTGATCCATCCCCCTTGCTTAGCTATCCGCCGGATAGTCGGGTAAAATTACCGGGCTATCCGGTTTTCATTGAGTTATGACCCCTGAATCCAACCCCCCCGTTTGCAGTTACGAAGGCTCCGACTACCAGACCTCCTTCTGGGAAAAAGGCGGACGCGAGTACGAGGACCGCGCCGAGGCCATCGCCCTCAAGCGCCTGCTCCCCCCAAGCGGTTCGCTGATGCTGGAGTTGGGCGCCGGCGCTGGCCGCAATACGCCGCGCTACGCCGGTTACGCGCGGACTGTCCTGTTGGATTACTCGCGCACGCAGCTGGAACAAGCCCGCCAGCGCCTGGGCGATTCCCCGCGCTACACCTACGTGGCTGCCGACATCTACCGTCTGCCCTTTATGGAGGGCTTGTTCGACGGCGCGACCATGATCCGCACCCTGCACCACATGGCGGACGCGCTGAAGGCGTTGTCGCAGGTCCGACAGGCTTTGCAGCCCGGCGCGACGTTCATCCTGGAATTCGCCAACAAGCGCAATCTCAAATCCATTTTGCGTTACCGGATGGGCCGGCAGACGTGGAGCCCGTTCACGCCCGAGCCGGTCGAGTTCGCCGCGCTGAATTTCGATTTCCACCCGCGAGCGGTCTTTGGCTGGCTGGACGAGTTGGGCTTCAAGCGCGAGCGGACGTTGACGGTGTCCCACTTCCGGGCGGGGTTTCTGAAGCGTACCCTCCCCTCTTCTCTGCTTGCCAGCTTGGACGGATTCTTCCAGCCGACCGGCACGTTTTTCCAACTCACTCCGAGCGTGTTCGTCAAAGCGACGGCTGTCGGCGGCACAATGAGGGAGATTCCCCTCGAACCGAGGTCCTTCTTCAAATGCCCTGCATGCGGACACTGTCCCCTGGACGAGGCACGCGACGGACAGCCTGTTTGTCCCTCCTGCGGGAAAACGTGGGGTTTCAAGGATAATATTTACGATTTCAGGGAAGCAGGGGAATAACACAGGAGCGACCGGCCGGTCGCTCCTGTGGTTTATATTTTTTCCATAACCCGGAAATGAGATAAACCCAATCCCCTCAAGGGTGTCTTCTCCAGGAACTGCAGGCTGGTACGCAACAACCTCCCCGCCTCACCAAAGTGGGCGATGAGGTTGTCGTACGCGCCAAAGATTACCGTCCGTTCGATGAGCCTGACAGGCAGGCCAGCGAAAAGCCGCTCGAGGTCGCGCCTTGAGTAGACACGCACGTGCGGCGCGAGCCGATCGCGCCATTTGCGCGGCAGCCAGTTGACGAAGGGGATGTTGCCGAAGTAATATTTTCCTCGCCAGTAGATGCCGTGCGTCTCGAAGGGATAGCCGCGGTTTGGGACAAAGAGCACAATCCGCCCGCCGGACTTTGTCACACGAATCATCTCTCTAACCGCGAGGGAATCGTTCTGGACGTGTTCGAGCACTTCGTGGCTGAGGATCAAATCGAAAGTCGAGTTGGGATAGGGCAGATTCTCCCCTGCGGCGTTGACGATGCCCGCTGAGCGAACTCCCGCGTCTCGGGCGCGTTCGAAGTCATATTCCAGCCCGATGACTTTGCCACCGAGGGGAGCAAGGTGCTCCACATACATGCCCACGCCGCAGCCATTCTCAAGAATAGAACCGTGAATGCGCTCGCCAGCCGCCGAGAGGATCATCTCCAGCCGGCGCTGCTGCCCTGCCCGCCAGACATACGAGGGCTCGCCGCGCAGGGCAGCTTTTTCAAGATCGCGGGGACTATCCATGCGCCAAATTATAAGGCACTTTAGGACCCGTTCCCAGCCTTCGCCAGAGGCGTGCGAAGCACGTCCCCCAAATCCGAATTAAGGAAGTTTGCATGGTATGGGTAAAATCAAACTTTCGGATTTGGGGAGGTGCCCAACACTTGCACCTGCGCTGCATACCTGCCACCTGCCCCGCGAATTACGCGGGGTGTGCGGACGGAGGGGGTGAGTTGGGCAGGGATCAAACCTTGCGGGAAAATTGGCTCTATGCTAGAATCTTATTGCAACTCAATATCGAACTCGTCGAAAAGTGGGCAACCCCCACTTTTCTGCTTGTAATAGACATAAACCAACACATCTTTTCTCAAAGCAGTAAAAGGACATGAACGGAGCAGCACAGTATGACGAAAAACGAATTCGCCCTGGCATTCAACGAAGTGCTCGAAGAGAAACAACTCCCCAAGGAGGTCATCCTGCAGGCGCTGGAATCGGCGATGGTATCCGCCTACCGCCGCGCCGTGATGGCTTCCAGCGCACAGCAAGTCGAAGCCAAAGTCGACCCGGAGACCGGTCAGGTCACCGTCTTCGCCGAGAAGGAAGTCGTGGAAGAGGTGCAGGACTCGCGCACAGAGGTGACTCTCGAGGACGCACAAAAGGTCAACCCTGAAGCCCAGCTGAATGACATGGTCTTGATCGAATCCACGCCCAAGGACTTCGGCCGCGTCGCTGCACAGACCGCCCGCCAGGTGATCCAGCAGCGCATCCGCGAGGCGGAGCGCAGCGCACAGACAACCTATTATGAACGCCAGCTCGGCGAGATCGTCAGCGGCGTGGTGCAGGCCGTCAACAACCAGGGCGCCACCATCGGCATGGACATGAAAGCCGAGGGCGTGCTGCCTGCCAACCAGAAAATCCCGGGCGAAAAATTCCGTATCCACGACCGCGTTCGCGCGATCGTTCTGGAGGTCAAGGACAGCGGTCGCGGTCCGCAGATCATCCTCTCGCGCTCACATCGCAACTTCCTGCGCCGGCTGCTTGAGAACGAAGTCCCCGAGATCTACCACGGTATTGTCGAGATCCGCAACATTTCCCGCGAGCCCGGACAGCGCGCCAAGGTCGCCGTCTCTGCCACACAGGCGGGCGTGGACCCGGTCGGCGCATGCGTCGGCGTGCGCGGGGTGCGCATCCAGGCCATCGTCAAGGAACTGCACGACGAGAAGATCGACATTATCGAGTGGAACGCCGACCCGGTGATCTATATCTCTAAAGCCATCAGCCCGGCGCGCGTCTCAGGCGTGTACCTGAACGAAACGGGCGAAGGCAGCAAGACCGCCACGGTGGTCGTGCAGGAGGACCAGCTTTCGCTGGCCATCGGCCGCGATGGGCAGAACGCCCGCCTGGCCGCCAAACTGACCGGCTGGCGCATCGATATCAAGTCGATCGTTGAAGCGGCTACCGATACCCTCGGCAGGCTGCAGAGTAACCCTGACCTGGCAGAACAGGCGGAGGCCGAAGCCAGCAACATCCCGCATATCGAAGAGATCCTGGCCAAGAAGGCCGAGGCTCGTCCTATTACACCAGAGGAATATACAGCGCTGACCCAGTTCGTCGACCGCGTTGAGCGCCGCACCATCGAGCGCCAGCGCGCCGAGCAGCAGGCGGAAGAGGAACGCATCACCGCCGCGCGCGCCGACATCCCGGCAGTGGCTTTCGACATGCCGCTCGAGGGAATTGGCCTGCCCGAGCATGTGTTCAGTATCCTGACCGAAGCCGGCTACGCCACCGCGGGTGATATCATCCTGGCGATGAAGCTCGATCCCGATAAGGTGCTGGGGCTGTCGGGAATCGGTCCCAAGGCGATGCAGTCCATCGAAAAAGCCATTGACGCTACCACCTTCCCCGAGCCTGTTGTTGAAGCTCCAGCTGAAGTTGAAGTTCTGGTTGTCGAGGAACAGGCTGCGGCCGAGGTTGAGTCTGTTGCTGAATCTGAAACCACGGCCGAAGCGCCTGTCGAAGTTGAAGAATCTGAAGAAGAAGCGGCAAAAACCTTCGAGGAAATGTTTACCCTGCCTCCCGAAATCATCAAACCAGTTGGTGCTGAGGAAGATGATGCCAGCAAGGATAAGAAGGGCAAGAAGAAGAAATCCGTCGAGCTGGAGTTCGACGAGGAGCGCGGCGCCGTGGTCGGAAAGAAGAAACACAAACGCGGCGAAGGCGAATGGGAAGCAGAGTGGTAATCAAGTAAAATGATGCCTCTCTCCCGCAAACGGGGGGGAGGAGACAAGGTATGACCGCCAAACCTGCCAAACACACCAAACACGTCCCTCAACGCACCTGCGTGGGATGCCACACCGTACTTCCCAAACGGACTCTCATCCGCCTGGTGCGAACACCCGAGGGCGTGATGGTGGACCCGTCGGGCAAGCTGAACGGGCGCGGGGCTTACCTGCATAACAGCCGTTCCTGCTGGGAACGGGGACTGACAGGCGCGCTGGCGCATGCCCTGAAGACCGAATTACCAATCGAAGACAGACAACGCCTGGAAGCCTTCATGAACTCGCTTCCCGCCGGGGGCGACGCCGAGTGAACGCCATGTAAATCACGGCCTGATACCTCGCTCATTGGCACACGGCTTTCAAGTGTTGACACTTGTTCGGCGGCTTTTAACTGCTGAACAGGACCAGAATCACTCAGGAGGTGTCCCATGAGCAACAACGGACCCAAGAAAATCGAAATCCCATCCGCCATCAGCGTACGCGACCTGGCGACCGGACTTTCCGTCAGCCCCATCGACATCATAAAAAAATTGATGAGCAACGGTGTGATGGCCTCCATCAATCAGGCCATCGACTACGATACCGCTGCCATCGTTGCCGCCGAGTTCGGCTTTGAAGCCGTCCCGATCGCGCAGGCCGAATCATTCAAGGAGGAGACGGGCGAGGTGCCGCTCTGGCGTCGTATGATCGGCGAGGAGAAGGATGCCGATCTCAAGCTGCGCCCGCCGGTGGTCACCATCCTCGGGCACGTGGATCATGGAAAGACATCCCTGCTGGACGCCATCCGCAAGACAGACGTTGCTGCGGGTGAGGCCGGCGGCATTACCCAGCACATCGGTGCATACCAGATCGAACACCAGGGGCGCACCATCACCTTCCTCGACACACCCGGTCATGCCGCCTTCACGGCGATGCGCGCGAGAGGCGCGCAGGGCGCCGACATCGTGGTTCTGGTGGTCGCTGCCGACGACGGCGTGATGCCCCAGACACGCGAGGCCATCGCCCATGCCAAGGCCGCCCGCGTGCCGATCATCGTGGCGATGAATAAGGTCGACAAACCCAATGCCAATCCTGATTTACTGAAAAAGCAGCTCTCTGAGATCGAACTGGTCCCCGATGAATGGGGCGGCAATACCATGGTCATTCCCGTTTCCGCCAAGCAGAAGACCGGCATCGAGGACCTGCTCGAGGCCATCAACCTGACCAGCGACAGCATGAACATCCGCGCCAACCCGAACGGCAAGGTCATCGGTACTGTGGTGGAGGCTGAGCTGGATAAATCCAAGGGTGTGATGGCCACCCTGCTCGTGCAGAATGGCACGCTCAAGAACGGCGACATTGTGGTGGCCGGGCTGGCACACGGCAAACTCAAGACGCTCTCCGATTACAGGGGGAAAACAGTCCACAAAGCCCCGCCGTCCACTCCGGTGTCGGTGATGGGCTTGAATGAAGTGCCGCCCGCCGGGCTGCTGTTCGAGGTGGTCGAAACCGAGCGTGAGGCCCGCGATATCGTCGCCGAGAGGCTGGCGGCGTCCAAACAGCAGACGGCTTCTCAAAAGATGACTCTCGAGGACCTGTTCGCCAAGGTCCAGGCCGGCGAGTTGAAGGAATTGCGCCTGATCCTCAAAGCCGATATGCAGGGGTCGCTCGAACCCATCGTCAAGGAGATCAACGAGCTGGCGAGAAAGGAAAGCGAGATCGCGCTCAAGGTGCTCTATTCCGAGACCGGCAATATCGGCGAAAACGACATCATGCTCGCATCGGCCTCCAAGGCCATCATCATTGGTTTTAATGTACAGGCTGAAGTGCCCGCCCGGCGCCTGGCTGAATCTGAAGGCGTGGACATCCGCCTATACACCATCATCTACCGCCTGACCGAGGACATCGAAAAAGCCCTCAAGGGCATGCTCCAGCCGGAGTTTGTAGAGAAGGCGGTTGGCAAGGCGACTGTGCTGGCCCTATTCCCCATCTCAAAGTTGGGTATGGTCGCCGGCTGCCGTGTGACCGAGGGCGAGATCCGCCGCAATGGAAAGATCCGTCTGTACCGTATCAAGGACCTGGTATACGAGGGCGAAATCGGCTCGCTCAAGCACGAGAAGGAGGATGTGCGCGAAGTCCGCAGTGGATTCGAATGCGGCATCCACTTCAAGAACTTCAACGACGTCGCCGAGGGCGATGTCATCGAGTGTTTCGTGCTGGAGAAATCGGAGTAGGGTTAGGCCCCGGATGACTGCAGGGAGCTAGAGATGCCATCCAAAGTCAGAATGCAACGCATCGCCGACCGTATCCGCGAGGAGCTGTCGCAGATGATGATCAAGGAGATCAACGACCCGCGTCTGCACCAGGTGAATATCACCGATGTGCGCGTGGACCGTGAATTGTCGTTCGCCGACGTCTATGTCTCGGCGGTGGAAGGACAGGCGCGCAGCAAAGAGATCCTGCAGGGGATGAAGAGCGCCGGCGGTTACATGCGCCGCGAACTCGCCAACCGCATCGACCTGCGTACTTTTCCCATCCTGCGTTTCCACTGGGACCCCACCCCCGAGAACGCGGACCATATCGAGCAGCTGCTCGCCCAGATCCGCAAAGAATCCGAAGGGCAGAAATAGGCCGCAAGACTGGTGACGATCTCTGTCGCCTAAAGGCGACAGCTTCTCAGACCACGCATGCCCTAACGGCCTACGTTAGCGCCTGAAGGCCCCGTCCGGGCCTATCCATTTGAACTTTTCCAAGGACGCTTCAACATATTTTACGCGACACAAAGACTCTGGTGTCACAACCTGCTACATGTTCTATTGTCAAGGTTCGAGGGCTTTGAAGCCACTGAACCCATTTTGGCACCTATTTTCTATAAAAAAAGGAGGGCGGTTTCCTCTGTCGCCTGAAGGCAAGGGTCCCCACCGCCTGGTTTCTATGAATAACATCCACGCCGCCATCCGCGGGCGCATCGCCTCCGCTCAAACCATCATGATCACCACCCACTTACGCCCCGACGGGGACGCGGTCGGTTCACTGCTCGGGCTTGGACTGGCCCTGGAGGGCGCGGGCAAAACTGTCCAGAGGGTCTCGCCCGATGGCATCCCTTCCACGTTCAGGCACCTGCCGGGCAGTGCCCATGTGTCCAAAAAACCAGAAGCCCTCTACGATTTGATGATCGCCGTGGACTGCGCCGACCATACGCGCGCCGGCAATATCTTTGATGGACTGGGTAAACCGGGACTCAACATCGATCATCACATCACCAACGATAATTTTGCCGAGATTAACCTGATCGAAGTGGGGCAGGCTGCAACCTGTGCCATTATCTTTGATCATCTGGCTGATTGGGGTCTCGCACTCACGCCGGACATTGCCTCCGCGCTGCTGACGGGCATCATCACCGACACGCTGGGATTCCGCACAACCAGCACCACGCCACATGTCCTGCGCCAGGCCGCCTCGCTGCTCGAGACCGGTGTGGACATGCACGAGCTGTACATGCGCGGATTGATCCGCAAGTCGCTTAACGCCGCCCGCTACTGGGGTGTGGGACTCTCGTCCATTCAACAGCAGGATGGTATCACCTGGGCAACGCTAATGCTGGATGACCGCAAGGCCAGCGGCTATACCACCAATGACGACGCCGATTTGATCAATCACCTATCAGCCATTGACGGCAGCAGTGTGGCCCTCATCTTCATTGAACAGCATCACGGCAGGGTCAAGGTCTCGTGGCGGGCGCAAAAACCCGGCCTGGACGTGGCGCAGGTGGCCCAGCAATTCGGCGGCGGCGGGCACCAGGCTGCCTCGGGCGCCGAGATCGCCGGGGAGCTGGATGAGGTGCAGGAAAAAGTCCTTTCCACGACTAGACAGTTATTGGGGTTGTAAGGCGCAAAAATCCGTTTTTACGTTAGAATAGTAGTGTTCATCCATCAATGGGGCAACAAGGCGAAATCACCTCAGTGGGAAACTAAATCGACTTATCGCGCGCGCTGACAGACATCCACACGTGCGAGGAGGACTTTCATGGTTAATTCACAGGATCTCAAAAATGCCATTTCAGGCGCGCTGGTCGTCGACAAACCGACCGGCATGACCTCGCACGATGTCGTGCAGGCCGTCCGCAATGGGACCGGCATCCGCCGCGCCGGCCATACCGGCACGCTCGACCCGCGCGCTTCCGGCGTGCTGGTGGTGCTGCTGGGACCGGCGGTGCGCCTGAGCGAGTTCATCTCCGCATCCGACAAGCGCTACCAGGCGATTGTGCGGCTGGGCGCATCGACCGACACTTTCGACGCCGATGGCAAGTTCACCCGCAAATCAGAAGCTCCGGTGGATGTCACCGAATCGCAATTCGAAGAGGCTCTCAAAAAGTTCGTTGGCCATATCGAGCAGACTCCTCCGCCCTATTCAGCGGTCAAAGTGCAGGGCCGCAAGGCTTATGAAATGGCGCGTGAGGGTGAGGAGGTGGACCTCGCTCCGCGAACCATCGATGTTTACCATCTGGAAGTCCTGGAATGGGCGCCGCCTGAAGTGGTGATCGACGTCCACTGCTCGTCCGGCACTTACGTACGCTCGCTGGCCAACGACCTGGGCAATGTGCTCGGCTGCGGTGGTTATCTGGTTGGGCTGCGCCGCACCAAGAGTGGACGGTTTTCCCTGCGCGATGCCATACCTCTGCGGAAATTGCAGGAAGCCTTCCACGCCGGCAACTGGGCACAATACCTGATCCCCGCTGCCGAAGCGCTGGGTGACTGGCCTGCCATCGAACTCGAACCCGAACAGGTGGATTCCATCAAGCACGGGCACCGCGTCCCCGCAGCCGAAGATGCCAAGCCGGGCATGGTCCGCGCCGTAAGCATGGCAGGCGAATTGGTGGCGCTCATGGAACTCGATGAAGAGACACGCCAGTGGAAGCCCAAGAAGGTATTCTTCTCCTAGGCTGATTTCCTAAATCCATATTTCGACTCTCCAAAATGCTGCACGCCACATCCCTGAACGACATTCAACTTAACGGCACCTGGCTGACCATCGGCGTCTTTGACGGTGTCCACCGTGGGCACCAGGCCATCCTGCGCCGCCTTGTGGATGGCGCGCACGCCTCGGGCAGCCCTGCCGTTGTGCTGACCTTTGCCAGCCACCCGGCGGTTGTTCTAGGACGTCACGACCTCAAATGCCTGACCACCCCTGATGAACGCGCAGACCTGCTCGGTGCCCTGGGCGTGGACGTGGTCATCACTCACCCGTTCGATGAACAGGTGGCAGCACTGTCCGCTGCGGAGTTCATGCGCCCGCTCAAGGACAGGCTCGGTCTGAGCCGACTGCTGATCGGCTACGACTTCGCCCTCGGCAAAGGCCGCGAGGGAAATGCCGCCCGTCTGACTGAGATCGGCCGGGAGATGGGCTATAGCGTCCAGATCGTGGATGCGGTCAGCGACGAGAGCGGCCTGATCTCGTCCACGGTCATCCGTAAGCTGGTTGCGGTAGGGGACGTAGCGGACGCTTCCAAGATGCTAGGACATCCTTTTGCCATCACCGGTCCGGTCGTCCATGGTTCCGCGCGAGGGCACTCGCTCGGATATCCCACTGCCAATGTGGATGTCCCACCCGGGAAGCTCATCCCCGCTTTTGGCATTTACGCCTGCTGGGCGGCAGTCAACGGTGGGAAACATCCTGCCGCCATCAGCATCGGCATTCGCCCGACCTTTGATGATCAGAAACCTGACGTCCGCGTGGAAGCCTATCTGCTCGATTATGATTCCGACCTTTACGGACAGACGATCAGGCTGGAATTTGTCAAACGCCTGCGCGACGAGTTGAAGTTTCCAAGCGTGGAGGCCCTCATCGCACAAATTGAGTCTGACATTCACACGGTCAGATCCATTTTGGAATAAACACCCCTTGCCCGCGGGGGTGTTTTCGTCTATAGTTGCGCCCAAGTCCACATGTCCTTTTATTGGAGGCGTCATGTCAAAACGAGACATCTATCTGCTTT
>Ga0315283_10005451_pt1 | contig 11241 bp, 12 predicted proteins | sample YL17G09_0_MG_FD_204541 | JGI IMG/M metagenome (GOLD analysis project Ga0315283, IMG submission 204541) | Sediment microbial communities from Yellowstone Lake, YNP, Wyoming, USA - YL17G09_0 | ecosystem: Environmental > Aquatic > Freshwater > Lake > Sediment | place: USA: Wyoming | collected...
AACATCTTTTACAGGACATATCTTACATATTTCCGATTCTTTTTTCATATTTTATTAAATTAATAAATAGTATTTACTGAAGTACCTAAAATTCATTTGTCATACCACGGGCATTGGCGGCATATCTTACCCTCAACCCGCAAATTGGATAAGGCATTTTCGGCAACTGTGGCTATATAATGATACTTTTCAACTATTTCCAAATCCTCTTTACTAATAAATTCACCGTTCCGGACACGTGCGTCTTGAGCCAAATTGTCGGCAATGGTAATAATTTCCATAAATGTAAACGCATGACATCCGTTGCAATCTGTTTCAAATTCCGTCATATCGCGATATTCTTACAAAAAACTGTTCATTTTGCAAATAATCTTTATAAAAATATCTTTCTTGCCTACCCCATGTATAATACGAATTAGATAATGTCTAATAAAACAATAAGGTATTTTTCCGTCTTTATAAAAAAAATACCTGACCTATCCGGCAAGGAAAGAAAGGTTTTACTGGGCAGATTACGAAAAAGAACCCTTACAAAGATCGGAAAAGCTTTCGGTGTAACTGAGGGAAGAATAAGACAAATTGAAAAGAAAGCTATCGGAAAAATCAGAAGCAAGCATCACCAGCTTGCTTTATTTAAAAAAGGAGTCCGGCTTTAATCCCAATTGAGTTTTGATTTTTTCACCAACCTGACCGTATAAACTATTTGTCTGAGCTCTCCATCCGGAGCTTCATATTCGTTAAAACCCGTCCTTTTCTGGTATTCCTGAAGATAGGTGGACAACGCTTCTCTTGCTTCTTTTAACTCGGATCTTAGAGATCTCAATTTTTCATTTAACTCTCTGCCGTTTGTCGTATTTGTCAATTCTTTCTTTTTTATTGATCGTTCTTTCGCTGCTTCATTTGCCTTTTGATCCAGTTCTGCATATTCCAGATCAGCGTCCAGAAGCGACTCGATCATTTCGGCCACCGGCTTAATATCCTCATGAAGTTTGTCTATCTTTTGGATATTCGCGTTTATCAGGTTCTCTATATTTTTCAGATCATCCACAGGCGTAACTGCCGTATCGGTTACAATCTCGGCGTCGGTAATTTCCTCTTTGTTATCGTTAAATTTTTTATCGGTCATAATTCTACCTCCTGACTATATTCAATTTCCGATTTTTCATCAAGTAGGGAAATGTTAAAATACATTGTGGATGCAGTCAAGAAAGATAAATACAAAGCACTTTGGATATCCCATAGTTCAATAAGCGATTACTTGAAATGTCCGCGTCTTTATTATCTTCGTACCATTTACAAAGATCTGAGGACTAATCATAAGATCTCTATCGTCAACCCCTATTTAACCCTGGGCCAAACCGTACATTCAGTGATCGAGTCTTTAGCCTCACTATCTCTTGAAGAAAGATTTAAGATCTCTCCACTTCTTAAATTCGAGGAGGCTTGGCAAAATGTCTCCGGTGAAAAGGGCGGCTTTGAAAATTACGACGAGGAAGTTTTGTATAAAGAAAAGGGGGTTAAAATGATAAAAAATATAATAGAAAACCCGGGCCCGGTTGCCAACAAAGCAATAAGGATAAAGTCGGAAAATGGTCTGCCCTACTACTGGTTCTCGGAAAGCGACAATATAATACTTTGCGGAAAGATCGATTGGCTGGAATTTTTACCGGAAAGCGATAGCGTTCATATCATCGATTTCAAAACCGGCAGGATCGAGGAGGATGAAGAGTCGCTGCAGCTTCCGATATACCTTCTTTTAACCAACAACCTTCAAAAAAGAAAGGTTACAAGGGCAAGCTATTGGTACCTTGGTAGTGAAAAAGGAATAGTTACCCAAAAATTGCCTGACGAAAAAGAATCCATTGAAAAAATATCAAAGATAGCTTCAAGAATTGCACTGGCCAGAAAACTCAACCATTTTAAATGTCCGGTGGGCGGGTGCAGGTACTGTTACCCTTATGAGCGTATATTAAAAAACGAAGGAGTTTGGGTCGGGGTCAGCGAGTACCAGCAGGATATATACATGCTTAAAAAGCCTCAACCAAAACCTATCAAGCTTCAAAATAGATAAACGGCAATCGAATAGATCAAAAGAAGATGCAGCGGGTAAAATATATAAAACAGATATTTCAAATTATATCCTAATTTCTTATTATAAGCTGCAATAATGGGGAGCGACAAAGGAGAATATATTTCAAGAATATTTACATTCGAAACGTTAAATATGCTGCCAAAATATCTGTTTACTACGATTGGGAGAAGGTAGAAGAGTGTCACAAGAAGAGTACAGAAAATGCTGAATTTTACCGGTTTTTCATAGTACAAATAAAAAACAATTATTGTCAGTACTCCAAAAGCTCCATAATCGACAGATATTAATATTGCAAATAAGGCTAACAATGAAACGATCAGTGCTCTTACCAAAAAATTATTGAATTTATTAAGAAGAATTATGCCAAAAAGACCTAAAGCCAGGGTAAAAAGAATATTCAGTCCGGGTTTATCAACTCCATAAGTTTTAAAAAGAAGCAGGTAAGGGATCTGTGAAACAAATGCCAAAATAAGAATTCTTATCAGGTATTTATTGATATTTTTTGTGAAATGAGCTCCGTTTGCAATTGCCCATGCAAATAGAGGAAATGAAAGTCTTCCGACAAGGCGAAAATAAATATCTCCGGGAAAAAGGAACACTCCCAAATGATCGAAAAACATCGAAGAGATGGCGATCATCTTTATCACAAAAAGACTCATATCCCAAGACTAACATAATCCAAAAGTCCTTTCCAATATTTTTCAAACAAAGTAAGAGTATATAATTAATTACAAACATGAAGAAGTTAATAGGGTTTATCGCATTAGGGCTCTTTATCATCAGCTTTATAATCTATATTATTACAAGTCTTTGGATCGGAAGCGACGTCAAAAGATATTGTAAAACGGCAAAAAAATATTACGGCGGCGATTGTGTTTCAGCTCTGTCGGAAATGGTTGATGACAGAAGCATGCCGTTCAAGGACAGAAATAAGGCAATCTGGTCTTTAGGACAGCTGGGAAATCCAAAAGCGCTTCCGTATCTTACAAAATACTACACGGGAGTAGTACCTGAAAAAGAATCCCTTGAGGCGAATATCAGTCAACATGAAATTTCAAAAGCAATCAGTTTAATTCAGGGAGGGCTAAATATTTCCGCCATTATTTGGAGACACAATATTAAATAACTACTCCGAAGGAAGCTCGACAACATGCTTTTCCTGCTGTAGTCCTTTTTTCAAAGAATCAGCAATCTTTTTTTCGTCTTCAATAATTAATATTTTCATTAGATAAATATTATCTCCAATATCCTGAATAAAAGCTGAAAATTAACCGGGTATTATATTTTTACAAAAACACGGGGATCGAACGTCCAAATCGGCAGTTATGAATAACTACAAATTATTAACTATCAATTTTTGCTTTTTTTCATAACTTTCCCAGAATTCTTCTTTTTAAATCTTATCTCAAAAATTTCCCCAAGTTCCTGGTTTACCTTTGACCTTGTTTCAATAATTAATTCACAAAGCGGACAAGGAAGTCTGTCATCTAGATAATCGATTATTCCGGTGTCATAAGGTCTATCCAAAAACATCAGTAAAAATTCGTCATGATATTCGGTATCTAAATTTGTAAGAATGGTAATAAGTACCTTATGATTGATAAACTCGTCAACCAAATTCCAAAGGTCTTCCTTCTCTTCAAAATTTTCGGAAACGTCTTCAATATAAGACTTTATATCTTCCAGTTCGATTAAATGATCAAAAAATATTTTACTCATATATGAACAATAGTATTACTCATAGACAAAATGCCTCCATACTCAATTGGGCCAAGCGGGATCTTATTTTGCGGATCGTCCACAAAAAATACAAGTACTTTTCCCTTCTTATATTTAGTCCCCCCCAGATAATCCATCACTTCAGGACTGCCTCCATAATGCTTTCCTGTCCACGCCGCCGGGCCAGAATCGGCAATTGAACAGATAACAGCGTTTCCATTTCCTGTATTTATGATCATAACTTTCCTGTACTTATACCAGTTTTTCAAATATGGCTGGCGTACACTCCAATCAGGCAAATAAAGGGTTTGGACAACCGCATACCATTTCTCGTTTTCCGCTAAACTTTCTGTAAATTCATCTTTGGATTTAGCAAAATAACCCCAAGCTCCCAACCCCGGAGCGAGGTCAGACTTTTTGTATTTATCCTCTCCATGATGCATGATGCTATCCCCAGGAAACCTTCTTAAATGCTGTTCTGCTCCGATAAACCCGAAAGAGGTATTGAGGTGCTCACCCTCAAGCGATGCTTTGATGGGAATACCGGTAACATCTTTTATTACATATTCGAGGACCTTTTCCTCGTCTCTGGATAATGGCCTTACAGAATCGGGAAGGACTTTTTTGAATGTATCCGTAAGAATCTGATTCTTAACTTTCAAATTATCAAAAGCATCCGCAAGATCCGAATAACTATATATTTCATGAGGTTCGGGAAGAGATTTGGTCGCCGAAGGCGTACTCAATAAAAAAGAGCCGCTTAAAATACCAGCTCCCAAGAGTTTTGCAGAGTGTGCTCTAATGCTTTTTAATCTTATTTTCTTACTTTCAAAATTCTTTTTTGCCTTAGGAAAATCATTAAATAGCCTTTCTTCCGCTTCAAGATTTTTAAGTTTAAGTTTATTTCTTAAATATTCAAAGCTTACTTTCTCTTTAAAAATATCGTGATATGTCTGGGCAGGCGATCGTTTCATAAATTTAAAGCTATTCCAATTCTATTGAGCGTCTGGACTTTACCCAAAATAGTGATCGATTCATTAATTGGCGGGGTAAATTTTTTCCCCGTTACCGCAATTCTTAAATCCATAAAAAAGGGACCTGTCTTGTAACCATTCTTTCTTATCTCCTCCATGAGACAATCGTTCAATTTATCCAATTTCCAGTCCGAAATTTCCGAAAATACGGCGCTCGCACTCTGCAGATGATTTTTATAATTTTCCCCCAGTAGACTTTTGTCGACCTTGGGCTCTTTATAGAAAAAATCTGCAATCTTCATATAGTCAGATAAAAGAGCTATTCTTTCTTTGATAAGAGGCACCGATCTTTCGAGCATCGTTAGATCAAGCTTTTTCTCATAATATTCGTTTATGACTTTTATCAGATCTTCGTTTTTCATACTTCTAACGTAGTAGCCGTTAAACCAATTCAGTTTCTCCCTGTTAAAAATCGGGTTCGCCACCTGAAAACCGTCGGGTTTGAAGGCATTTACAAATTCCTTTAAAGAATATATTTCCCTGTTATCTTTCGGGGCCCAGCCCGTAAGCATAATAAAATTTAAAATCGCATCGGGCAGATATCCTTCCAATAGAAGGCCCCGGCAGGAGGTGCTGCCTTTTCTTTTGGACAATTTTCCCCCATCCGGATCCAGAATATCTGTCAGATGTCCGATTTCCGGAATACCATATCCTAAATACTTATAAATAAGAAGGTGAATAGGAGTTGAAGGCATCCAGTCATGTCCCCTCAAAACGTGGGTTATTTTCATATCGGTATCATCAACAACAACCGCCAAATGATAGGTCGGGTATCCGTCGGATTTCAGTACTGTAGCATCGGATACCGTTGAGGTGTTCCAAGAGACTTCCTTTTTTAAAATAAAATCAAAAAAGGTTACCGTCTCACTATCCGGCACTTTTAATTTAACAGCACCGCTTTTTAAATTTTTGTCGCGGCAAGGGTCTCTCAACTCTTTAGAGTAACCTTTTTCATCCGCATTTTTAGCCTCACACTGGCAATAAAATGCATGTCCATCCAAAATCAGCTTCTCTGCTGCATTTTTGTAAATACCGGTTTTCACTCTTTCCGACTGAATGTAATATTCATCCCATTTAATCCCGAAGGTCACTAAAAGACTTTTTATTTCCTCCACCCCTCCGACTTTCTCCCTTTTTTTGTCGGTATCTTCAATCCTCAGAATATAATCCCCGCCTTTATTTTTTGCCAACGCATAAGCATAAAGCGCAGTTCTTAAATTCCCTATATGCATGGCGCCTGTTGGACTTGGAGCGAAACGTGTACGAAACGTTGCCTTTTTCTCCATATAAAAAACCTAATTGAATTGTAACACCCATGAAGGTTATACTCAAAGGAGGGTAACAGTAAGAATATGACTTCATTAACACAAGTATCGATATTATCCAGAAAGATTATCAGATACGCAATCTATACGATTATTCTTATTGTGATTGGATATTACTCCTACCAGATTGGTACTAAAATTTACAGAAAATATGTTCCGGCACCCCCTCCGCCACCGACACTGATTTTCGGAAAACTTCCGAAAATTCCTTTTCCGATTCCCGAAAATGAAGTGCCGAAAGACTTGGTCTTTACCCTGGAGACCGCTACCGGAAAATTGCCGAAGTTGCCAAAACAGGCGGCAATATATTTTATGCCCCCATCGATATCGACAATAAAAGCTTTGGATTCGGCAAAACAAAAGGCAGCGAGTTTGGGTTTCAACCCCGAAGGAACCGAAAACGTTCCGACCGTTTATGACTTCAGAAGCATTACAGCACCCGTATCGTTAAACTTAAATATTGTAACAGGTGTTTTTTCGATATATTTCGATCTGAACTCAAGACCTTCCGTTCTGGAAAACATCCCTCCGGACCCCACTCAGGCAACGGCTTTGGCCAAAACCTATCTTTCCCGGGCAAAATCTCTTCCCGGAGATCTATCCGGACCCGCGACGACCGAGTATCTTAAAATACAGGATGGAAAATTTGTTACGGCAAGTTCTTTATCAGACGCAAATGTTACAAAAATAAATCTCTACCGCAAAAATTACAACAACCTACCCAATGTTACCAAAACCAGAAATCAGGCCAATGTCTGGTTCATGTTTTCGGGCGCAAAAGCAATCGGAGAACAGGTAATTGCGGCGGAATATAAATATTTTTCTATCGACGAAAATAAAAGCGGAACTTACCCTTTAATCACCGCCGAAGCTGCCTGGGAAAAGCTAAAATCAGGGGACGCTTATTTTTCCAATATTGAAAGTAAGTCAAACGGTAATATTACCGTGCGGAAAGTATATCTTGCATACTACGACCCTGACAAATTTACAGAATTTTACCAACCGGTCTTAGTTTTTGAAGGAGATGACAATTTTTCTGCTTACGTATCCGCTGTTTCCCCGGATTATATTCAACAATAATTACCTAAAAACTGTAGCTTGAAAAGATCCAGTCTACCAATTTCTTAGTCTCTTCAAATCTATCGTTACTTCCTAATATAGCAATCATGATCTTTGCCTTCCCTCTTTCAATATATGTGAGCAAATTTTCTCTGGCTCCATCGGTCTTTCCCGTTTTTACTCCCTTTACACCATCAACCTCCCACAATAGCTTATTAATATTATTAAGATTATGAGTAACCTGACCATCAGCATTTGTAATACTATAACGTTTTGTTCCCACGATCTCTGCAAATGTCGGGTTTTGCATAGCGTAAAAAGATGCTTTTACCAGATCTTGAGCGGTCGTCGTTTGGCTTTCCTCGTCCAAACCTGTGGGGTTCAAAAATAAGCTGCTATCTAAACCCAAACTCTGTGCTTTCAAATTCATTGAGGCTATAAACATTTCTCTCCCGCCGGGATAGCCGGAAGCCAACACCTCAGCTGAATCATTAGCGCTGGAAACCAGAAGAGCGTAAAGCAGATCTTTCACTGTTATCTCTTCCCCTTCAATAAGTCCGATCTTAGTTCCTTCTACAACTATTTTCGGAACCAGAAGTTTTTGTCCCAGATCATACGCATCAAATGCTACTAATGCCGTAATTACCTTTGAAGTAGATGCCGGCATTGCGCTTTCCAGAGAATTTTTATCATAAAGTACCGCACCTGTAGCTATGTCTATAGCAAACGCTGACCTTGCCTCAAGCTCAACTATACTTCCGCCTACAAACTTCGGATAATCCAAAGAAGCATCTTTGGATATTTCCGTACTTATCCCCAGAGTATCTTTCCCTTTAACGTCAAAATCCTTACCGGACCTCAAAAAACTATAATGAAGTACTATTGCGGTTAACGAAATATATAAAAAACTTGCGCATAACAACGGGAAGATGTTTTTGGTATTCAACCGAAAATCTTTAGACGCCATACAAGACACATTAAAGTAAAATATGCTCTTTTTCAATGACCTTTCGAGGAACTCTTTTTCTTTTTGGCGGGAAATCTGAAATCAACCCTTTCCATGTCCCGAGGAAAAAGTGACGCTTCACGGACATTAGAAAGCCCCAATACAAGCATTGTAATTCGCTCCAAACCAAACGAAAAACCTCCTTCGGGAGGCATCCCATATTTAAAAGCCTGAAGATACATCTTAAAATTCTCCGGGTTCATTCCTCTTCCGATTATTGCTTTTTCAAGGTCGTCGTATTTATTGATTCTTTGAGAGCCGCTTAAAATTTCAACTCCTCTAAAAAGAAGGTCGTAACTCAAAGAATATTCAGGATCTTGCGGATCCGGAAGGGTATAGAAAGCCCGCTTTTTTGTAGGAAAATGCGTAATAGTAACAAAATCGGATTTTCGCTCAGATCGCGCCCACTTACAGATTTCCCTCTCTTCCTCCGGCATAAGGTCGGGTTCGTTAGTATGATCAACTCCCGTCAAACCTTTCAGGATCTCCTGTGCCTCGCGAAGTTTTAGTCGGGGAATATCTTTGTTTATGCTGATATTTTCCGATTTGTACTCTTTTAAAATTCCGGCGCATTCCACTACTGCATAACTAATTGTTTCCCTACCAACGTACTCCATCGCGTCCAATAAATCATTAAAATCCACAAATCCCAACTCGCAATCCATTTGAATCGATTCGGACAAGTGCCGTGTAGTAACTGAAGGCTCTGCCCGGTATGCACGCGAAACAAGATACACTCTTTCAAAAACAGGTACCAGCATTTGTTTATAAAGTTGAGGACTTTGGACCAAAAACGCATCATTATCATAATACTTGATCTTGAAGACGTCCGATCCCCCCTCGGTTGCCGAAGCTGAAATTGTGGGAGTAAAGATCTCCGTACACCCAAGCTCAATCGACGCCTTTCTGAACCCCTCCATCAGGCTTTCCTGAACTTTAAATATTTTTGAGATCTTGTCGTGCCGAAGAGTAAGAGTACGATAATCCAAAAGTGTAGGAAGTTGCAGATTAAGTTGTTCACTTCCCATATCGAAAGGAAGTTCAGAGGCTGGCGAAAGAATATTAATATTTTCAATCCAGACCTCAACCTGCCCGGTATTTATGCTTTTATTAATCATACTCTTCGGCCGTTTATTTACTTTACCAACAACTTCAATGGCACTCTGCAGACTTACCTTCGGAAGATTTTCCCCTACGCATTGGATAATTCCCGTTCTATCACGAAGATCTATAAAAGTAATTTTTCCATGGTCCCGAAGTTTATCAACATATCCCATTAAGGTTACTTTTTCTTCAACCTTATTAATTGCATCGTAAACTAAAGTTCTTATCATGCCGTTAATCTGGATTATCCACTTTTCTGAGTTCTTTTTCAATTTCCCTTTTTGCCTGTGTTGTTTTTACAAAATCAAGCCACCCCGAAGATGGTGGTTTGTAATTTTTTGTCTTTATGATCTCAACAATGTCACCACTCACCAAGTGATGGTTTAAAGGAACAATCTTTCCGTTTACTTTCGCTCCCTTGATATATCCCGACAGGTCTGTGTGAACTGAAAAAGCATAATCGATGGGCGTTGCATCACGCGGCAGATCGAAAACATCCCCCTTTGGTGAAAATACGAAAATTCTTTCACTAAGAGCGTCGAATCTTACCGCATTTAAGTACTCTCTTCTATCTTTTATTTCTTTTTGCCAATCGGCAAGTTGTTTTACCCAAGAAAGTTTAGAAAATGATGCGTCAAATGTTAATTTTTCCAGCTTTTCTTCACTAATACCCTTTCTTGACTTCATCTCCGAATACGCCCAATGCGCAGCTATACCATTCTCCGCCTCTTCATGCATTTCATAGGATCTTATCTGTATTTCGATAATTCTACCGCTTGGTCCAAAGACCTTCGTGTGTATCGAGCGGTAGCCGTTAGGTTTCGGTTGAGCAATAAAGTCCGAAATTCCAATATGAGGGACCGGTTTAAAAAGACTATGGACAATTCCCAGCGCTTTATAACAATCGGAGATCGTATTAACCAATATCCTCAAAGCAACAATATCGTGAATTTTTTCAAAATCCCATGCGATTTCCGGTCTTTCCAGTTTTTTCCAAAGCGAATAAAGATGTTTCTCCCGTCCGCTGACGTTTGACGTTAGACCGGTAGCGGCAAAAGATTCAAGAAGTGCTCTCCTCATTTTTTCAATATGCTCTTCTATATCCTTGTAGAATGGTTTGGACATATCCCTAACTTTTGAATATTCTTCGGGATAAACATACCGGAACGCCAAATCGTCAAGCTCAGCCTTCAATTGCCCCATTCCCAAACGTTCTGCCAAGGGTGCATATATCTCCAATGTTTCTTCGGCGATCCTTTTTCTTTTTTCTTCATCTACACCTTGTAAAGTTTTCATATTGTGAAGTCTGTCGGCAAGTTTTACTAAAATTACCCGCAAGTCTGCCGCCATTGCCAAAAACATTTTTCTAAGATTTTCTATAAACTCTTCACTTTTACTTCCGCGAAGTTTCAGGTCAGATATCTTTGTTACTCCGTCAACAAGGAGAGACACTTCCTCACCATAGTCCATCTTGATATCTTCTTTTTTTGCACCCCCATCCTCAACCGAATCATGCAATAATCCTGCAATTATTGTTTCTGTGTCAAGTTTCCATTCATAAAGTTTTTTTGCTGTTTCCAAAGCGTGAAGCACAAAAGGTTCTCCTGTTTTTCTTCTCTGTCTATGATGTGCTAAAACCGCAAAATCCCAAGCCTTATCGATATCCTTTACATCCATTCCGCTACCTGTTAATAACAGGCGGAATTTCTGATATTCTTTGTTTACCAGATCGTCGTCATTCTCCATACTCGATGGCATTAAAACGTTATTTTAGATCTCTTAACCTCAATTGCATAGACACCGACCCATTCCAATAATTTTCCTCCAAACCATAAACGATATCTAATTTACCCCCTTGAATAAAAGAGGTCGGAAGATTTATGTTGTTGAAAGAAATTGCAT
>Ga0315283_10005452_pt1 | contig 11239 bp, 4 predicted proteins | sample YL17G09_0_MG_FD_204541 | JGI IMG/M metagenome (GOLD analysis project Ga0315283, IMG submission 204541) | Sediment microbial communities from Yellowstone Lake, YNP, Wyoming, USA - YL17G09_0 | ecosystem: Environmental > Aquatic > Freshwater > Lake > Sediment | place: USA: Wyoming | collected...
TTTGCCTGCCCCCTTCCTCTCCTGAGCCCTTCAGGACTTGACTACGCGTATGGTGGGTGGAGAATGCCGCCGTAGCTGCTCTTGGAGCGCCGGCGCGTGTGTTGTTGTGTGCGGGGAAGAGAGAGCGAAAAGCAGGTGCGTTTTTACTTACTGCTGCCGCCCCCGCTCTCTCTCCCCGCCATCCACCCCTTTTGTCACCCCTTTTGGGCGTTCCTTATATTGTCCGACGGCGTACACTGAACACAAATTTTGCACACAACACCAATCCCCTTTTGACTGCTTTCCCCTCACCCCCGCAGCGCGCGCGCCCCCCCCCCCCACCCCCCCCCACTCACCTTTTTGCAAAAGTACAAGTGCTGCGCCCTCCCATCTCCTTCCTCAACCTCTCTCTCTCTCTCCCTCTCTTTCGCATCATTTTCATTCACACGTCCGCCCCGCTCACCAGCCCGACCAGCGTCCAGTCGCCCTCCCCGCCCGCCAAGGCCGCCGGCCAGGACGTGAAGGCAGGAGACGCCGTGGTGGCGCCGTCGGCACCACCACCACTGCTCACCTCCAGCAGCGCGGCCGACGCGGCTTCCAGGCGGACCGCGCACCCGGCCAGCGCGGACGCGGCCTCCTCCCACCCCTTGTTGTGGCCCAGGGCGAGGACGGTGGTCGGGGTGGTGGTGGTGGGCGGAGGGGCACCAGCCGTGGCAGCCGCGTCCCCCGCCGCCCCACCACCACCAGCGCCCGCCTCCTCCAGGGCCGCCGCCAGCGCGGGCGCGGTCTGGCCATCCAGCGCGGCCGCCGTGTACAGGGCCCCCCTGAAAAAGGCGGGCGCGTCCCCCAGGGCCGGCACGGCCGCCGCCATCGCGGCCAGGGTCTGGCGGGACCGGGCCGCATCCGAGGCCAGGACCAGGTCGGGGAGCCAGCCCCGGGCCGCCAGGGCCCGCGCCACCGCCGCCGCCGCCAGCGCGCCGGCGGGCGTGATCGGGCGGTCGTGGTCCCGGGAAGCCGGGGAGGAGGCGAGGTTGGTCTCCTCGGAGGGGGCATGGCGCATGAGGATGAGACGGCGGCGACTATGTTGTCAAGAAAAGGAAAAGGGCGAGGGGAGAGATGAAGAGAGAAAAAGGAGGCGAGTTGCCCTCGATTGCCCTCGATCGAGTCTGGCTCGCCTACACAACTCTCCTTCTCTCTCTCTCTCTCTCTCTCTCTCTCTCTCTCCCTGTGTCACTCACCTGGTCGATGGAGCATTATCTGAGCCAGCAGCAGCAGCGGCGGCGGCGGCGACGGCGATAATGGTCGACCGGCGACAGCGGGGCGCCAGCGTCGGTGTCGGCGCGGTTTTGCAAGCCGGGCGAGCGACCGGGACGGCGCTCCCGCGGAGGAGGGTGGAGGCGGGGCGTAGCATTCCGTGCGCGTGCGTGTGGGCGAGGTGTGTGCCGAGGGCGCGCACTCCCGAGAAAAAAAAAAGAAACTGAGCCAGGTGCCCTCTCGCCGCACTCTCGCTTCTCGCTTCTCGCTGGAGAGTGCACTGTTCTCTCACACGCGTGCCACTTCACAACCCGCGGCGCACGAGCTCTCTCTCTCTCTTCCTGTTGACCGTCTGACCGGAAGATGGAGTCAGCCCTCCCCCTCCAAAGCGGCGGTGGCGCCCCTCCCGCGCCACCACCCACAGGCGCCCCCTCCTCCGCCCCCCCTGCTCCTCTCATCGGCCCGCCGCGCGCGGCGCTCGCCCTGGCTGGAGAGGCGGGCGCTGTGGCGGCCGCCCTGCGTGCGGCGGCCGCCTCCCGGGCAGCGGCACGCTATTCCACGGTATGATAGCTAGGGAGAAATGGGGAGAGGGCGAGGGCTGCCCGCTGCTTGCTCGCGCGCGCACGCTCAATGCCTTTTTTTTTAATAGCTCGCCCGGGCGCGCGCGCTGCCCACGCACGCCCGACCCGCCCCTGCTTTCGATCAGGCTTCCTCGCGGGCCTCGCAGACCGAGTGCCTATCAGGTCGAGGCTGTGACGAAAAAAATAGAGCCTGAAAGCGTGGGGCGGCGGGGCGCGCGTGCGCCTTCAAAGATGCGAGCGAGGCGAGAGTCCCTTTCGAAAGGAGAAGAAGGCCCTGACTCCATCCCTCTCTCTCCTCCACCCTCCTCCCTCTTTCACAGCGCCTCGCCTTTGACCCCGTCGCCTCCGCCGAAGACCCCGCCCTCGCCGACCTCCGCGCCCTGCGCCGGCGGGCCCTGCACTGGTCCGACGTCAGCGGGGTGGACCCGCGCGAGTATGTGGGCCCCTTCGCGGCGGCGGCGGCGAGTGTTGTGGCAGCACCCGCCGCGCCGCCCCAGCCCGGTGAGGAGGACGGCGGCGCGCCGCCGCCGCAGCAGCCCCCACCCCCGGCCGCGGCCGCTGTGGCTGCCGCCCTGGACGCGCTCCACCTGACCCTGACCGACCCGGGCCTCCTGCACGGCGCGTCCGACAGGGCGGCTGCCTCCTCCGCCCTCCGGGCCGCCACCCGCGCCGCGACGCGCGCCAAGTTCTCGCCCGCCGCGTCCGCCGCGGGCGGAGGCCTGGGCGCTGCCGCAGGCTCGCCCGCCGCGGCCGCGGCCGCGGCCGCCGCCGACTCCGCCGTCCTGTTCAAGGTCTTGCAGGTCATCTCGGCGGCGTCGTCCTCGCCCTACGCCCCGGGGTCGCTGTCAGACGATGACGTCATTGATGCCTTCCAGGCGGCGTTCCGCATCGCCCAGCACGCCGCGGCGGGCGTGGGCGGCGGTGTCCGTGGCGGCGGTGGCGGCGGCGGCAGCGGCGGCGCCGGCGCCGGCGGGGCGGGCGCACCCTCGTCCACGGCGGTGGCCTCGCCCGTGTGCGCGGCGTCCCTGGGCGCGGGCCCCCTCGCGGCGGCCTCCAGGGATGCCCTGGTCTGCCTCGTCCGCCTGGTGTGCGGCCAGGTGGGCAGCCTGCCGCCCGCGAGCGAGGGTGGTGGCGGCGCCGCCGCCGCGCCCAGCGCTCCCACCCCGACCGCCGTCGCCTCGCCCGCGCCCGCGCCCGCCGCGGCGACGACGCCCACCGCTGTGCATGGGCTGTTGCCTATGGACGCTGCGACGACGACGCCTGTCGTCCCCCCTGCGCGCCCGCCCTCGCCCCCCCGGCTGCAGGTCGAGGACGACGCGACGCGGGAAGCGGCGAGTGCGGGGGTGGTCGCGGCCGCGGCGGCTGCCGCGGCTGCTGCTGCGGCTGAAGCTACTGCCGCCAATGGAGGGGACAGCCCATTGGAGCAGGCTCATGAAGACCTTCTTGTCACACCCACGAAAGCGGCGGCCAAAACCATCGCGGCGGCGGCGGTCGCGGCGGCCGCGGCGGCGGGTGACGCGCCCGCCGCGCCCGCGCCTGTGGTGGTGGGGGTCGACCCGCCCGCCACGCCCGCACCCCTCCAGCCGGCGCCTCCCCCGCCCGCCGCCCGCGGTGATGCGGCGGCCACGCCCTTTGGCATGGCCTCCGCGATCGAGATCCTGGGTTTCGTCATCACCCTGGCGGGCTCCCCGCCGTCCCCGCCGGGCGGGCGCACGGCCGGCGACGCGCCGTCCGCTGGCCTGGCCCCCCTGGGCGTCCGCCTCCTGGCGACGGCCCTGGACTCCGGCGGCCCTGGCTGGGCCGCCCACCCGGCCGCCATGGCGCTCCTGGCAGACCCCATGTGGTCGGCCCTGTCGTCCGCCGTCTCGGCGTCCGCGGCACCGCCGTCTGGGCCGCCGGGCGCGGACGGCGGCGCGTCCGGGGCGGGACTGTTGGCGGGCGCCGCGTCGGTCGCCGTGTCCGCTTATGCGCACTTGGGCGGCTCCCTGTTCTTGCAGGTAGGTGCTTTCCTGGCGTCCTGCCTGCTCCCCGCCGCCGCGGGCGCGGGGCTGCCCCCGTCCGCGGGGGGTGGCCTCAGCCTCACCCCCACCGCCTCTGGTGTCGCCGCCGCCGCCGCCGCCGCCCGGGCCGCCACCTCCCGCCAGCTCGCCGCCTTGGAAGCCGTCGCCGACCTGGCCCGCCTCCCAGGCTTCGCCCGGGCGGCCTTCCTCAACGGCGACTGCCGGGCGGACCGGCCCGACCTGCTGGAGGGCCTCGCGGGCGCGCTCGCGCGCGCGGCCTCCCCCGCTGGCGGGCCCCGGGGCGCCGTCCACGACGTGGCCCTGGATGCGGTCGTCGCGCTGCTGGCCGAGATTGACAGGGGCTGTGTTGGGGGGGGGGGGGGCGGCGGCGGCGGCGGTGGCGGCGGCGGTGGCGGGAACGGTTCCGACGAGGACTCGAGCGACGAGTCGGACGACGACCACCACCCCCTCCCCCCCCCGCCCCCCCCGCCCCCGCCCCCACCCCTTGACCCCACCGCACCGCTCCCGCCGGCCTCCACGGCCTCCACCCCGAGCGGCGCGCCCCCGCCCTGGTGCGAAGACGGGCTGGCGGACGCGGACGCGGCGGCTGTGTGGGCGGCGGTGCGGGCGGGCGCGCCCTCCCCGCCCCCGCGGTGGAGCGCCGCCACCGGCCGCCCGGGCCGGCGGGGCGGGCGCCGCGGCGGAGGGGCGGCCGCCTCCTCCGCCGCCGCCATTTTGACGGCTGCCCCGCCGGCGCCGTCCACACGGGCCACCGCCCGGGGCGTGGTCCGGGCCGCTCTGGCGGAGCGGGCCGTCAAGGCCCGCCTGGCCGCCGTCGCGGACGCGTTCAACCGCGACCCCGGCCGCGGCCTGGAGCGGCTGGCGTCCGCGGGCCTGGCCCCGAGCCCGCCGTCCCCGGCCGACGCGGCCGCCCTGCTCCGCTTCTGCCCGGGCCTGTCCAAGGACGCGGTCGGGGACTTCCTGGGCGAGGCCGACTCCTTTGCCGTCTCCACGCTGGCCGCGTTCGGTGAGACCTTTGACTTTGGCGGCGTCGCCTTTGACGCTGCCCTCCGTGCCTTCCTGGCGGCGTTCCGCCTGCCGGGCGAGGCCCAAAAGATTTCGCGCATCATGGAAGTGTACGGCACGCGGTACGCGACCGCCAACCCGGGCCTCTTCGCCCACGCGGACGCGGCCTACGTGCTAGGCTACTCGGCCATCATGCTCAACACGGACGCCCACAACGCGCAGGTGAAACGCAAGATGAACGTGGCCGAGTTTGTGCGCAACAACCGGGGCATCAACGGCGGGGCCGACCTGCCGGCACCCTTTTTGGAGGCCCTGTACACTTCCATCGTCGCCTCCCCACTCGCCCTGGCCACCCCGGACGGCGCTGCCGCCGCGGCTGCGTCCACGTCTTCGGGCCGGGGCGGCGGGCGGGGTGGGGCGGCAGCCGCGGCTGCCGCGGCGGCCGTTGCGGCGGCTGCCGCGCGCGCGGCCGCCGCCGCCGCCGGCCCGCCGCCCAGCCTCTGGCCCCGCCTGGCCGCGGAGGCCCGCACCCCGCGGGGCGCCCGCGCCGACACGGCCTCCCTGCCCCGGGCCCGCGCCCTGGACGCGGCGGCGCTGCGCAGCGTGTGGGGGCCCGCCGCGGCCGCCCTGGCGACCGCCCTGGACGGGGCGGCCAGCCCGGGCACCCTGGCCAATGGCGACCCCGCCGGGCCGGGAGTGCCCCGTGCCCGCCTCGCCCTGGGCGCCCCCGACCCCGTCCTGGCCGCCGCCACGGCGGCGGCCTGCCTGGGCGACGGGCTGGGCGGCGCGTCCCCGACCTCCGCGGCCGCGGCGGCCGCGGTGGATGGCCTCGTCCTCCTCGCCCGCGTCGGCGCCCACCACCGGGTGGACGAGGCTGTCGACGCCGTCGCGGCCTGCCTGGCCGCCCACGCGGCTGGCGCCTTGGAGCTGGGCTGCGCGTCCGCGGCCGCGGCCGGCGCCCCGCCCGCCCGTGGCGGCGCCCTGGAATTCGGGGCGGACGCGCGCGCGCGCGGTGCCGCGGAAGCCCTGTTCGCCGTCGCGGCCCGCTACGGCGACTGCCTGCGCGGCGGGTGGCGGGCGGTGGTGGACGTCATCGTCCGCCTGCACGCGGCCGGCCTGCTCCCGGCGGACGCGTTCGCGCCCGGGGGTGGGGTGGTGGTGCAGCATGACGGTGCGGCAGCAGCCTCTACCACCACCCCCTCCCCGCTCACGCCGTCTGGCATGCCCTTGCCCGCCCCGCCCCGGGGCCGGGCCCGGGGTGGGGGCGGGTCCCTCTTTACCCGTGCCATTTCCTCCCTCATCTCCATTGATGACGGTGGCGGTGGCGGCGCCGGAGCCGAGGTGGAAGACGACGACACGGCCGCGGCCGCGGCCGCGGCTGCCGCCACCGCCGCCGGCGGCGACACCGAAGCGGCCGCCGCCGCCGCGACCGCGACCCGCACCCTGCTGGCCTCCGCCCGGGCGGGCGCGGCGGCGTGCGGCGTGTCTGACGCGGTCGCGGACTCCAAGTTCTTGCGGGCGGAGGCGTTGGGCGAGCTGGTGGCCGCGGCCGCGGCGGCTGGGCGGGCGGAACTGTGCGCCGCGTCTGGTGGGCCGGGCGCACAGGGCGCCGCGGGCGCGACCGCGGCCGCCGCGTCTGCGGGAGACACGGCCGGCGCCGAGGTCTGCCTGGAACTGGCCCTCGCCCTCGCCACCCGCAACCGGGATCGCCTGGCCTTAGCCTGGCCGCCCGCGCACGAGCTGGTGGCCGCCGCGCTCGGCCACTCGACCGCGACCGCGCCCGGCGGCGGGGGTGGCGGCGGCGGCGGCGGGGGCGGCTTCTCCTCCTCCTCGCCGGCCTCGCCCTCCGGCCTCAGCCCCGTCACCGCCCGGGCCGCCCTGGGCACGATCAGGGCGGCTTCTGCCCTGCTCCCCTGGGCCCGGGCGGGCGGGCCGGCTGCCGGGTCGGCCGTGGAGGCGGGCCCCCTGCGCTCGCTGGCCGCGCTCGGCCGCCTGCCCCCCGCTGCGGCCTGGGAGCTCGCGCCGCGCCTCGCCGCCGAACTGCGTGCCCTGGTCACCGGCCCCGCCGGCCCCGCCGTCCGCACCGCCCGGGGCTGGCGGGCCCTGTCCGGCCTGCTGGCGGGCGCGGCCATGCACCCGGGCGCCGGGGCGGACGCGGTGGCGGCCCTGGTGGCGGCCGCCGCCGCGCCGGCGGGCACCCCGCCGGCCGCGGCCCCCTGGTCGCCCTGCCTGTGCGCGGCGGGCTACCCCCACATCCTGGCATCCCTGGCGGGCGTCGCGGAGGGTCGGGCCAAAGGTGCCCCGCGCGGTGCGGCCCTGGACGCGGTCGCGGGCATGGCGGCCGCGGCGGCCTGGCTGGGCGGGGGCGGGCCGGGCGGGGGGCCCCGCCCGGGCGAGCCGGGCCCTGCCCCTCCCCCCTCCGGCGTCGCCGCCTCGCCGCCCCCACCCGGCGCGTCCGTCATCGCAGACGACGAGGACGCGCCCCCACCCGATGGCCCGTCCCTGTGGGCGGCCACCGTGCGGACGCTGGCCGGCCTGGCCGCGGCGGACGCGGACCCGGCCGTGCGCGCGGCGGCCGCAGCGGCCCTGCCCGCCGCCCTGGCCGCCGGCGAACGGCTGGGCGCCTCCGTCCCGCCATCGTTCTGGGCGACGGCTCTAGCGGATGACGTGGCGCCCGCGCTGGCACGCCTGGCCGCCCTCGCCGCCGCCCCGCCCGGGCGGGGCGGCGGCGGCGGCGGCGGCGGCGGCGCGGCCGGCGCGGCCGCCCGGGGCGTGGCCGCCGCCGCCCTGGGCGCCGGCGTGAAAGCCCTGTGGAAGGCCGTCCTGGCCAACCTGGGCCCGCTCGCGGCGTGCGGCGCCCCCGACCCGGGCGCCGTCCTGTCCCGGGTGCGGGTGGGCGGGGGCGGGTCGCCCGCGGCGGCGCCCATCCCCCCGCCGCCTGCGGGCGCCCCCTTTGGGCGGGTGTGGGAGCGGTGCCTGCTGGTGGCCGCGGAGGCGGCCCGGGCGGCCCGCACGCCTGCCGGGGCTGCAGCCGATGGGGGCGGCGTCGGCCTGGGCGAGGCCGTCGCCGAAGCGACCAAGAATGCGCTACTGGTGGCCGCGGCCGCCGGCCTGCTCGCGCCCGGGTGGGTGGCCAGCAGCGGCGGCGGCAGCGGCGGCGGGTCGCCGACTGCTGACGGGGTCGCCGCCGCCGCCGCGGCCGACACCGTCGACCTGTGGGCCCTGACCTGGGCCCGGGCGGGCGCGGTGGATGGCGGGCTGACGCCAGAGGCCCTGCTGGCGCCGGCGGTGGTCGTGGCGGCGGCTGTGCCCCCGCCCCCACCTCCTCCAGAAGCCGAGGCAGGGCTGGCTGCCCCCGCCCTGCCTCCCTCCTCCTCCTCTCCTCCACCCCCACCGCCGCCCATCCTGGTGGGACCTCCGGCAGGGGGCGAGAGCGAGGACGGCGAGGCGGGCGTGGTGGTGGTGGGTGCGGCGGTGGCGGCGTCGGAGGCGCCCGCGGCGGATGAGGCGGGCGCGTGCAGGCAACAGTGAACTGCTGAGGGAGTGACGATGAGCCGGGGCCATTGATGTGAACTAGAAAGACGAACGACGACCTCCGAACGCGCGCCCTTCTCTCTCATTCCCCATGTCCCCTGCCACCCTCTGTCGCCTGGGTGGCGACCGGACCCTGTCCTCGGCGGGCGTGGGCCCGCGGCCGGCGGTGGCGGTGGCGCATGCCGTGGCGTGGTGCATCCGCCCAGCCCGCCGCCGCTCGTCTCACCTAGCCGCCGCCACGCCCGGTGGCAAGGACTCCTCCTCCGGCCCGTCCGCACCCAAGGAATCCAATTTCGATGCGGACGCCCCGCCCGGGTTCTGGGACTCCCCGACCGCGGGCTACCTGAGCATCGGGGTGGGCGTCGGCGCGGCCGTCGCGTTCTTGTCGCTCCTCATCACGCTGGCCAAGCCCGTCATCGAGACGACGGTGGACGCGTTCCCCGTGCGGGGAGGGGAACGGACGGAGGCAGGGGCAGGGGTGACCAGGCAGTGAATGGTGAAGCGCGTGCGACGGACCTTTAATGGCACGCGAGAACGGGGACGTTTGCAAAAAAGGTGCAACGCTCCCCGCAAAAAAGGTGAAACGCTCCCCGCTCTCTCTCTCTCTTCCCCTGACCTCCTCCTTTTTTCATCATTTCGATTTCAGCGCGTCCCGCACGCTCGCCGCCGCGTCCCGCCACGCACCCAGCGACGCCGCCAGCGCCGCCCAGCCCGCCCGATCGCTGGGCGCCCCCGGGCTGCGCCGCCCCACGTGCGCGGTGCGGGCGGCGCCGTCGATGCGGACGTCCAGGCCGGACGAGCCGCCGGGCCCCGACGCGGCGCCCGCCGCCGCCACCAGGGCGCGCTCCGCCCCGCCGGCGGGCAGCTTCAGGGCCGCCTCCACGGCCTCGAAGGTCAGGGTCGCGCCGGACCCGCGCACGCCCGGCGGGAGCGGGGTGCCGCCCTCCGCCACCGCGGCGGCGGCCGCCCCCGCGTCGGCAGCAGCGAGCAGGGCGACGGCGGTCGCCTTGGCCGCCACGGCCGCCGGGGGCGGGGCGCCCGCGGCTGCCGCGGCGGCTGCGGCCTTGGCGGCGCCCGCCGGGTCGCCCGCCAGCACGGCATCCACCGCCGCCAGCAGGGCCGCGTGCGCCGGGGCGGCGGCGCCCCCCCCCCCCGCGCCGCCGCCCAGCGCCCGCACAGCCGGCAGCGCCGCGAGTTCCCACCCCAGCGCGTCGGGCGTGCCCAGCCACCGGGCCGCGGCGGCCGCGGCGGCGGGGGCGGCGGCGGCCAGGGCGGCGGGCGGGGCGGCCGGGCCCAGCAGGGCGAGCGCCCGGGCGGCCAGGGCGGCCGCGTCCCGGGACGGCCCCGGGCGGGCGCCGCCTGGCGCCGCCCGCACCGCGTCGGCCGCCGCGAGCAGGAGGCCCGCCTCCAGCGCGGCGTCGCCGCCCGCCGCCGCGGCCGCCCAGGCGCCGCCCCGGGCCCGGGCCCGGGCCGCCAGGCCGGCCGGTGCGGAGGCGACCGGCTCGGCGGTGGCCAGGGCGAGGCCGGCCGCCAGCGCGGCGGCCCGGCCCGGCCCCGGCGGCGCCGCCGCGTGGAGTGCCGCCAGCGCGGCCGCGCGCGGGCCGGCGGGGGCGCCCCCGCCGCCGCCGCCCAGGGCTGCGGCCAGGGCTTCAGCGGCCTTGCCCGCGGCGACCGGGTCTTCCGTGGCGGCCTTGCCGACGGCGGCCGCCAGGATGGCGAGGGCGGTGTCGAGGTCTGCGGCCATGACAAAAAAAAAAAAGTGGATGAGAGAGCGCGAGAGAGGGGGTCGGAGACGCGAACAAGACGGCGGCCCGAAGAGTTTTTTTTTTTCTCTCTCTCTCTGTCCCATCATCGCCCCGTTGTGCCCTCTCGCCCTCTGCCCCTCACACCAGCGTGCCACCTTCATCTAGCTCACCTTTGGGCTCCGCCTTGGCCATCAGCGCGGGCAGGTGGGGCAGCAGGGCGGTCACGACGCCCGCGTGCTTGCCCGTGCTGACGGCGGCCGTGACCGCGTCGGCGACAGAGGACGGGGCGCCGGCCTATGAGAGAGCAAGGTTTGTTTTTGTATCGGTTGTGCGCGTGTGAGTGCGACGTGATTGAGAGCGGCCGCCTTCACGCATCGGGCCTGGAGGCGGGAACGCGGGCCCTGGAGGGGGACGCCGGCAGAGGGGAAAAGGCGCAGCTCTTGATTGAGAGGCGGATCGGCTGCTTCTCCTTTTGCGCTCGCCCTCTCTCTCTCTTTCTCTCTCTCATACCGTCTCCACCGCCAGCCCCGCCACCGCCACAAAGGGATCTTTGACGGACGTCGCGATCAGGACGGTCTCGTCCATGATGGGAGGGGAGACGATTTCCATTTCTTCTGTTTGGAGAGAGGTGTGCGCGAGAAAGAGAGGAGGAAAAAAGAGAGGGGAGAGGGGGGGAGACGAGAAGGAAGCGCGGCGCCTCCTGTGGGGGAGGTGTGTGTGTGTGACCTGAAACCTCTTTCTCCTCGCCCCCCATTCCTTTTTTTTTTCCCATCTTTTCAACCAACCACACGATGGCAGACGCGGCCAAGGTGGTGCGTGTGCGTGCGTGTGCGTGTGCGAGGAGGACCCGTCGGCGACACGCGCACTCGCGAACCCCCGGCAGTCTCGCACCCCACCCACCCCACTCCCCTTTTTTTTTTTTTTGCACTTCTCTCCACCTGACTCTTCCCTCCCTCCCCCTCTTTCCCCCCCGCCCCCACCCCCCCAACCCCCCCCACACAGACCGAAGCCCTCGCCGCCCGGGCGGACCCGGCCAACGCGGAACAGCAAGCCCTGCTGGCGGAGATGCGGGCGCACGTGAAGAAGGTGCGCCGCACAAGTAGTGTTAAAAAAGAGAGAA
>Ga0315283_10005455_pt1 | contig 11233 bp, 10 predicted proteins | sample YL17G09_0_MG_FD_204541 | JGI IMG/M metagenome (GOLD analysis project Ga0315283, IMG submission 204541) | Sediment microbial communities from Yellowstone Lake, YNP, Wyoming, USA - YL17G09_0 | ecosystem: Environmental > Aquatic > Freshwater > Lake > Sediment | place: USA: Wyoming | collected...
GGGGCGTCCGAGTTTTATTTTTTGGCGGGGGGGGGGGGGGTTTTGGTTCCCCCCCCCCCCCCCCCCCCCCCCCCCCCCCGGGCAAGCCGCGGCCGAAAATGGGTCGCGACTCGCCACACTCCTCTCACCACCTCTCCCCCCACCCTCTCAGGCCCCATTCTGTACAAGTCAACGGAGGCAGCCATGTTCGCGGTCGCCGCCGAGCAGGGCCGGTCAGCGCGGTTACCCTTAGGTATGAGAGTGTTGGGGGAGCGCGCGCGGGATGCTCCCTTTGGGTGTGCGGATGGGGCTCGCCCTCTCCCATGCTCATTTTCCTCATCTCAACCATTCCAGACCGCGTCGCCCTCTACCCCTTGACCGGTGGCGGCGTCCTCCTGGCCGGCTGGCAGACCTCCCAGGCCTCCGTCGTCATCGCCATCGCCGCCCCCAATGCCACGGCGGACGCGGCGGAGCAGGCGTTCCGCCTCGTCCGGGACGGCCTCTACGACCGCTGGTTTGGGCAGACGCCGCCCGACGTCGACGTGGACGAGGACGACCCGCTCGCGTCCATCCTCCCGGCGGGCGTCAGCCTGGTCTCCATCGTCGAGGCCGCGGCCGGGCCGGCCTCCCCGCCAATGCGCATCACGGCCACCGGCTTTGCGTACGGCGGCGCCCTGGCGAGGAGCGTCGCGCTGTGGGCGGCGGGCGCCTACCCCATCGCCAACCTGCGCCTGGTGACGTTTGGGGCGCCCCGGGTGGGCGACGCCCGCTTTGACTGGGCGTCCGAGCAGTTGGTCGACCTGGCCTACCACTGGGCGGCGCATGGGGACCCCTTGGTGTACACCACCCTGGGTGGCGACCCCGTGGAGGGCGGCAACCCGTCGGTCGAGCCCGCCTCGCGCCAGTGGGTCGTGTCCAACCACACGGCCGCCCTGCTGGCCGGCGCGATCGAGCGCAAGGAGGGCGGCGCGCCCGGGCCCGCCGCGCCCGCGCCCTATGGGCCCACCTTTTACGTGCTCGCCCTGCAGGAAACCTTTGTCTCAGCCATGTTTTCGTCCGTCAAGCAGGGCGTGACCGAACACGCCCGGGACATGCAGGAACACTTTGGGACCAAGGTGAGATGAGAGAGAGAAATGATAATGGAGGAGGATGAGGTGCATGGAGAAAGCTCATCCTGCGCCCGCCGTGGGCGACTCTGCCCGCAGAGTTCAAAGTCACATGGCGCGCCCCTAAGGACTCGGTCTAGGAGCCGCGGGCCCTGGAGGGAGGGGGAGGCGGAGGGCGTGGAGAGAGAGGCCAGGCACCCTCTCTCCAACCCCAAAAATGCGACACCCTTCTCCGAGCCCATGTCATCTCTCCAATCTCACTTCATCCCCCACTTCCATTTCACGCAGATCACGATCGCCCGCAACCAGACCCTCCTCAACGAACGCTTGGAAGCATTCAAGTTTGTCATCTCCAACACGATCGACAAGGCCGTCCGGACGATGACGGGCAAGGAGGCCCACGACAAGGGTTCCGTCCCCATCTCGACGCTGCCCCCGGAATGGCCCGACCACTGCCAGATCGGCCTGTGCAAGCTGCGGCGGGCGGTTGTCCAGGCCAACAATGCCTACTGGTCCGGGCCGGGGACGATCGGGCCCAACTCGGAGACGGTGGAGGCGCCCAAGCGCGGGACCGTGTACGCGCTGGCCTGGGCGCCTGAGACCCGGACCGCCACCATCGCCTTCCGGGGGACCGCGTCCGCGGGGGCCTGGGTCCAGGACTTTGACCAGGTCCTCGCCCTGGTCCCCGTCACGCCCATCCTGCACTCCATGTTCCCGGAGGCCCGGGTCCACCAGGGCTTCCTGGAACAGTTTGAGCAGGTGGGCGCCAAGGCAATGGGGCCGGCCTGGTCGCTGAAGCACCGCCTGCTGCGCCTGTCGGGCGGGGTCGACCCGGCGCTGATCATCATCACCGGCCACTCCCTGGGCGGGGGCGTCGCCGTCATCGCGTCCGTCTGGGCGTCCGCCGTCTGGCCGGCGGCGGCCATCCGGGTGGTCACCTTTGGCGCGCCCAAGGTTGGCAACTCGGAGTGGAACGACGCGGTCGGCGCGGTCGTCGGGCGCCAGTGGCGGGTCGTCAACCGGTGGGACATGGTGCCGGAGCTGCCCATCTTCCTGGGCTACGAGCAGGGCGCCCTGGGCGCCTGGCTGCCCACCAACGCATCCCTGGTCCTGGCCCCGCGCCCGCGGCCCCCCGACCCGCCCGGCTACGCCGCCTTCAACTGGGACAACCACGCGTGCACCCAGTACCGGGTCGCCCTGCTGAACGTGGAGCGGGTGAGCGCGCCGGATTGGGTGGTGAATTAGAAGGGGGGTGCGGGGTGGGAGATAGGTAGGGGGAAAAAAGCAACCATTCTACACACACACTCTCCCGCCCCCTATGGTTCGCCGCCCGTACACCTGCGGCGTCGCCTGGCGGGTCGCCCACAGCACCACATCCCCGACCTGCACGTGCGGCGGCCGGGTGAGCGCCCACACCGCCGCGTCCGCGCAGTCCGCTGCCTGGAGCTCCTCAAAGCCGGCGTAGACCGCGTCCGCCGCGGCCGCATCGCCCTTGAAGCGGACCAGCGAAAACTCGGTGCGGACCGCGCCGGGGGAGATGGCGGTCACGCGCACGTTCGTTTCGACCAAGTCCTCACGCAGTGAGTGCGTGAAGGCGGCGACAAAGTGTTTCGACCCTGAATAGATCGCGCCACCACCGTAAGCGTAGTGGCCAGCAACGCTGGACAGGTTGAGGACGTGGCCCGCGTCGCGGCCGACCATGCCCGGCACCACCAGGCGGGTCAGCCTGACCAGGGCGAGGATGTTTGTATCGATCATCGTCTGGACGTCCGCCATGTCCAGCGCCTGGACGGGATCTTTACCCAGCGCCAAACCCGCGTTGTTGATGAGGATGTCGATCGGTTCAAGGATGGACGCCAGGGCGGCCTCCACTTCGCCGGCGTTTGTCACGTCCACGCACGCTGTTGTGATGGGCGGGAGGGACGGATGGGCGGCTGCGAGCTTGGCAGCGAGCTCGTCCAAGCGCTCTTTCCGCCGGGCCCACAGAATGAGACGCACGCCGAGCGAGGCGAGCTCCTCAGCAATGGCCGCACCGATGCCGGACGACGCGCCCGTGATCAGAGCGGTCCGCCCGGAGATGGAGACGGAGGTCGGCATTTCAAGAGTGTGCCTCTGTCGTGGCACCTCTCGAGTTTTCCATTTTTCCTCGCTCTCACTCCCTCTTCCGCCTCGCGAAAAAAACAATATGGCGCCCGCCCCGCCGGGCGCTGCGGTCCCGACCAACGCCAAAGGCGCCGGCCTGCTGGACCTGGACGTGGAGTGCCACCGGCTGGTGAGAGAAGAGGGAAGACTCCGGAGAGAGAAGCGCATGCGGCGGCGCAGCGAGCCTAGCCTTTTTTTTTTCTCGCTAAAAAAACTGTAATCCTTTTTCTCACAGGTCCTCGAACACCTGCCCGCCCGTGCCGTCGCCTCCCTGGGCTCCACCTGCCGCCGCCTGCGGGATGCGGCTTACGGCGGGCCGTACGGAGAGGCCCTGTGGCGGCGCCTGGCGGTGGGCGCGATGGGCCGGGGGGCGGCGGCCTTGCAGGCGGCCGCGGGCGGGATGGAGGGGACGGGCCTCCTGGCCCCCAACAACGCGCCCCCCGCCCCGCCCAGCCGGGCGACCACCACTGCCCCACCCCCCCGGTCCGCGCCGGGGAGCGCCCCGAGAGAGGCTGCCCTGCGGTGGGCAGGGCTCGTGGGGCAGGCGACGACCCTAGGCGCCCTGCACTGGTCCAGGCAGGCCGCGGCTGCGCTGGTGGCAGGGAGCGGTGGCGGTGACCGGTGGCCGCCGCCACCGCCCCCCTGCACCGCCCGGTCGGGCCACGCGGCGGTCATTTCCCCCACCTCGGGGCGCATTATCATCACGGGCGGCGTGCGGCGGGATGGCGGCACGGTAGGCGGGCTTGACGTGGTCGTGGTGGACCCCGTGGCGGCGGCCACCACCAGCGGCAGCCGTGGCGGCAACCTCGCCCTGACCACCGCCGTCTCCCCGTCCCCCCCTCCTCCCGGCCGGTTCCGCCACGCCGCGGTGTTCCTGGACCCGCGAACCTGCCCCTGCGCGGCCAGCGCCCTGGCCACCGCGGGGGCGCCACCCACGGCGGACGCGCAGGCCGCCCAGGGCGACGCGATCCTGATTTTCGGGGGGACGGGCGCCGACGGGCGGGAACATGGCGGTGGGGGCTTGGTCGAGGCCGCCTGGGTGAGCCGGCCTCCCGCCGGTGGTGGTGCGGGCGGCCCGCCACCCACCGTCCGGTGGGCTTCCATCGTCGCGGGCGGCGCCCCCCCCGCCCCACGGTACCACCACACCGCGGACGCCTTCACGTGCGCGGCGGGCGGCGGGGCCGCCGTCGTCGTCTTTGGCGGCGACGGCGCGCGCATAGAGCAGGATGGTGGCGGGCGTGGGGGTGGGGGTGGTGCCGCTCCAACGACCACCACCACGCCACCTCTGGCCCACATCCTGAATCTGGCCACCCTCACCTGGCGCAGCGTGCGGACGGTGGCGGGCGAGGTGGAGGCAGGGGAGTGCGAGCAGCAGGCGGCGGCCGGTCGTGCTTCCACCGACCACCGGCTGCCCACCCCTGCCCACCCGGGCGCCCGCTCCCTGCACCTGTCCACCGTGCGGACCTGCCCGCACACCGCACACCCACAACTGGTCATCATCGGCGGGTACGCGGCGGGCGGGCTGGCCCCCATGACGCCCTGGGTGCTAGACGTGGCCAGCCTGAAATGGAGTCGCACAGGTACCGGGGCAGCCGGCCCGCCTGTCTCTCCGTCACCCGGCCGCCGCCAGCGGGCCGCCGGCTGGCGTGCGGGCCCCGACTGGCTGGTCATTTACGGCGGCTCCCCCGCGGCGGGCGGCTTCTTGGGCGACGTGTGGGCGCTCCACCTGCCTACCCTGGCGTGGGTGGAGGTGGGAGCAGAGGAGAGGGGAGGCCGGCTGCCCGCCGCCCACCGCCTGGCGCTCTCAGGCCGCCCGGACGGCCCGCGCCGGGTGGCAGGACACACGCTGGCGGGGGGTGTCGCGTTCGGTGGGTGCGTCCCCACGCTGGCCGGGGTGGTGCCCGTCGCCAAGTGCGACGTGCTGCTGGTGGGGAGTGGAGGTGGTGGTGGAGGCAGCGGCGGGCCGCCTGGAGGAGAAGGGGAGGAGAAGGAGGCGGTTCCGGAGCCGACGCCCGCCCCTGGCCACCTGACCTGGCGTGCCCTGGCATCCCGCCTGGCCGCCAGCATAGTGAGCCAGCTGCTGCGCCCGGCGACCAGCACGAGCGGCCCGCCGACCGAACCCCTGCGAGCCCTGCCAGGTGGTGGCGTCCTAGCGGGCGAGGACGCGATCCTGTCGACGCCGTCCGTGCTGGACAGTGATGGGTTGACGCCGGTGGCTGGTGTGAGGCACCAGCGGTGGTTGAATTCGGGCGCGTGCGTGATGATGTGATAAAACAGTTTTTTGGAGGGGTCTGCAGACTTTCACCTCTCGCGCCTCACACGCGCCACACGCACTGCATACCCCGTCATGTTCCGCGCCATGCGCCAGCTGTGGCGGGACGTGCGCGGCTTCGGTCAGCAGGTGAGGAGAAAATGAGCGTGGGAAATTGGCCGCGCTTGCTCCTCGTCTTCTCCTCAACCCGACCCCTCATCCATCTCTCTCTTTTTCACGGGTCTCTCTCTCAGGACCTCGCCGCCCTGGAACGGGAGACCCGCGCCCTGAAAGCCGAAGTCGACGCGTTCCGTGAGGACGCGGCCGCCAGGCGAGCGGGCGTGGAAGCCCTGCTCCTGCGCGAAGTCCGGGCGGCGGCCGGCGCGGTCGCGAGTGTGAGCGAGGCAGCTGAACACGCGGTGGTCGGGGCGGGCGAGGCCGCGGAGGAGGCGGGGCGGGCGGCGACGGCGGGCGTGGAGGCGTTGGCGGCAAAACGAGCGCTGGTACAGCTGGAGCGGGAGGTGAAAGGTGGCAAGGGTGGTGGAGGCGGAGACGGTGGGGGTGGGGGGGAGGGGAGGGGCTGGGCTAAAGACTGAAAAATAAAAATGATCGACTAGGGCAACAACAAGCTCAAAACACTCACCCCTCCCACGGCACACACACCGCCGCCACGTCCGGCGGCAGCACCAGCCCCGGCGCGCGCTCCACCAGCCACCCCAGGTCCAGTCTCCACCCGCCCTCCGCTTCCGCGGCGGCCGCCGCCTCCGCTGCCGCGCGCGCGGCGCCCGCCGCTTCCTCGACGCTCCACTCATTCACCGACCGCAGGGTGGCGACCGCGGTCGCCACGTCCTGGGGGCGGGCCAGGGAGAGGCCGTGCTTCACGATGTGGACCTCTGGTGCCAGGGCTTGCAGGCCGACCAGGGCCGCGACGCGGGCTGGCGTGTCCAGGGCCCAGACCTCGTGCACGCACACGCCGCAGCCGGCGCCCCGCCCGCCCGTGACGCCGCACCGGAACCCGGCCGCCGTGGCGGTGGCCCCCCGCAGCGCGTCCCACACGGGCGGGGGCAGCCAGGCCGCCAGGTCGGCAGCGGGGCGCAGGGAGGGCGGCAGGGCGTCCAGGTCCAGGGGCGGCAGGCCCGGGTGGATGGACACGGCCGCGCCCCAGGGGGCGGCAGCCGGGTCGGCGGCGCCCACACCCGCACCCGCCTCGCCCTCATCCGGGTGGGCCTGGCCGACCGACACCACCCGGGCGTAGCAGTGGGAGGCGCCACCGACCGCTTCCCCACCGGGCGGGCACATCTCGCCCGTCCGGTCGCGGGGGACGTAGCCGAGCCGGGCGCCGGCGAGGGTCTCCACCCGCACGGCGGCCGGGTCGGCCGGGTTGTCCGGCTCCCGCACCAGGCGCACGCCCTCGCCCGGGAGCAGGGACGACACCGCATCCTGGCGGCCCTCAAAGGTGACGCCCGCGATGCGGAAGGTGAGGGGTGGCGCGGCGGTGCGCTGCAGGGCGCGGGCGCGGGCGGCGGGGAGGGGCGGGGTGGCCGAGGTCGGGTCGGGCGGGTGCGGCAACTGCGCGCGCTCAGGGGGCGCGCCCCAGGCAGCGGTGGCGGCGGCGGCCACGATGCCCCGGCGTGGGAGGGTGATATACCCGGCTGTGCACCGGCCTGCCGCGAGGCGGGCTGCGCAGAGGCCGCGCCAGGCGGCCAGGCGGGCGCGCGGGAGGAGAATGGGTGAAACAATCATTGTTGTGTGTGTTGAAGACGAGTGACAGTTCTTCTTTTTGCAGCATTACTAGCCACATCAGTCATGCCTCCCGGCCCCTTCGCCCCGGCCCCCACCTTCCTCGAGAAGGGCGCGGTCCTGCCCCGTGGACCAGCTTCAGCAACACCGGGTGGAGCAGGAGGTGGGGGTCGCGCTCCTGGAGGCAGCGGCCCGCACGCCGCCGGCGGCGGCCACGTTGCCAAACACAAGCGCAAGGCCCGGGGCGCGGAGATCGTGTTCGACCCGGACGCGTGCCGGTGAGTGAGATGGGCGAGGGGTGCGCTGCTGACGGCGGCGTGTGCGTGTGTCGCAAGGCGCGCGGTCGCCAGGCACAAACAAGCCCCCCGCTTGCGGCGGCGGCCCTCTCAACCTAGCCATTTTTTTTTTTTTTTTCATGCCCCTCCCCCCTCCCCCTCCCACACCAGCGAGTACGTCACCGGCTTCCGCAAGCGCAAGGTCGCCCGCCGGGTGGCCGCCACCGCGGCCGCCACGGAGCGGGCCCGCCTGGCCCGCGTGGAGCAGCGGGCAGCCAAGCGGGCGCGCGTGCGGGTGGAGTTGGGCCTCGCCCGCTTTGACACGCCCCCGCCCGAGGAGGGGGGTGGAGGGGGAGCGGCCGCTGCCGGGGCGGCGCCCGTCACCAAGCGCGTGTACGCGGGGACGGGCATCGTGAGTGAAGGCGGTGGTGGTGCTGCACCCGACGCGGCGGCGGTGCCCGGCCTGACAACGACCGTCCTGGTCGCGCCGATCGACCTGGACAGTGAGGATGAGCGGGCGCGGGGTGGGGGTGGAGGGCCGTCGCCGTCGGGCAGTGAGGGTGCCGGGCCTCCACCCGCCGCGCCCTACCCCCACGCAGCGGCCGCCCGGGCGGCGGCTGGAAAGTGGGGGTGGGCGCCGGCGGGCGGGCGGGGGCGTGGCGGGGGTGGTCGTGGCGGCGGCGGCGACCGTGCAGGTGGTGGCGGCGGCGGCCGGGGTCGGGGCCGGGCTTCCTTCCCTCGCGGCCGCGGCGGCGGGGGTGGCAGCCGTGGGCGGGGCGGCAAACGGTGACTGTCGTGTGACGCGTCCTATTCTAAACACACACACCCTGCTCAGTCGTTCCTTCTGCGTCGTTGCGGCCTCCTCCCCTTCCCTCCTCCACCCCCACCCCCACCCTGCCTCAATGCACTCAACTGCGCGCGCTTCACCACGACGCCCAGCCGCCAGCACTCGGCCGCCAGGCAGGTCACCTGGACTAGCATGGCGACCAGCAGGGGGCCCGCCACGCGCACGGCCCACGCCCTGCCCGCGGCGTCCCAGGAGCCGCGCGGGAAGGCCAAAAAGGCCGGCAGGCCGCCAGCCCAGCCTTGCCCGCCCCCGCCCGCCAGCCAAGCGTTGAGGGCCCGGCCGCGGGCGATGACGGCCGCGGCGGCTGCCAGCAAGGCCGCCTGCGCGGCCAGTGAACCCCGTGTGGTCAGGGCCAAGGCCACGAAGGAGGCGTGGGCGGCGGCCAGGGCGAGGGCGGGCGGCTGGTTGATTTGGATGAGGGGGGCCCGAGGTTGAGACGACAAATTGAGAGCGTGGCGCGCCAACGCTCCGACCTGGCAGCTGCATTCCACGCACCGTTACTGCTACATCTAGATTATTCATCCCTCTATCTAGGCGCCTAGGTGTGTGTGCGGCGGCGGGCGGAGGGTGTGGATGGGCTGGCAGGCCCGCCCAGGCGCGGAAATGAAAAAATGGACAAGCTCATACTCAGAAGTGAAACTGAGAAGCGAGTTTACGCGCGCGCGCCCCCCGCACACAAACGGGCGCCTGCGCGGTCAATCATTCCCACAATCGACCCGCGCCTAGCCTAGCACTCGGCCTCGGCTCTCTGGCCTGCTTGAGTACGGGCAATCAGATAACGCCGGTCGCGCCGCGCTGCACCCCGAACGCGCGCTGTCCCCTCTTTTTTCTTCGCCGCACAAAACACAACCATATGGCGCCCCGGCGACCGCTGTCCTTCCTTGCATGGACGGTCTGTGTGGTCGCCTGCCTAGCCGCCCACCTGGCCGCGGCAGTGCGGGAGACCAAGTTTTACGACACGCTGGGCGTCGCGCCCGACGCGTGCGACGCCACGATCAAGAAGGCCTACCGCCGGCAGGCACTGTGAGTTTTTTTTCTTTGGAGAGGGGTGTGGGGAGGGTGTGGGGGGGCGGTTGTGGCCCGGGCGTGTGTCGCCTGTGTGAAGGCAGGCATGGTGTCGATCTGGCAGGGCAAGGGCAGGGCCGGGAGGAGCGGCGGGTCTCTTTTGCGGCGAGCTTCCAAGCGCGCGCCGAAAGAAAAGATGCAGCGAAAAAAAAAAAAGAAAAGCGAACCCTGACGACCGCGCCCGGCCCTCGCTCTCCCATCCCTCTTCTTCTCTCCAACAGTAAGTGGCACCCGGACCGCAACCCGGACAACCAGGAAAAGGCGGAAAAGAAGTTTAAGGAGCTGGCCACGGCGTACGAGACCCTGTCGGACAAGGAGAAGCGGGGCGTGTATGACCGGGTGAGTTTTTGATGGCGGGAGATGAGGGAGATGAGAGAGGTGTGGGTGGGGGGGGGGGCGCGCGTGGGTTTGGGAGGCGCGCGGCGTCAACAAGGGACACACAGAACAGTACTTTCACGCTCTCTCGCTCTCCCGTTCCCATCTCTCTCTCTCTTCCCTTCCACCCAGTTTGGCGAGGAAGGCCTGAAGAACGGGGGCCCGGGAGGAGGCGGCCCCGGCGGCCCCGGCGGCGGCTTCCCCGGCGGCGGCTTCCACTTCCAGGGCGGGGCCGACCCCTTTGACATTTTCAATTCCTTTTTCGGTGGCGGAGGAGGCGGGATGGGCGGCGGCGTGGGCGGCGGCGGCATGCGGTTTGGCCCGGGTGGCATGGGTGGCGGCGGCGGCGGGCGGCGGCCAGGCGGCGGCGGCGGCGGCGGCGGCGGCGGCGGCGGCGGCGGCAGCGGCCTCTACGACAACGACCCGGCCGTCGCCACGCTCACGTCCTCCGACCTCCCCCCGCCCCCCGGCTCCAAGGTCACCCTGGCCGAGCTGTACGCGCCCTGGTGCGGGCACTGCCGTGAGCTGGCGCCCAAGTGGAAGGCGGCGGCGGGCGCGCTGAAAGGCGTGGCGGTGGTGGGCGCGGTCAACTGTGCGGCGCCCGGCCCCGACGGCGCCGACCTGTGTGGGCGGTTGGGGGCGAAGGGGTACCCGACCATCAAAGCCTTTGTCCCCGCGGCGCCCGGGAGTGGGGGGGCGGCCCGGGTGCTCGAGTACAGCGGCCCCCGGTCTGCGGCCGCCATCCGGGACTGGGCGGTGAGCCTGCTGCCGGGCGAGGTGGCGGCCGGGTTGGGGGATACCAAGGCGGTCGACGCCTGGGTCGCCCGGGCGGGCGGGCGCGGTGGCGCCCCGGGGGCCGCGGCCTGGGGCGGGGCGGCCGTGCTCCTGCTGACGGACAAGGCGGCCCCGCCGCCCATGTGGAAGGCCCTGGCGGGCCAGTTTGCCGGGCGCATCGCGTTTGGGGCCGTGACCGGGAAGGGTGGTGGTGGTGGGGGCGGCGGCCCGCCGCCGCCCCTCGCCGCCGCCCTGGCCGCCCGCTTCAATGTGACGGCCCCGCTCCCCGCCGTTCTGGCCTTCTGTGGCGGGGATGCGGTCGCGCCTGCCGCGGTGTACGCGGGCGCCCCCAAATCATCGCCCCTGGAGTCATGGATGCGGACGTTTGCGGGCGGGCGCAAGTGCGCGGCCGCCGTGCGCGTCGGGCCCGACACCGACCTGGCGACCCTCAAGGTTCCCCAGCTGAAGGCCGCCCTGGCGGCCAGGGGGGCGGCCTGCCCCGACTGCGTGGAGAAAGGGGATTACGTGCGGGCGCTGAGGGAGGCGCTGGCGGCGGGCGGGGGAGGCGGGGGTGGGGATGGGGATGGGAAGGGGAGGGATGAGCTTTAGGGGGCGGGGGGGGGGGGGGGGGGGACTGTGTTTATTTTGTTTTTAATTTTTAACCCGCGTGTTTGTGCGG
>Ga0315283_10005457_pt1 | contig 11231 bp, 7 predicted proteins | sample YL17G09_0_MG_FD_204541 | JGI IMG/M metagenome (GOLD analysis project Ga0315283, IMG submission 204541) | Sediment microbial communities from Yellowstone Lake, YNP, Wyoming, USA - YL17G09_0 | ecosystem: Environmental > Aquatic > Freshwater > Lake > Sediment | place: USA: Wyoming | collected...
CCCGAAAGGGGAGTACTTGAAATAGGCCATCGTGCCCAGACACAAGACGACTGTTGGCAATGAAGCACGGGGCCGCACGGCCAAGCTCTTCGCGTGGCGCGCATCGCCTCGCAGACAAGCCTTGCATGCACTCCGCATTGGCCTAGGCTCGCCTGCTGGCTCGGCGGTGGCCTTCCTTCGTCCACATCCCCTGGTATTTATTGTTGAGCTCCTCCTCTTTGGCGACCATCAGCTCAAACGAGGGAAACTGCTGTGCCCACAGCTCGATCTCTTGTTTCGCCAGGATCGTGGCCTGCGCATGTTCCTTGAAGGTCTTTTCCTGATACCGGGGATGGTCCGCTCGGTCGCCCATCTTGTTCTTGAGCGCATTGAAGGAGCCTCGCATGCGTGTGCTGAGCGGCGTTGTAGTATGTCCACCCTTCATGTACTCATGGTCGGCGACCATGATGTAGACGACGAACCCATGGACATCCCGGTCGATTTGCACGCGCAGGGTCGTGGCGGGATCAGGATAGACCGTACCCGCGCGCCAAAACCCATCCGCGTAAAGTTCTTCGCTGCTGATGTTCATGTCTTCCTTCCGCCGACTCGTGTTTGTGGAGGACCTCATCAGGGCCGACGTCGTGGCGTCCAGTTACTTGCAGGCATCGAACAACTTCGCTTGTCTCGGCATATCGTTCCCTTTGCAAGTAGGCGAGGCAGTTGACAAATCCCACCGCTCGATGGACATGGGCGGGTTTTACTTCCAGGGGCATACTTCTTGGTGGCCGGTTAAGCCATGTCCGTGGCGTGCGCTGAGCAAAGAGCTCGAGCCAAGAGCTGACCCCGGCGCACACACTACTCGACCCCGTACACGACGCGCACACGCGACCCCCAGCGGGTCGTAGTTGCGTCACGGTTCAGAAGTGGCGCCTGGCGAATGCGCGGCCGGAGCCGGTCTTGAGGTAGCGCTCGACTCTGCGCCGCTTGGCGAGCCGATGCAGCCGGGCCACATTACCAGCGATCAGGGACCCTTTCTTCTCGCGCGTCCAGCGTTTGACTTGCCGTTCGCGCCGCAATGCTGCTTCAAGGGACGGCAGTTCCTCCGCGTACACCATCTCTATCGGACGGCGAGCGGCTGTATAGGCTGGACCGCGGCCGTCGTTGTGGCGGAGCAGGCGCTCCGCGAGATCAGTCGTGTGGCCCACGTAATAGGAGTCGTCGGCACAGCGGAGGATGTAGGTGAAGTGGGGCATGGGATGGTGCCCTTCGACTCAGTCCCCTTCGGCTCGCTACGCTCGCTCAGGGTCCCTCGCTCAGGGCATTCTCCCTGTAGGTGGCCTGCCATGAGCGAGCCTGGCGGCTTGCCGAAGGCAGGCCGGCAGGCGAGTCGAATGGAGGCGGCGGGAGTCGAACCCTCACGGGCACGTCCCGTTAACTGGTTGATGGCGTGACGCTTCTGGTCCAAGCGCTTGATAGAGCGAGCCTTCTCAGCCGCCTCGTTGGTCGCTGGCGTCCTCCCGGGTCCTCTGAAATCGACCCAGGTTGTGGAGACATTGTGGAGACGGAAACCGTCGGAGGATCAAGGCGGGGCGTCGCTAGTCCGCCAGGTGAATCTCTGCCAGCACGGGGTCCAGCCACTGCGCGAGCAGTTGATGCGCTTCATCAAGGTCGGCGACTGTGGATACGCCTCGCGCTTCCCTGCGGTACGCGACGGCCAGCGCGGCCGGTGGAGGGGGCAGGCGCTCGGGCAGCGTATGCGTCGCACGGCGATGGAAGACGCGCTGGACGGCCTCATGCAGCAGACCGATGTCGACATGCTCACATTGGCGGATGAGGAGTAGATCCACGAGATCTCTCGCTCGCGTCGTGCCGCCGCCACGGTAGGTTCGCGTGTACGCGTGCAGCTTCTCGGCAACCTGCCGCTCCAACGGAATCAGCAAGACCTTGAATGGGTCGAGGCCCAACGCGGTCAGGAGTCCTGGTCGCCACAGCGGTTCAGCATCCCAGGGATCAGGTGGCGCGATCGAGACATCCACCTGGAGTGGCTCAAACGGCCGCCCGGCGAGGTTGCTTTCCATCTTGTACCGGACAGCCAGACTGACACCCTCATCGCGGAGTTCTTCGCTGCCAACGAGGGCGAACCCAAAGTGGTCACCGACGTCCTCAATGGCGGCACGTTGGAGATCGGCCCGGGCTGCCTCGGCCCCGTGCAGGTGATCGGCGTCCAAGTCGATCGAGACGCGCGCGCGCGCTCCGAACCTGGTCTCGAGCGCCAACCCACCCTTGAGGGCCCATCGATCTGGTGCAACCTTCGTCAGGCGCATCAGCAGACGTTCGAGGGCGGCCTGGCGACGCACAATGTATGCGGGCGCCGAGAGGTGACGGGCGCGTTCGCGCAGTCGGGCTTCGACGGCGGCTCGGAATGCGGCAGGCGTGGCGTACTCACGCACGGACGCCAACCTCCTGGAGAGCCCTCGCGACGAGTTGTCGGACTCGAGCAGAGCGGCGCCGCACCGCTGCGCGCAGTTCCCTGGGAGACACGAGGCCGGTCGCGACGGCGCGCCCGGTCGCTTCGATGACGACGCTGGGGTCGGCACCGATATCGGCGACGTCAGCGATGGTTCTCGCGGGCGATGTCAACTGCACGCCGAAACGGTTCGTCACTTCATCGCGCCGGAGCGGAACGGTTGTTGTGTGCAGTGCGACGGCGGAGGCGGTGTGCGGCGCGCGGGGTCGACTTCTCCGGGGCAGCGTCAGATGAATCTCATGCGAGCGGGACGGCGCCAGATCGTACAGGGCAAGCGCGGTGTCATGCGACACCACCGCGCGGCGGTTAGCGAGCCGTAGCCATGCCGCCACGATGTCTTCGTGAGGGCCGACGGGCACGCCCACGAGCCGGTAGAAGCCGCGGCTCACTCGTTCGACATGCCCGGCGTTGACGTGGTGCACGAGGCTGCGGGCGCTGTAGCCCAGATCCCGGGCCTGCGCCGACGTAAAATGACCAGCCTGGCCAGCCGCCAGTTCGAAGAGTCGCTGAAGTTTCTCCGTCCGTGACGGCATCGCCTCCGTGTTCGTCATGTCCCACTTAATATACTCCATACGTAAGTAAACATGGACACAACGTGCTGTCGTCATCGCGGGCAGCCGGAAATGCAAGGCGTCCTACGGCGAGCCGACGCAGCTCCCTTCATCGCGTGAACCCAGTCACGCTAGACTGGCGCCTGTGCCGAGCCAGCCGACTTCGATCGTCGTCAACCAGTCCTCGCCGGCGCACGCCAAGATCGCCCTCTTCCGTTCCCTCTTCCGGGGGCGTGAGGATGTGTATCCACGGCGATTCGAGAACCGAAAGTCCGGGAAGTCTGGCTACCTGCCCGCCTGCGCCCATGAGTGGGTGCGGGGCATCTGTGAAAAGCCGCGCATCAAGTGCACGGAGTGCGCGCGTCGGCGCCTTCTACCGGTGACCGATGAAGTCATCGGGTGGCATTTGTCGGGGATGGCTGGCGACGGGCAACCGTTCGTCGCCGGGGTCTACCCGCTGCTCCAGGACGAGACCTGCTGCTTCCTGGCGATCGACTTCGACAAGGCCGGCTGGCGGGAAGATACCGAGGCCTTCCTTGCGACATGTCGCCGCGTGGGCGTACCTGCCGCGCTCGAACGCTCTCGCTCCGGCCACGGAGGACACGTCTGGATCTTCTTCGACAGTACGATTCCTGCCGCGCAGGCTCGCCGACTCGGGTCGCACTTGCTGACCGAAACCATGGAGGGCCGCCCTGACATCGGGCTGGATTCGTACGACCGACTGTTCCCCAATCAGGACACGATGCCGCAGGGCGGATTCGGCAACCTGATTGCCCTGCCTTTGCAGAAGCGCGCCAGAGAGCAGGGCAACAGCGTGTTCCTCGATGACGCGCACGTGCCGTGGGTCGACCAGTGGGCGTTCCTTGCGAGCGTGAGCAAGATGAGCCGCGCCCCGGTAGAGGAGATCACGCAGGAGGCGGAACGGCGCGGCCGAATCCTCGGCGTGCGGCTGCCGCCACCGGAAGACGGGGACGACCAGCCGTGGACGGCGCCGCCATCGCGTCACCACAAGGACCCGCCTATCGTCGGACAACTGCCGCAGACGATGGAGGTGATCCTCGGCAATCAGCTGTACATCGCGAAGGAGGGGCTGCACCCAGGCCTCCGGAACAGGCTGCTTCGCGTCGCGGCATTTCAGAACCCTGAGTTCTACAAAGCGCAGGCGATGCGGTTGTCCACGTTCGACAAGCCTCGCATCATCGCCTGCGCGGAAGACCATTCCCATCACATCGGCCTGCCTCGAGGGTGCCTCGAAGAGGTCAGCAAGATTCTGGGAGATCTGGGTGTCTCTGCGGTCATCCGGGATGAGCGTTACTCCGGCACCTCGCTCGAGGTGACGTTCCACGGCGAACTCCGGCCCGAGCAAGATGCGGCAGCGCACGCGATGCTGGCACACGAGACCGGAGTGCTGGCCGCCACGACGGCGTTTGGCAAGACGGTCGTCGCCGCCTGGTTGATTGCCCGGCGCGGCGTCAGCACGCTGGTGCTCGTGCACCGGCAACAACTCATGGACCAATGGGTCGAGCGACTCTCGGCGTTTCTTGACGTGCCGGCGAAGTCCATCGGTCGCATCGGGGGCGGGCGAAGCCGATCCACCGGCATGCTGGACGTCGCGATCATTCAGAGCCTTGTAAGGAAGGGTGTTGTCGATGATCGCGTGGCGGACTACGGGCATCTCATCGTTGACGAGTGCCACCATGTATCGGCGCAGAGCTTCGAGCAGGTGGCCCGCCAGGCGAAGGCTCGTTTCGTCACCGGCCTGTCTGCAACTATCGCGCGAAAGGACGGTCACCACCCCGTCATCTTCATGCAGTGCGGGCCGGTACGCTACCAGACCAACGCAAGGATCCAGGCAGCGGCCCATCCGTTCGAGCACAACGTCCTCGTACAACCGACCTCTTTCATGCCGAACGGGAGCCCTGATGCCGACAAGCGGGTCGAGTTCCAGACGCTCTACCGGGAACTGGTGGACGATAACCTGCGCAATGATCGCATCTGCGACGACGTGGTCGATGCAGTGAGCGGAGGCCGGTCCCCGCTCGTGCTGACGGAGCGGAACGACCACCTCGACCGGCTCGAGGAACGGATCGCTGGCAAGGTCGCGCACTTCGTGACGCTGCGGGCAGGGATGACCAAGAAGCAGCGGCGTGCTGTTGCCGATCTGCTGGCGTCCGTCCCTCCTGGGGAGGGTCGGGTGATTCTGGCAACCGGCAAGTACATCGGAGAGGGTTTCGACGACTCACGCCTGGACACCCTGTTCCTGACACTGCCGGTCTCGTGGCGCGGCACGATCGCCCAGTACGCGGGCCGGCTGCACCGACTCCACGATGGCAAGCGCGACGTCTGCGTGTACGACTACGCTGACCTCAATGTGCCGATGCTGGCTCGGATGTTCGACAGGCGTTGTCGCGGCTACGAAGCGATTGGCTATCGGATCCTCTTGCCGGCGAGTGCGATCCCCGGGTGGCCTGCCGATGTCGTCCTGCCGTCAGATCCGGTGTGGAAACGCGACTATTCCGGTAGCGTACAGCGGCTCGTCCGCGACGGCATTGACACGCCGCTCGCAAGCCTGTTCGTCCACGTCGCTCGATCAGTGCCTCCCGAGGCAGAAGGTGCCGCACGCGCGCGGAGCGCGACCGAGTCCTTTCTCTTTCGCCGGCTTGAGACCCTGTCGGGCACGAAGGGGCGCTTCACGCTGAACGCGGTGTTGCCGATTCCATTCGACGGCCAGGGTAACCTGGAAGTCGACCTGCTCTGCGCTGATGCCCGTGTGGCAGTGGAGTTGGACGGCGCTCAGCATCTCGGGGATCCGATTGCGTACCGCCGCGACCGTCGTAAGGACCAGTTGCTCCAAGAGAACGGCTACTTGGTGTTGCGCTTCCTGGCTGAAGATGTGGGACGGAACCTGGACATGGTACTCGATGCAATCTTGAGATCGCAGGGTGGACATCGGGGATTGTCGTCCACGGTTCACATGCTCACGCTCTCAAGGGAGAACGCGAAGTGACTGCGGTCGGTACCTGCGGAACGTCAATGCCGGCCTTGCCGTCTTGCCGTGGCACAGCGGAAGGGGAGACGGCAACCGGAACGAACCGTACGGACCGAGCGGTGTAGCCGCGCGGGGCACGTGATGAGCGAGTACGAGTACTACGAATTCCAGGCAGTTGACCGGCCACTCTCGGCAGACGAGATGCGGGCATTGCGCGCGATCTCGTCGCGGGCGACCATCACCCCGACGCGCTTCAGCAACGTCTACAACTTCGGCAGCCTGAAGGCGAATCCGCACGACCTGTTGGCCAGGTATTTCGACGTGTTCGTGTACCTCGCGAACTGGCGCTACCGGGAACTCGCCTTTCGGTTCCCCAGAGGATTGTTCGAGGCGAAGACGGCGAAGCTCTACGCGCTGCCGAATGGCTTGACGGTGCGGACGCAGGGTACCTACAACCTCGTGGTCGTCTCGGCCGAGAGCCCGGATGACGAGAATGAGTTCGAGGATGACGAAGGGAGAGGGTGGCTTTCCACGCTGGCAGGCCTTCGGGCGGACTTGGCCGCCGGAGACCACCGACTGCTTTATCTGGCCTGGCTGATGGGCGTGCAGGCGGGGGACACCGACGACGACGCTGTTGAGCCGCCCTGTCCGCCGGGTCTCAAGGACCTGTCGGGGGCGCTCGAGGCCTTCGTCGGCTTCGTCTGGCTGGACCCTGACCTGGTGGCGGCGGCGGCCGAGGGCAGCCAGTCGTTGACGGAGACATCGGCCACGGACTTCCAACAGTGGATCGCGTCACTGAGTGACACCGAGAAGACTCAATTGCTTGTGCGGGTGGCCCGGCGCGACGGCGCGGTGGCCGCTGAACTGTCGGGACGTTATCGACGGGTGACGAAAGCGACGCAGCCGCCCGTCCGACGCCGACGTGTCAGCGAGTTGCGCGCGTCGGCGGAACGTCTGGCTGATGAGCGACAGCGGGCCGAGGACAAGAGGGCGGCTGATGCTGACCGGCGCCGGAAGGCCGAGGAGCAGCGGGCACGCGGCGAGTACCTCGATGCCTTGGCCCGGCGTCAGGACGCCCCGTGGCGCGAGGTGGAGCAATTGATCGGCTCGCACCAGCCCAAGTCGTACGTCCGAGCGACGACACTTCTCGTCGATCTGCGCGACGTTGCCGAGCGCGCAGGCCGTGGGGACACGTTCGCGCTGCAGCTGGCGGCGCTCCGCGCCAGGCACGCGGCGAAGCCCGCGTTCCAGAGTCGGCTGCGGGCCGCGGGGCTGGGATTCGACGCCGCGACCCGGCGTTGAGAGTCCTTCAGCGGGCGTCCAAGACCGCCGCCTGCGCGTTCGGCTAACTCGCTGAGATTTCGGGACTTGCGGATCTCGCACCCAAGCCGAGAACAGCGACTGGCTGCCACCGTCGTCGACTGGCGTTCTCCTGCGTCCGCTGGAGTCGACACCTGTCGTGGAGACATTGTGGATACGGATTTCGCTGGCGACTTAAGTCGTTTATAGTCAATAAGTTGTGGTGGAGGCGGCGGGAGTCGAACCCGCGTCCGAAAGCGCGTCGCCGAAGGAATCTACATGCGTGTCCGGTCTTGATGGATTCGCGCCCTGCGTGAAAGTCCGGCGAGAAACCGCCGGGCGCTAGCTCCGAGAAAGATTCACCGCCGCGCGTCGGAACCGCTCGCGTTGGCTAGCCTGCGAAGATGACATCCATTCCCGCCGTACAGGCCCGGACGAGGTGGACGTCGCGGTTATTTAAGCCGCGAGAGCGAGCTGCGAGTTCGCAGTTAGGTTGTTTTCCGCCGGTTTAACGAGTCAGCAGAAGCTCGGCATGCATCCCTCGATCCAGTACCTCCGTCGAAGCCAGTATCGCCCCCACATCGTTGGCGAGAGCCAGCCGGCGAACGGTCGGCTGACCAAGCTTGCGTCTCCCATTGTACGACTCAACTGGCCTCCAGTCAAAGTGGCAGCTGGCGCTTCAAGGTGCCTTCCTTCCTCGGAGCTGGTGCCACGCCAGCGCCAGACAGCCCGCCTCATGTGACGGCGGCTGAGAACCGATAACAGAAGAAAGGTACGGCGCGGGACCGGCTCCGCGGCCGTCGAGGCCCGTCAAACCACTGTGCCGCTTTGCCTTGTGGCATAATGCCGCGAGTCCTGAAATCCACCGCGCGAGGCGATACGGCATGACACTCGAGCAGCAGATCAAGGCGGTCATCGAGGCGGCAACAGGCCAGTTGTCCGGCCATCTCCACGAGCGGCTGCAGGCGCTGGCCAGCGACGTCGGCCAGGCGGCGTCGGCCGAGCACGATCGCGGCGTCCAGGACGCCGTCGCCGCGGTGCGGGCGGAAGCCGCCACTCAGCTCGAGGCGTCACTGACGGCCGCCCGCGCCGAGGCCGCCGGACAACGTGAACTAGCGGTGTCGATGGCGCGGGTCGAGGCCGTGGAACAACTCGAAGCGGGCCTGGCGGTAGCGCAGACCCAGGCCGCCCAACACCTCGACTCGGCCGTGGCCGCAGCGCGAGCCGAAGCGGCGGAACAGCACGCAGCAGCCCTGGCAGCGGCACGCACGGAGGCCGCGCAGCAGTTCGAATCGGACCTGGACATGGCGCGGGCCCAGGCTGCGGAGCAGCTCGAGTCGGCCGTGGACGCCGCACGCGCCCAGGCCGCGGAACAGCTCGAGTCAGCCGTGGCCGCCGCACGTGCCGAAACGGGGGAACTGCTCGAAGCGGCGCTCACGGCCGGCCGGGCCGAGGCGGCCGAGCAACGTGAATTGGCGGTCTCCCTGGCGCGAGTCGAGGCCGCGGAACAACTCGAGTCAGCCGTGGCCGCAGCACGCGCCGAGGCGGCCGAGCAGCACGCGTCGGCCCTGTACGCCGCGCGGGCCCAGTCTGGGGAACAACTCGAGTCAGCCGTGGCCGCAGCGCGCGCCGAGGCGGCCGAGGAGCACGCGTCGGCCCTGGACGCCGCGCGAATCCAGGCCGCGGAACAACTCGAGTCGGCTGTGGCCGCAGCGCGCGCCGAGGCGGCCGAGCAGCACGCGTCGGCCCTGGACGCCGCGCGAGTCCAGGCCGCAGAACAACTCGAATCGGCTGTGGCCGCAGCACGCGCCGAGGCGGCCGAGCAGCACGCGTCGGCCCTGGAGGCCGCGCGAATCCAGGCTGCGGAACAACTCGAATCGGCTGTGGCCGCAGCACACGCCGAGGCGGCCGAGCAGCACGCGTCGGCCCTGGAGGCCGCGCGAATCCAGGCTGCGGAACAACTCGAATCGGCTGTGGCCGCAGCACGCGCCGAGGCGGCCGAGCAGCACGCGTCGGCCCTGGAGGCCGCGCGAATCCAGGCCGCGGAACAACACGAAGCGGCTCTGGCGGTGGTGCGCGCCGACGTTGCGGAGCCGTACGAGTCGGCGCTGGCTGCGTTGCGCGCCGAGGCTGGGGAACAGCACCAGTTGGCGTTGCTTGCCATTCGCGCCGACGTTGCCGATCAGCACGAGGGGGCGCTGGCGGCCGCCCGCGCCGAGGCCGACGAGCGCCTGGCTCGTGCGGGCGCCGACGCGGAGCAGCGTCTCGCCGGTGCCCTGGCACAGGCGGAGGACGATCTCGCGCGGGCGGTCGGGGCCGCCAGGCACGAAGCCGCGCAGGCCACCGAACTCGCGCTCGTTGATGCACGGGCCGCCGAGCGCCATGCCGAACTCGCGTTGGCCGAGCGCCTCGCGGATGCGGTCCGCCGCCTCGATGCCGCCCGTTCGTTGACCGATGCACTCGATGTTCTGGTGGACGCGGCCGGTCGCGAAGTGTCTCGCGTGGCTGTCTTCCTCGTCCGGGAGACGATCCTCTCGGGGTGGCGTGCCGCAGGCTTCAGCCGGGACGACGACCCCCGCGAGCTTGAAATCCCTCTCGACCAGGCGGGCCTGCTGTCGAGGGCTGTGCGCGCCACCTCCGCGATCGCCACCTCTGACGCCCTGTCGGGCGAGTCGAATCTCACCCCGTTCGGCTCGTTGCCCAGCACCAGCGCCGCCGTGGCCGTCCCGCTGCGCGTGGGCGGCGAAACGGTGGCGGTCCTCTATGCCGACGACGTCTCGTCGCGCGGGCACGAGGCGCCGAGCGCGTGGCCCGAAGGCGTGGAAGTCCTGGCCCGTCACGCGGCGCGCTGCCTCGAGGTGCTGACGGTCGCACGGGCGACCCAGCAGTTGGGGATGCCGGCGTCTCCCCGGACGCCGCGTCGTACACCGACGCCACGGGGACACCAGGCGGGCCATGACGATGATGATGATGCCGCGCGCCGGTACGCCCGGCTCCTGGTGTCGGAGATCAAGCTCTATCACGAGGCGGCCGTCACGCAAGGAAGACGGGACCGCAATGTACTGGAGCGCCTGCGGCTGGAGATCGGTCGCGCCCGCCGGCTGTACGACGAGCGCGTCCCGGCAGCGATCCTGGCGGGAACGGACTATTTCAACCAGGAGCTCGTGCGCACGCTCGCCAGCGGCGACGCCACGCTGCTGGGACCAGCGTAGAAGCGAGGACCCGCTGCATCTGCGACGGACCATCATCATAGCCACCCTGGCCGCCATCGCGGTCCCATCGGCACTGTCGGCGACTGGACCCGCGCCCATGCGGCAGGCGCCAGGCTCCGCCGTGCGCCCGGCCCTGGTCCCGACCGAACACCAGCCGTTGCCGACAGCACTGTCGCACTATTGGCTGGTGCCGCCGGCCGGCTGGCTGCCGGGCCGTTCCGACGTCATGTCGGCCGCACGGGCGCTGGCGCACGCGGCGATGCTCATCGGCGCGGAGACACCGGCGCAGGCGCTGCCGCTTATCCGGGCGTCCGCGCTCGGCTCGACGCCGCTCGCCGGCTACGCGGCATACCTGAGAGGCCTCGCCGAGCTCGGGCTCGATCGAGGCGACGCGGCCAGAGAGACCCTCGCGGGCCTTCGCACCGCGCGGCCGGCTGGATTTCTGTACGAGGCCGCAAGCCTGCAACTCGCCGAGATCCGTGTGTCGCAGCGCGACTACGCCGCCGCCGCGGCGATCTACGACGAACTGCTGACACAGAAGCCGGCCGCGCCTGACGATGTGCTCCTGCGCCTCGCGCGCGCCGCTTCAAGCGCCGGCAACCGCACCCGGGCGCTCGCCGCCTATCAGACCCTGTACTACGACTGGCCGACCAGCGAAGCCGCGGCATCCG
>Ga0315283_10005459_pt1 | contig 11230 bp, 7 predicted proteins | sample YL17G09_0_MG_FD_204541 | JGI IMG/M metagenome (GOLD analysis project Ga0315283, IMG submission 204541) | Sediment microbial communities from Yellowstone Lake, YNP, Wyoming, USA - YL17G09_0 | ecosystem: Environmental > Aquatic > Freshwater > Lake > Sediment | place: USA: Wyoming | collected...
CGATCACCACCCGGGCGTTGCGGGCAGGCTCCCCGAAGCGGCGGTCGAGCCGGTTCGCGACCTCCGCCGCGCGCACCGAGCCAAGGCGGTAGGCAAGCCCGAGCTTCCTGGCGTTGCCGATGCCCAGCCTGCGCAGCACCCGGTCGAACCGGCCCGTGTCGAGCGCCTCGTCGAGGGCCGCGTCAACAAGCGGCCGGGCTCCGAGCTCGCTGCCGGACGTCGTTGCCTCGCCACCGGTGCCGAGCAGCCGGATCGGCCGGGCGATCGTCGGACGCACGGCGCGCCGGATCGTGCGTCGGGCTTCCTCCCTCGTCTTCCTGCCCACGTCCACACCGGCCACCGTCGTCCCCGCCGGGATCCTCCCGCGCTCCATGAGCGCGATGCCACCGAGCGCGACAGCGCCGAGCGCGAGCAGCGCCAGCATCGTCCCGAGGACGATCAGCGCGCGGCGGCCGCGGCGCGGCCGGCGCGCGGCCGTCGAAAGGAAAAGATCCGGCACTCCGGTTGACGGTAGCCGACGCCGGCTACGCGGCCGTGCCGAGATGCCTGACGAACAGCACCCGATCCTCTCCGGGGCCGTCGTAGTCCTCGACGACGCGGTCGACCTCGAAGCCGAGCGCTTCGTGGAAACCGATCGAGTCGGTGTTCGCCGGAGACGTGATACACCGCACCGCGGTGCATCCATCGGCCCGAACGGTGTCGAAGAAGCGCTCGTACAGCTCCTTGCCGAGCCCGGAGCCACGCTGGTCGGGCGCGACGCCGACGAAGTGGATGTACGCCTCCTGGGGGTCGGTCTGGGAGAGGAAGCCGATCAGGAACCCTACGAGCTTCCCCTCATCGTCCTCGGCAACGAAGCTCGTGCCCTCGAAGTGGACGAAGAACAGCTTCGGCAGCACCGGAGCCAACTCACGGCCACCCCACCAGGCGTTGACGTGCTGGATCACGCGGCCGTAGTCGGAGGGATGCGCGTGCCGGATCGTCACGGCGCAAGTGTAGGCCAGGGGCGGCAAGGAGCGTTCCGGCGCCTGGCTGAGGCTGTTCAGGCAGCACGCGCCACCACGCGGCCGGTGTCCGGACAGCTTCGGCCGGGAACCTGAGCGGCGTGCGCCTGCACTCCGTTCCGGCGCCTGGCTGAAGCTGCGCCACCAGGCGCCACCAGGCGCCCCGAGCTCAGTTCAGGTCGTTGTCCCCGGGTGGCGCGTCCGGGAGCTCCGGTTGCGCATCGTCTGCCGGCACGGTCACCGGCTGCGGCTTGGCCTCGATCACGCGAATGTCGACGAGCGACTCGCCTTCCTCACCGGTCAGCTCCGCGCGGCGGTCGATCAGGATCGTCGAGCCGTCTCCGAGCTCCCGGCCGAGCACGAAATCTGCGAGCGGATCCTCGATCAGGCGCTGGATCGACCGGCGCAGCGGCCTGGCTCCCATCGCCGGGTCGTACCCCTGCTCGACGAGCAACTCCTTCGCTTCGCCGGTCAGCTCGATGGTGGCGCCGTGAATCGCCATCTGGTCACGCAGGCGCTTCATCATCAGGTCGACGATCTGCAGGATCTCGCTCTTCTCCAGCTTGTGGAAGACGATGATCTCGTCGATGCGGTTCAGGAGCTCCGGACGGAACACCTTCTTCAGCTCGCTCATCACACGGCCCTTCATGTCGTCGTACGACAGGCCGGCCTCGTCGCCCAGCGTGAAGCCGAGCGACTGGTTCTTCGAGATCTGCGCGGCGCCGATGTTCGACGTCATGATCACGATCGTGTTGCGGAAGTCCACCTTGCGCCCCTGGGCGTCGGTGAGCTTTCCGTCCTCGAGGATCTGCAGGAGGATGTTGAAGACGTCGGGATGGGCCTTCTCGATCTCGTCGAGCAGGAGCACGGAGTACGGCTTGCGGCGCACGGACTCCGTGAGCTGGCCGCCCTCGTCGTAGCCGACGTAGCCGGGGGGCGAGCCGACGAGCCGTGACACGGAGTGCTTCTCCATGTACTCGGACATGTCGACCTGGATCATCGCGTCCTCGTCGCCGAACAGGAACTCGGCGAGGGTGCGCGCGAGCTCGGTCTTGCCGACTCCCGAGGGGCCGAGGAAGATGAACGAGCCCGTCGGGCGCTTCGGGTCCTTGATTCCGGCGCGCGCGCGACGGATCGCCTTCGAGACGGCGACGATCGCCTGCTCCTGGCCGATCACACGCTTGTGGAGCTCGTCCTCCATGCGGATCAGCTTCTGCGACTCGGCCTCGGTGAGCTTGAACACCGGGATGCCCGTCCACATCGAGACGATGTCGGCGATCTCGTCCTCACCGACCTCGGGCTGCTCGACGTCGGCCTCGCTGCGCCAGCTCTCCTCCAGCTCCTTCTTCTTCTGGGTGAGCTTGCGTTCCTTGTCCCGCAGGGACGCGGCCTTCTCGAACTCCTGCGCCTCGATCGCGTTCTCCTTGTCGGCGCGAACTTTCTCGATCTCCTCCTCCAGCTCCCTGTAGCGGGGCGGGGCCGACATCGTGCGAATGCGCAGGCGCGAGCCGGCCTCGTCGATCAGGTCGATCGCCTTGTCCGGCAGATGGCGGTCCTGGATGTAGCGGTCGGCGAGCTCCGCAGCCGCACGCAGAGCATCGTCGGAGATCTTGCAGCGGTGGTGTGCCTCGTACCGGTCGCGCAGGCCACGCAGGATCTGGACGGAGTCGTCGATCGACGGCTCCTCGACCCGAACCTGCTGGAAGCGCCGCTCGAGCGCAGCATCCCGCTCCAGGTACTTGCGGTACTCGTCGAGCGTCGTGGCGCCGATCGTCTGCAGCTCGCCGCGGGCGAGCGCCGGCTTCAGGATCGAGGCGGCGTCGATCGCACCCTCGGCGGCACCGGCACCGACGAGGTTGTGGATCTCGTCGATGAACAGGATGATGTCGCCCCGCTGGGTGATCTCCTTCATCACCTTCTTCAGGCGCTCCTCGAACTCGCCGCGGTACTTCGACCCGGCCACCAGCGCGGCAAGATCGAGCGTGTAGATCTGCTTGCCCTTGAGCAGCTCGGGAACCTGGTTGGCGGCGATCCGCGAGGCGAGCCCCTCGACGACGGCGGTCTTGCCGACGCCCGGCTCGCCGATCAGCACGGCGTTGTTCTTCTGCCGGCGCGAGAGGATCTGCATCACGCGCTCGATCTCGGTCTGACGCCCGATCACGGGGTCGAGCTTGCCCTCGGCCGCCATCTTCGTGAGGTTGCGGCCAAACTGGTCGAGCAGCTTCGAGCTCTTGGCCTTCTCGCTCCCGGGCGCAAACGCGCCCTGCTGGCGCCGGCCGGGGCCGGACAGCATGCGGATGATCTCGTTGCGGATCTTCTCTGCGTCGGCATCGAAGTCGAGCAGGATGCGTGCGGCCACGCCCTCGTTCTCGCGCACGAGCCCGAGCAGGATGTGCTCGGTGCCGATGTAGTTGTGGCCGAGGGAGAGCGCCTCGCGCAACGCGAGCTCGAGCACCTTCTTCGCGCGCGGCGTGAACGGAATCTGGCCGGTCGTGACCTCGTCACCCTGGCCGACGATGCGTGCGACCTGGGCGCGCACCTCCTCGACGGTGATGTCGATCGACTCGAGCACACGCGCGGCGAGACCCTCTTCCTCGCGCAGGAGCCCGAGCAGGATGTGCTCCGTACCGATGTAGTTGTGCTTGAGGGCGCGTGCTTCGTCCTGGGCGAGGACGACGACCTGTCGAGCCCGTTCGGTAAATCGCTCGAACAACGTACGGCCCTCCCTTTCCGCGTGTAACCCGGATTCCGCGATCACCGTCGCCCCCGGATCGAATGGTGGTCACATGGTACCGGACGGCCGGGTGGGTGCCGACCCCCGGCTCCGCCGGTACTCGATCGCGCCCCCGGCAAGGTCGGTACCCTCCGCGGACATGTCACGCAAGGCACTGATCACGGGCGGCGCCGGGTTCATCGGCTCCCATCTCGCGGGCCGGCTGCTCGACGACGGCTGGGAGGTGTGGGCGCTCGACGATCTGTCGACCGGCTCGCTCCGCAACGTCGAGCACCTGCGCGAGCGGCCGGCCTTCCACCTGGTCGTCGACAGCGTGCTGCAGTCGCACGTCGTCAACGAGCTCGTCTACAAGTGCGACGTCGTCTACCACCTGGCGGCCGCGGTCGGCGTGCGCCTGATCGTCGAGCAGCCCGTGCAGACGCTCGTGACCAACCTGCGTGGCACCGAGATCGTGCTCGAGCACTGCCATCGTTTCGGCAAGCGGGTGCTGATCGCGTCGACCTCGGAGGTGTACGGGGATCACCGCGAGGAGGTGCCGCTCGAGGAGACGGCGCGGCGCATCTACGGGCCGACCACCCAGCGCCGCTGGGCCTATGCCGACTCGAAGGCGATGGATGAGTTCCTCGCGCTTGCACACCACTCAGAGCACGGGCTCGACTGCACGATCGCGCGACTGTTCAACACCGTCGGGCCCCGCCAGAGCGGGCAGTACGGGATGGTGATCCCGACCTTCGTGCAGCGGGCGTTCGCAAGCGAGCCGCTGGAGATCCACGGCGACGGCCACCAGACGCGGTGCTTCTGCCATGTGGAGGACACGATTCGCGCACTCCAGGGCCTTGTCGAAGACGACGTCTCCGGTGAGATCTACAACGTCGGCGCCACGAACCGGATCTCGATCGCCGAGCTCGCAGGGCGTGTGATCGAGCGCACCGGCTCGGCTTCGGAGATCACGTACGTGCCGTACGAAAAGGTGTACGAGCACGGGATCGAGGACATGCTGCACCGCATCCCCTCGACGGAGAAGATCAACGCTGCGATCGGCTGGCAGCCGGAGCGCTCGCTCGACGAGATCCTCGCCGATGTCGTCGCCTTCGAAAGCGCCCGACGGTAGTCAGGCGCCGGAAGCGGGCGCCGACCGCAGCGCCGGGAACAGGACGACGTCCCTGATCGTCTCCCGCCCCGACAGCAGCATCGCGAAGCGGTCGATCCCGAGACCGAGACCGCCCGTGGGAGGCATGCCGTACGACAGAGCCTCGAGGTAGTCGGCGTCGCCGGTCTCGCCGTCCGCCTGCCCGGCCTGCATCGCAAACCGGGACTCCTGTTCCTGCGCGTCGTTGATCTCGGAGAAGGCGTTGCCGAGCTCCATCCCGCCCGCGAAGTACTCGAATCGCTCGGTCAGCGTCGGGTCGTCGTCCGTCGTGCGGGCGAAGGGTGAGATCTCGATCGGGTAGTCGTGCACGATCGTCGGCTGGACCAGACCGGGCTCGACATAGTGCGAGAATGCGTGGTCGACGAGTTGCGCCCAGTCCCGATCGGCGCCCGTATCGACCCCGCGCGCGTCCAACGCGGCCCGCAGTTCGGCCTCGCCTCGCAGCCAGAGCCCGTGCGCGGCCAGCGCATCGGCGAAACGGACGCGCTGCCACGGCGAGGACAGGTCGACCTCGTGCCCCCGGAAGGCGACGGTCGTCCTCCCGAGCACCTGCAGCGCGACCGCCTCGACCATCGTCTCGATCCGCGCCATCGTGTCGCGGTAGTCCGCGTACGCCTCATACCACTCGAGCATCGTGAACTCGGGCTGGTGCTTGTACGAGACGCCCTCGTTCCGGAAGTCCTTGCCGAGCTCGTACACCCGCTCGAGGCCGCCGACGATCAACCGCTTGAGGTACAGCTCGGTGGCGATCCGCAGGTAGAGGTCCCGCTCGAGCTCGTTGTGGTGCGTGACGAACGGCCGTGCGAAGGCGCCACCGTAACGCGGCTGCAGCACCGGCGTCTCCACTTCGAGGAAACCCTCGCCGTCGAGGTAGCCGCGCACAGCGGTGACGATCCGCGAGCGGAGCACGAAGTCGGCCCGCGTCTCCTCGTTCATCAGCAGGTCGAGATACCGCTTGCGGTAACGGAGCTCGACGTCGGTGAGACCGTGGAACGTGTCGGGCAGAGGGCTCCGGTTGCGCGCGAGCACCTCGACCACCTCGGCGACCACCGACGGCTCACCACGCCGCGAGCGGGACGGCCGGCCGGTGATTCCGACGACGTCACCGAGCAGGACGTCGATCTCGCCCGTCGTCGCCGTCTCGCAGATCACCTGGATGCGGCCGCTGCGATCGACGACGTCGAGGAAGACGAGCTTGCCCATGTCGCGCCGTGCCATCGCCCGGCCCGCGATGCGACGCGTCGTGCCCGCCTCCTCGCCGGCCTGCAGTGGCTCCGTCTCCACCCTGACCGCGACAATCTCGGCTCTGCCGGGGAAGCGCTTCGATGCTGAAGGAGTGCTTGACATGGTCGTCCGAGCCTGCCTGACGTGCTCTGGCGCTCCGCTCACGTACGCGGCCGAGGCGGATAGTACGACAGTACGGGCCTGGAGAGCCGCCGTGCCGCCGCAGGCGGGCCGAGGAGGTCCTGGCCGTTGGCGGCGCGGGCGCCCGGCTCCGTCGGCCGCGGCCGACACCGGCGGCGTCAGGCCGCCTTGATCTCCATGATCTTGAACTTCAGCTTGCCGCCGCGCGGCGTCGTCACCTCGACCGTCTCGCCCTTCTTGTGGCCGAGGATGGCGCGGCCGACCGGCGACTCGTTCGACAGCTTGTGCTCCGCGGGGTTCGCCTCGGCGGAGCCGACGATGTGGTACTCGACTGTCTTCTTCGCGTCGACATCCCGCAGGCGCACGACCGAGCCGATCGAGACGACGCTCGTGTCGATGTCGCTCGTGTCGATCACGCGGGCGTTGAGGAGGCGCTCCTCGAGCTGGGCGATCTTGTGCTCGAGCATCGCCTGCTCGTTCTTCGCGTCGTCGTACTCGGCGTTCTCGGCGATCTCGCCGAACTCGCGAGCCACGCGAATCCGGTCCGCGACCTCACGGCGCTTATCCGTCCGCAAAACATCGAGCTCCTGCGTCAGGTTCTCATAGCCCTCGGCAGTGAGGATCACGTCCTTCACGAACACGGCCTCCAGGGGTTACGGCGGGAAACGGATCGAGGCGCACCGGGGCGCCGCGACGGGCGGGAATGGTAGCTGCCGAGACCGCGGTTCCGCAAACATCGTGCAACTACCATGTGACGATGCAGGTCGACCTCAGGGAGAGCTGGTGGATCGGCGGTGTCGAGGTGCCGACGCGTCTCGTGCTCGCGCCGATGGCGGGCGTCAGCGTGCAGGCGTTCCGGCGCCAGGGCCGCCGCTTCGGTGCGGGCCTCGTGTGCTCCGAGATGGTGTCGTGTGCCGGGATCGAGCACCGCAACGAGAAGACGCTCGGTTACCTCCGCGTCGCCTCCGACGAGCACCCGCTCGCGATCCAGATCTTCGGCTCCGACCCCGTCGCGATGGGCGAGGCGGCCCGCATGGTGGAGGCCGCCGGCGCGGACATCGTCGACATCAACTTCGGCTGCCCGGTGCGCAAGGTCACGAAGACCGGAGCCGGGGCGACCCTGATCGACGACCCGGCGCTCGCCTGCCGCATCGTGGCGTCCGTCGCGGCAGCGGTAGACGTGCCGATCTCGGTCAAGCTGCGCCGCGGCGTCAGGAACGGCTCTCGCGACTGCCTCACCGTGGGGCCACAGCTCGTCGTGGCCGGGGCGGCCACGCTGACCCTGCATCCCCGCTCGGCCCAGCAGATGTACACGGGCACGGCTGACCACCGGCTCACGGCCGAGCTCGTCGACCTCGTCGACGTGCCCGTGATCGCGTCCGGTGACATCACCTCCCGCGCGAGGGCACACGCCGTTCTGGCCACGACCGGCGCCGCAGCCGTGATGGTCGGTCGCGGCGCGCAGGGCAACCCGTGGGCGCTGCGCGAGATCGTGGACGGCGACCACGCCGAACCGACCCGTGAGGAGGTTGTCGCCGAGCTCGTGCTGTTCATTCGCGAGACGGTGCGGGAGCTCGGAGAACGCCGTGCCTCCGGCTTCCTGAAGAAGTTCTACGGCTGGTACCTGGGCCGTGGCCGCTTCCCGCGGCCGTTCAAGCAGGAGCTCGTGGTGCTCGACTCGACCGAGGAGGTGGAGCGGCGCCTGATCGCGGCGGCCCCGCGAGCGCTGCCGCTGATCGACGAGCTCGAGCGCGAGGTCCCGTCCGGCGCCGAGGTCACGCTGGAGCTGCCGATCTCGGCGTACGGCGGCGGCTGAGCCTGGGTCCGAGGCCGAACGGCTCACGGCGGCAGGGTGGTGCATCGCCCTAGCCGGACGACTGCGGCCGCCCCGTCAGCGCGGCGACGGCGCCGAGGGCGACGAACACGGTCCCGGACACATAGCGCTGCGCCTGGGCCCAGCGGCGGCTCTGGCGCAGCGTCTCTCCCGCCGAGCCGGCCGCGAGCGCCCAGATCGAATCGGTGACGAGCCCGAGGGCAATGAACGTCAGCCCGAGCACGAGGATCTGCAGCGACGCCTGCCCCCGGGCGGGATCGACGAACTGCGGCAGGAAGGCAAGGAAGAAGAGCGCCGTCTTCGGGTTGAGCACGTTCACGACAACACCCTCGGCGAAATCACGGCGGCGGCGGCGAGGGGGGCGCTGCGGGTCGATCGCTTCGCTGTCGCCGTGCCCGAGCAAGGTGCGGATGCCGACCACCACGAGATACAGCGCTCCGAGGAGCTTCACGGCCGCGAACGCCGTCGCAGACGAGACGAGGATCGCCGACAGCCCCACGGTCGCCGCGGTGAGATGAACGAGCGTGCCGACGTGGATCCCGAGCACGGACGCGAGCCCGGCGGCGCGACCCTGGTGGATGCTGCGCGTGACGATGTAGACGACCGCCGGCCCGGGGACGGCGAGGATGGCCAGCGCAGCCAGGGAGAACGCCGCCAGTACTTCTGGTTCGACGATCAGGTGTTCAACCGGAGGGTGGCCCGTGCAACCAGGGGTAGTCCTCAGCGTAGTCGAGCTCCGAGGCGACGCCGAACCGGATGGCGAACACGCGTAGGCGGACGTCCGAGCCGACGCCGGGCAGGAAGCTGCGCGGGAGCTCGAACGCGTACCCCAGCTTCCCGAGCGAGGCATCGCCGAGGAGCTTCTGCGGGCGCAGCGTCGACACCCGACCGACGAAGATTGCCCGCGAGTCGGCGAAGACGGCGACCGAGTCCGCGGGTGCCTTCGACGCGGCCGCAGCCTGGCCGCTGAACACGTAGCCCGTCGACCGGGCCTCGGCACGCACCGTCCCGGCCGGCGCACCCTTCGAGACCTTCACCGCACGCCCATCCGGCGACGAGATCACCTCGACCCCGTTGCGTGTTTCCAGCCCGAGCTCACGATGGCTGCTACGGAACTCGTCGAGCACGAGCCCTGTCGCGGCGTGACGCACGGCGTAGACGCCGACGGTGTTGCTGCCCTGCCGGAGAGCGCTCTCCGGCACGAACGCGGAGAACCGTCTCTGCCCGAACTGCTCGAACGTCCTTGTGACGGCGGCGATCCTTCCGTTCACCGCCACGGCGAGCTCGAGTTGCGGGCCATGCTTCAGAGTCCCCTCGATGAAGCTCGGCAGGAGGCTCGAATCGAGATCGACGTTGTTCAACAACGCGCCGTCGACCAGATCGACACCCGGACCTGGAGCCTGCCGCACCGGGATTCCGGAGATGCTCCGACCCAGGAGCGTGCGGTTTGGCCCGATTCGGTACACAGCCGAGAACGGGCCCGTGCCGAATTCGGCCACCTGGTGCGCGAGCGTCCGCGAGCGCTGGGCGCGGAGGCTCGAGAGCGGCGCGCTGACAGAACCGCCGTCCATGAGCACCGTCACCGTGCCCCCGGCGGGAAGCCCACGTCCGAGCAGTGACCTCCCGTCGACGTGCCACGGGGGAGTCAGACCGACGGCGTCGGCAATCGTGGGCAGAATGTCGATCGAGCGCGTGAGCGAGTCGTCGACCCGTCCACGCGTCTGGCCCGGAAGCTTGATGAGCAACGGCACGAAGGCGATGTCGTCGAGATTCGTCGCGGTCGGGGAGCGCCGCCGACCACCAGGGTCGAAACTGACGCCGTGGTCGGCGCTCACGACAATGAGCGCCTTGTCGTACAGGCCGGTCGAACGCAGCTTCTTGAGGATGTGGCCGAGCGCGAGGTCGGTGTAGCCGGTCTGCACGAGGTATCGCTGCTGACTCTGCTCCGTCGGCCAGCTGTCGCGCCAGAACCCGTTGTCGAGGCCGCGCAGGACACGGGCATCGACCGCATAGCGCCTCCCCGAGGGGAGATAGATGTACGGAGTGTGCGGCAGCGACGTGTCCAGGAAATAGAGGGCCGGCTTCCCTCCGGCCGTGATCGAGTCTGCGAATTCGCAGATGCTCCGCCCGCACGCGGGGATGTCCGCGGCGTTGGACGAGACGAGCTCGCGCTCGACCTTCTCCTTGCCGCCGAAGTTCCCCCACGAGCCGTCGATCGGCGGGACGTGCCCAGCATACGGATCGGGCAAGAGCAGGTGCAGATACACGACACCGAGATCCGACGTCAGCGCGCCCGACTCGCCACGCGATACCGCTTGTGCTGTGCGAGTCGCGTGACAGAGGCTGGCCGGACAGATCCGCGTGATCGATTCGATCGCGTCGATCCGACGCGTCTCTCCGAGCAGGGTGAAGAGGTTGTCAGGATAGTCCGCGAGCACGGGCGCCTTCTTGGCGTCAGGGAGCCGACCGGTGAGGATTGCCGGTACCGAGCCCTCGCTCAGCCAGAACATCGTGCTGTGGTTTCGATACCAGGTGGCATCGCCGGCGAGCGACGCGAAGTTCGGATAGCGGCGCGCGTCGATCTGCTCCCTCCCGTCCATGAGCGCGACGGTGCTGAACTCGTCGAAGAGGATCACCACGACCGGGGCCTGATTGCGCACTGCGGCGACCGGGACCGTCGCAGCCCGCGCCTCGGGCTGTCCGGCGCGCACGAGCTTCGAGGCGGGCGAGTGAAACAGAAAGAGCGCCACGAACACGAGCGGCACGGGCGCCAGCAGCGTGAGGAACGACCGTGTCGCGCGCACCCGCGCATACACGAGCGCGCCTGCCGTGCCGGCGGCGATCGCGACCGCGACCGCGGCGAGGCCTGCCGGCGTCTCCAGCTTGGTGAGCACGGTGAGAGCGAAGACACTGACGAGGGCCCCGACGAACACGAGGTGGAGCACCTGCAGGACCCGGCGGTCGACCAGGCCCGCCACGAGCTCGAGCAGCGCCATCACGGCCGGCGGCACCAGTGTCAGCGCCAGAACGACGAGAACGATGTCCCGGCTGGTCGAGTCACGCACGACGAAGAACGTGGGATTACGACCGAGGATGTCGAGGAGGGGCTGAACGAAAGCGAAGGCCCACAGCACGGCAAGGTGGAT
>Ga0315283_10005461_pt1 | contig 11226 bp, 8 predicted proteins | sample YL17G09_0_MG_FD_204541 | JGI IMG/M metagenome (GOLD analysis project Ga0315283, IMG submission 204541) | Sediment microbial communities from Yellowstone Lake, YNP, Wyoming, USA - YL17G09_0 | ecosystem: Environmental > Aquatic > Freshwater > Lake > Sediment | place: USA: Wyoming | collected...
CCTCACCCTCGATATTTTGCTCCGAGAAGAAATAAGCTACTGTCGATTATGGCTGGAATTTACGCCACCGGTTGAAACCGGTGGAATTTCACGCTTTAAAACAGCTCAGAGCCCAGCGAGCAGGGTGAGCGGCGCGAATATCGCCGTCAGGATGATGCAGAACAGTGCGCCCCATTTCATGAAGGCCCAGATGGACGCCCGGCTGTCGTATCTCTTGATGAGCCGGTAGGCGATGACCGTCGCCATCGACGATACGAGGGTCCCACTTCCGCCGATGTTCACGCCCAGGGCGAGGATGCGCCAGTCCGCCGCTCCCGACAGGATGAACGCCGCCGGGACATTGCTGATGGCCTGCGAGAGCGCGATGGAGCCGAAGAACAGGGGCCCTCCCGATAGCTGGAGCGTGTAGACCTTCAGCGCCAGATAGGTGACGAAGGCCATGAGCACGAAGACCAGGTACAGCTTCAGGTCGAGCTTCTTCCAGATGAGATGGGTCTTGCGGGTGGCGATGAGGAGGATGACGACCACGGGTGCCACGACGACGGTCGGCAGGACCCTTCCAAAATACAGGATGATGACGCACAGGGCGGCCAATCCGAGAATGGCGCTGTCGCGATGGACGCCTTTTTCTTTCACATGGTGCAATTTTTTATTCCCGAACTGGAAATGGACGAACAGCACGAGCAGCCCCAATGATGCGAGCCACAGGGGCAGCATTCCCCACAGGAATTCTCCCAGCGGGATGTTGTACGCTATGGAGATGAAGATGTTCTGCGGGTTCCCGAAAGGGGTCAGCAGGCTTCCCGAATTGGCGGCTATTCCCTCGAAAATGCCGAGCTTGACGACATCCACCCTCGATATCACTCCGACCATTATCGTCAGGGGAACTATGCCCAGCAAGGCGACATCGTTGGTGACGAGGGCGGCCGTGAAGAAGACCAGAAGGCAGAGCATCTGCGCCAATTTTCTTTCCGTGCCTGCCCGGTTCACTATCTTCCTGCCAAGCGACGAAAGCAGCCCCGAGACTCCGAGCGCGTTCATAACCAGCATCATGAGCAGGAACAGCAGCAGGAACTCCAGATTGGAAACGAGCCTGGGCTCGAGGTACGGCTTTAGCAGTTCGGAGAGCGAGTAAGCGTCCAGCATCGGGGATGCCTTTCTGCGACGCTCACTTCTTCTTTATGGATGCTATGAAATCGTCTATCGGGATGGCGGCCATCGTGACCATCTTCACGGTGCCGCGGGAGCCCAGCTCCAGCGAGACCTTCGCGATGGCCTCGTTGCTCGGCGCCTCCACGATGTTCACGAAGTCGTACGAGCCCAAGCAGGCATACTGGGCCACGGTCTTGACCCCCAATGCCTGGATTTCCTTGTTCACTTCCTTTATGCGCTCGGGCTTCTCGCGAACCGTCTTCCAGCCATCATCCGTCAGTGTCGACAAAAGAATGTAGTGCGGCATATCGTTCACCGTGGCGCCTCAACCACCCGCGGGAAATATGAGCTTTTCGCAAACTACCCAGGCCTGATGGCCTGTGAGTTTCCGATTTGGGTGATTCTATATATCCAGCCAGCCTCCCCGAAGGCGGCCAGGGGCCACCGAGGCAAGGAGGACCGAAGGTCCCCCGAGTCGGAGGCTGGCTTTTTCGCCCAAGTCGCAAATCGCCTACTTCTTGGATTTCTTCTGGTGCTCCTCTATCATCTTCTTGATGTCCGCCTCGAGGGTGCTTCGCACCTCCGGAGGCAGATTGGTCCCCGGGGCGGGGTCTGCCGCCACTGTCGGCACCAGTGTGGGCTCGCCATGCTGGCCCTTTGGCCTTGTCTGCCTCTGCACGAGGGCGTCGATGTAGGACATCAGCTCCTTCCGCTTCTTCGTGCTGAGCTCTTTTTCGATCTCGCTCTCGGCGAAGAGCTGGTACCTCTTCTCGATATATTCGTCCTCGATGACCTTGTAGGAGCGGAACTGCCTGGATATCGGGTCGATGACGATGGTCGCATGGTACGGCTTGTTGAACGTCCGTTTCTGGGTCTCGAGGTCCTTTTCCGAGAGGAAGCAGGTGAAACCGGGATGGGAATGGTACCACCCGACGAGCATGTACTCGTATTCCATGTTGTCGAGGGCGGTCGCGACCTCCTGGAGGCCCTGTATCCCGAACTTGACGGATGTGGCCGTGCTGTCCTCGATCTCCGCCGCAACGGTGTCCTCGGCGATGGTGTAGACGCGGTTGCGCCACTGGAAGATGTCGCCGATGATGAGGCCCATGACCTCTATTTGCTTGTCGCGCCAGGAATCGCAGTGGGAGACCATCTTCTGGATGCAGTTGTGGGAGATGAACAGCTCCGTCCAGTCGTCCGTCAGGTCCCAGTCATTGAGGTCCAGGCCGTTGAGCTTGGGAATACCCGGCGGAGGACGGACCTTGATTTCCTTGCGGATTTCCTTGATTATTTTGGGTGATTCTCCCATAAGCCCACACCGATTCCCCGAGCGGTATTAAAGGGTTGGCCAGGGAATTCTTTATATGCCCCCTCTCTTATGGCCTTTATCCCAAGGGCAGTACCGAGGGACCGCTCGCAAGGGCGTAAGTCACCGGAATGGATGCGAAGGTGTGCTCCGGCGGGCAGGCGATGATGTCGCCAGCCTGCGAGGACCGGCTTGCCGGTCCGGGGAGTGAATTCGCAAAAAGGGGTGATGCATATGGCAAAAAGCCTGTACAAGTACATCGGAGAAGCGTGGCACCAGCCGGGAAAGAGCATAGTCGGGGAGCTCCGTTGGGATCGAATGATACAGTGGCGCTCCGAGAATGTTTTCACGAGGATAGAAAGGCCGACAAGGCTGGACCGAGCGCGTGCGATCGGTTACCGGGCCAAGCCGGGCTTTGTCATCGTCAGGACCCGCGTAAGGCGCGGCGGCCTCCGGAAGCGTGCGATACGCAAGGGCAGGAAACCGCGCTCCAAGGGCATATTGAGCATTACCATGTCCAAGAGCATAAGGCGGATAGCCGAGGAGAGGTGCCAGAAGCACTATCCCAACATGGAGATATTGAACTCCTACTGGGTGGGACAGGACGGAAGGCACAAGTTCTTCGAGGTCATCCTCGTGGACCCGGCGCATCCGGCGATAATGAGCGACCCGAAGATAAACTGGATATGCGAGAAGCAGCACAAGTCCCGCGTCTACCGCGGATTGACAGCTGCGGGCCGGAAGGGCAGGGGCCTCATGTGGAAGGGCCGCGGCGTGGAGCACAACCGCCCATCGATAAAGGCGGGTCAGGGCCGCGGCAAGTGATGGGGCGCTCATGGCAGGCAGGAAGGCCGTATTCGTCGACCGGGACGGCACCCTCAACGTAAACATAGACTACCTCAGCGACCCCGACAAGTACCAGCTCTATCCAGGGGTCGCCGAGGGTTTGAAGGCGCTGAGGAACGCAGGTTTCATCATCATTGTCATCACGAACCAGTCCGGCATAGGAAGGGGCATCTTCGACCATCCCACGCTCGGCCGTATCCATGAAAGAATGAAACAGGAGCTGGCCTTGGGGGGCGCCTCCGTGGACGCCATCTACTACTGCCCCCACCACCCGGACGAGAACTGCGCCTGCCGGAAACCCGGTACGGTGCTGTTCAAGAAGGCCATCGAGGAGCACGGCATCGACCCGGCCACATCATTCGTCATCGGGGACATGTACGTCGACATCGCCGCCGGCAAGAAGATAGGAGCCAGGACAGCCTTCGTTCCGGAGCCCAAGAACCTCGGCCGCGCCCGGAAGGAGCTGCCCTCCTGGGAGATAGGGCCGGACTTCTTCGGAAGGGATTTCGAGTCTGCCGTGAGCTGGATACTCGAGTGCGAAAAGGGCAACTGACCTCTCGCTGGCTGACAGGCCGCTCAACTCTCGGCCTATTTGCGGCGGGCCAGATGTTCCCTCAGCACCTTGTCGTGGTCGAATGCCAGGGGCGGTATCCGTGAGATTAGGAAGAACTTCGCCTCGGCGGCGTCGTCGCCGCCCTTCAATTTTCCGCCAATGACCTTGAGCTCGTAGACCACCGAAACGGTATGGCCGCGCGGGTCCCTTTTCGGGTCCGAATAGACGCCCGCAAGTTGGGATATGCGGGTCCTGAGGCCGGTCTCCTCCAGTATCTCCCTGAGCACGGCGCTCTCCACGGTCTCCCCGGATTCCACGAAACCGCCCGGAAGGGCGTAACGGCCCTCGAACGGAGGCCTTCCGCGCTTGACGAGCAGGACCTTTCCCCCGCTCTCTATTATCCCGTCCACCGTGAGCCAGGGCCCGCTGGAGCGCTCCAATTTCCTTTTTCCAGAATCGTAGGCCTGCAACAGCTCCCTGCCGGCGAAAGTGAGGCCGGTGTTCCCCTTCTGTTTTCCGCCCCGCTCGCTCTTTATAACTGGAGCGCCGGCTGCCTTCCCGACCCTCAAGAGCATCTCCCACGCATGCCTGTACGAGATGCCCAGCTTCTTGGCTGCCGCCCGGATGTTGCCTTCCTTTTCGACGGCATGCAGAAGCTCCGCCTTCCCGGCGCTGAGGATGAACCTGCCGCCCTTCTCCAGCCAGGTCTTGAAGCGCACGTCGTACATCGCCCCGCAATCGGCTCGTCCCCTTAATAAACCACCCGCCCCGGCGTTAGTTTGACCATTTTTTGACATCCGATTGAATCCTGTTTCTGTTGTCGGTACGTCAAGTACCTCCAATCTCCGCTTCAATCCCGATTTCATTCCCCGACTCCAACCGCGCAAGCCTCTCACTCTTTCCCGGCAACGTGAAGTTCCCGACGCTTTCCGATGTGTGCGTGAAGAGCGGCGCCCGCAGTTTGCGAAATCGCTCCCCTTCTCCAATACATCAGAGCCCATGCCTCAGCCCCCACTCCAAAAAGGTTGAATATTCCGCCGTCGCATGTTGGATACGTTGAGCGCCTCGAAAGCAAAGGGGAAAAGGAGCCTGCGCGGGCACGAGGACGAGGGCATCGAGGGCAAGCTCCTGACGGCCGCGTTCGTGAGCGTGGCCATATTGCTGGCGGAGCTCATCGGGGGCCTTCTGGCCAACAGCCTCGCCCTGCTCAGCGATGCCGGCCACGTGTTCCTGGACATCTTCGCAGTCGGGTTGGCATACTACGCAGCCCGCGTTTGCCGCATGCCTGCCGACCACCGATTCTCGTTCGGGATGCACCGTGCGGAGATAGTGGCCGCCCTCGTGAACGGCCTGACGCTCATCGTGCTCGCCCTCTTCATTTTCTATGAGGCCTATCTCAGGTTCCAGTCGCCCCCGGAGGTCAGGGGCCTGCAGATGCTCGTCGTGGCGGTCCTGGGCCTTTTCGGGAATCTCATAGGCATCAAGCTGCTCCACGGGCACACCGACCTCAACGTCAGGGGAGCGTACCTGCACATCCTCGGCGATACGGTCTCCTCGGTTGCCGTCATCGGGGGCGCCGTGGCGATATCGTTCACGGGCGAGCAGAGGATCGACGCCATAATGAGCGCCTTCATCGGCGTGCTGATAATCATTGGAGCGGGAAGGCTCATACGAGATTCGCTGGAGATACTGCTCGAGAGGACCCCGCGCGATATCGACCCGAAGATGGTGAGGAGGATGATGCTCTCCATCGAAGGCGTCCAGGACGTGCATGACATGCACATCTGGAGCCTCTGCTCCAGCGTGAGGGCCCTGAACGCTCATGTGGTGCTGGATTCGAAAGGAAAGGAGGACCAGGACGGAATCACGAGGAAGGTCAGGCACCTGCTCCTGGACGACTTCAACATCGCCCACTCCACGGTCCAGTATGAATCCGTCGTCTGCTGCGACCCCCACGAGCATTGATTCGGATGGGGGGCCGTCCTAATTCGTTCCCACAATGCTTATATCGGTCCCGGGTCAATTGGAATGGGCCATGTCCGGCAGGGTAAGGCTTTCGCTGCTGTTCGCCGTGCTGCTTGCGGCCCAGCCCATGCTGATGGCGGTGCCGGTCATCGCCCTGCCCGCCGGGAATGATGATGCGCCTACTTCCGGGAGCTCGGGCAGGTTCGTGCCCGAGGGCACCGTCGTCCTGTTCGATGAAGCGCATTTTCCAGTGTACACCGTCAACCCCAACAACCCCGCCGGCTACACCGGGGTCAACAGCGCCAGGGGAGCATATGCCGCGTTCGCGAGCGTTCTGGAAAAGATAGGTTTCACGGTCAAGACGCTCGACTACGGCTACACGCTCGATGCGAATGCGCTCTCGGGGGCAAAGGTGCTCGTCATCGTCTGCTCGCAGGGCCATGACCCCGATAATACGGTCTCCGCGCCATACACGCAATCCGAAACTGACGCCATCCTCAACTGGGTGAAGAACGGCGGAGGGCTGTTCCTGATAGGGGACCATACCTCGTTCCCTCCGGCCATATATCCCGTTGCCCAGAAGTTTGGCATCACATACGCCGAGAGGCTCCTCCATGACCCTGTTCATTATGTCCAGAACACATCCATCCCGGGACAGACCAATCCCGCCGAGGGGGACGTTTTCATCTACTTCGAGGCCCACAACATAAACGCCCATCCGATAACGAACAACGTGAGCCGCATCGAGCTGTACCGCACCGACATATTTTCGGTGCTTCCGCCCGAGGCCGTCCCGCTCATCACTTCCGACGACGACACCTACACAACTGATAAACTTCAGAACCAGGCGGACGCGCCGTCGAGCGTCGCGTGCGCAGCCATACCGTCCAACACGACCGCCGGTGCAGGACGGGTCGTGGTGATAGGCGACACCAACCTCTTCGAGACGGACGAGAACCGCGACGATGACGATGATGCTGACCTGTTCGACTCCGACAACGACCTGTTCGGCCAGCAGGTCGTGGAATGGCTGGCCGACGTGCCCGAGCATTACGGCGTCGAGCTCCGGTCGGCCGAGGTGGATTCCAAGGGCGCCACCAACATCACCCACAACAGCACCGCCGGAGTGAACGACACGTTCTATGTCAACATCCAGAACGCGGGGAACCTGCCGGACACCTACGACCTCGCCGTGCAGGAGACCACGTCCAAAGGCTGGGATTTCAAGTTCAGCCACTCCGCCATCGCACTCAAGAGCACCGAGGCCCGCGTGATGACGCTTACCGTGAAGGTGCCGTCCGATGCGGTCGTGGGCGATACCGCACGCTACGAGATACGGGCCCTGTCGCGCACCAACCTGACCGCCAACGCCTCCCTCAACTGCACGGCGACGATACCCGCGAAGCATAAGCTCTACCTCGAGTGCCCCGACAATGAAAGGACGGTCCTCGAGGGAGAAAGTGCGGTCTATAACCTCACCCTCAGGAATCTCGGAAATACTGTGGAGAACGTGGCCATCACGACCGAAACTTTCTCCGGATGGAACGTCAGCCTTGACATCGATCGTTCCGCCCTCGGTCCCGGAATGGACACGCCGTTCCACCTCACAGTAACGCCTGATGCCTATGCCGCCGGAGGCGAGCAGGCGACCGTGAGGGTGCGGGCCACCCCCGATGCTCTCCCGTCGGCGAACATCAGCCTGGACACGGTGACGCACCTCCAGCAGGAGTTCCGGATAAGGCTTGGGTGCACGGCCTCCGTGCAGGGCGTCAACCCGGGCTCGCTCGCCAGCTTCCCCGTTTCCGTGACCAATCTGGGGAATGGGCCCGACGAGGTCACGGTCTCGCTCGTCGGAGGAAGCCGGTGGACGACATATCTGGAGCCTTCCCACTTCACGCTCCCCCGGAATGCCACGCTTTATTCAACCGTGGTCACGAGGGCGCCGGTCAACAGCCCGGCCGGCGACACGCTGGAGGTCGAGGTCCTGGGCGCATCCGTGTTCTATCCCAACGCCAGGGACAACATCACCCTGAAGGCGAAGGTGAACATGGTGAACCGCTTCACGCTCGACATCTTCCCGCCCACCCTGTATGCCGACCCCGGAGGCAAGGGCTCGTTCAATGTCACGGTGACGAACACCGGAAATACCCCTGACAGGGTCGTGCTCTCGATGAGCAAGTCGCGCTCCTCTTCTGACCAGGAGCTCCCCCTCGCAATAGGCGAGAGCGCGACCGTCGCATTCGAGGTGCCCGTTGGCAATGACGAGGAGGCCTGGACCCGCCATGTCATAAACGTCAGCGGGGTCTCGGCCATAAACGACAGTGCCCGGGGGAGCACGGCCGCGACGCTCGTGGTGAACCAGGTCCACAGGATAGGCTGCGAGCTCACCCCGTCAGAGCTGATGCTAAAGCCTGGCGAGGAAGGGATACCTGTCCTGTCCGTGTGGAACGAGGGCAACGGCCCCGAGGTCGCCTCAGTTTCGCTCGAGGAGATGCCCGGCGGCTGGCACGGCGGGCCCGAGAACACGAGCCTCAACATGGAGCGCCTGAAGATGGCCATGACGCCCGTGCCCGTCAGGGTTCCGGCGGGCACGCCGGTCGGAAGCCACAGGCTCGTCCTCAATGTATCCGACGGCATAGGCCAGTTCCATATCCTCAACCTCACCGTGCGCGTGCTCCAGGTCCACAATTTCACATTGTCCGTTTTCCCGCCCTCCGTCAAGACCACGCCCGGAAAATCAGTGTCGATGGCGCTCTATGTCCGCAATTTCGGGAACGGAATTGAGGATGTCGAGCTCGGGGCTCAGGGAAAACAGGCCTCGTGGCTCCGCTTCTCGGAAAATTTCCCCTCGGCGAACCGCTCCTCGGAGAGGCAGGTGGAGTTCACCGTCAAGCCGGGCCCGGACGCGACGCCTGGAAAATATGTGATGACGGTCACTGGCACAGGAGCCGAGAACGTCACCCAGCAGGTCTCCTTCACCGTAATAGTGCAGGAAAGGGCCACGACGCGGGACGACATGCCCTGCTACATCGGGTTCCTTCTCATACTCGTCGCGGCGGTGGCCGCATACGCCGCGAGCCGCAAGGCGAAACAGGCCGAAAAGGACGCCGAGCTTATAGATGCCCAGAGGCAGGCCGAGCTCGGGCGTAAGAAAAAAGGCAAAGGCCGGAAGGCCTGAGGCGCAACCCCTATTTTTTAGGGCACCTCGATCTTGATGTTGGCAGTCGGACATCTCACATCTTGGAGCCGCACTTGGGGCAGGCCTTCCAGCCTGGCTGTGCGGCAGCGCCGCAAGAGCCGCACACGGGGCTTCCGGCCTTCTGGGCCTTCACGCGCTCGCGTTTCTCCCTTGCGAGGCTGTCCGCCTTCTTGGCGTACTGGATGGCCTTCGTGGGATTGTTGGCCTTCACGAACGACTTCGCAAGGTCCAGCGCTCTCCTCGAATCGTCGACCTCGATGCCGCCGGCCTCTATGCTCTGCACGAGCTCCGTGACCTGCGTGATTATCTTGAGCGCCTTCTTTTGCATGCGCTTGTCCTCGTCGTCGGCGGGCGCAGCGGCGATGGCTGCGGTCGCGGCCGCTCCGGCCCCGACGGATGCAACACCGGCGGCGCCATAGCCTGCTCCTGATGAAGCTCCCCCCGCTCCCATTGCAGGAGCGGAGGCCCCTGCCTGGACGGGCGTGTAGGGTGCTTGCTGACCGTAAGCGGGAGCGGCTGCCTGTGGTTGGGGTGCTGGAGGGGTCTGGCCGTAGGCTGGATTGACCACTGGTGTGTAAGGTGCGGAAGCCGTCTGGCCATAAGCCGGATTGACGATGGGCGCGTAAGGCGCAGGTGCCGCTGGGGCTCCTGCGGCAGGCGGGGTCTGGGAATAGACCCCCGGTTGCGCCGTTCCGTATTGAGGGGTGGGCGGGGAATATTGCTGCGTGGCGGGTACCGATGCCGGGGCCTGCGCATAGGGCGGTGCCGTTGCACTGCCAGGAGCGGGGAACGCCTGCTGCTCAGCTTCCATCCTCTTTTTCTTCTTCTTGCGGGCGTAGGCATATGCGCCCGTGCCGACGGCTGCGCAGATGACGAGCACGATGATGAGCGGGAAGAGCCAGCCGGCGGAGTCGGAGCCGACTATGCCGAGCGCTTTGGGCTTGACGTCGATGCTCTTGCTCCAGGTCTGATTGTCTACCCTGACGGAGAGCGTGTGGGAGCCCTTGCCGGTCTTCCAGGTGAATGACATCTGCTCGGCGCCTCCGGCATCCACGGATGCGAGGTTCTTCGTCTCCACGCTTTTATTGTCCACCAGGAATTCGAGAGTAAGCGAGTTGGCGGGGACATCGCCCATATTGTTTATGGTCGCCGTGACCGTGACGATATCGTCCTGGGTGAGCGAAGTCTTGTCCACCTCCACGGAGCCGGTTATCTCGATGAAGTGTATCTTGAAGTGCACCGTTGTGGAATTGAAGCCGCCGTTGCCGTCCGTGACCTCGAGGCCTATGTCGTGCTCCCCGGCCGCGAAGAGCATTTCGAACTCGGAAGCGGTCGAGAGCTCTTTCCCAGCCTCGAGCCATTTGAACTTCACGATATCCCCGTCCGGGTCCTTGGACGATTTGGCGCTGAACTTCACAGCTTCGGTGTTCATGAACTCCAGCGGGTCCTTTGGGCTGCCGATTATTGGAATGGGCATGCGGTTCACGTTATCGACGGTGAGCGACCATTGATGCGTATCGGTCAGCTCTCCATCCGACACAACGACCCTTACGGTGTAATTGCCGGCGGAATCGTAATCGGAACGATAGGTGTACTGCGTGGTGGAGGTCATCTCGGTGTCGTTGAGGAACCACTTGTAGGTCAGCGGTTGCTTGTCGTAGTCCGAGGCCATCACCGAGAAGGTCACGGTTTCCAGCTCTCTTATTTTGGGGTTGGTGCGCGGATTGTAGGCGTCTATCTTGGGCGGAACATTCACATTGGATACGCTGAGCTTCCATGTTTTATTGACGGAGAGCCCGCCGGGGTCCATGACCTGCGCGCGCACATCGTAGACGCCAGAGCTCGAGAAGTCAGTCGTGAAGAGCATGTAATTGGTCGAGACGCCCAGCCGCTCGTTGCCGTTCACGAACCATGCGTAGCGCAACAGGTCCCGGTCGGGGTCCGTGCCGTTCACTCTGAACTCAAGCGAGGCGTTCTCCTTGATGGTCGTGTCTCCGGGCGGGAAGAACGTGTCCACCGCCGGAGGCCTGTTCACATTCTTGACGGTGATGTTCCACAGCCATGAGATGTTCCCGAGGCCGTTGTCGATGACGACCTTCACGGTATGCTTGCCGGACGTTTCGAAATCGGATGTGAATTTGTAAGTCGTGTTCTTCGCCCCGTTCACTGCGGTGCCGTTGCGGAACCACTGGTAGGTGAGCGGGT
>Ga0315283_10005464_pt1 | contig 11224 bp, 11 predicted proteins | sample YL17G09_0_MG_FD_204541 | JGI IMG/M metagenome (GOLD analysis project Ga0315283, IMG submission 204541) | Sediment microbial communities from Yellowstone Lake, YNP, Wyoming, USA - YL17G09_0 | ecosystem: Environmental > Aquatic > Freshwater > Lake > Sediment | place: USA: Wyoming | collected...
AGGGCGACGATCACGTGGTGTCCCTCGGGCAGGCTGGCTGCAGGGTGCACCATCAACAAGCGCTGATCATCGCTTGTTGCCTGCGCGTCGAGTTCTGCCCAGTACGGCAGGCGCTCGCCATTCGTGGTGTCGAGAAGCACTACCGGGGCGTTCGGGTCGAGCGATGCGGCGATGTCGGTGCTGGTGGCGATGCCCGTCCGGTCGATGTCGAGTCCGGGCACGTAGGTGATGGCGGCCGAGCCAGGTGAGAAGCCATCGGCCCGGTTGATGTCGGTCGGGTCGATGTTGACGCCGTCGGCGTTGGCGGGGGTGCTGGTGGGAAAGACGGCGACCCGGCGGCCGGTGGGCGTGGCGTCGTCGGGCACGGTGAACGCGTCGTTCGGCCAGGGCAGCAGACAGGCGGCCTCGTCGAGCGGATCGCAGCGGAGCGCCTCGGTGAGGGTGGCGTCTGCCTGTGCGGTGGAGGTGGGTGCTGTCAGCGCGGAGGTAACGCTGGCAGCGGCGTCGGCGGAGGTCGAGGGAATTGTCGATCCGCTGTCGTTGCTGCATGATGCGAGCACCAGCGATACCACCACGACCAGTGCGTGCCGTCGACTCATGCACACACGCTGCCACACCGTGCGCGGATGGACGCCGCGCCGGCCCGAACTCGGACCGATGGAGTGACGTTCGTGATCCACCTCGGTCTTGCCGCCTCCGGGTACACTCGTACGCGTGTTCGTGAAGCAGTCGACCGTGGTGTTGGGGATCGACCCCGGCCTGACGAGATGTGGCTATGCCGTGCTCGAGGCCGTCGGGGCGACGGTCCGGCCCGTTGCGCTCGGCGTCATCCGCACGCCTGCCACCAGCGAGTTGCCGCAGCGTCTGGCCGAGCTGCAACGCGAACTCGAGGGGCTCATTGCCCAGTATCGACCGCACGCCGTGGCGGTCGAGCAGGTGTTCTTCCAGACCAACGTGCGCACCGCGATGAGCGTCGGCCAGGCGAGCGGGCTGGCGCTCGCCGCTGCGTCAGCAGCCGGGTGCGACGTGATGCAGTTCACGCCCAACCAGGTGAAGGACTCCGTCGCCGGTTGGGGCGGTGCCGACAAGGCGCAGGTCCAGAAGATGGTGCAGGCCCGACTCGGCCTGGCCAGTGTGCCGAAGCCGGCCGACGCCGCCGACGCTGCAGCGCTGGCCCTGTGCTATCTGGCCTCGGCGCCGATGCGCCGCCGAGTGCAGCAGGCGGTCGGTCGATGATCGGCTCGCTACGCGGCGTGGTGCTCGAGCGTTCCGACGACAGCAGCGTCCTGGTCGAGGTGGCCGGCGTCGGGTACCTGATCAGTGTCACCCCCCGTACCCTCGCCGAGCTCGAGCCGTCCTCGCCGGTGTTCCTGTACGTGCACCACCACATTCGCGACGACGCGCAAACCCTCTTCGGCTTCCTTCATCGCGACGAGCGCGCCACGTTTCAAGTGCTCATCGCCACCCACGGCATCGGCCCGGCCCTCGCGGTTGCCATTCTGGGTACCCACTCGCCGTCGGCGTTGGTCGACATCGTCGCCACGGGCGATCTCGGCGCGCTCACGCTCGTGCCCGGAGTCGGTAAGAAGACCGCCGAACGACTGCTTGTCGAGTTGCGCAACCGACTCGACCTCCCGATGCTCGATCCGGTGCCTCTCGGCAGCATGGGTGGATCCGTGACGGGCGATGTTCGCGAGGCGCTCTCGGGCCTCGGCTACGGGCCCGACGAGGTGCGCGACGCACTGCGCGAAGTGCCCGCAAGCGACGATGCGGCGGTGCTGTTGCGCGATGCGCTGAAACTGCTGGGGGCTCGGCGTGCGTGACGAGTTCCTCGAACCCAGCCCGGTCAACGATGTCGAGGAGAGCGACGAGGCCGGCCTGCGGCCGCGTCGACTCAGCGAGTTCGTCGGCCAGCGCGAGCTGAAAGAGCACCTGGCCATCGTCCTCGAGGCGGCGAAGCGGCGGGGTCAGCCGGCCGACCATCTGCTCCTGGCCGGGCCGCCGGGCCTCGGCAAGACCAGCATGGCGGGCATCGTCGCAGCCGAGATGAACGTGCACATGCACGTCACGTCGGGGCCCGCCCTCGAACGTGCGGGCGACCTCGCCGCCATCCTCACCAAGCTCGACGACGGTGACGTGCTGTTCATCGACGAGATCCACCGCCTTTCGCGAGTCGTCGAGGAGATCCTCTACCCGGCGATGGAGGACTTCCAGCTCGACATCGTCGTGGGCAAGGGCCCGGCGGCCTCGTCGATCCGCCTCACCCTCCCGCGCTTCACCCTCATCGGCGCCACCACCCGTACCGGCATGATCACGGGCCCGTTGCGCGACCGGTTCGGTTTGGTCGCCCGACTCGACTACTACGACGATGACGAACTCGAGGCAATCGTCAGGCGGGCCTCGACGATCCTGCATGTGCAGATCTCGCCCGAGGGCGCGTTCGAGATCGCGCGCCGATCGCGGGGCACCCCCCGTATCGCCAACCGGTTGCTGCGGCGGGTGCGCGACTACGCCGAGGTACGCGGCGACGGCACCATCACCGAGGCGACCGCCAACGAAGGGTTGAAGCTGTTCGGCGTCGACGACCGGGGGCTCGACAAGGTCGACCGTGCCATTCTCACCGCGATCTGCCGCCAGTTCGGGGGCGGCCCAGTCGGACTGTCCACTCTGGCGATCAGCGTCGGCGAACAGCCCGAGACGGTGGAGGACATGTACGAGCCGTTCCTCATCCAGCAGGGGATGATCGCCCGTACGCCGCGCGGCCGCATTGCCATGCTCGCTGCGTGGTCGCATCTCGGCTTGGTACCGCCCAGCACCCCGGCCAGTGCAGAGCCCCTCTTCGACTGACCGAGTCGATCCACCCGGCGACCCACCCGGCGACCTGCCCGACCCCGTTATCCGAGCCCGTTGTCCGACCCGCCGCCGGGAACTTTGGCGCTGCGAGGGCGTCCACCGCCCTGTGAACGCCGGAGGTCGGGATGTGGCGCGACTCCCGTGTCGTCTCCGGCGTTCGCGCGCCGTTCACCGCCGTCTCAGCGCCAAAGTTCGGACGGGGGAGGGGGGACGGGGGAGCGGGGAGGGGGAGGGGGAGGGAGAGGGGGAGGTATCAGGCGGCCGGGAGATGGGTGCCGAGGAACGACATGGTCTTCGACCAGGCAGCCTTCGCCGATGGCTCGTGGTAGAACATCTCGCTCTCGTGGTTGTCGAACGCGTGGCCGGCGTTCTCGACGTTGAGCACGAATCCATCGAGACCGGCGATCGCGGCGCTGATGGCCTCGACCCCCTCGCTCGGGATGTAGGCGTCGGCGTTGCCGAAGTGGAACAGCGTCGGGCAGTGCACTTGCTGCACCATGGCCAGCATGCCGGGCACGCCGCTTCCGTAGTAGCTCACGCAACAGCTCGGTTCGGCGTGTGCGGCAACCGCCCAAGCGAGGGTGCCACCGAGGCAGTAGCCCAGCACGGCGGGCGCGGCATCGATGCCGGGCTGCGCTGCCAAGTGGCCCAGCGACGCGATGCAGTCCTCCACCGCCAGCGGGAAGTCGAGCTGTTGCACCTTCTCGATCGAAGCGCCAAGGCCCGCCTCGTCATGGCCGGCCTCCCAGTTGGGGGCGAACCGCCAGAACACATCGGGGGCGCCGACCAGATACCCGGCATCGGCCAGTCGTTCGGCTACGGCGCGGATGTAGGGACCCACGCCGAAGATCTCTTGGATGAGGAGCACGGCCGCGGTGGGCGACTGATCGGGCACCCAGATGTGCACGTCCATCGAGCCGGCATCGCCACGGTCCACTTGGTCGGTTCGCATCGTTGTCATGTGCCCATCGTGCCAGAGATCGAACCCCGCCCGTAGCCTGGCGCGTCGGATGCGTCTCGCCGACTTCGACTACGACCTGCCTCCCGTGCGAATCGCACAGGAGCCCATCGAGCCCCGCGACGCGGCGCGGTTGCTGGTCGATCGGGGCAGCATGGCTCCCGCCCATCGGCACGTTCGCGATCTGGTCGAGTACCTGAACGAAGGCGACCTGCTGGTGGTCAACGACACCAAGGTCATTCCCGCGAGGCTCCGCGTACGGCGGATCAGCGGCGGCGTGGCCGAGGTCCTGCTCCTCGAGGCGCTCGATGCGGAGCGCAGGGTGTGGGAGGCGTTGGTGCGCCCCGCACGCAAGTTGCGCAACGGGGAGGTGCTGGTGGACGTCGACGGCGAGCCGCTGGTGCAGATCGGCGGGCGCACCAGCGCCGGCGACACGATGACGGTGACCGTGCTCGGAGAGGGTGCTCCGCTCGACATCCTGGCCAGGCACGGCGAAATGCCGCTCCCGCCGTACATCACCGAGCCGCTGTCCGTCCCGGGTCGGTACCAAACCGTCTACGCGGTCGAGCCGGCCTCTGCGGCGGCCCCCACGGCGGGGCTGCACTTCACGCCCGCGCTGCTGGCCGAGTTGGCTGCGCTGGGCGTGCAGATGGCCCGAGTCGAGCTGGTGGTCGGGCTCGACACGTTCCAGCCGGTCAGCGCCCTCGATCCCCGCGAGCACATCATGCACAGCGAGCGATACCGAGTGCCGGCGGCAACACTGCAGGCGTGCCGCAGTGCCAAACGGGTCGTCGCCGTGGGAACCACCAGCGTGCGAGCCCTCGAGAGCGCAGTCACCTTCGGCGAGCTGGAGGGGCGTACGCGGCTGTTCATCCATCGGCCGTATCAGTGGAAGGTGGTCGACCTGATGGTCACCAACTTCCACCTGCCACGCACCACACTGCTGATGATGATCGACGCGTTCGTGGGCGATCGCTGGCGCCGCCTGTACGAGGAGGCGCTGCGCAGCGACTATCGGTTCTTGAGCTTCGGCGATGCGATGCTGCTCGACCGGCGGGCCGACTAGTGCATCCGGTCGAGTTCGAGATCCTGGCGGTGGACGGCGCCGCCCGCACCGGAGTCGGGCACACTGCCCGCGGTGGGTACAAGACGCCGTGCTTCATGCCGGTGGGCACCCGTGGTGCCATCAAGTACCTCAGCGCTGCAGACTACGAACGTCTGGGTGCCGAGATCGTGCTCGGCAACACGTATCACCTCATGCTGCGGCCAGGGGCGGAGACGGTGGCCCACTTCGGTGGGCTGGGGAAGTTCTCGGCGTGGAACGGGCTCACCCTCACCGACTCGGGTGGGTTCCAGGTGTTCTCGCTGGGCCCGAAGGTCGACGACGATGGTGTCACCTTCAGAAGCACGTACGACGGCTCGCGGCACCGGTTCACCCCTGAGCTCGCGGTCCGCACACAGGAGCTACTGGGTGCCGACATCCAGATGGTGCTCGATGTCTGTCCACCGTTGCCATCGCCTCCCGAGGTGGTACGCCGCGCAGTGGAGCGCACGGCGGCGTGGGCAGCGCGGGCACAGCTTGCTCATCAGCGGTCCGACCAGGCGTTGTTCGGCATAGTGCAGGGGGGAATCAGCGAGGACATGCGTGCGGAGAGTGCCCAGCGCACCGTGGAGGTGGGCTTCGATGGCTATGGCATCGGCGGGTTGAGCGTGGGCGAGAGCCGCGCCGAGATGCTGCCGGCCCTTGCTGCGGCGCTGGCTCACCTGCCGACCGACCGGCCCCGCTATCTGATGGGCGTCGGCGATCCTGCCAGCATGGTCGAAGCCGTCGGCCTGGGTGTCGACCAGTTCGACTGTGTCATGCAGACTCGACTCGGCCGTCACGGCACGGCGCTCACCTCGCACGGCAAGGTGCACGTGAAGAATGCGGCGCACGCGCTCAGCGACGAACCGGTCGACGCCGATTGCTCGTGCGAGGTGTGCCAACGGCACTCGCGCGGCTACATCCGGCACCTGTTCCAGGTGGGCGAGCCGACGGCATGTCGGCTGCTCAGCCTGCACAACGTGGCGTGGACACTGCAGTTGATGGCGAGGATGCGTGCTGCTGTCGTTGCCGGTACCTTTGCCTCGCTGCGGTCGGATGTGCTGGCGATTTGGGGCTGACCTGCCAAGGCGGGGTTCGCATGGGTAGCATTGCCGATCGGTCATCGAGGGCTTGCCCTCCATCTCGAACAGTTGGACTCTTCCATGCATGTGTTGACGAATGTGCTCCTCGCCGAATCGAAAAGCGGTGGTGGTGGAGCGATCATCCAGTTGGGCATCTTCATGCTCATCCCGGTGGCGATGTACTTCTTGCTCATCCGCCCCCAACGCCGCCGGCAGCGCGAGGCCGCGTCGCTACAGCGAGCCATCGAGGTGGGCGACGAGGTGATGACAACGGCCGGCGTGTACGGCTTCGTCACTGGTTTCGACGGAGACATCGCCTGGCTCGAGATCGACGACAACGTCCAGGTTCGTATCGCTCGGGCAGCGATCCAGCGCAAGGTCGACACAGCCGCCGGTGACACGGCAGAACCCTCCGACGACGGCACCAAGTCTCGCCACACCAAGATCGAAGACGTCGCCGCCCCGTCGGGCGACGAACCCGCCTCCTGATGCGACGCAAGCTCCTCATCCCCCTCGTGGGCATACTGGTGCTCGCATACGGCTGCCTCCTGGCGGTCCTCATCTCCGGCTATCACCCGGCGCTCGGACTCGATCTCCAGGGAGGCATCTCCGTCACCCAGCAGCCCGTGGGCGAGTACGACCCCGCCAGTCTCGACCTCGCCGTCGAGCGCATCCGCGAGCGCGTCGACAGCCTGGGTGTGGCCGAGCCCGAGATCTTGCGCCAGGGCGACACCATCGTGGTCAACCTTCCAGGAGTGAAGAACCAGGCCGAGGCCGAGAAGCTGGTGCAGGTGACCGGCCAGGTGTACCTGCGTCCCGTGATCGCGTGCGGGGCTGCACCCGACCCCAACGCGACCACGACGACTGCGCCGGGGGCAATCACGACGACGACCGCCCCCGGTGGGCCTGCGCGGCCGCTTTCCGGCGCGTCCGCCACGACACCACCGCCGACCACGCCCACCACCGAGTCCGGCACTCCCACTCCGGCGGCCAGCGCTACCACGACGACTCCGCCCACTACGACTTCGCCCAACACGACAGCACCCGGCACCACGGTTCCTGGGGCCACCGCGACTCCGACGAGGGTCGTCTCCGATCCCACTCAACAACAGGTGTTGCCCACACTCGACGGCGGACAATGCGTCGTCGGTCCTGCGGGCGGTTCCGGCGAGGTGTTCAACAACGATGCATCGGCGTCGATCGTCGCCGGCCAGGGCTGGGTGGTGGTTGTCGGGCTGCGCAGTGGCGCGAATGGCGAAGACGTGTGGAATGTGCTCGCGAAGTCGTGTTACGACGGCGACAGCACCTGTCCCTCCCGTCAGCTGGCGATCGAACTCGACGGCGTCATCGTTTCCCATCCCAATGTCAACACGCCCCAGTTCAGCGGCAACGTCGAGATCTCCGGAGGCTTCACCGAGGGCGAGGCCAAGAACCTCGCCAGGGTGCTGCGCAGCGGTTCGCTCCCGGTTCGTCTGGAAGTTGTCTCCACACAGACCGTGTCGCCGACGCTCGGCAAGGACTCGCTGCACGCAGCCATCGTTGCCGGCCTGGTCGGTGTGGCGCTCGTGCTGTTGTTCATGATCGCGTATTACGGCGTCCTCGGTCTCATCGTCGCCACCGGCATCACGGTGTCATTCGCTCTCGTTTGGAGCATCGTGTCCGTCCTGTCGAGAACATCCGGCCTGGCGCTGTCGCTCTCCGGTATCGCCGGCCTGATCGTGTCGGTCGGCGTCACGGTCGACTCGTACGTGGTGTTCTTCGAGCGGTTGAAGGACGAAGTCCGAAGCGGACGCACGCTGCGCAACAGCGCGCAGCGCGGCTTCGCCGCTGCATGGCGCACCATCGTGGTTGCCGACCTGGTGTCGCTCCTCGGTGCCTTCGTGCTCTGGTACCTCACCGTCGGCTCGGTGCGTAACTTCGCATTCTTCCTCGGATTGTCCACCCTGTGCGATCTGGTGGTTACGTTCTGCTTCACCCGCCCGGCCGTGCTGCTACTCGCTCGCACCAAGTGGATGAACAGACGCAAGGTGATGGGCCTCGAGATCGCGCAGGCAGTTGCGCAGGCAGGGGCGACGGCATGAGCACCGTCATCGAGACGCCCGTACACGTGCGGCGGAGTGTCTTCGGTCGCCTCTACCACGGCGAGACCTCGATCGACTTCTTCGGCCACCGGTGGATCGGTCTCGGCATCTCGATCCTGATGGTCATCATCACCCTGTTGTCGCTCGCGACCCGGCAGCTCAACCTCGGCCTCGACTTCGAGGGCGGCGTTGCGTGGGAGGTCTCGGCCGAGAACCTCACCACCGATCAGGTGAGCGGAATCCTCGACGCCAACGGCATCAGCAGCGGATCGGCCAAGATACAGGTGCGCAGCTCCTCATCTGGCAGCGTGCTCCTGGTCCAGGTTGGTGATCAGTCGGTCGAGAAGCGACAGAAGGTGCAGGCCGAACTGGCGCAGGCCGCTGGAGTCTCGCTCGACGAGGTGAGCACCAGTTCGGTGAGCAGCACCTGGGGTCGCAGTGTCACCGAGAAAGCGATCCGTGCACTCGTCGTCTTTCTCGTGCTGGTGGCGTTGTTCATCGCCTGGCGACTCGAGTGGCGGATGGCCATCGCGGCGATCGTCGCCATGCTGCACGACGTGCTCATCAGCGTCGGCGTCTACTCCCTGCTCGGGTTCGAGGTCACCCCGGCCACCGTGGTCGCGTTCCTCACCATCCTCGGTTTCTCGTTGTACGACACGATCGTCGTGTTCGACAAGTTGAAAGAGAACGGCAACCGGTACGCAGGTGTGAAACTGCCATATGCCGACGTGATGAACGTCTCGATGAACCAGGTGTTGATGCGTTCGATCAACACCAGCATTGCGGCCATCCTGCCCGTGCTGTCGTTGTTGATCCTCGGGTCCATGGTCATGGGAGCGGTCACGCTGCGCGAGTTCGCGCTCGCCTTGCTGGTCGGACTGATCACCGGGTCTTATTCGTCGATCTTCGTCGCCGCGCCGCTGGTGGCGATGGCCAAAGAACGCGAACCGCGATATCGAGCACTGCGCGGAGCCCACGCCACGGGTGCAGACTTGGAGCGCCTGGTGCTGGGCGGGTCTCCGTCGGGCAAGCAGGCCCTGCGCCACAGGGTCGCCGCTGATACGACCGACATGGCGGTGGTGGCGACTCCGGTCTCCGATCCCGAGGTGCTGCTCACCCATCCCCCCCGCCCTCGGAAGAAGAAACGCCGGGTGTCATAGGGCAGCAGATACCCTCTGAGCATGGCGCCCAACGGCCACTGGATCACTCGTTTCGTGCGCGACATCGCCGACTACCCAACACCGGGTGTCGTGTTTCGCGACATCACTCCGTTGTTCGGCGATGCGGAGGGTTTCGGCAGAGCCGTCACCGAGCTGGTGCACCGATTCGACGGCGTGCCGGCCGATCGGGTCGTGGGCATCGAGGCGCGGGGCTTCATCATCGCGGCACCAGTCGCCTACCGCATCGGGGCCGGTTTCGTCCCGGTCCGCAAGGCGGGCAAGCTGCCCTGGGCCGTGGTGCGCGAGGAGTACACCCTCGAATACGGCTCCGATGTGCTCGAGATCCATCGCGATGCCATCCACCCTGGCGAGCGCGTGCTGGTGATCGACGACGTATTGGCCACCGGCGGCACGGCAGCAGCAACGTGCCGGATGGTCGAGGAGTTGGGGGGCGTCGTGGTCGGTCTCGGCTTCCTGATCGAACTCGCCGGCCTCGACGGTCGGTCTCGCCTGGGCGGCCATCGCGTCGAAAGCCTTGCCGTCTACTGATGACGATGGACGCACGGCCCGGGAGCGGATGACATGGCTGCCGTCGATCGCGTTCTTCCCTGGCGGCGTCATCAGAACGCCACTGCCGAGGAGCTCGCCCCGGTCCTGACCGCCTACCGGCGCCGGCACCCGAAGGCTCCGGTGTTGCTGATCAACCGGGCATACGAGACGGCCAAAGAGGCCCACCGGCACCAGTTGCGCAGCAGCGGCGAGAGCTACATCAACCACCCGCTGGCCGTGGCACGCATCGTGGCCGACATCGGTCTCGACGAGATCTCCCTGGCGGCCGCGCTGTTGCACGACTCGGTGGAGGACACCGAGATCACGCTCGCCGATGTCGAGGCCAACTTCGGCACCGAGGTGGCACAGATCGTCGACGGGGTGACCAAGCTCGATCGGCTGGAGTTCGATTCGAAGGAGGCTCAACAAGCCGCCACGATGCGCAAGATGCTGGTGGCGATGGCCCGCGACCTGCGGGTGCTCATCATCAAACTCGCCGATCGGCTGCACAACATGCGCACGATCGCGGCGATGCCCAGCGACAAGCAGCGTCGCATCGCCCAGGAGACCCTCGACATCTATGCGCCGCTCGCTCACCGGCTCGGCATGCAGGAGCTCAAGCAGCAGCTGGAAGACCTCTCGTTCGCATCGCTCTACCCCAAGCGCTTCGCCGAGCTGGATCACCTCGTCAGCGGTCGTTCACCCGAGCGCGAGGTGTACCTGGCCAAATCGATCGCCGAGATCCAGGGCCGGTTGCACGAGCTCAACATCGAGGCCGAGGTCACCGGGCGCGGCAAGCACTTGTGGAGCATCTACGAAAAGATGATGCAGAAGGGCAAGGAGTTCGATGACATCTTCGATCTCATCGCCATCCGCGTCATCGTTGATTCGGTGAAGGACTGCTACGCGGCGCTCGGCTGCATCCACGGTCGGTACAAGCCGGTGGTGGGGCGGTTCAAGGACTACATCGCAATGCCGAAGTTCAACCTCTACCAGAGCCTGCACACGACGGTCATCGGCCCGGGGGCAAAAGTGGTGGAGGTGCAGATCCGCACCCGCGAGATGCACCAGCGGGCCGAGTGGGGAGTTGCGGCGCACTGGGCCTACAAGGACGAGTCGGCAGCCGGCGACATCGATTGGCTCAACCGGATCATCGACTGGCAGGCCGACATCACCGACCCAGCGGCCTTCATGGAGAACCTGAAGACCGATCTCGAGCAGGACGAGGTGTTCGTGTTCACCCCCAAGGGCAGGGTGATCACGCTGCCCGTCGGTTCCACGACGGTCGACTTCGCCTATGCCGTGCACACCGAGGTCGGCCATACCTGCATCGGGGCGAAGATCAACGGTCGACTCGTGTCCCTGCAGCATCAGGTCCGAAGCGGTGATACGTGCGAGATCTTCACGTCGAAGGTCGAATCTGCGGGGCCTACTCGCGACTGGCTGCAGTTCGTGGT
>Ga0315283_10005465_pt1 | contig 11223 bp, 10 predicted proteins | sample YL17G09_0_MG_FD_204541 | JGI IMG/M metagenome (GOLD analysis project Ga0315283, IMG submission 204541) | Sediment microbial communities from Yellowstone Lake, YNP, Wyoming, USA - YL17G09_0 | ecosystem: Environmental > Aquatic > Freshwater > Lake > Sediment | place: USA: Wyoming | collected...
TCGTGGTGCTACGGCGGCAGGTGGCCGTCGAGGTGCCGGAGGCAGGCTTCCCCGACGTGGCGGGGGCCGTCCAGAGCCGTGTCTCTGAAGCGCGTGAGAGCCGCTCCCGCGGACGCAGTCCGTCGACGACCGATGAGCTCGAGCGCCTGGCGAAGCTGAAGGCGGATGGTCATCTCAGCGACGAGGAGTACGCCGCGGCGAAGGCCAAGCTGCTGTAGGGGCCGGGCCCCTACGGCCCGAGCCGGCCGCTCATCCCACAGGCTCGCGGCAGTCGCCGCAGGCGCCGTGGAGCACGACCTCGTGCGCGTCCATCTCGTAGCCGAGCCTTCCCGCCACGCGCTCCAGCGCCTGCTCGAGCGCCGGATCGGAGAACGCCTCCATCCGTCCGCAGTCGTCGCAGACGAGATGGTGGTGATGGTCGCCGTCGGCGTGCGCGGGCTCGTAGCGTGCGACGCCGTCGCCGATGTCGACGCGCTGCACGAGGCGTAGGTCGGCGAGCTGGTCGACGGCGCGGTAGACGCTCGCGATCCCGACCCGCCCGCCGGCCGCCCGGATGCCGTCGAAGATCTCCTGCGCCGACAGGCAGCAGCTCTGTCTGCCGAGGTGCTCGACGACGGCACGCCGCGCACCGCCCTTGCGCAGGCCGGCGTCCCTCAGCCCGTCGAGCGCCTGGTCCGTCCATGAGGCGTGCGTCGTCGTCACCCTTTGATGATAGCGGCTCTCAAAGGCGTGCTAGGGTGGGTGTCTGTGATTCCAAGAATCGTTCTCATTGGCGTGAGCATCGTGGCGACGGTCGCTCTCGCCGGGTGCGGCGGCAGTGATGCCGGCTCCGGCGACAAGTCGGTGGTCGCAGCCTTCTACCCGCTCGCGTACGCAGCGGAGCAGATCGGAGGCGGCGGTGTCGCCGTTCGCAATCTCACTCCGGCCGGCGCCGAGCCGCACGACCTCGAGCTCACGGCCGGGGACGTGAAGGACGTACAGGACGCTGACCTCGTCCTCTACCTCGGCGAGGGGTTCATGCCGGGCCTGGAGCGGGCGGTTGCCGGGCGTGACGGCACGTCGCTCGACCTGCTCGGCGGACAGAAGCTTGTTTCGGGGCGAGAGGAGGGTGGTGACAGCGCTCCCGATCCGCACGTCTGGCTCGATCCGGTTCGCTATGCGGGGATGGTGCGTGCGATCGGTACGGCGCTTCGGGACAAGGCCGCGGCCGATGACCTCGCGAAGCGCCTCGAGGCGCTCGACGCGGAGCTCCGCGGGGGGCTCGCGACGTGCAAGCGCCGGCAGATCATCACGAGCCACGCCGCCTTCGGCTACCTCGCCGGGCGCTACGGGCTCGAGCAGGTGCCGCTCGAGGGCCTGTCGCCCGAGGCGGAGCCGTCGGCGCGCGGGATCGAGCAGCTCGTGCGGCTCGTCAGGAGCTCCGGGGCTACGACCGTGTTCTTCGAGACGCTCGTGTCGCCGAAGCTCGCCCGTACGGTGGCGCGGGAGGCGGGGGCGCAGACGGCCGTGCTGAACCCGATCGAGGGCCTCACTGCGGACGACATCACCGGCGGCGCCGACTACTTCTCCGTCATGCGCGACAATCTCCGCGCTCTGCGCAAGGCTCTCGGATGTACCAGCTAGCGGTCGACCTCGAGCACGTCTCGTTCGCCTACAGGACGGGTGTCCAGGTGCTGGACGACGTCTCGCTCCAGGTCGCGCCCGGCGAGTTCGTTGCGATCGCGGGACCGAACGGCGGCGGCAAGACGACGCTCCTGCGCCTGATTCTCGGCCTCGAGCGGCCGAGCGGGGGTACCGTGCGCGTCTTCGGCGAGCCCCCCGGAGCGGGCAGGTCGGACCGGCGCATCGGCTACCTGCCCCAGCGCGCCCACCTCGGCGGCGAGGCGCCCGTAACGGTGCGTGAGGTCGTCTCGGCCGGGCGTCTCGCTGCGGCCGGAATGTGGGGGCCGCTGCGCAGGCACGACCGCGACGTCGTCAGGCATGCGATCCGCAAGGTGGGGCTCGAGCAGAAAGCGGACGCGCCGCTGCGAACGCTCTCCGGCGGCATGCAGCAGCGCGCGTTCATCGCGAAGGCGCTCGCGTCGGAGCCCTCACTGCTCGTCCTCGACGAGCCGACGACCGGTGTCGACGCCGAGTCGCAGGAGTCGCTCGCGGTCCTGCTCGACGAGCTCCGCGTGGAGCTCGGCGCCACCGTCCTCTACGTGTCGCACGAGTTCGGCGCCGTCGAGCACGTCGTCGGCCGCCTCGTGCTCGTGCGCGGCCGGATCGTCTTCGACGGCCCGCCGAGCGAGCTTCCCGGCCGCTGGCATGACCCCTCACACGTGCATGCTTGAGCTCGAGTTCATGCGGCTCGCGCTCGCCACCGGCGCGATCGTGGGGGTGCTCGCTCCCGCCGTCGGGTTCTTCCTCGTCGAGCGCAAGGCCTCGCTGATCGGCGACGGGCTCGGGCACGTCGCCTTCGCGGGAGTCGCGGCCGGCTACCTGCTCGGCATCTCGCCCGTCCTGACGGCCCTCGTCGCGGCAGTGCTGGGGGCACTTGCGATCGAGTGGCTGCGCACCCGTGGTGGCGCCGCCGGCGACCAGGCGCTCGCGCTCGTCTTCTACACGGGCATCGCCGCAGGTGTCGTGCTCGTTTCGAGTGCCGGCGCGCTCAACGTCAACCTGTTCCAGTACCTGTTCGGGTCGATCCTCACCGTCACGCGCAGTGACCTGTGGACGGTGCTCCTGCTCGGAGCCGGCGCTCTCGCCACCATCGCTGTGCTTTACCGCGGCCTCGTCGCAGTCGTGCTCGACGAGGAGGGGAGCCGCGTCGCGGGTGCGCCGATCGCGTTCCTCAACGTCGTGATCGTGGTGCTGGCGGCGCTCACGGTCGCCGTGTCGATGAGGATCGTCGGCATCCTGCTGATCGCCGCACTGATGGTGCTCCCCGTGATCGCGGCGAACCGCGTCGCCTGGAGCCTCGGCTCCACGCTCGGGGTTGCGATGGCGATCGGCCTCGTCTCGGCGCTTGCCGGGCTGACGATCGCCTACTACGCGGACCTGCCTCCCGGCGGCACGATCGTGCTCACCGCGGCGGGCGCGTTTCTCGTCTGTGCAGCCGGGAGCGCCGCCGGCCGGCGGCTGCGATGATCGGCTCGATGGCGACCGTGGTGCTCACCGGGCGGGACCTCCGGCTCGACGACGTCGTCCGTGTCGCACGCGCCGGTGCGCGGGCCCGGCTCGACCCGGGTGCGGCCGAGCGGATGGACGCCGCGCACGCTGTGGCCACGGCCACGATCGCCGCGGGATCCCCCGCGTACGGCATCACGACGGGCGTCGGCGTGCGCAAGACGTTCGCCGTCGAGTCGGCCGCGCACGACCGCCTGCTCGTGCGCCAGCACCTGATCGGGCAGGGGCCGCCCTCGCCTCACGACGCCGTCCGCGCCACGGCGCTGCGCCTGGCGAATGCGCTCGCGTCGGGAACGACGCCGGCCCGGCCGTCGCTCGCCGAGCACATCGTCGCCGCGCTCAACGACGACCGGTTGCCGCCCGTGCGCACGCTCGGCTCCGTCGGTCAGGCCGACCTCGCGGCGATGGCGGATCTTGCCGAGGGCGTGCTCGACGGGTTCGAGCTCGCGCAGGGTGAGGCGATCGCGCTGCTCAACCAGAATGCGTTCTCGACCGGGCTCGCCGCGCTCGCCCTGCACGATGCGTTCGTCCTGCTCGACGCGCTCGACCTTGCGGGGGCGCTCGACTACGAGGCCTTTGGCGCCAACCGCGACGCGCTGCACCCCGCGATCGGCGTCGCGCGTCCCTACCCCGGGCTGCAGGCGACGCTCGCCCGGGTCGGCGGGCTGCTCGAGGGGAGCGCGACCGAGCCCCGCTCGCTGCAGGACCCCCTCAGCTTCCGGACGCTCGCCCAGGTGAACGGTGCGGCGCGCGACGCCCTCGACTTCGTGCTCACCGTGGTCGAGATCGAGCTCAACGCAGCCCAGTCGAACCCGCTCGTGCTCCCGGACGAGAACCGCGTCATCTCGGTCGGGAACTTCGACGCGCAGCCGCTCGCCACCGCACTCGACATCGCGCGGCTCGCGCTCGCACCGGCGCTGTCGACTGCAGCGGAGCGGGCCGTGAAGCTCCTGCAGGCGCCCCTCACCGGGCTACCCGAAGGGCTCGGCGTGCGTCACGGGCTCGCGGAGAGCGCCCTCAGCGAGCTCGGTATCGCCGTGCAGGCGTTCGCGTCGGAGGCGCGGCTGCTCGCGCAGCCCGTCTCGCTCGAGCTCGTCTCGACCACGCAGGCCGAGGGGATCGAGGATCGTATGACGATGGCCCCGCTCGCAGCGCGGCGCCTCGGCGAGATGGTCGGGCTCGGCGCCCGCGTCGTCGCCGTCGAGCTGCTGCTCGCCGCCCAGGCGTGTGACCTGCGCGGCACGGCGCTCGGGGCCGGGACGGCCAGAGTGCACCGGTCCGTCCGTTCGCTCGTCCCCTTCGTCGGCGAGGGCGATCCGCTGCCCGAGCTCGAGCCGCTCGCCGCACTCATCCGCTCCGGAGGCCTCCATGACTGATGTGCCGACGGTCGACGTTCACCAGCACCTGCTGCCGCCCTCGCTCGTCCAGGCGCTGCGCAGGCGTACTGCACCGCCGCGGATCGTCGGCACGGAGATCGAGATCGCCGAAGGGCGCTTCGCATTCGACCCGGCCGAGCACGACCTCGAGGCGCGGATCGGGCTGCTCGACCGCCTCGGCACGGATGTAGCGGTGCTCTCGCTCCAGCCCTCGCTCGGCCACGACCGGCTCGAGCCCGGCGAGCGCATGGAGCTCGTCGCCGCCTGGGAGAACGGCATGGCGGAGCTCGTGGCAGCAGCGGGCGGGCGCCTCGTCGCTCTAGCGCCTGGCTCCACGAGCGCCGGATTCGCCGGCTCGTGCGTCGGGTCCGACGCGCTCGGTGACCTCGACGCCCTCGCGCCCGTCGTCGCATCGCTACGGGAGCACGCCGGTTTCCTCTTCGTGCACCCGTCCGGCGGACAGGTGCCTCCGGGAGGGCCCGGCTGGTGGGGCGCGCTCACGCTCTACACCGCGCAGATGCAGGCCGCCTACCTGTCGTGGCTCGTGCACGGGCAGGAGCGCTGGCCGGACGTCCCGGTCGTGTTCGCGATCCTCGCGGGCGGGGGGCCCTTCCAGCTCGAACGCCTCGCCTCACGTGGGGTCGACGTGCGCTCGACACTGCACCGCAACATCTTCTTCGATACTGCTTCCTACGGGCGCCGCGCTCTCGAGCTCTGCGTCGAGACCTTCGGCGTCGAGCAGCTCGTGTACGGGAGCGACCTGCCGGTCGTCGACCCGGCACCAACGCTTCGGGCGATAGAGGGATTCGGCGAATCTGTCGAACGAATGCTGCGACGGGACACGCCGGCCCGCCTCCTCCCGTGACCCACATCGACATCACCACCTGGCTCGCGGGACGCCTGGTCGCAGACACCGACCTCGACCGGCCTGCGCTCGCACGTCTCGCTGCCGAGGTTCGCGCCGAGGAGGCTCTCTGGCGCGACGACGTGCTCCTGTCCGCCGAAGAGCGCGAGTACACGCAGCTGTACCGCGACCCCAACGTCGACATCTGGCTGATCTGCTGGGCCGCCGGGCAGGACACCGGCTACCACGATCACGACCGCTCACAGGGCGGCGTCATCGTCTGCGAGGGAGCGCTCTTCGAGGACTACTTCCACCGCGACGACGATGGCTGGATCCGCGAGCAGACGAACCGGCACGAGGCCGGCGGCGCCTTCGACTTCGACGCCACCTACATCCACGGCGTCCGTCACGCGGCCGGCGAGCCCGCCGTGTCGATCCACTGCTACTCGCCCGCCCTGTGGCGCATGGGGCACTACCAGATGGACGAGGGCGGCATCATGCGGCGCGTCTCCATGACCTACGCCGACGACCTCCTCGGCGCCGCCTGACGCCACCGAACGGCGGCCCTCCCGGCCGGCGGAGCCGGCCTCCGGGCCGCCTCGCGCCGCTGCGCGCACCGGGCTCTTCGGGTCTGTGCTAACGCACTATCCCCTTCGGCCCGGCACGCGCAGCGACGCGTCGGAGGCGCCAGGCGAGCGTGACGCCACCGAACGGCGGCCCTCCCGGCCGGCGGAGCCGGCCTCCGGGCCATGCAACACACCCTGCTCGTCACTCCGGCGACGCCACTACTTGCTGAAGTCGAGCAGCACCTTCCCGAGCTTGCCCGGCTCCTGCAGCCGGTCGAAGGCGGCTGCCGCCTCGGACGCAGGGAAGACCCGGTCAACGAGGGGCACGATCCGGCCGCCTCCGAGGTGCGGGACGACCTCACGGGCGAACGCGCGTACCGCCAGGGCCTTCTCCTCGGGCGGCCGCGCGCGCAGCACGGTTCCCAGCACGTGCGCTCGGCGCATCATCAGCTTGCGCAGGTCGAGTACTGCCTCCGTCCCGGCGCCGGTACCGACGATCACGATGCGCCCTTTCACTGCGACAGCGTCGAGGTCGGGGCCGAGGTTGGGCGAACCGACGAGCTCGAGCACGACGTCGGCGCCTCCCTCCGCGCGGGCGCGCTCGACGAGCTCCTCGGGCGCGATCACCGTCGCGCCGAGTGCCGCCACACGCTCGCGCAGCCCCTCGGCGCGGACGGTCGCGAGCACCCGGGCGCCGGAGACCGCCGCGATCTGCACTGCTGCGGTACCGACACCGCCGTTGGCGCCGTTGACGACGAGCAGCTCGCCGGGGCGCAGGCCCGCCTGCATCATGACCGCGTCGTGCGCCGTCACGAACACCTCCGGCACGGCTGCCGCCGCGAGCTCGTCGAGGCGTTCCGGGACAGCGGTGACGTGGCGCTCGTGGACGATCACGCGATCGGCGAGCCCGCCGCCCCCGACGATCCCGAAGACCCGTGCGCCGGGCTCGAAGCACCCCGCCGTCGGACCGCAGGCAAGCACCGTTCCGGACGTCTCGATCCCGGGGATGTCGGCCGGCGAGCCGGCGGGTGCCGGATACATTCCAGCCCGCTGCGCGAGGTCGGCCGGGTTGAGCGCGGCATAGCGCACCTCGAGCAGCACCTCGTCCCCGGTGGGGACGGGGTCGGGCCGCTCGTCCAGCCGGACGACCTCGTTGCCGCCGGCGCCGGTGAAGACAACTGCTCGCATCACGTCCCGGGAGCGTAATCGGTCGACAATGCCGCGGTGGTGGGTCCTGGCTATATTTCCCCACTTCCCCGCCTGCGGCCTCCGCGCTACGGGTGCCGCTCCCACTCGCTCCCGAGGAGTCCCATGCTCGCAGCCGTCTGTGCCCGTCTCTCGTGCGACGACCGGGTGTCGCGTCTCGAGCCTTGCGAGCTCGTGTCGAAGCCGCCTCGAGTCAGGCGCGGAGCCGGGGAAGCTCACGGCCGTCCCGTAACGCCGAGGGGGAGGGAGCGCGGATGAGGCTCGGCTTCGTCGGCCTCGGCAACCTCGGAGCGCACCTCGCCGCGAGCCTGCTGCGGTCGGGCTTCACGCTCACGGTGCACGACCGCGACGAGGCGGCGGCGCGGCCGCTCGTCGAGGCGGGCGCAACGTGGGCCGCCTCCCCGAGGGACGTCGCAGCCGCATCGGACAGCGTCTTCACCTGCCTGCCCTCGCCGCGGGCCGTCGCCGACGTCCTGGCGGGCGAGGCCGGGCTGCTCGAGGGGCTGGCGGCGGGGGGGACCTGGATCGACTCGAGCACGAACGACCGCCACGAGCTGCAGCGGCTCGCAGCGCTCGCCGAGGCCCGGGGCGTCCACTGCCTCGAGGCGCCGGTCACGGGCGGCGTCCATCTCGCCGCGGCCGGCCAGATCACCGTGCTCGTCGGCGGCGATCCGGACGTCTACGCCGCCCACCTGCAGGCGTTCGAGGCGATCGGAGGCAAGGTCTTCTACATCGGCCCGCTCGGGAGCGCGTCGGTGATCAAGGTGATCACCAACATGCTCGCCTTCATCCACCTCGTCGCGGCCGGCGAGGCCCTGATGCTGGCGCGGCGTGCGGGACTCGACCTGGCCCAGTCGTTCGAGGTGATCAAGGCGAGCTCGGGCACGAGCTTCGTGCACGAGACCGAGAGCCAGGTGATCCTGAACGGCAGCTACGACATCGGTTTCACGATGGACCTCGCCTGCAAGGATCTCGGCTTCGCCCACGAGCTCGGCGGCGAGCTCGGCGTGCCGCTCGAGCTCGCGAGCATGGTCGAGCAGACCTTCATCCGCGCGCGGGAGCAGTACGGGGGCTCGGCCTGGTCGCCGATGGTCGTGAAGCTCCTCGAGGACGCCCTCGGCACCGATCTCCGGGCGCCCGGGTTCCCCTCGACGATCGAGGCGTAGCGACTCAGCCTGGATCCACGCACAACGGTGGCGCGAGGTCTATTGGTGCGTGCCCTCGTTGCGCTGACGGCAACTCATCGCAGCGCGCCGGACGGTCATCGAACCGTCTGCTCGCGCCGGACCGGCAGGGGCGTAGCCGGGTCTGGTGTGTCGATCTCCCGGGCCAGCCGGTGGCCGTCGAAGATGCAGTCGGCGAGCAGTCGCGGCGCGACGCAGTCGCCGATCGCGTAGACCGCTTCGACCCCTTCGAGGGCTGACGACTGCAGGTCGGCGAGGAGCGCTAGATGAAGCGCGTCGCGCGACCGGCGCGACGTCGCGAGAACGACGACGTCGGCCGCAATCCACTCCACGCGCCCGTAGCGATCGAGGACGCAGCCGTCGGGCTCGATTCGCGCGAGGAGCGTCTCGGTGCGCGCCTCGACGCCGACCTGCTCGAGCCGGCGGCGCGTAGGCCAGCCCTCGAACGTACGGTCGAGCGTCGGTGCGACGACGGGATGCGGCGTTACAAGAACCACTTGCACCCCGATTGTCGCAAGCTGTTCCGCAACGCCGACGCCGGCGAAGTAGCCCTCGCAGTCGTAGACGACGGCTTTACGCCCGTCCGCCCCCTCTCCTGCCAGCACGCGCTCCGGCGTCAGGACGTGAGGTTGATCCCAGCCGGGAACCGGGTCGTGGGTGACGTGGCTCGTTCCGTCTTGCACCCAGCGAGCGCCGGTGGCGAGGATGACGATCTCGGCACCGTACTCGCGCACGCCGCGGGCGTCGAGCTCGAGACCAGTGAGGACCTCGACGTTGCGAAGCCTGGCCAGCTCGGATTGCCTCCAGTCGACGAGCCGTCCCCACTCGGAGAGCCCGGGCAGGCTTGCGGCGAAGGCCGCATAGCCGCCAACGTCTTCCCCCGCCTCGACGAGGTGGACGCGGCGAAAGTCGCGCTTGCCGAGGACGATCGCGCACTCCATGCCGGCGACACCGGCACCGACGACGAGCACGTCTCGATCGGCGTTCGCGGCCGGCTCGAAGCGCTCGGGACTCCAGCCGCGCCGGTACTCCTCGCCGGCCGTGGCGTTCTGAGTGCAGGCAATGTGGTCGGCGACAAGTACGCGCATGAGGCAGACGTTGCAGCCGATGCACTCGCGGATCTCGTCGACGCGCCCCTCCTCGACCTTGCGCGGCAGAAACGGGTCGGCGATCGAAGGCCGCGCGCAACCGATCAGATCGAGCACTCCGCTCCTGACGGCATCAGCCATCGTATCGGGGCTCGTGAAGCGGCCGACACCGACGATCGGCTTCGCCGTCGCCTCGCGCACCCGCGCGACCCACTCGAGCTGGAACCCCTGTGGCGCGAGCCGCGAGGGTCGCATGTCGAGCCAGGGCTCCGCGATCACGCTCGTGTTCACATCCCAGAGGTCGACGAGCGGGTCGGCCAGGCGGATGAATGCCGATGCGTCATCGAGTGCGACGCCCGCTCGGCCGGCGGGGTCGAGACCGATGCGGACGGCAACAGCGCAGTCGCCGCCGACCGCTTCGCGCACGGCGGCGAGCGCCTCGAGCCAGAAGCGGGCGCGGTTCTCGAGCGAGCCGCCGTACTCGTCACTGCGCCGGTTGTAGAACGGAGAGAGGAACTGCGTCGGCAGGTAGCCGTGCGCCCCGTAGACATAAACGATGTCGAAGCCCGCATCCCGCGCCCGCCGGGCCGCCGCCGCATAGAGCGCGACGATCCATCCGATCTCCTCACGGCGCAGCTCCCGCGGGTAGGTCAGCGGGTAGGCGTCGGAAGGGAGCTGGCTCGGGCCGCCGGGCGGGAGTCGCCCGGGCGAAAGGTCAGCGTGAGCGCCCGAGTGCCAGAGCTCGATACCGGCGAGGGCTTCGTGCGCGTGCACGTCCTCGCAGACAAGCGCGAGACGCGCGACGTCATCGTCGTCCCAGAGCCGCGCTGGTGTCGGCACCGGGTTCCGGTCGGACTCCGGGTCGATTGACGAGATCTCTACGCAGACCGCGGCCCAACCGCCCTCGGCCTTCGTGCCTCGGAAGCGCGCCTGCGACTCCGGCTTGTGGCTACCGAAGCCGTTCGAGTGCGGCACGGCAAAGAAGCGGTTGCGTAGCGTCTTCGGGCCAATCGTGACCGGCTCGAGAAGGACATCGTGGCGAGGATCACGCCCCCGTCTACTCATTGGCGCCCACCCTCCTCCGATTCTGCATTGACTGTGCCTGGCTCAGGCGGGCGGGCCGTACACCGGCGTCAGGTGGAGCTCGTCGCCCTCGTAGGGGTGGCGCGCCGCCACGTCCTCGTCCAGCTCGACCCCGAGCCCCGGGCCGCTCGGCGGGATCACGTACCCGTCCTCCCACCGGATCGGCATCTTCAGGATCTCGGCGTGGAAGCCGCCCCAGTCCTTGATCCCCTCGAGGATGAGGAAGTTCGGGCTGCACGCACTGAGCTGGATGTTGGCGGCGCCCACGACCGGCCCGCAGTAGAGATGGGGTGCGATCTGCGCGTAGTGCGCCTCTGCCATGCCGGCGATCTTCTTCGCCTCGAGCAGGCCTCCGACCCGTCCCAGGTTCAGCTGCAGGATCGAGGCGGCTCCGGTCTCGAGCACCCGCGAGAACTCGTACTTCGTCGTCAGCCGCTCACCCGTCGCGATCGGGATCGACGTGGCCCGGGCGACACGCGCCATCTCCTCCGGGAGCTCGGGCGGCGTCGGCTCCTCGAACCAGAGCGGGTCGTACTGCTCCAGCCGCTGCGCGAGCCGGATCGCGCCCGAGGGAGTGAACTGGCCGTGCGTGCCGAAGAGCAGGTCGCAGCGATCACCGACGGCCTCGCGCACGTTCCGCAGGTAGCGCTCCGAGCGCGTGAGCTCCTCGAGGCTGGGTTGGCGGGGATCGAATGTCGAGTAGCCCCC
>Ga0315283_10005466_pt1 | contig 11223 bp, 7 predicted proteins | sample YL17G09_0_MG_FD_204541 | JGI IMG/M metagenome (GOLD analysis project Ga0315283, IMG submission 204541) | Sediment microbial communities from Yellowstone Lake, YNP, Wyoming, USA - YL17G09_0 | ecosystem: Environmental > Aquatic > Freshwater > Lake > Sediment | place: USA: Wyoming | collected...
GGCAGGGTTAAATGCCCTGCCTTTTTCCCCTGGATTGCGGTGGTTTACTTTCCTTTATGGTCCTTTCGGGGGGTAGGACACGGGAAAATCTGCACTTTATCCTGTCCCCCAAACGCCTCACCTGTCAAGGTCTTTCCTTTGAGAGTCCCCAGTATATCACCGCATTTAAAACCTGTCGGTTTTTCATAGAAATAACAGATGAGATCTTTCTTGCGGTCGCGGTTCACATCGGTTTTCCAGGGCATGCAGAAGGCCAGACTGTCCTCATTGCCCGTTCGCCCGAAGGTGAGGGATTCCCGATCCACCACTTTTGGGGCGTCAAAGCCCGTATCCGAAAGGACGGCGATCTGGATCAGGTACCACCATGCCTGTTTGTGGATCTTGTTTTGAGAATTCCAGGGATGGATATCGATGTCGACCTGGAAAGGCTCGTCCGCCGGCACGTTACCCGGAGGAGGAACCAAAAGGAAAGCCGTGGCAGACGTGCTCCCGCCCTTGTAGCCATACCCCACGATTTCCCCCTTGTTATTGATGGCGTACGCGGCAACCAGGAGCAGCCCCGGATTTTCAGGAAGCAGGGAATTCAAATCCCGCATCTCATTGACGGCATCCCAGATGAAAGCCCGCAACTCTTGGTGTTCACCCGACCAATACATCCCGACAACAAAACCAGAATCATTGATTCCGTAAGCCTCGCTGTATAAAACGGATTCGGAAACCCGCGAGGCGTTTTTCTTTTTGAGTTCCTGAATACCGCTTTCCCCCCACAGGCAGGCGCGGGCCGTAGGATCGTATCCATCGTATCTCAAGCTGTATCCGGCCACCGCCCCTCGATTATTAATGCGGAAGGCAAAGCTCTGCGAGAAGTCCGCCAGCGCTCCCAGATCGGTCATGGGCTCAGCCCCGGTGCTATTCCAGCGAAAGGCACGGTTCACACTTTCCGAGGTTTGGCTATGTCCCACGATTTGATTGGAATCATTCACGCTGGTTGCACGCGTGTAGAGCCCGCCAAAGGTTCCAAGGTTGCGCTTCAGGTAAATATCACCATTTTTTTCCCATAAGGATCCCATTTCCGGAATCTCATCGCCACTGCTGTAGCCCACTACTTTTTGCCCGTTGTTAAGGCCTAGCCCCTCACCCGGGGTGGCCCCAGGAAGAAGCCCGAAGTCGATGAATGGGCTGCCACCCCCAACTATGAAGGCATTTCCGTTCTTATATCCGGCGACGGTCCCGCCGCGGTTGATGGCATTGGCCGAGGACCTGACTGTCTCCCCCGGAAAAAGTTTCGAGATCCCGTCCTTGGTTCCGATGAAGACCTGCCAAATCGTTCCTCCGTCATCGTTGAGCTCTGTGTCCGCCACTCCGACGATCTGACCGGAGTCATTAATGTCGAAGGCCTTGCTTGCAGGGCCCCCAAGGGTCCCCAGTTCATAAAGGGTGTATTTCCCGTCCTGCCCGTAGGAAGGAGCGTAACCCGCCAGCCCAAAGAGCAGAAGGAAAACAAGAAAGCTTTCCTTTTTCCAGATTGATGCTTTCATAATGTCCCTCCTTGTCTTATGCTATTTTCGAATTCATTGAAACTGAAAATAGGCACTTGCTTCTTTTGGTTTGAATCGATCCTGAGACCTTGAAAATATTCGCGTTTCTAAAAACCCCCAGCTTCTCTGAAAGCAAAATGTGTACCTTTCTCCGCAGAGAATATGAATCGCCAAAAACGCGCAGCAACTGGGAAAACGACCGATATCCTGCGCCTTTCCGGAGGCAAAGACATTTCTTTTCAGTCATGAAAGTGACAGAAAAAGTCACCGGCGGGCAACTTCTTGTCCACATATAGAATACCTGTAAATGGGGAGGACCTTAATCTATCGTAAGAACGAAAGTCGATCGTTGCTCTCGTATAAACCTAAATGTTGCATAAATTGCAGGGCCAAATGTAGAAATTCTCACGCCCTGCCTATTCCCGAGACCCTTGGGAACTTACCCGTTGGATTTCACCTGCGGTGAATTCCATCTTCACTTCTCATTTCCCCCTCACCCTTTCCCTCTCCCCCGATTCCGGGGGAGAGGGCGGGGTGAGGGGGGTTTTTCAGGGCGGTTTTTATGCAAAGTTTAGATAACGATGGCCTGTCGAGAGCGGATGGAGGGCGCGATGGTCAGCTTGCGGCCCGGCCGGAGGTTCACCAGGTTGGGGTTCTTATGGGTTCGAAAAAACTGGCTCAGCGAGCGCCGACGGAGGTCACCCCCAGGAGGTTGATTTGAAAGAGGAACTTCTTCTCTGCCGGTTGGCCGGCAAGGGCCGGTTTTTCGGAAAAGGACAAATCCACGGTCCAGCACTGGTGTCGGTACTGCGCTCCATAAACGGTCTCCAAGCTCTGCTTGTCCTGCCGGGAGTACCGTTTGCCATACACGGCGTCCAGGGAAGAGTGGAGGCGGACCCGCAGCCAGGCGTTGATCTGATCCACCACCCCGCTTACCCAGGAATATTCGAGGTTTAGGCTGTCTCCACGGGAGTCTTTGAAAATGAACATGGAATAGGAGCTCAAGAAGCTATTTACACTGGGATCATAGATCGTAATGTTTTCCGCGGAAAGGTACTGCAAGAAGTTGATCCGCAACTCCCCGACGATGGGCCCGAAAGGGCGCCGGGGAGGACTCCCGGGCGATAAATCCCGGTTGGCTTCGGAAATATCGTATTCCTCGCTCAGTTTGAAATAGACCAACTCCTGGTATCGGCTTTTTCCGTCTTTTTCCAAGATTTTTCCGGTCAGGCGTTGGCTAATCCCGAGAGTTAAGGCATTTCTCTTGGCCACGATCGGGTCGTAATAAGAGAGGTACTTGAACGGAATCAAGAGCTGGTTCGTATCCGGCAGGTACGAGTATGTGATTTCGGGGCGAATCCAATGTTTGAGTTTGGAAACCCCGGCAAACGTGGTATCGAAAACCCGATACATCTCCGTGGCCACCGTGGTCTTGAAATCCCAGGATTGCTGGCTCTCCGTTTCTTCACGGCCGTTGCGAACCGAGTAAAATGTCACCCGGCCGCCCACCTCCGGGGTTACTTCCAGAAAGCTCCATTTCACGGGGACGGAAAGGCGCGGATGAAGATCCGCCTGAACACCCGAATCCCCCTCCTCTCGCCGAAAATATCCGGCCCCCGAATTAAAACTGTAGTTGAGCGGGGAACCCAGGATTTGCTTTCGCAGACCGGTGAAATTTATGACCGGATAATTTTGCAGCGTCGTTGGGTCCGACTGACGGAGATCCTCCGTATGGCGGGCTTCCCCGAATAGGCTGCTGGATTCCCAGTTCTTCGTCAGGGACAGGAAGGAAATCAATTGCTCGCTCACCCGCTCCTCATAGCTGGCGCTGAAGTCCTTGAAATATTGCCGGTCGCTCAAGGCCCGCAGGCGGGTCTTGGCGAAAAAGGAAGAGTCCTGGTATTCTTCGTGCTGAAAATCCAGCTGCCATCGATCCGGCTTCCGGTCCAGCTGTTCGGTTCGATTTTCCCGGTATTCCTCCTTTTCCCGCAGGTGGTAGGCGTAAAACTGCCCGAAGCTGTCCTGCTTGCGCACGTACCGGTACTCCAGCCCCTCGCCGATTCCTTTCTTGGTGGCCAGGTCGAGGTAAAGGGTGGCATCCATATTCTTGGAAATCGCCCAATAAAAGGCGTTGTTGAACTCCACCCCGCTGAGGTTGGAAAACGTCACCCGGGGAAGCAGGAAACCGCTTTGGCGCTGGGCCTTGACGGGGAAGACCAAGTACGGGGAATAAAGGACGGGCACGTTCTTGATCTCAAATGTGGCTCCCTGGATCGAGGCGTACTCCTCCAGGGTAACCACGATCTCCCGGCTGGTGAATCGCCAGTCGGGCCAATCCCCGTCGCACGTCGTCAGGCTTCCCTTGCGGATGCGGTAGGTCTCCTCGCCGATCCGCTCGATTTCCTCCCCGCGCAGGTAGAAGTGCTGCTTCTTCAGGAAAAGGGTGCCCCGCACGATGACCCCCAGGCTTGTATCCAGGTCGATTTTGATTCGCTCGCTTCGAAGCACATCCTCTCCCTGAACCAGGACGACGTTTCCGGAGGCTTCGACCTCGTTCGTCTTCCCGCTTAGGGTAACCCGGTCGGCGGAGAGCTTCCGGTCCCCCTGAAAGATCTCCACCTTCCCTTCCGCCGTATAGGCCTCCTCTTTGTGGTCGTAGGAAACCTGGTCGGCCTGAAGGCGGACGGGTTCCCGGACCGCTTCAAACTTCAAAACCGGGATTTGCTGGCCCCTGCTTTCCGGGGTCAACCCCGTCAAGAGGAAAGCGACAATAGAAAGGAGGAGGATGCCAAAGGGGTGGATGATTTGCTTCCTGTTTATCGGCAGAAAATTCATAGAGAGATGATTCCCCGCTGGATGAGATGGGCCCGCGCTTCGCCAACGATATACAACGAACCGGTTACCAAGATCAAGTCCTCTTTTCCCGCCTGGATCAACGCTTCATCAAGAGCCTCGGCCACGGTCCCGAACTTCCGGCAGGGCTTTTCGTAGGATGAGGACTCCGCTTCCAGGAGATCGAGCGACGCGGCCCGCTCATTCCGGGCCTTCGTGAGGAATAACAGATCCGTTCGGGGGACGATATCCTTCATCATGGCGGGGATATCCTTATCGGCCATGATCCCCAGGATGGCGATCAACCGCCGACGGGGGTAGCCTGTCTCCAGGGCTTTTTTGAGGATTTCGGTAGCTTCCGGATTGTGGGCGCCGTCCAGGAGGATTCGGGTCCCAGTTTGGATAAGCTCCAGGCGCCCCGGCCAGCACGTTTCCGCCAGCCCGCGGCGGAGGTGCGGTTCTTCAATTCGAAATCCGGCTTCGCTCAGAACCTCCGCCGCCGCCAGGGCCAACCCGGCGTTTCGCGTCTGATGGCTTCCCGCCAATCCAAGACGCAGATTGGCGTAAGCGTGCCGGCGTCCGCGGAAATGGATGACCCCGGGTCCTTCTTCCCGCGCTTCGAAGTCTTTTCCCCAAACCAGAAAGGGAGACCGCATTTCCCTACACCGTTTTTCAAAAAGGGCTGCAACCCGGGCTTGGGAGGCCGAGGTCAGAAGCGGCCGGCCTGGTTTGATGATTCCCGCCTTCTCTTCGGCGATCTCCAGAAGGGTCCCGCCCAGGTATTGGGCGTGCTCCTTGGAGATGGTGGTAATCAAGGAGGCCACGGGGTCCAACACGTTCGTCGCGTCCAACCGCCCGCCGAGACCCGCCTCCACCACGGCAAAATCCACCTTTTCCTCCTGGAAATAGCGGAACATCATGGCCGTCGTGAATTCAAAAAAGGTCAGGGTGGCTCTTTCGGGTTCTCTTCCGGAACGGCTGGCAGGCGTCTCCCCTTTGGGCTGAAAGCACCCCCGGCGTTCCATTTCTCCCACGTGGGCGCGGATCTCCTCCGTGAGAACCCCGATGCGGCGGGTCGGGATGGCTTTCCCGTTGATCTGAATTCGTTCGCTGAAATCAGCCAGATGGGGGGAGGTGTAAAGACCGGTCCGCAAACCGCTCTGTCTCAAAATGGACTCCAGAAAGGCGGCCGTGGACCCTTTTCCGTTCGAGCCCGCGATGTGGACGGAGGGAAATGCCCGGTGGGGGTTTCCCAGGATTTCGAGAAGGGTGGTTATGTTTTCAAGCCCCAGCTTGATTCCGAAGCGCTGCAGCCCGAAAAGATAATCCAGGGTTTCTCCGTAGGTTTCTGCCTCTGCGTTTTCCCGCTTCACCTGGACTTCCTATGCCTTTGGTTTGCAGAACCCGTAAACAACCGCCAGAACGATGGCCTTGATTGTAGAGGCGTCCGGCGGACGCCCATGACCGGGCGAGCGCGGCTCGCCCCTATATGCCAGGCGCGCCAATGGTCATATCGTCTCATTGTCTTGTAGTCGCCTAAATGACTATCGAACGAATGACTATCCGACTTATTCGAAGGGAAGCCGCAGATGGACTTTTTACAAAACCATCAGTTTGCTTTACGCAGCAACTCGAGGATCTTGCCCAGAATCCCCTTCATCTCTTTCCGGTCCACGATCCGGTCCACCATCCCGTGATCGAGAAGATATTCGGACCGCTGAAAACCTTCCGGGAGCTTCTGTTTGATGGTCTGCTCGATGACGCGCGCCCCCGCAAACCCGATAATGGCCTTGGGTTCGGCCAAGATGATGTCCCCGAGCATGGCAAAGCTGGCGGAAACCCCGCCCGTGGTGGGGTCCGTGAGGATGGAGATGTAGGGAAGGCCCTTTTCTTTCAGACGGGCCAAAGCCGCGCTGGTTTTGGCCATTTGCATCAGGGAAAGGATCCCCTCCTGCATCCTTGCCCCTCCCGAGGAACAAAACAGAATCACGCCGATATTTTCGGATATGGCGCGTTCCGCCAACCGGGCGATTTTTTCCCCCACGACGGACCCCATGGACCCGCCCATAAATTCAAAATTCATGACTCCCACCATGACCGGCTGTCCCAGGATCGCGGCCTTGCCGCAGAGGATGGCCTCCTTCAGGCGGGTGCTCTGCTGGTTTTCCTTTATCCGTTCGCCGTATCTAAGGCGGTCCTTGAATCCCAAAGGGTCCATAGGTTCCAGGTTCTTATCAATCTCCGTGAAACTGCCGTCATCGACGACCATCGATAGGCGCTCCGCGACGGAAATGCGAAAGTGGTAATTGCATTTCGGACAAACCTTGAGGTTTCTCTCCACTTCCCGCCGGTAGAGCATCTCCTTGCAGGCGTTACACTGAAGCCACAGGTTTTCGGTTTCTTCCATGTTTCCCGTTCATTGGAGACCGTCCGGGGCCAGGGAAGGCATTTCCTGTCTCCGGCCCGGGTATCTGAACGCATGCCGGTCATCTCCAAATTTTTAAATGTATACCATAGGTTGGCCGCCTTATCAACCTGAATTTCCCTTAGGGAGAGATTTTTCCCCGGGCCCATCGGAAAGGACTCGGAGCACTGGGATAGAACCCTGCCCACCCGCAGGGAAAACCGCAACCAGGAATCTGAAAATACCGGGTCGTGAATGGTTGATGGTCTCGTAAAAAGTCCATCTGCTGCGTTGCGCTGCAACTTCGTCGTTGCAGAAGGTAGGGGCGGCTCGCCGAGCCGCCCGATATCGGGCAACCCGGCGGGTTGCCCCTACCATTGGATTTGCGCGCCTTGCACCTGGAGCTTTTTACGAAACCATCGTTCCAGTGACTTTTTACGAGACCATCCATGGCTGGGGGTTTAGCCGATTCAGGAAAGGCTGCCGGGAAAACCCGATGGTAAAACCAGGAGGTCTGAAAAAACCCCTGGGCCTTTCTTCCCCTGCCGATCTCTCCGACCGCCGTCTTGTCGGCCCGGGCCTTTGCTCCTCAGGGTTGTTCTTTACTCCCGAAAAAAGCGGCTTCTTTTTTTCTCAAGGATTCCCCGACAAAGGAAATATGCATGCGCAGGCTGTAGAGCTCTCCGGCATAGGATCGGGGCACAGAAACATGAAGAACTTCCTTCTCGATTTTATCCAGTTCTGCGAGGCAAGCCCGGATTTCATCCGGGGATTGGCTCTGGGCCCCCCGGGCATCCACCCCACTTAAGTCTCGGTACCAGCGATAGATCTTGGAACGAACCCTCCAGCGGAATCCCGGCGGCAGGGAGCGGATCAGAGGAATCAGCAAAGTGATCAGGGGTAAGAGCATCACCTTGGCCCGCTCGATAAAAACAGCCGCCCAGAACGGAAGATATCTCTTCAAGAAAGGAGGCCCGGATTTGAAGTATCGCTGGGCATCCTTGTGGAGGGGAAAATCGAGATACTTTTGGGAGGGAAACTCATTCAAATCCTGAAACAGCCCCGGGCCGCCGTGCACCTCCGCGGCGGCGTCGAGAAAAAGGTCGACGAGGGCGGGATGAAAACTATCCCGAACCACTAAGGTGGCCGCCGGAGCCAGGAGAAAGATATCCCGTTCGGGAATATTCCTTACAAAATCCATCACTCCCTCGGGGAGCTTGAGAATCGAGAGGAAACGATTGGCCCGCTGGTAGGCCTCGCCTCTTTCGAAGCCGAGGACGCGGATTTTTTCGTGGAGGAGCAGATTCTGAATCACCGCCGCCTGCGGAGACAGGACCAAAAAGGCCGCCTCGACTTCCTTGGAAATCAGGGAGTTCTGCGCCTTCTCGCCGCCTATGGCGAGGAAGGTGGCCGTATCCGGAGTGATCCCGTTGGCTTTTAGAAGCCGGGTGGCGATGGCGTTCGTTCCGCTGGCTTCGGGCCCGACCGCGATTTTTCGGCCCCGCAGGTCCGGGAGTCGTTTGATCTTCAGATCCCGATGAAAGAACACCCACAACGGCTCAAAATAGAGGCTTGCCAGAGAGTGGAGCCCCGGCTGAGCGGCCGAATCCCCGATCCCGCCCTGCACCAAAGCGATATCTACCCCGCTCTCCGGGTTTGTCAGAAGCTTCAGATTTTCTCCCGACCCGGCCGTGCTTCGAACCTCCAGGGTAATGCCATCCCGCGCCAGAATTTTTTTATACTGCTGCGCAAAAGCGTAATAGGCGCCGGACTTGTCGCCGGTTCCGATGACAATTTTCCGGGGGGGCGCCGGCTCCACGAACTGATACGCCACCAGGAACCCCGCCACCGTGAGCAGAATCCCCAACCCGAAAATCACGAAGTACCCCTTGCGGCTTCCCTTTTTTTCTGGGGTGGATTCTTTGATCATACCCCCTCCTCCAAGAAGCTTTTTCCTCCCTGTCCCCGACAACCGGGAATTCCCAGCGCCGCTGTCGAAGATGGGGAAATGCCGGCCTTAGAGCCTGTCCGTAAAAAAAATTCCCCCCTTTGTAAAGGGGGGTTGGGGGGATTTCCTCAAGGCGGGCCAAAGCAAATCCCCCTATGTCTTTTTCAAAGGGGGATTTAATGGCAGCAGCTTATTTAAGGATAAGCTCTTAGTCTTCCTTCGATCCGCCTCGTTTAGGGTCGGACGTCTTTCTCCGAGTTCAGCAAAAGATCAGGAATCCGGCGGATGTCCGCCACGATCCGATCGGCCCCGGAAAAATCGCTGTCGGCTGTAAGGGGCGTGGGGATGATCCAACAGCTCAGCCCCGCTCCCTTCGCCGCGCGCAGGCCTCTTTCCGAGTCCTCGATGGCCAGGCATTCATCGGCCCGGCCTCCGCCCCGCTCTATCGCGATTCGATAGGGTTCCGGATCGGGTTTGGAACGCCGGTAATCCCCCTCCCCCACCACGAAATCAAAGTAGGGCAGAAAACCCGTTCGCCGGTGGATAATTTCAAAATGTTCTTTCTTGGAACTCGTAACGATCCCCATGCGGAACCGCCCGGATAGCTGGCGGAGAACCTCCCCGGCTCCGTCCATGGCGATGTCGCGCGTCTGAAGAAGGCGGCCGTAAAGCTCGTTCCTTGCGGCCCGCAACTTCTCCACGAAACGAGGATCATGTCCCTGCGCCCGCACGAGATGCCAGGCGCCGCCGCTCTCGCGTAGGAAATACTGCCGATACGTTTCGAGGGTCAGCTCGACCTTCACCTCCCGCATGATTTCACGGGTGGCCTCATAGTATAGGTCTTCCGATTTGACCAGGATGCCGTCGTTATCCCACAGGATGGTGCGGTACATGTTCCCTCATTCATAAAAATTCTTTTGATCCCTTGGAGGAACCCTTTCCCCCGTGGGATCAGCCGAAAATCTTCTCTGTCTTTTTAAGGGGGATTGGAACTGTTTATTTTAGCACCGCGAGTCGAATTTTGGATCGACTCTCAAGGGATGGGCTCTCTAAGGCAGGGAAAAGGCCGCTCCGCGGCCGGGCGAGTTGTCTTTCGGAAAAACGCCCGAAAAAAGCGGAGGGCGGTTTTTAATCAAGAACCACCTTTTCGCGCACGTCGGACTAAAAGCCGCCGCTCAAGCGATCATCGTCTTAAACGCCTTTTCCGAGACGGACCCCTTACGAATACTTCCCCGTGATATAATTGCTCAGGTTTTCGATGAGGATCTTCTGGTCGGAGATAACGGATTTCAGAACGTCGCCGATGCTGATGATCCCCATAATTTTATTGGTGCCTTTATCGACCACCGGGATATGGCGGATCCGCTTTTCGTTCATGAGGGCCATGCACTCTTCAACCGTGGTTTCCGGGTTCACGACGAAGATCTTGGTCGACATGATCTCTTTGGTGGAGGTCTCCTTGGACGATTTCCCCTCGAGGATCACCTTCCGGGCGTAGTCCCGTTCGGAAACGACTCCAACCAACTCCCCCCGTTCCAGGACCACGAGAGCCCCGATCTTTTTTTCGTTCAGCAACTGCAAGGCTCTGTAAACCAGGGTGTCCGGGGTCACCGACCAAACATCCTTCTGCTCCTTCGACTGCAAAAGATCCTTGACCGTCTTCATGGTACCGTACCTCCTCGTTTTTTGATCATCTCCAAAGACGAGATAAACCGCGACTGACTCCCCTTATATTAAAATAAATTAAAACCTGTCTTTCCGCAACCCCTTTTTTTCCCGCATTTTCTCCTGCTTCTCTCCCTTGCCCCTTCACTTTTGACTTTTTTGGGGAGAAAAAGCTTAGGTTGGGCGCGGGGACGGCAGCACAGTTCTCGGAAGCACCGGCCGGGAACCATGCTTTCCTCTTCGAGTCCATAGGATTTCCGCAAGGAGAGGCGGAAGGCCTGCGACCCCGCCCCAACCCATGGAAAGACCACCGCCTTGTGGTTCCGTGAAATGCGGCGCTGTCTCCACGCCCTTCCAGAAACCTCAAAAATAGTATCAGTTTAGCGGTTTGAAAAAATAATGTGACTGCTTTTGTTGAGGCCCGGGGGCCTGGGCGGAACGCGCCGGAAGCATCGGCCGGGCTTCCGCTTGGCCCCGAGGACCCCAGGGTGTTTCCGCCGGAGGGGGCGGGAGGTATCTTCCCCGCCCAACCCCCGGAGAAATCAGCGCCTTATGATTCCAAGCGGGCCGTCCAGGCGCCCGGGCCATGGAACCCCTTGGCCCTTACGCCCTACCTCTTTTCAAAGAGCTAAAGTGTTACCAAAAATACGGATGCTTCTCTCCTTCTTGTCATCGGCCCGGGCTTCTGCTACCATTTCTTATGGAAGAATTTTATGTCCAATGGCACCTCACCAATTTCTGCAACCTGCGCTGCCGTCATTGCTACCAGGAGGACTTTTCCAAAGAGGCGGATCTTCCCTTTCCGGAGCTGGCCAAAATCGCCGATAACTTCCTGA
>Ga0315283_10005467_pt1 | contig 11222 bp, 9 predicted proteins | sample YL17G09_0_MG_FD_204541 | JGI IMG/M metagenome (GOLD analysis project Ga0315283, IMG submission 204541) | Sediment microbial communities from Yellowstone Lake, YNP, Wyoming, USA - YL17G09_0 | ecosystem: Environmental > Aquatic > Freshwater > Lake > Sediment | place: USA: Wyoming | collected...
TCCTCATGAGCCGCGTCCGCGAGGAGAGCGAGACCCGCCCGATCCGCGACGGCATCCGGATCGCATCCGGCCGGACCGGCGCGGTCATCACGTCGGCCGGCCTCATCCTCGCCGGCACGTTCGGATCGATGGCCACCGCTCCGCTCATCGTCCTCTTCCAGGTCGGCGTCGCGGTCGCGATCGGGGTCCTCATCGACACGTTCCTCGTCCGCTCCATCCTCGTGCCCGCAATCACGACGCTCGTCGGCGACCGCGCGTGGTGGCCGTCCGGCCTGCGCCTCGGCGAGCGCCGCCTCGTGCCGGTGCCGGTCGCGGCGGACGGCACACTCATCGCCGCGGGGGAGCCCGCGGGGCGCTCGCGCCGACGGCTGGCGGCCGCGCTGGTTCTCGCGGCCCTCGTGCCGGTGACATTCGCGGGGCTCGTCGTCTGGTCACAGTCGCAGGGAGGCGGCGGCGCCATGCCGGCCGCGGTCGTCGACCTCGACGAGGGGGCCACGATCTCGGTCGCCGATGGGACGAGCCGGACGCTCGACCTCGGCGGCGACCTCTCACAGCAGCTCGTGGCGGGCGACGTGACGGACGCGTTCCGTTGGACGGTCGTCGACGCGTCGGACGCGGCGGACGGACTCGCCTCCGGGCGCTTCCGGGCGGTCCTGACGATCCCCGCCGACTTCTCCCGGAAGATCGCCGCGATCCAGGCCGACACGACGGGCGGCCAGCCGGCCGCCGGACTCCAGCTCGCGACGGGCCCCGGCGGTGGCACGGACGGCGGCGAGGTCGCACGCGAAGTCCAGGAAGCGATCGCGGCGTCGGCGGCGCGGACCGCCACGGCCTCGTACGTGGAGGACGTGCTCCTCGCCGTCAAGACGGCCGACGCGACGATCGGCACCGCCTCCGGCGAGGCGCGGTCCATCGCGGACCGCGCCTCCACGCTCGCCACGGACGCTTCGGACATCAACGCGGTCGCCGGCCAGCTCGTGGCCGGCCTCGATGAGCTCGCGTCGGGCGCGACGAAGGCCGCCTCCGGCGCGTCGGAGCTCGCCGCCGGCACGAAGGCTCTCGCGGCCGGGACCACCCTCGTCGCCGATGGGACCGCGTCCGTCGCGGCCGGCGCCGCCGACACCTCGGCCGGCGCCGCAGCCCTCGCCTCCGGCGCGTCGGAGCTCGCCTCCGGGCTCCAGACGCTCGATGCGTCGACGCGCCAGCTGCCCGCCCAGACCGCCACCCTCGCCTCCGGCGCGTCCGACCTCGCGACCGGCACGTCGAAGGCTGCCTCCGGCGCCTCGGAGCTCGCCTCCGGGCTCCAGACGCTCGACGCGTCGACGCGCCAGCTGCCCGCCCAGACCGCCACCCTCGCCTCCGGCGCGTCCGACCTCGCGACCGGCACGTCGAAGGCTGCCTCCGGCGCCTCGGAGCTCGCTTCCGGGCTCCAGGCGCTGAAGGCGGGGACGACCGGGCTCGGCGCCCAGGCGGCCGCGCTCGCATCGGGTGCAGACAAGGCCGCGACCGGGGCGACGGCTCTCTCCGACGGAGCGACGCAGGCGGCTAAGGGCGCGGCCGCCCTCGCGACGGGCGTCGACGGGCTGTCCACGTCGGTCGCGGGATACACCTCCGCAGTGAAGGCGCTGTCCGACTCGTGCGAGCTCATGGGCGGCGGCCCGGCGGTCTGCGCTCAGATCCTCGGGCTGGCGAACCAGGGAACCGCGCTGGCCACCGGCGCCAGCGACCTGGCCACGGGAGCCCAGGGGGTCGCCGACGCGACCGGCCAGGTCGCCACGGGTGCGGCCGGCGTGAGCCAGGGGACGACCGGGGTGGCGAGCGCGACATCGCAGTTCGCGGCGACGGCGCCGCAGCTGGAGCACGCGATCGCCGCGTCCGCCACGGGCGCGTCCGAGCTCTCGACGGGGGTGACGCAGCTCGCCGGCGGCGCGACGCAGCTCGCGACGGGCACGCAGCAGCTGGCGGCCGGAATGGCTCCTCTGGCGTCGGGCGTCTCGAAGACCGCCACGGGCGCGTCCGAGCTCTCGACGGGGGTGACGCAGCTCGCCGGCGGCGCGACGCAGCTCGCGACGGGCACGCAGCAGCTGGCGGGCGGGATGGCCCCTCTGGCGTCGGGCGTCTCGAAGACCGCCACGGGCGCGTCCGAGCTCTCGACGGGGGTGACGCAGCTCGCCGACGGCACGGCACAGCTCGCGTCCGGGTCGAGCCGGGTGGCGACGGGCGCGGACAAGACCGCCGCCGGCGCCGGCAAGCTCGCGACCGGCACCGCCGAGGCCGCGTCGGGCGTCGACCAGCTGAAGGAGGCGATGAACCTGGTCACGGGCGGCGCCCGCGTGGTCACGTCGCGGTCCGGTCTCCTCTCCCGCGACGGGAGCTCCGTCGCCGACGACGCCACCACGATCGCGGAGGGCCTCGACACGTCCACCGCGGCCGTGACCGTCGTCCCCGACGCGACGAGGACGCGGGTTGCCGCGCGCGCGGCGGACCCCGTCGTCATCCAGCCGCCGACGGTGGACGGATCGGGCGGGTCCGGGATCGCTCCGTACGTCATGGCGCTCGCCCTCTGGCTCGGTGCGCTCGTCGCGTTCCTCGTCCTGCCGGCGGGTAGGCGCGGACAGGGCCGCCGCTGGTGGGTGGGGCCGGTCGCGGCCTTCGCCGCTGCCGCCGGCCTCGGGATCGTGGGAGCCGCCCTGATGATCGCCGGCCTGCGCCTCGGCGTCGGCATGGACGTCGCGCGGCTGCCGGCGCTCATCCTGGTCGCGGCTCTCGCCGCTGCCGCCTTCACGGCGATCATCCAGGCGCTCGTCGTCGCCTTCGGCAACCGGGGCTGGCTGGTCGGGCTGCTCCTGGCGGGCGTCCAGGCGGCCGCGTGCGGGACCCCGTACCTCGTGGACTCGCTCCCGGCCCCGCTGGCGTTCCTCCATCCGCTCCTGCCGGTGACGTGGGCCGCCGACGCCTTCCGCGCCTGCATCGAGGGCACGACGACCGGGCTCGCCCCGGCGGTGCTCCTCCTCGCGGGATCGCTCGTGGTCGCCCTGCTCGCGATGCTCGCCCTGGCGTTCGGGACGGACCGTCCGACGGCCACGGCGGCCGCTCCCGCGTAGAAGGGGAGGAGCGTCGGCTTCCCAGGCACCGCGTGACGTCCCTGGAGGCCCAGCCAACCGGTTTGCGAGGCGCTGACGCAGATCGTGGTTGAGGCAGATGGCCGTTGCACGCACGGCCCGCGCTCGTGGACCCCGCGACCGACCCGGGGTTCCTCTGCGACCATGGACGCCCGGTCAGCCCTTGACGCTTCCCGAGGTCAGGCCCGCGACGATGTAGCGCTGGAATGCGAACGCGAGGATGACCGGCGGCAGCGCCGCGATCACGCCGCCCGTGGCCAGCAGCCCGAAGTCAACGCCGTGGCGGCCGATGAAGTCGTTGATCGCGATCGGCAGCGTCTTGGACGCATTCGTCTGGGTGATGATCAGGGCGTAGAGGAACTCGTCCCAGGCCAGCAGGAACGACAGCAGCGCCGTAGACGCCAGTCCCGGTGCGGCAATCGGCACGATGATGCGGATGAGCACGCCCAGCCGCGAGCAGCCGTCCACGCGCGCGGCGTCGTCGAGCTCTGGCGAGATGGTCTCGATGTACCCCCGCATGACCCAGATCACGAACGGCGTCACGAACGACGAGTAGATGATGATCAGGGCGAGCGGCGTGTCGCGCAAGTGAAGGCTGCTCATGATCTGGTAGAGCGGCAGCACCAGCGCGATCGGCGGCAGCATGTACGTGGCCATGAACGCCAGGATCAGCCAGCTGCGACCAGGGAAGCGAAGCCGGGCGAACGCGTACGCGGCGAGCGTGCCCACGACCATCGCCACCGCCGTCACCGTCGACGCGATGACTGTGCTGTTGATCAGGGCCGCCCGGAAGCTGAGGGCGCTGTCGTCGGCCGTGTTCCCGACCGACAAGTCGAGGAAGCGCTGGAACGTGACGTGGGCCGGGATCCACCTGAGCGGCCGCTCCAGCAGGTCCACGGGCTCCGCGACGCTGGAGATGACCAGCCAGGCAAACGGCGCGAGGATCGCGGCGAGGGCGAGGATCATCGCGCCGTAGAGGAAGGCCGCGCGGGCAGCCCCGCGCAGGCGGACCGCCGCGGGCCGCGGACGCCGTGCCGGAGCGCTGGCGGGCGCGATGGCAGGGGTGGGCGGTGCCGTCATCGCCTACACCCTCCCCGTCCGGCCGAGCAGTCGCAGGTAGATCGCGGCCAGGGCCATGATGATCAGGGCGATCAGGTACCCGAGGGCCGCGCCGGCGCCAAAGTCGTAGCCCTGGAATGCCGTCTGGTACGCGTAGATCGCGATCGTCTGGGTGGCGTTGGCGGGACCGCCGCCGGTCATGATCCAGATGATGTCGAAGACCTTGAAGGCCTCCATCGTCCGCAGCACGAGGACGATGAGGATCACCGGCGTGAGGAGGGGCAGCACGATCAGGCGGAAGGCCTGGAACGACGTCGCGCCGTCGACCTTGGCCACCTCGACGAGCTCCCGGTCGACCGACTGCAGCCCCGCCAGCAGGAGGATCGCCACGAGGGGCGTCATCTTCCAGACGTCGGCGACGATCACCATCCACATCGCGAGATCGCTGTTCGAGAGCCAGATCTTGTAGTCCCCGAGCAGGCCGAGCTGCGTGAAAAGTGCGTTGAGGGCGCCGTACTCCGCGTTGTCGATCCAGCGCCACATGAGCGCGTTGACGATGGTCGGCAGCGCCCAGGGCAGGATGATCAGCGTCCGCAGCAGCCATCTTCCCCGGAGCGGCAGGTCCATGAGCAGCGCCAGCGCCAGCCCGAACAGGAGCTCGAGCGTCGTCGAGGCGACGGTGAAGAAGAGCGACCGCCAGACGGCGGCCCAGAAGGCTGGGCTGGTGAGCTGGTCGATGTAGTTGCCCAGGCCGACGAACGGCTCGTCGCCCGGACGGATGAGGGCGATGTCGAACAGGCTCATCCACGCCGCCCGCGCCAGCGGGACGACCACGACGAGCACGATGACGAGGGTGGCGGGGGCGATGAACGCCGCCGCCACCCACGTCTCGGGCCAGGGCTTCGCTCGAGCCCGCGCGACGCGGGAGCGAACAGGAGCGTGCAGGCTCACTCGGGGACCATGACGGAGCTCCGGGTCGCCGGCCGATCAGGCGCGACGGCCCGACGCGCCTACTTCTGGAAGTCGGGCAGCTGCGCCGCCACCTCGTTCAGGGCCTGCTCGGGTGTCTTTTTGCCCAGCAGCGCCTCCTGGATCGCGACCTGGAGGGCGTTCGAGAGCTTCGTGTAGTACGGCACGACCGGCCGTGCGACGAGACCCGAGAACTGGGTCTTTGCCGCCGCCCAGAAGGCCGGGTTCGACTTGGTGAGGTCCGGGTTGTCGAACGACGCCGTCCACATTGGGAAGGCGAGCGTCGTGTTGAGCTCCTGGCTCTTCTGGCTGGCGATCGAGAGCGCGTACGCGAGCGCCTCGTCGGGGTGCTTTGAGCCCTTGGTGACCGCGAGGGCCATCCCGCCGTTGACGCCGCTCGTGGCGACGCTGCCCTGGCCCGGGCTGCCGATGACGTCGACCTGGCCCGCAACCTTGGACTGCTTCGCGTCGTTCATGACCGCGTAGCCGTACGTCCAGTTGAGGGCCATGGCCGCCTGGCCGGCCGACATCGTGGCGTTGACGTCATCCTCGTTGAAGCCGAGCGACGCGGGGTTCATGAGGCCGTCGTCGAGCAGCTGCTTCATGAACTGGAGCGCCTCGAGCCCGCCGTCGGTGTTGAACAGCGCCTTGCCCTGGGCGTCCACGAAGTCCGTGGCGCCGAAGACCGCGGCCAGCTGCGTCCAGTCGCAGATGACCGCCTCGGCCTGCTTCCAGCTGCCGACGAGCGGGAACTGGACCAGCCCCTTGGCCTTGATCGCCTTGGCGTCCGCCACGACGTCGTCCCAGGTCTTGGGCGGCGTCGTGACGCCGGCATCCGCGAGCATCTTCGTGTTGAACAAGAAGAACTTCGAGTCGTTGATCCACGGCACGCCGTAGGTCTTGCCCTGGTAGTTGGCCGCGGTCCACGCGGATTCGAAGACGCCGCTCTTGAACTCGGCCGGGATCTTGGCCGTGATGTCCGTCAAGATGCCGGCGTTTGCGAACTCGGCGGGCCAGATGGCGTCCATCAGCACGATGTCGTACTGGCCGGAGCCCCCGACCTGGTCGGTGACGATCTTGTCGTGCAGCGCGTCGTAGGCGACGAACTCCGGGACGACGGTGACGTTCGGGTTGTCTTTCGTGAAGGCGTCCGTCATCGTCTTCACGTCCTGGTCGCTGTAGGCCGCCTGCTTCATGAACAGGGCGTGGAGCGTGACCGGGCCGCCCGACGGACTCGCCGTGCTGCCGCCGCAGGCGGCGACCAGCAGCGCCGCCATCAAGAATGCCGCGTACCGACCCAGCCGACCGCGCCGCGCCGACAGGTTGTGTCCCATTGCTCATTCCTCTCCGGTCCGACGAAGCGCCCGGGCGGGCGCATTGACGATCGCTCGCTTGACGACTAGCTCACCCCATGCACGACCCCGCTGAACGAGAAGTCGCCGAACAAGGCAGACGGCGCGGACCTCCGCCGCGCCAGCTGGAGGGCGGCCGCGACGGCGCCGAGGAGCGTCGCGTCGCCGCGCAGACTCGAGACCACGAGCCGTGGCGCCCGCGGCAGCCGCTCCTCGAGCCTCGCCGTCAGGGTCGCGACGAAGGGCTCCAGCGCCCGCCCCACGGGGCCGTCGAGGATGACGAGGCCTGGGTCCACGATCGCCCCGACGGCAATCAGCACCAGGCAGACGTGATCGAGCAGCTCGTCGATCACGGTCCCGGCAATCGGGTCGCGGTCCGCGGCCGCCTGGAACAGCTCCTCGATGCGCGCGGGGCGATCCGGCGAAGCCCACCGTCGGTCACTCGGCTCGGCAAGGTCGCGCGCGCGCGCCAGCAGACTGTCCGTGGACGTGACCGCCTCGACGGCGCCGACCGTCCCCTCGAGCGGTCGCCGTGCGTCGGCCGGATCGAGGATCAAGTAGCCGACCTCGCCCCCGCCGTTGTGGCGTCCTTTGACGAGGCGTCCATTGGCGACCACGGCACCGCCGACACCCGCCCCGAGGTAGAGGGTGAAGAAGTCGTCCACGTGGCGCCCGTCCCCGCGCCAGGCGTGGGCGAGGGCCGCGAGGTTCACGTCGTTCTCCACGACGAACGGGATCGAGACATGCCCCGAGAGGGAGGTCACGATATCGAATGCCTCCCATGCGACGGACGGTCCCGCGATGCCGAGCCCCGTCTCCGGGTCGAGGATGGCCGGCACGCCGACCGCCAGCGCGGTCACGGGGACGTCCTGGCGCGCCGCCTCCGCGGTCAGGTCGTCAATCGCGGCCACCAGCGTCGGGAACGCCGCGCCGTGCTCGCGAGTCGGTCGGGTCTGCTCGTACAGGACGTCCCCTGCGAGGTCGGCGAGCACGCCGTGGCACGACGCTGCCCCAAGGTCGAGCGCAATGACGGCACCCGCACGCCGGTTGAACGAGACGACGCCGGCCGGTCGTCCGCCGTCGGACGGCGAGCGGCCCTCCTCGACGACGAGCCCCGTCTGCAGCAGCCGGCCTACGATCCGGCTCACCGAGGCGGGCGAGAGATCCAGGGCGCGGCCAATCTCGGGTCGGCTCGTTCGTCCGCGCTCACGGACGAAGTCGAGCACGAGGAACTCGTTCACTTCGAGCATTGCTGCGTGACGAAGCGGCATGCTTCCTATCCGAAAGAAAGGAACCGTAGATAGGCTACCGCCGTTGTCAAGCCGCAACAAGCGGAATGTCGGATCGGCGAATCGCAGGGTCGCTGCTTGCACGCCGCGCGCAACTCCCTGCGGCGATTCGAGCTCATCCCCGGTCCCTCACCGGCAGAACGGAAGCGATCGCGTCCCACGAGGCGTCATCGGGATCGCCGTGGCCCCGGGCCAGGATGGCGCCGTCGCGGGTCACGACGAGCGCGTGGACATCATCGCTGTCGGGAATCGCCAGCGACCGCTGGAAGGCGGCCACGTCGGTGTAGACCGTGATCGTTCGGGCCAGCACGTCGGGGTCGCCGATGCCTGCCGTCATTCCGCCATCGATGAAGCGGCGCACAGGCCGCCACTGGGTGGACAGGACGGGCACCTCGACGACCGCCACCGGGATGGGGCCGGTTCCCCCCAGGGTCGTCGGCGGAACCCCGGCCGCCACTGCGCGAGCGATCCAGCGATCCACCCGAGCCTGGTGCCATCGCTTGAACGCCACGACCGCCAGCGTGCGATCGGCCGGGAACTCGCCGGGCAGCGCCACCTCGATGCCAAGGAGCGTGCGGCCCCCCACGGCCGGGAACCGTGCAGGAATCACGCTCGCCACGAACGGCTGGATGGGTCCATGGAGTGAGCGTACCTTCTGCAGTGCTCTCGAGCTTCCGCTTGACCCCCTGATCGCTCAGCCGAGGGTTGCGCCTCAGACGTGGGGCGCGACGCCCTCGGCGAGCTGCTGCATCAGGTCCACCTGCGCGTCGAAGTCGAGGAGCGGGAAGTGACTCCGTGCGACGAACTCGAGGGGCACCCCCGCCTGCTTCCGGATGTCGAGCAGGGCCTCGACGAGCTCGTCGGGGGTCCCGGCGAGGGTCGCGCGTCCCTTCACGAGCTCATCATCCGGGCGATTGAACGGCGGCGGGGACGGCGGCGGGAGCGGCCTGGTCGCCGAGGCCCCCATGTCGGAGTACTTCCACTGCATCGCCCAGAGCGCGTCGCGGTAGCGGGCGAGCGCCTCGCCGCGCGAGGCGCCGGGAAGCAGCACCGAGTAGTGGATGAACCGGAAGGTCGACGGGTCGCGGCCGATGCGCTCGCACTCGTCGAGCACCCACCCGATCTGCTCCATGAAGCGGTCGACCGGGGCGTTGGCGAAGATGCCGTCCGCGAGGCGCGCGGCACGGCGGATCGCGGGCTCCGCGCCACCGCCGATGAGCACCGGGATCCGCGTCGACGGCCTTGGCCGGACGGCGAGCGTCGGGAGGTCGAAGATGGCGCCTTGGTGCGTGAACGGCTCGCCGCTCCACGCCTGCGGGAGGATCCGCAGGATCTCGTCCATGGCCGCGCCGCGACGGCGCGCGTCGGCGCCCAGCCCGGCGAACTCGACGTCCGACCACCCGAGCCCGAGGCCGAGGATCAGCCGTCCATGGCTGAGCAGCTGGACGGTCGCCGCATCCTCCGCGAGGCGGAGCGGGTGGTGCAACGGCGCGAGGATGACGCCCGTGCCCAGCTCGATCCGCGACGTTGCCTGCGCGAGCGCCGCGCTGACGACGAGGAGCGAGGGCATGTACCCGTCATCGACGAAGTGGTGTTCGGTCGTCCAGACGGACGTGAAGCCGAGCCGCTCGGCCTCGACCGCCAGGCGGACCGTCTCGTCGTAGGCACGCGTCCAGTCGGTCTCGCCCGGGCGAAGCTGCGCGCTCAGGAGTCCGAAGCCAAGTCCCATGGCTGCCGACCATAGCAGCCAACGCGCCTTCGCGGCATACGTCCGGCCCCCTGACGCCTCCGTCCAGCCCTGGCTTGCGCCCCACAAGGCGTGTCGGCGGGGTTTTGACGGGATCCTGTTAGAATTCCGCACCTTCGGAGCCTCCGGCCCGCCCGGTCGGATCGGACTCCCCCGGGAGATCCCCGGCACGGCAGGCCCGCCCCGGCACGCCGCGAGACCGGTCGCAGGCCCCCCCGCGCGGGTCGCGACCCAACGAGGCACCCGACCCTGTACACCACGACCCACCGCTGGCGGGCTGCCGTGGCGGCCACGCTGGTCACCGTCATCGTGAGCTCGACTCCGCCCTCCGGCGTGCTCGCCGCTCCTCCCGGCCTCGCCCGCCCCGCCCCGGCCGGCGCGATCGCTCGAGACGGCAACACGTCTGCCCCGGCTTCCAGGCCGCTCCCCGCGCGAGCGGTCGTGACCCTCACGGCCGTCGCCCTCGACTCCCAAGAATCCGCTTCCCTGCCCGCCGTGCCATCCGACGCTCGGGCACGCAACACGCTGGCGCGTGTGCCGCAACCGACCCCGGCCGCGCTCGCGCCGGCCGCGCCGGCGGCAGAGCCCGCACCCACCAAGTCCGCACCGCGGGCCGTCGTTCAAGCGGCCGAGCGGCCTGCAAGGCTGTGGGCCCAGCTGCGCGACGGGCTGACGATCACCGGGGTGGCGACCTGGTACCCCGGGACGCGCGGATACGCCCGGATCCCGCACGTGGCGATGCCGGGAGCTCGGTACCTCACCCGTGGCCGGTCCGCGCCGCGAGCGCGCGTCTGCGCCGGCCACCGGTGCACCGTCGTGCGAGTGGTCGATGCGTGCGCGTGCTCCGTCGGAACCCGGCGGGCCCGCGTCGTCGACCTGTCGGCCACTGCTCTCATCCGACTGGGCCTTGACCACCGGCGCGGTGTCTACCAGGTCCGGGTGACCCTCCTCGCACCCTGACGGGGCTACGCCAGGGAGGCCCGCGTGCCCCCAGGGGACCATTGACATACGCCATATGTGGCGTGAGAATCCGATCAATGGACAAGACCACGCTCTACCTGACCCCCGAGCTGCGCCTGCGCCTGCGCGCGGCGGCTCGCCGCAGCGGCCGGCGACAGGCGGACGTGATCCGCTCCGCGCTCGATGCCTACCTCGACGAGGCAAGGGCGAATCGGCCGCGGTCGATCGGAGCCGGCGCGGACGACGCGGTGGATGCAGCAGACGCGGAGACATGGCTTCGCGAGCGCTGGCGCGCCCGTGATCACGCTTGACACGTCGGCGCTCTACGCGCTGCTCAACCGGCGCGATCGGGCTCACCAGGCCGCCGTGCAGGCCCTCGAGGCTGATCCCGGGCCCTACCTGGTACCGGCCGCGACGCTCGGCGAGATCGCCTTCCTCGTCGAGGAGCGCCTTGGAGTCCCGGTGCTCGACCTCCTGCTCGCCGACCTCGAGTCGGGCGCCTACATGATCGACTGCGGCGAGACCGACCTCGCGCGGACGCGCGAGCTTGTCGCCCGATATGCCGACCTGTCGCTGGGATTCGTCGACGCCGCCGTCATCGCCTGCGCCGAACGGAGCGGCGGGCGTGTCCTGACCTTCGATCTCCGCGACTTCGGCGTCGTCGCGGCCGAAGGGACAATCACGGTCCTGCCGGCGCCGCCTCAATAGGCGCGAAAGCCGGTCG
>Ga0315283_10005470_pt1 | contig 11219 bp, 8 predicted proteins | sample YL17G09_0_MG_FD_204541 | JGI IMG/M metagenome (GOLD analysis project Ga0315283, IMG submission 204541) | Sediment microbial communities from Yellowstone Lake, YNP, Wyoming, USA - YL17G09_0 | ecosystem: Environmental > Aquatic > Freshwater > Lake > Sediment | place: USA: Wyoming | collected...
CGTCGTTGTTGCCCAGACGCCCCAGGGTGGCCTTCCGCTCGGACCCGGCGGTCAGGTTGTGCTCGTGATGTCGGCCGGATCTGACACCAAAGTCCTGCTCCCCCCCAACTGACCTCTTCGCGTCGCTTCCCTGAATGTGGCACCGGTATGAACCTATGGAACTTCCTTCACATTCATCGTGGGAAAGAGTGAAGGCCCCCGCCGAAGCGGAGGCCTTCACAACGATCGCTGCTTCGCAGCGAATGGTTCAGATCGCGCGAACCGCGTCTGCCTGCGGGCCTTTCTGGCCCTGGGTGATGTCGAACTCCACACGCTGGTTTTCCTCAAGCGAACGGTATCCGTCCGACTGAATCGCGCTGAAATGCACGAAGACGTCGGCACTGCCGTCGTCGGGGGCGATGAAGCCGAAACCCTTTTCGGCGTTGAACCACTTAACGGTGCCCTGAGCCACTGCTCACTCCTTGCGGGGTTGGGACGAAACGGCCTAGCAACCCTGCAGGGTCTGGCCAGCGACGAACATCTCGATCGAAGCGTGGACAGCATAGACCGTAAGAAGGCACTTCGGGGTAGGGGTCCCGCTGAGCGGATCCTGGAACCTGGATCTCACCCCTGCTCAGGCTCCCCAGCGAGCCCACCCACGACTAGGCTGCCGGCTCGTTGCCCGCTCGAGGGCGAGGTGGACCCCGTCGGCGAAGGCCCGGGGGAGGCCAGGGGCGATGCGCGTGGGGGAGGTGTGGCTGTGGCGCGGAAAAGGGCCCTTTCTGTGCTGTTTGGCCTGCTCATCGCCGCAACCGGCGTGGGGGCCCCCGCGTACGGCGCCGCTCCAGACCCGGCCCGGGCATCGCTGACCCGGACGACTGGCCTCGCAGACGACACGGTGAACCCCCGATCAGGCGATCGGCTGCTGCGCCACCCGACGACCGCATCCAGGCCCGGTGGGTTCGCGGCCGCCGGGGCAATCGGTTTGTACGACGTGGTCGTGGTGGGCATCCCGACCGCCGCCGGCCCAACCCCCGCGACCCAGTCGACCTCCGCGTCGATGATCGAAGCGCTCGACGCCGGATATTCGTCGGCCACCGGAGGTAAGTTCCGGTTCCGGCTGCAGCGGTTCGTTACGGCGCCTTTCAACGGCGGTGCACAGTGCGATTTCAATGTCGTGGATTCCGCCGCCCGGTCCGCCGCCGGCCCCCTGACCACCACGGCGGGTGCACTGGACGTGCTGCTCGTTGGCGTCACGGCCCAGGAGAGTTGCTCCTACGCCGGGATGGCGTCCGTAGGTGCGGCGGGCATGCACATCAACGGCTATTGGGACTCGACGAACGTCGTTGATGTGAAAGTCCTCGGACACGAAACGGGGCACAACCTCGGTCTTCGCCATGCGAACTCGCTGAGCGCTTCACCGCTGAGCGACAAGGCGTCGTGGGTGAGCGGTGAATACGAAGACACGTCCGATGTCATGGGTGTCGGAATTGCCGTACCGAGTCACCTCCGTTTCAACGGGGCGCACCTTCGTGAGTTGGGTTTGGTTCCCGCTGGCGAGCTCGGCGTGGTGTCCAGCCAGACGGTGACCATCAAGCCTCTATACGGCGGCGGCGGAATTCGGGTCGTGCTTCTGCCGACCAACAACGTGAACGCCATCGAACTCGACTACCGCCCCGCCGTCGGGGACGACTCGGATCTTGTCGGCAGCGGCCGTAACTATCCGGGCGCGGGGGTGTCACTGCGCTCGATCCGCGCATACGGCAAGAGCAGCGACTGGGACCCTGCCGGGTCGGGGGGAGACACGTTCTCGTTGATCACGAACGGCGGGTCGGGCTACCAGAGCGGTTTCACACTCACTGACGGAGTCGCGTACTCGCTGCCGGACGGCTCAACGGCCACGGTCGTGTCCGAGGACCCCGTCGTGGGAGCGGTTGTCCAGATCACTCGCCCCACCGACGCCTCGGCGCCAACTGCCACCTCGGACCCCTTCAGCTATGACGCTACGAACTGCACACCGTCCCTCTGTACGCCGACGAGTTTTCCTCAGGGTGTCGCGATGTCCGTTGGATTCGCCACGCCCGCAGACAACCGTTGGGTGAGCGAAGTGCGTGTCGAGGACAACGGCGTTTCGATCCGTTCGATGACTGCTGTTCCGGGAGTGTCAGCGCCATTGACCTACGGTCAGTTCCAATGGGTCCCGACGGGTGGTTCGCATCGGTTCGTGCTCGTGGCCATCGACTCTGCCGGCAATCGCACGACTTTGCGAAGCGCTGACTTCGTGGTCCTGTCGGACAACCCGCCAGTCGTCGCCGTGCGCGACGTTCGACTCAAGGTCGGAGCGGTGGCGTACTCGAGACGTGGATCCATCCCGGTGCTGCGAGCACCCAGTCTGGTGTCAGTTGCTACCAGCGATGACCATGCTTCGACGTGCCCAAGCCCCTACGTCGTCGTCTCGGGGACCCGAGCGTTGGCGCGGTGGGGCTACCAGACTGTCGGTCGTCAACTACCGTTCGGGCGCTCGCCAGTCAGCGTCTACGCGCGCGACTGCGCGAACAAGTTCCGCAGCGCCGCGACGTCGGTGGTCCTCGCAAGTCGTGACGCGGTAGGGCGTAGCGCCGTTAGGTCACGCGGTTGGTCGTCGCTGCCCGTGTCTTCGACCGGTCGTCGCCTCGCCAGGGTCGGGAAGCCGGGTGCCTCCTTGACGTGGCGGGCCAACGCTCGATCCGTCGGAGTCGTGATGCGATTCGGACCGACGTGCACACGGGTACGCGTTTACGTCGATGGCGTCTATCGCTATTCGGTCAATACCCGTGCGTCGAAGTACTCGTATCGCGTGATCTGGGCTCAAAGCTGGACTGCCAGGGGGCGCCATATGGTGACCCTGCGACACGCCGGTTCGTCCGGGCGCTACATCGACGTTGATCGACTTCTCTACGTGTGAAACTCCGGGACGGATGAACGTCCCCGGTCCCCACTGGTGCTGAGGACTGGGACACTGGAACGGTGACGCGACTTCATGACCATGGCGGAAGGCGGGCAAGTCCCGGCGCCGGAGCGGCGGTCCGTGTCTCTCTGACCAAGTACGCCTGGCTGGCGATCGCCGCCGCCGTCGCCACCATCTCGATCAAGACCCTCGCCTACGTCATCACCGACTCGGTCGGACTGCTCTCGGATGCCGCGGAGTCGACGGTCAACCTGGTGGCCGCTGTGATCGTCCTCGTCTCGCTGCGCGTCGCGTCCCTGCCACCGGACGAGAACCATCACTTCGGACACGGCAAGGTCGAGTACTTCTCCGCCGGACTCGAAGGCTTGATGATCTTCGTGGCTGCCTCGGTGATCATCGTCGAAGCAGTTCGTCGCTTCATCGATCCGGTGCCGATCGGCAATGTCGGTCTCGGTGTCGCTGTGTCGATGATTGCCACGGCCATCAATCTGGGTGTTGGTCTCCTGCTCATTCGCACGGGTCGGCTCCATCGTTCTCGCACCCTTGAGGCGGACGGCCGCCACCTGATGACCGACGTCTACACGTCCATCGGTGTCGTGATCGCAGTGATCATGGTCGCGGTCACGGGATGGTTGTGGCTGGACCCCACCATCGCGCTGGTAGTCGCAGTGAACATCCTTGTGGTCGGTGCGCGCCTGGTGTCCGGCTCGGTCTCCGGGCTCATGGATGTGGCCTTGCCGCAGGCCGATCACGATCGGATCGCCGCCGCACTGCAACGTTTCACCTCCGACGAGGTCACTTTCCACGCTCTGCAAACGCGTGAGTCGGGACACCGGCGCTTTGTATCCGTTCACGTTCTGGTACCGGGCTCGTGGACGGTGCAACGTGGCCACGATCTGCTCGAAGAGATCGAGGACGCCGTACGTGCCGAGTTGGAGTTCTGCGAGGTCCACACGCACTTGGAACCGATCGAGGATCCGCGTGCCTACGACGATTACGTTGGGGGAGTAGCGATTCCGCCGAAAGTGACCGGGAGTGGTGACGCTCCTTCTCAGGACCCTGAGTAGGACATCCCCTAGAAGTCGGTCATGGTTCGTGCGTAAGCGGCCAGGGTCCGCACCGCTCTGGTATTCCGGGCGTACGTCACGCGTGCAGGCAGTTCGATCGTGATCGCACTGCCTCCAAAGGTGTGGTTGAACCACGACGTCAACGTCCCGCGACATACGCCGTGGCAGCGGAAGCTCTTGAGCGGCAGGCCGATGCCCCGGGCGAGTGCGCGCGACATCGCGACGTTCTTCGCTCCGGAGGAATCAACCCCATTGCCGGCCTGATGGAAGATCACCACGAGATCCGGTCTCAGTCGCCGCAGGAATCGAATCGTCGCGTTGGTCTCGAGTTCGCTGGCCGCTCGGCGTCCGGGGTAGTAGCGACGGCCACCGGTCGCGTACGGACTCCATCCGTACGGGAAGTTGCGATTGAGGTCGACGCGGCGATGGTTCTGCCGAGTGTGCTGGGCGTAGCCGTCGGGGTTGATCGAGGTGATGGTCCAGATGGCGACGTCAGCAGGCAGTTTCGTGAGTCTGCGTAGTCTCGATGCGATGGGGACCCCACCGCGTTCGTCCCCGTGCATCTGCCCGATCACCAGAAGCACTCGCGATGCGTTCGGCCGACCTCGGCGTACGGCGACGATCTGCCGACCCTGGTACGAGCGCCCAAGGACGACTGTGTGCGGAAGTTGTGGCTGCGGTTTCGCGGTGGGGGTCGGTGTAGGGCTCGGTGTGGGGGTGGGAGTCGGAGTCGGAGTCGGCGTGGAGGTCGGTGTCGATGTTGGGGAGCCTGACGTCGTGACCGCGGGCAGCGCGAGAGGGTGAGCGGCGCCGGGATCGGCGACGGCAGGACTCACGAGTACGACCGCCACCAACGACACCACAGCGATTCCAAGCAGAAGCGCAATTCCCTGAGCGGTGGTCGGCTTTCGCGCATCAGGTTCGTCGAAAGCCCGATCCACGTTGTCTCCTGTCCATCGCCGAGTTTGGTCTCGTCACCCTACGGGCCTGCCTTGAGACAACTCTGCGTCCGTGCTTCCGACTAGCGTGCGGCGACACGCCTGTTCACTCGCAGGATGCAATGAACGAACCTGAGGTCTTCGTCCTGGCCAATCGGGAACGCGCGCGAGCTCGCGCTCCTCTCGCCTCAATCGCTGGGTGCCCCCGGCAGGATTCGAACCTGCGCGCATGGCTTCGGAGGCCACTGCTCTATCCCCTGAGCTACGGGGGCATCGGGGTTCGTCGACCTTATCAGCGGGGTTCTTCGCCATCCCTCATCGTTGATTCGTCACCGGCGGTGATGGATGAACGACTTCGACCATCGGTCGATGCCGGAGAAGTCGCCGCTCACCCGATCGGTCTAGGCCGAACGACCGATGCGTGATCGGATCGTTGTCCACAGTTGTCTTCACCCCCTGTGATCTTGGACCGGAACACGTCACGATGTGACTCCGGTCGACCCTTAACGGGGGGAAGGGTCGACCGGAGTCGCGGGTGACGATCCCTCGGGGTCGTCACCCGCGACTTCCATGTCCAAGCGCTTACGCACGTGAGCCGTTCGGACCGCCGTCGCTAGGGTTGACGGTCATGACCCCCGCCGCCTTAGCCGACGCGATTCTTGCCGCAGTTCACGCTGCGTGCGCATCTGGGGCGATCTCCCTTGCAGCCCAGGAAATTCCGGCCGAGATCAAGATCGAGCGCCCGCGCAATCGTGACCATGGCGACTATGCGACGAACATCGCCATGATTCTGGCGAAGCCGGCGGGCATGTCACCGCGCGATGTCGCTGCCGTCTTGGCTGGCCGGCTGACCGAGGTGGAGGGAATCAAGAGCGTTGACATCGCTGGCCCCGGCTTCCTTAACATCACGCTTTCGGCCGATGCTCACGGCGAGTTGGCTCGCACGATCGTTACAGCGGGTCCGGCGTACGGTCGGTCGACGGATCTCGTCGGAACTCGGATCAATCTGGAGTTCATCTCCGCAAATCCCACCGGTCCGCTTCACCTCGGTCATAGCCGCTGGGCGGCCTGCGGTGATGCCTTGGCTCGAGTCCTTGAAGCCAGCGGCGCTGAGGTTGCTCGCGAGTTCTATGTCAATGATCTCGGCGTACAGATGGATCGCTTCGCCGAGTCCTTGATGGCAGTCGCGGATGGGCGCGCGGTCGACAAGGACGGTTACCACGGGGCTTACATCGTGGAGATCTCGGCAGCGATCGTCGCTGACGACCCGACGATTCTCGAGTTACCCGACGAGGAACGGCTGGCTGGCTTCCGTGAGGCCGGTTACCAGCGGCAACTTACGTCGCAGCAAGACGTATTGGAGTTGTTTCACACGCACTTCGACGTGTGGTACTCCGAGCGCAAGTTGCACAACTCGGGCGCTGTGGAGCGTGGGTTTGCCAAACTGCGGTCGCAGGGCCACGTCTACGAAGCCGATGGTGCGGTGTGGTTGCGCACGACCGATTTCGGTGACGACAAGGACCGGGTGCTCATCAAGGCCGACGGCGAGCTGACGTACTTCGCGTCCGACACGGCGTACTACGTGGACAAGCGAAGTCGCGGGTTCGACATCTGCATCTACATGCTCGGCGCGGATCACCACGGCTACGTCAATCGATTGCGTGCGGTTGCCGCATGCGCCGGCGACGACCAGGACTACAACATCGAGGTGCTGATCGGGCAGCTCGTCAAGATGATGAAGGGCGGCCAAGAGGTCCGACTGTCGAAACGGGCCGGGAACATCATCACTCTCGAGGACCTGATCGACGAGGTTGGTGTCGACGCTGCGCGCTACACGCTGATCCGGTACCCGGTCGATTCGCCGCTTGTGCTCGACCTGGATCTGTTGGTGCAACGCAGCAATGACAATCCCGTGTACTACGTGCAGTACGCGCACGCGCGCATCAGCTCGGTCCTTCGAAACGCGGTAGATCTCGGCATCGTCCCCGAGGACCAGACCCGCTGGTCCTCGGACGACTTCGATCCCTCGCTGCTCGTTCACGAACGTGAGTCCAACTTGCTGGGTGCCTTGGGAGAGTTTCCGCGGGTTGTTCGCGCCGCCGCTGAGTTGCGTGAGCCACATCGAGTGGCTCGCTATCTCGAGGAGCTGGCAACGGCGTACCACCGGTTCTATGACGTCTGCCGCGTGCTGCCCATGGGGGACGAAGAGATACAGCCACTGAACGTCGCGCGAGTGTGGTTGTGCGCTGCGGCCCGGCAGACATTGGCCAACGGCCTGGGGGTGCTGGGGGTCACCGCCCCCACCCGCATGTAGCCCGTGCCCCGTGCGCTCAGCGTCGTTCGTAAATCAGGTCGGTGACGTCGTGACCCTTGGCGCGTCCGATCCGTTCGTACGCGGTTTCGACGCGCTGAAGTGAAGGCGCGCGCAGATTGATATCCGCGTGCACGAGTCGCGGCTCGGTGTCGAGAACCGATCGCATTTGGTCTGCGTAATCCGGCCAGTCGGTCGCGAGATGCACGAAACCGACGGGACCGAGCCGACTCACGAGCAACGCGACAAAGTCCGGCTTGATGAGCCGTCGCTTGTGATGGCGAGCCTTGGGCCACGGGTCGGGAAAGAAGATGCGCGTGCCAGCCAGACTCGACTGGGGAATACCGCGTGTCAGCAGGTCAGATGCGTCGCCGCGGGCAACTCGCACATTCGTCAGGTGAGCTTCGTCGATCAGTGAGAGCAGTCGCACAATCCCTGGTCGGTGGACGTCGATCGCGAGCACGCCCAACTTCGGATCATGGCCCGCCATCGCCGCGGTGGCTTCGCCCATGCCAAAGCCGATCTCGAGCACGACCGGCAACTCAGGCGTGAAGAGTCGATCGAGACAACCGCCGGAACCATCCAAGCTGTCGATTCGAGGCAAGTCTGGTTCGTTGTGGTCGTCCGGGAAGTTCGCGCCGTACTGGGACCAGAGCGAGTCGAGGATGGCTCGCTGTTGCGGGCGAGCCCGACCGTGCCGCGCGTGGAAACTGCGTATCGGTTGACGCTGCATCGCTGCAGAGTCGATGCTGCGATCGTTCGGTGCGGCCACACTTGATCTTCTCAGTACATCCTCGAACGCCCCAGGAGGCCGACGTTGACGGGTCACTGGCAGGACGAGCTCGTCGCGACCAGGCGCAGCCTGCACATGGTTGTCGAGCAAGTGATGGCCGGACCGCAATATCGGCGGAGCGGCACGATTCGCCTGCGTGTCCACGATGCTGGGATCGAGACGGTTGCTCAACCGGCGCTGCGACTCCACGGTGACACGGTGACTTTCGGCGACGTGGTCGCGCCACTGGGTGGGCGAACGATCGCAGACCTCGCCGAAGAACTCGGTCTCGACGCAGGTGCGCCGGAAGGTCTCTACCCGGACTCCGCCGGCCTCGGCAGCGACGAGAAGTTGGTGGTCGACGTCGGCAGTTCGCGTCGCCTCGTCGCGGCGTACGAAGTCGGCCGCGATGCGATGCAGGCATTCCACCCGGCCGAGACACCGGTTCTCTGGCCAGAGCACTTCGACTTGGGGATTCAGTGGGACGAGGTCAACTACGGCCTCAGCGGTGGCGATTCGTTCCACGAGACGCCGTACGCCTATGTCGGCCCCTGGACACCACGCGAAGGTGGCTTCTGGAACGCATCCTTCGGTGCAGTCCTGCCGGTCGACGACGACACCCGCGCGGAGGCGGTCGCCGACTTCTTCCGCCGTGGCCGAGAACTGGCGCGCAACTAAGGCTCACCACTCGATAGCCTCGGGGGATGGGAGCGCATCCGGCTGGTCCGCGTCACGGTGAAGTCAACGCGCCAGCGGGAGCGCCACCGGTACCGATTGATCTCGTCGAACTCAGCGATCTCGACCCAGTCGTCTGGCCGGCCACGGCACACCGTGCGGGCGACGATCTCCACACTGGCGCGCTGGTCATCGGGGGTCTCGACGTTCGCGACTTGGCGAGCGAATTCGGTACCCCGCTGTTCGTCCTCGATGAGGCCGACTTTCGGCAACGGGCCCGCGCCTTCAAAGAGGCGTACGCCGATGACATCGCTCCGGCTGACGTGTACTTCGCGGGCAAGGCCTTCCTGTCGACGACGACCGCGCGCTGGATCGAGGAAGAGGGGCTCAACCTCGACGTGTGCAGCGGCGGTGAACTGGCGATCGCGCTGCGTGCGGGTTTCCCAGCCCACCGAATCTCCTTCCACGGCAACAACAAGCTGATCCCAGAGATGCGCGCCGCACTGGATGCAGGGATCGGCTCGTTCGTCATCGACTCCTTCGAGGAGATCGCGCGGTTGGCGCATCTGGCCGAGGAAGGCGAAGTACGCGCGCGGGTGCTCGTTCGGGTCACGGTTGGCGTCGAGGCGCACACGCATGAATTCATTGCGACCGCGCACGAGGACCAGAAGTTCGGTCTGTCGTTGACGTCAGGTGATGCGCAGGAGGCCGTCCGGCGAATACTCAAGTTGCCGAGCCTCGAGTTGGTCGGACTGCATTCGCACATCGGCTCGCAGATCTTCGACGCTGCGGGTTTCGAGGTCGCGGCACATCGAGTTGTCGAACTGGCGGCGGCGATCCGCGATGAACACGACGTGGTTGTCGACGAACTCAACCTCGGCGGGGGGATGGGGATCGCGTACGTCAGTGACGACGATCCGCTCAATCCGGCCGACATGGCCACCGCGTTGCGATCGATTGTCGTGCGGGAGTGCGCGGCGTACGGGTTGCCCACCCCGCGCCTGGCCGTGGAGCCAGGCCGCGCCATCGTCGGACCGTCGATGGTCACGGTGTACGAAGTTGGGACCATCAAGCGAATCGATCTCGGCCACGGGCACGTGCGAACCTACGTATCGGTCGACGGCGGCATGAGCGACAACATCCGGACGTCGTTGTACGGCGCGGACTACACAGCCCGTGTCGCGTCACGGGGCCTTGATCCGGCGGCCGGGCTCGATACCGTTCGCCCGATGCTGACCCGAATTGTCGGGCGGCACTGCGAATCGGGGGACGTGGTGGTGCGCGATGCATGGCTGCCCGATGACCTCGCGGCGGGGGATCTGATCGCGGTCGCTGCCACCGGGGCGTACTGCCGGGCGATGGCCTCGTCGTACAACTACATGTCGAGGCCTCCGGTGGTGGCGGTTCGGGACGGCCGGGCCACGCTCGTTCTGCGGCGAGAGACGGTGGACGACCTTCTCGCGCTGGATGTCGGCATCTGATCTGCACGACGTACGGCGATGGGGATCTGGGCGGCCCGGGAGAGCACGCTGATCGAGATGGCGGGGACCGCGTCTGACAGGGTTGGGTACGAATAACTGCCTCTAGCGCAGTCTGGGGCACCTTCATCGTGAAAATGTTGGGTGAGAGGGCGTTGTGATGGACCGGCCGGCGTTGCGGGTTGCGTTGCTCGGGAGCGGCGTGGTGGGCACCCAGGTCGCGCGACTCATCCGAGAGCAGGCTGACGACCTCGCTGCCCGCGTTGGTGCCCGGATCGAACTCGTCGGTGTCGCCGTACGCGACGTCAGCAAGGCGCGCGACGGCATCGACCCGGCCATCGTGACCACTGACGCCGCTGCCTTGGTCGCACGTCGCGATCTGGACGTCGTCGTCGAGGTCATGGGCGGAATCGAGCCGGCTCGCACGCTGATCCTGACCGCGATGGAGAACGGCGCCAGCGTCATCACCGCCAACAAGGCGCTACTCGCCGCTGACGGGGCGACTCTGCACGCTGCTGCGGAGAAGTTCGGCGTCGACCTCTACTACGAAGCGTCGGTCGCCGGTGCGATCCCGCTGTTGCGTCCGCTTCGTGAGTCGCTCGCAGGTGATCGGGTTCGTCGGGTCCTGGGAATCGTCAACGGTACGACCAACTTCATCCTCAGCAAGATGGACGAGCAAGGGGCTGACTACGCCGACGTCCTGCGCGAGGCGCAAGCACTTGGCTACGCCGAGGCCGACCCGACCGCGGACGTCGAGGGTCACGATGCTGCGGCCAAGGCTGCGATCCTGGCCGGCCTTGCGTTCCACACCCGCGTCACGATCGATGACGTGCACTGCGAGGGAATCTCGTCGGTCACCTTGAGCGACGTGCAGGCCGCTCGGGACATGGGCTTCGTCATCAAGCTGCTCGCGGTTGCCGAGCTGAGTCCCGACGAGCGGGGTGTGACGGTTCGCGTGCACCCGACCATGGTCCCGCGCACCCATCCGCTCGCCAGTGTGCGCGATGCATTCAACGCCGTATTCGTCGAGGCCGACGCCGCCGGTGAAGTGA
>Ga0315283_10005471_pt1 | contig 11219 bp, 7 predicted proteins | sample YL17G09_0_MG_FD_204541 | JGI IMG/M metagenome (GOLD analysis project Ga0315283, IMG submission 204541) | Sediment microbial communities from Yellowstone Lake, YNP, Wyoming, USA - YL17G09_0 | ecosystem: Environmental > Aquatic > Freshwater > Lake > Sediment | place: USA: Wyoming | collected...
GCTGCTGGCGATCCTCGATGAACGCGGCGACGGCTACGTGCCCCCCATGAGCGAACTGGAACGTCGTCTCTTCGATGCACTCCGGGCGGGGGGTCTACGCGACCCGGTGCGCCAGTTCCCGCTCCCGGGCCGTGGGGCGATCACCGGCATCGTCGATGCCGCCTACCTCGAGGAGAAGGTCATCCTCGAAGCCGACGGGCGGACATGGCACAACCGCCGGCGAGCGTTCCGCAAGGACCGACTACGCGACAACGAAGCCGCACGCGTCGGCTGGCAGACGCTCCGGTTCCCCTGGGAGGAGGTCGTCGACGATCCCGAAGGCACCGCCGAAACCGTCGCCGACGTGCTGGATCAGCGAGGTCGAGGACTCCACCTACCGAATCGGTAGGCACAGTCCTCGAGATGGGTCAGCCGACGGAGCCTTCCATCTGGAGCTCGATGAGGCGGCTCCACTCGACGGCGTACTCCATCGGCAGGGTGCGGGTCACCGGCTCGATGAAGCCGTTGACGATCATGCCCATGGCCTGCTCCTCGGAGAGGCCGCGGCTCATCAGGTAGAAGAGCTGCTCGTCGGCCACCTTGGACACGGTGGCCTCGTGGCCCACCACGGCGTCCTTGGCCCCGACCTCCATGTAGGGATAGGTGTCCGAGATGCTCTCGTCGTCGAGGATGAGGGCGTCGCACTGGACGTGGCTCTTGCAGCCGTAGGCGTCGTCCTCCACCCGCACGAGGCCCCGGTACGAGGTCCGGCCGCCGTCCTTGGCGATGGACTTGGACACGATCTTGGAGGTGGTCTCGGGGGCGGCATGGACCATCTTGGCCCCGGCGTCCTGGTGCTGGCCCGGGCCGGCGTAGGCCACCGACAGGACCTCGCCCGACGCCTTCGGCCCGACCATGTACACCGCCGGGTACTTCATGGTCAGGCGCGAGCCGATGTTGCCGTCGATCCACTCCATGTGGCCCTCGGTCTCCACCCGGGCCCGCTTGGTGACCAGGTTGTAGACGTTGTTGGACCAGTTCTGGATGGTCGTGTAGGTCACCCGGGCCGACGGCTTCACGATGATCTCGACCACCGCCGAGTGCAGCGAATCGGTGGTGTACACGGGGGCCGAGCAGCCCTCGATGTAGTGCACCTGGCTGCCCTCATCGGCGATGATCAGCGTCCGCTCGAACTGGCCCATGTTCTCCGCGTTGATGCGGAAGTAGGCCTGCAGGGGCATCTCGACGTTGACCCCGGGCGGCACGTAGATGAACGAGCCGCCGGACCAGACGGCCGAGTTGAGCGACGAGAACTTGTTGTCGTTGGGTGGGATGACCTTGCCGAAATAGGCCTTGACGATCTCGGGGTGCTCCCGCAGCGCCGTGTCCATGTCGGTGAAGATCACGCCCTGGCGCTCGAGGTCCTCCCGGTTGCGGTGGTAGACGACTTCGCTTTCGTACTGCGCGGTGACCCCGGCGAGGTACTTGCGCTCGGCTTCGGGGATGCCCAGCTTCTCGTAGGTGTCCTTGACCGAGTCGGGCAGCTCGTCCCAGGCGTCGACCTGATGGTCGGTCGGCTTGATGTAGTAGTAGATGTTGTCGAAGTCGATCCCGGTCATGTCACCGCCCCAGCTCGGCATGGGGCGCCGGGTGAACTGGTCGTAGGACTTCAGCCGGAACTTGCGCATCCAGTCCGGCTCGCCCTTCATCCAGGACATCTCCTGGATGATGTCCTCGTTCAGGCCGCGCTTGGGCTTGAAGACGTAGTCCTCTTCGTCGCTCCAACCCAGCTTGTACCGAGAAAGGTCGAGAGTCACATCACTGGCGGTCACGGCTGCCTCCTGGGCCCACGGACACCCGGGTAATTTCTCCTACGCCGATAGTAACAAACCCCGTCGGCGCCGCCACTTGACCACGCCTCCCGCCTGCCGATGGAGAAGGGCCCGATCCAGCAGGGAGGAAGGTTGGCCAGCACAGCCGAGCCCGACGTGCCCCTGATGGCACGCGCCTCCGGCCTGGACCTCCTCGAGGACGTCCCGGTCGGGGTCTTCGCCACCGACGAGGACCTGTGCCTCGTGTGGGCGAACCGCCGCGTCGGTGAGCTCACCGGCGTCCCGGTCGACGACGCGACCGGCCGGGCCCTGCACGAGCTCGCCGGTCCCGACGCCGACCAGGTCGAGCGCGCCCTGCACGAGGCCTGGATCCGTCAGGAGCCCTGCCTGACCTGGTTCCGGGCCCAGCACGCCGACGGCGGTCGGCGACGGGTCCAGCTCCGGGCCACCATCGCCCGCGACGACCACGGGCGCTGCGTCGGACTGATCGGCTCGCTCGACGACGTGGCCGCCGTCACCCCCTCCGACGACCCCGCGGCCCGGGCGGCGACGATCCTGGAGTCGAGCAGGGACGCCGTGTTCAGCATCACCGGTGATGGTCGGTTCTGGTACCTCAACGGCGCGGCCGAAGACCTCTTCGGCGACGCCGAGATCGGCGAGCCGACGGTCCAGGCCCTGTTCTCCTCCGGGTCCCGGCACCGCTTCGAGACCGACATCCTCACCCAGGTCGAGAACGACGGGGCCTGGCACGGCGAGCTGACCATGCGCGGCGCCGGCGGAGGGCCGATCTACGTCGAGGTCACGCTCCGGGCCGAGCGGGACGAGGACGGCCGGCTACGCGAGCTCAGCGGGGTGGCCCGGGACATGACCGACCGGCGACGGGTCGAGGCGGCCTGGGCCCACCGGGCGCTGCACGACCCCCTCACCGGCCTCCCCAACCGGGCCCTGCTCCTGGACCACCTCGAGAAGGCCCTGAAGCGGTCCAGCCGGGACGGCACCCAGGTCGCGCTGCTCTTCTTCGACGTCGACCGTTTCAAGCTGGTCAACGACACCCGGGGCCACGACGTCGGCGACGACCTCCTCTGCCAGATCGCGGACCGGATCCGCACCGTCCTGCGCCCCCACGACCTCGTGGCCCGCCTCGGTGGGGACGAGTTCGTGGTCCTCTTCGACGGCGTCGAGGACGAGCGCCACGCCCTGGCGGTCGGCCGCCGGGTCACCGAGGTCATCGAGACCGAGCCCATGGCCCTGCCCAGCGGCGAGCACTCGGTGACGGTCAGTGCCGGCATGGCCCTGTCCCACACCGGCACGCCACCCACCCGGCTCATGCGGGAGGCCGACGCCGCCATGTACCGGGCCAAGGAGCTCGGCCGGTCCCGCCTCGAGCTCTACGACGACGACCTCCGCCGCCGGGTGGCCGAGCGGGTCGCCCTGGCCGACGAGCTGAGCCGGGCCATGGCCGACAACGCCATCACCCTGCACTACCAGCCGTTCGTGAGCCTCCGCACCGGTCAGGTCACCGGCATGGAGGCGCTGGCCCGGTGGAAGCACCCCACCCGGGGCCACCTGCCCCCCGAGGAGTTCATCGGCCTGGCCGAGCAGACCGGCCTCATCGACCAGCTCGGCCCGGTGCTGTTGCGCAACGCCTGCATCCAAGCCGTCGGCTGGCAGTCCGAGGTGGCGCAGGCCCCTCGCCTGCACGTGAACATCTCCGGCCGGCAGCTGGCCGACGACCAGTTCCCGACCGTCGTGCGCCACACCCTCGCCCAAACCGGCCTCGCGCCGCACCGGCTCTGCCTGGAGATCTCCGAGTCCGCCCTCCAGGGCGACACCGAGGTCGCCGTGGCCGCCCTCCTGGCCCTGAAGGACGTCGGGATCGACCTGGCCATCGACGACTTCGGCACCGGCTTCTCGTCCCTGCCCCACCTGCGCAGCTTCCCCGTCGACCTGCTCAAGGTCGACCGGTCCTTCATCGACGGCCTCGGCCCCGACCCGGAGGACTCGGTCATCGCCGCCGCCATCGTCAGCCTGGCCCACAACCTGGACATCGAGGCCGTGGCCGAGGGCGTCGAGACCGTCGAGCAGGTCTCCGAGCTCCAGGCCCTGGGTTGCGACGCCGCCCAGGGCTTCCTCTTCGCCCGACCCATGGCCGCCGCCGCCGTCCTCCCCTACCTGGACCACGTCTACGCGGTCTAGCCACCGACAAGCGAGGCCACCAGGGGGACGTGGGGTCAGGCGGCGAGCCGTCGGGGGCCGATCGCCAGTGGTTTGACGATTGTGGGACCGGGTTCTCACCCTGCGTGGCCGAACACGGCCGCCCCCGACGGGCCACAGCCCGACCCCACGCCCGATCCCCGCCTCGGTCCCCCAGCCCCACAACCTGACGGCCTCGGGCGGCCCGGCCCGGTCAGGCGGCCGTCGTCGTGCCGGACCAGGTGGCGAACATGGCGGCGTACGGGCCGCCCTTCGCCACCAGCTCGGCGTGGGGGCCGACCTCGACCAGGCGGCCACCCACGACGACGGCCACCCGGTCGGCCCGCTCGGCGGTGGACAGGCGGTGGGCGACCAGGATGACCGTGCGCCCCTCGGTCAAGCGGACGACGGCGGCCTCGACCAGCGCCTCGGTGCCGGGGTCCAGGCTGGAGGTGGCCTCGTCCAGCACCAGCACCGCCGGGTCGGCCAGGGCGGCCCGGGCCAGGGACACCAGCTGCTTCTCCCCCGCCGACAGGCGGGAGCCCCGCTCCCGGACCTCGGTGTCCAGGCCGTCGGGGAACGCCTCGAACCGCTCGAGCAGGCCGAGCTCTCGAACGGCGGCCTCGACCTCGGCGTCGGTGGCGTCCAGGCGTCCCACCCGGACGTTGTCCCGCACCGTGCCCGCGAAGAGGAAGCCCTCCTGGGGCACGACCACGATCTGGCGCCGTAGCGACCCCGCACGGGCGTCACGCAGGTCGACCCCACCGAAGCGCACCGTGCCCACCGTCGGGTCGTAGAGCCGCGCCATGAGCTTGGCCAGGGTCGACTTGCCCGCGCCGGTCGGCCCCACCAGGGCCAGGCGCTCGCCCGTGGCCAGGCTCAGGCTCACGTCGCTCAGCACCTCGGCCTGGTCCGGGCCGTAGGCGAATGACACGCCCTCGACCTCGAGGTCGCCCCGTTCGGGCAGGTCGATCGCCCCCGGCCGCTCGGCCACGTCGACGCGCGTGTCGAGCAACTCGAAGAGCTTGTTCAGGGCGGCGCCCGCCGACTGCAGGACGTTGAACAGCTGGCTCAGCTGCTGGACGGGCTCGAACAGGTTGGAGAGGGTGAGGACGAAGAAGGTGACCGTCCCGAGCGTCACGAGGTCGTCGAACACCATCCAACCGCCGACCGCCACCACCGCCGCCGTCGTCCCGATGCCGGCGAACTCGATGATGGGCAGGTACCAGGCCTGGATCCGCACCGAGTCCATGTGGGCGTCATAGAGCGTGCGATTGCCGGAACGGAAGCGCCCGACTTCGGCCTCCTCCCGCCCGAACGCCTGGATGACCCGCACCCCGGTTATGCCCTGCTGGAGGTCGGCCAGCGTCGAGCCGATCCGGTCCCGCACGACCAGGTAGGCCTGATTGGACTGCCGCTGGAAGCGGATGCTGGCCAGGATCACCGGAGGGAGGGCGATCGCACAGACCGCCAGGAGCGGCCAGGACACCACGCCCAGGGCGATGAACGAGAAGACCAGCAGCAGCGTGTTGGTCACGAACATGAGCAGCCCGAACTGGACCAGCTCCTGCAGCGACTCGACGTCGGAGGTCATCCGGGACACCACGACGCCGGCCTTCTCGCGATCGTAGAACGGCATGGACAACCGCATCAGGTGGGCGAACACCCGGAGGCGGATGTCCCGCAGGAACGACTCGCCCACCACGCTGACCAGCAGCACGACCCGGCGGTAGACCACGTAGCCCACCACGGCGACGACCACGTAGAGGCCGATGGCCAGGTTCAGGGCCCCGACGTCGTCGGCGGTCAGCCCGTCGTCGATGGCGTACCGGACGAGGAACGGCCCGGCCAGCACCGATCCGGTCCACACCACCAGCAGCAGGCTGGCGACGACGACCTTGCGGCGGTAGGGCGCCAGCATCCGGGCCGCCCGCCGGATGACCTGCTTGGCCGCATCGGCGTCGAGCATGTCCTCCTCGGTGACACCGGCCTCACCCCACATCGGCCACCGCCCTCCCGTCCGCGCCCGGGCCGGCCGAGGCCAGCACCTCCCGATACCGGGCGCTGGTGGCCAGCAGCTCCTCGTGGGTGCCGTCGGCGGCCACGAGGCCCTCGTCGACGAGGACGACACGGTCGGCCAAGGCCACGGTGGCGGCCCGGTGGGCGATGACGATCGTGCTCCGGCCGGCCATGACCTCGCCCAGGGCCGCCCGGATCTCGTGCTCCTTGGTCGGGTCCACCGCCGACGTGGCGTCGTCGAGGATGAGCACCCGGGGGTCGGCCAGGATCGCCCGGGCGATGGCCAGGCGCTGGCGCTGCCCGCCCGACAGCGAGAAGCCCCGCTCCCCCACGATCGTCCCGTAGCCCTCGGGCAGGTCGCTGATGAACTCGTGGGCGCCGGCCAGCCGGGCCGCCCGCTCGATCTCGGCCTGGTCGGCGGCGGCGTCGGCGAAGGCGATGTTGGCCGCCACGGTGTCGTGGAAGAGGAACGTCTCCTCGAACACGATGCCCACGGCCCGGCGCAGCTCGACCAGCTTCACGTCCCGGACGTCGACGCCGTCGAGGGACACCCGGCCGCCGTCGACGTCGTAGAACCGGGGCAGCAGGTGGGCCACGGTGGACTTGCCCGAGCCGGTCGCCCCGACGAGGGCCACGGACTCGCCCGGGGCCACCCGCAGGTCGAAACCGGAGAGCACGGGCATGCCCCCGTTGCCGTAGCCGAAGTCGACGTCCTCGAAGCAGACCTCGCCGCCGGGATGGGCGTCGTCCCTCGGGGGCAGGCTGACCGCGTCCCTTCGGTCGGCGATGTCGGGATCGGTGACCAGGATCTCGTGCACCCGCTGGGCGGAGGCGGCCGAGCGCTGGGCCTGGGCGATGATCATGCCCAGCATCCGCAGCGGCCAGATGAGCAGCACGACGTAGACGTTGAACGCCACGAACGAGCCGAGGCTGAGGCTGCCGTCCAGGACCTGGTGGCCGCCGTAGCCGAGCACGGCGACCAGGCCGATGTTGGGCAGCAGCTCCATGGCGGGCAGGTAGGCGGCCCGGACCCGGGCCGCCGCCATCGACTCGCGGTAGACGTCGTCGGCCTCGTGGCGGAGGCGGTCGGACTGGCCCTGCTCGGCGCCGAACCCCTTGACCACCCGGATGCCCGAGACCGACTCCTCGACCACCGAGGCCAGCTCCGCCGACTCCCGCTGGATGGCCATGGCCGGCACGTGCAGGCGGGTCGAGAAGCGCTTGCCCATCCAGTTGAGGAAGGGCAGGCCGCCCAGGGCGAGGACGGTCAGGACCGGGTCGATCAGGGCCAGGATGACAGCGACCGAGGCGACGGTGACGGCATTGGCGAGGGTCAGGGGGACCAGGACCACGAACTGCTGGACCTGCTGCAGGTCGGTGTTGGACCGGCTCATCAGCTCGCCGGTCTGGTTCTCGTCGTGGAAGGCGAAATGGAGCCGCTGGAGGTGGGCGAACAGCCGGTCCCGCAGGACCAGTTCGGCCCACCGGCTCTCCCGGAACGCCAGGTAGCGGCGCAGGCCCGTGAACGTCGCCGCCACCACGCCCGCCGCGGCGATGGCGAGGGACCAGATCAGGAGGGCCTGGCGGTCTTCGGCCACGATCCCCCTGTCGATGGCGGTGCGGACCAGGAGGGGGGCGGCGACCTTGCCGACGGTCCAGAGCAGGCCCACCACGACCCCGGCGGTGATGCCCTTCCACTGGGCCCGCATGGTGGCGCCGATGAGCTGCCAACCGTCACGACTCGAACGCGAGTCATCCACGGTCGAGAGCACCATTGCCACGAATCTACCGACCGCCCCTCCGCGCCATTCAGGAGATTCGGCGCAGCTCCGCCCGGAAGCGGCGGCCCCGCTCGATGTAGCCGGCGACCGCCTCCTCGAACTGCCCTGGGGTGACCGCGCCCTCCCGCAGGCGGGCGGGGACCCCGAGGGCCATCGCCCCGGTCGGCACCACCATCGCGTTGGGGACGAGGGCGTTGGCGCCGACCAGGGCCCCCGTTCGGACGATCGCCCGGTGCAGGACGACGGACCCGGAGCCGACCAGCGACCCGTCCTCGACGATGCAGCCCTCGAGATGGACGTTGTGGCCGATGACGCAGCGGTTGCCGACCGTCGTCGGCCACCGCGGCGTCGTGTGGATGATCGTGCCGTCCTGGATGGAGGTGGCCTCGCCGATCAGGATCCGGCCGTCGTCACCCCGGAGCACAACGGTGGGCCAGACGGTCGAATCGGCCCCGATCTCGACCTGGCCGATGACCACGGCGTCGGGATGGACGTAGGCGCGGGGATGGATCTCCGGCTCGGTCTCGCCGAGGGCGTAGATCGGCAAGTCAGCCGCCGAGCGGCCAGGCGAGGCGGCCGACGGGCACCGCGGCGCCATACGCCGAGTGCACCGAGGCGCACCACGGGCTCGTCGAGGCCATGCCGAACCCGGTCACTGGACCTATGACGCGAAGGAGCCGTAGCCGCCCCGGAAGAACACCAGAGGGTGGCCCTCGCGCTCGACCTTCAACTCGTGGACCCGACCGGTGACGATCCAATGGTCACCCGCGTCGTGGACGTCCTCGAGGACACAGTCGATCCAGGCGAGCACGTCACCGATGATCGGCGAGGCGGTGCCGGCGGGCCGCCAACCGACGCTCTGGAACTTGTCCTCGCCCTTGCCGGCGAAGACCCGGGCCACGTCCTCCTGGTCGTCGGCCAGCACGTTGACGCAGAACGAGCCCGCGGCCTCGATGCGGGGCCAGCTGGACGAGCTCTTGCCCGGGCAGAAGCCGACCAGGGCCGGCTCCAGGGACACCGAGAAGAACGAACCGACGGCCATGCCCACCGGGTTCTCGCCGGCGGGGTGGGCGGCGACGACGGTCACCCCGGTCGGGAAGTGGCCGAGCACCTGGCGGTATCGGGCCTCGTCGATGACCGGGCCGGTGGAGGAAGTCGAAGGGTCGCTCACGACGCGCGCAGGTTAGCGGCCCGGCCCGGAGCCGCCGGAGTCGGTCAGCGGGGAGCGGATCCGGCGCCGGCCAGGCCGGCGACCGGGCTCTCCGCCGAGCCGAAGGCGACGGTGAGCCCCTCGTAGGCCGTGATCACCTCGATGCCGACGGCCTCGCCCTGGGCCGCGGCGGCGTTGGCGAGCCCGTCGAGGGTGACGTCGTCGTGGGACGGGTCGTGGTGGAAGAGGGCCAACCGCTTGGCCCCCGCCTCGGCCGCCACATGCACGGCGTAGTCGATGGTGCAGTGGCCCCAGTGGGCCTTCGCCGCGAACTCGTCGCCCGTGTACTGGGCATCGTGGATCAGCAGGTCCACGCCGTCGGCCAGCTCGAGCACGGGCTCGGGCACGTCCATGCCCCCGTCGGGCGGGGCCTGGTGGTCGCTGATGTAGGCCGCGGTGCCCCCGGCGTACTCGACCCGGTAACCCGCGGTCTGGCCCACATGGGGCACCGGCCGGCTGGTGACCTTGGCGTCACCGATGAACCCGCTGTCGTCGATCAGGTCGTGGAAGACGATCTCGCCGTCGAGGGCGTCGATCTCGACCGGGAAGAAGGGCGGACGCAGGAAGTGGCGGAAGGCCTCTTCCAGGCCCATGTCCTCCGAAGGCGGTCCGTAGATGTCGAGGCGGGAGCCGGGGCGCAGCACGGGCACGAAGAACGGCAGGCCCTGGACGTGGTCCCAGTGCATGTGGGTGAGCAGGGCCGCGCCCCGGAACGTGCCGTCCTGGGACTGGGTCTCGCCCCAGAAGCGCAGGCCGGTGCCGAGGTCGAACACCACGGGGTCGTGGCCGGGGGCCTCCAGGCTCACACAGGCGGTGTTGCCGCCGTAGCGGGCGAGATCCCGGGATGCACAGGGGGTGGAGCCCCGGACTCCGAAGAAGTTGACGTTCACCGTTCGTCCCCCGGCAACTTGGCGTTCCCCCGTTCTTCGACAGTACCAACCGTCGAGTTGCGCTTCTCGCCGGGTGACACCTGTCACACCTCGCCGGAGGGCGGGGCTCAGGCGGTCGGGGCGGTCAGGCCCCCGGTGAAGTAGCGAGCGGCCAGGCGCATGGCGAGGCCCGCCGCCCGCAGCAGGGTGGGCGACTCGATGGGGTCGGCCCCGAGGGACTCGGCCACCAGCGCGTCGGCATAAGCGACGATCGAGTCGGTGTGGGGCACCAGTTCCTCGGCCACGGCCTCCTTGGTGAAGGCCGGGTAGGTGTCGGCCAACACCACGCCCAGATCGTCCCGGAAGGTCACGATCGCGTCGTCGGCGGCCTGGATGCCCTCGGCGTCGTCAGCCAGGACCGCGGTCGTGTAGTCCTCGAAGGCGGCGATGTGGCTGCCCCAGATCTCGTCGAACACGTCACGCTGAGCCTGGTCCTCGGGCAGGAAGGCCTCCGCCAGGGCCACGGTGTTCTCGTCGACGGCCGCGAAGACCCCGACGGGGCCCGCGGCGGCACTGTCGCCGTCGGCCTGGACGATCTCGGACAGACCCAGCCCGGTGAGCAGGGCGCTCTCCTGCATCAGGCCGGTGAGGTCGGCCCGCAGCGCGGACTCGGGGGAGTCGACCTCGCCCTCGAGGGCGCTGTGGGTGGCGATCGCCTCGGCCAGGCCGAGGGCCGCCACGGGCATCTCCTCGGCCGCGGCCCGCAGCTCCACGGCGGCGGCCGGCGTCCCGGCGGCCAGCCCTTCGACGGTGGTCAACATCTCGCCGTCGCTGGCTTCGAGGCCGGCGGCGAAGGTGGACAGGTCCGCTTCGGGATCGAAGCCCTCGAGCAGCGCCACCACGGCATCGCGCTCGGTCGTCACCGCCTCGGCCGAGCCGCCGGCCAGGGCGAAGTCGACGATCGCCGCCTGGTGGGCGTCCCAGGCCTCGCCGAAGTCGACGCCGGCGATCACGCCGTACGCCGCCCCCACGTTGTCGGACAACTCGAGGGCACTGGCGGTCGAGGCCTCGGCCATGGCCGCCGCCTCGGGCGCGGCCAGGTCGCCGCCCGAGCTCACGGCCGACTCGATCGTGAAGCCGGTGAGGTACACCTGCTCCTCGAACAGCGCCGTGAGGTCCGACCGCAGGCCGGCGGCGGCGCTCTCGCTGGGCGGATCCTCGGCGGCCACCGTCGTGGCCGTCGCGCCATCGGCGGGAACGGCGCTGGTGTCGGTGGAGGTCGAGTCGCTCGAGTCGTCGCCGCAGGCGGTCGCCAACAGGAACACGACGGCGATCA
>Ga0315283_10005474_pt1 | contig 11218 bp, 10 predicted proteins | sample YL17G09_0_MG_FD_204541 | JGI IMG/M metagenome (GOLD analysis project Ga0315283, IMG submission 204541) | Sediment microbial communities from Yellowstone Lake, YNP, Wyoming, USA - YL17G09_0 | ecosystem: Environmental > Aquatic > Freshwater > Lake > Sediment | place: USA: Wyoming | collected...
TCATCCGTGATTAGATGAAATCCTCTGTTTTTTACTGATAATGAAAATTCTTTTTGTACCCACATTAACACGAAACCTATGGCATTATTTTAATTGTTGCGGCAAGCGCCTATCGATAGGCGACACACTGGATAACTTATAAACTCGCAGCTTTAGCTCAGCAACTCTATTGTCTGGCATGATCTCACGACTGAGCGTTTGCTGGTATAAATTTCGACCGGTTGCTTTTTTAGAGAGAAGCCTCTGAATTTAAGTTAAATCGATTAAAAATTAGCCAGACTGTTTCTGCATAGTAAAAATAGATTACAATCACGGCTCAACAAGCACATCATCAACGTAACCTGATAATGCCGAATTGTTTACGATGAGCCCTTCTGCTACGCTCAGGAGAGCCTTGTCGAAGCGAGGTATTTTTGGGGTTCCCTGTGTAACCTTATTAATTGCAAGCCGAAGGAAAAATAATGAAACTTTACTACAGCCCAGGCGCCTGTTCGCTATCCCCCCATATCGTAGCTTGTGAAGCAGAACTTCCGGTTGAACTGGTTAAGGTTGATTTGCAAAGCAAGCGCACTGAAAACGGCGAAGTTTTTCGTCAGATAAATCCTAACGGTTATGTGCCGGTTCTGATACTTGATGATGGTAATAGGCTCATTGAAGGCCCGGCTATCGTTCAATATCTTGCCGACCAGGCACCTGAAAAAAAATTAATCCCGCCAGCAGGCGCATTTGAGCGTTATCAGTTACAGCAATGGCTGAACTTTATTTCAACCGAGATCCATAAAAGCTTTTCACCCTTGTTCAATTCCGCCGCACCGGACGCCGCTAAACAACTGGCGATTGATTCACTGATTACGCGTCTGGAAACTGTCGCCGAACACCTTTCGGCGCAAGCTTTTTTACTCGGTGAACATTTTAGTGTGGCCGATGCCTATTTATTTGTCACGCTGAGCTGGGGGCAATATGTTAATGTTGATATTTCCCGTTGGCCAGTGCTTGTACGTTATGCAGATAAAATTTCCACGCGTCCCGCTGTTCAAAAAGCGATGAGAGAAGAAGGTCTTATTTAATGCCTTGCCATCGTAAATATACTGCATGCGGTCACCGTTGCGGATTTTTAATAAATCAATAATGTAAAATGTAACGATTCCTCTTCATTTTTCTCTGGAAACGCTACCAGACTCAGCGTAGCATAGGCAAAATTTAAAATGATCTACTAACAAGGTGTAAACGCCATGCTTGAAAATCAATCTTCCTGGACTTTTTCATGGAGAAAATCGGCACAATACTTTATCGCTATTATCATTACTCTGATTATTGGTGAACTAGTGGAGCGGATTCCACTGTTTTCAAATACAGAAATATTCAGAGGATTAACATCGGCTGAACTCGTGAATTTTTCAACAAAAATTGCGGTTCTCGGGTTGTTTTTTGTGTTTACCAAACACGCAAGCAACGCGTTAAGCGGGAGTGGCAATGGTGTATCTTTTCTTCGCAGAATAGCAATACCAGTAGCTGCCTTGATAATAGTCTGCGTTGCTCAAGAGAGCATAGGGGCAATACTTTCACCCTATCTTGGCTCTACTGGTAAAACCTTGTTAATCATTATCTCTTCTCTGGCTGTGTTATCGGCCGCTTTATGGGTGATTTTTGCAGGATACCGATATTCGCCAATGCTATTCGATTTTTTTGTCGCTCTGGGTCAGAAAATTCGTTCACTGCTTCCGGGTAATGCGGAAAGAACGTGTCCCGACTGTGCAGCTCCTGTCAAAGGCGCTGAAAAATACTGCCTGGTTTGCGGCAGCGATCTTGAACTTAAGCGATGTAAAAACTGTGACGCGGAAATGGCAGTGTTAGCAAAATATTGTGGCCAGTGTGGACATCCACGGGAAAATAGTTAAAGCCTTATAGGTCGGGGTATGTGGTCTAGCTACACATATTAATAATTTAGCGTAAGATGCGTTTAGCTCAAGTTCAGTAAGTTATGCTACGCTAAAGCAAATACTCAGAACAAGGGCATTCTAATGGAAGCACTGGAGCAAATATCAACAACCCTGGCATTAACAATGGGCCTAGCGTGGGCTAGCGGCATTAACCTTTATGCAACGCTGTTAACGCTAGGTTTTCTTGCCAATAGTGGCAATATCGTATTGCCGCCGGACTTACAAATTGTTGCAAATCCGATGGTTATGGGCGCAGCCGGGATCATGTATTTTATCGAGTTTTTTGCTGATAAAGTGCCGGGGGTGGATACGGGGTGGGATGCTATACACACGTTTATTCGCATTCCTGCCGGCGCTATGCTGGCAGCCGGGGCGATAGGCGACTTAAATCCAGCTGTTGAAATAGCCGCAGCCATCATGGGCGGCAGCTTGGCGGCAGCATCACACGCAACCAAAGCGGGTACGCGAGTGCTGATCAATACTTCTCCTGAACCTTTTAGCAACTGGTTTACATCAGTAGGCGAGGATATTGCCGTCATAGGCGGGGTTTGGGCTTGTATCAATCACCCCGTACTGTTTTTAATCGCGCTGGCGTTTTTCATTTTATTAATGATCTGGCTGCTGCCACGGATATGGACGGGGGTAAAAAAAGTCTTTCGTGTAATTATTAACTTGTTCAGTCGGGAGCAGCCGCCACCCTTGAGCCCGCCACAATAATAATTTCATTACTTATTGACTAGCGTGATGTAATCGAGTCTAATAGCCGTCTTTTGTAGTTCCGCCCAGGTAGCTCAGTCGGTAGAGCAGAGGACTGAAAATCCTCGTGTCGACGGTTCGATTCCGCCCCTGGGCACCACTGCAAATTACGCAACATCTCCAAAATGCCCAGGTAGCTCAGTCGGTAGAGCAGAGGACTGAAAATCCTCGTGTCGACGGTTCGATTCCGCCCCTGGGCACCATAAATTCCAAAGCCCAATTGTTCGATTTTTGCCGTCTGGTCAAATTCTGGTTCCAAAAATTTTTCACGTTATAAATTTCTTTTTTGCCTTCGCATACTGGATTCTTGAACACGTCTTATATTGATAGCTGATAACGTAAAGGCCTGTTGTAGTTCTATTTGATTCAGAATATTACCGCACTAACTTAAACCAATTTTTGATTCATGAGAAGTATACCGATCTTATCGAGCAGATCCATCCACTAAATCGCTTAAAAGTGGAACTCCTTTATTAAGAAGTTCCACTGCAAGGATCGTTACTTCGCGGTTACCTGAACATCAATGCGACGATTTTGTTGACGACCTTCTTCTGTGTCATTACTTGCCACGGGGTGTTCACTGCCATACCCTTTGGCCTCCAAACGTGATGCGTCAATACCATCAGCTACTAATTCATTTTTAACGGTATTTGCACGTTCCGCAGATAGCGTCAAATTGTGGTTTGCATCACCAGTATTATCGGTGTAACCACCGATTTTAATTTTGACACCAGAAAAGACTTTCAATATCTCGGCGATATTGGTCACTTGCACACTGGATTCCGGCGTAAGAGTCGCTTTATCGGTATCAAACGTAATCCCGTTCATGGTAAACCAGGTGTCTTTATCAAAAGCTCCGTCAGTATCCTCAAGAAATGTGAGTAACTTGTTCTCGATGCCGTCTTTGGCGCCTTTGACAGCGAAACCGGAAGAAAGTTTTGTTTCGAAAAAATCACTTACTTTTTCGACGACTGGTGCGACTACTTTAGGCACCGAAACCTTCGGTACGGAAACCTCAGGCACTGTAAGCGTGGGTTTCTCAAGGTTTTTCAAAAACCACCAACCCAAGGCAAAAAGCAAGGGCAATAATAACCACGGTAACCATCTACCAAAACCGCCGGATCTTTCCTCAACAACGTGGGCTGCAGTCGCTGAAGCACGTTTTCCTGCATTGGTTAAACCGGCCATACCGAGAATATTATTGAGTCCTGCTGGTAAGAGATTCTTCAAAAAACCGCTCTGACTACCCAAGAGACTAGCCAATCCAGCTGCGGTGGTTATGCCCTGCGATTTGACTGTTTTTCCCAGTACGCCAAAAATCATCGGCATCAATAACCCCAACAGCGAATTCGATGAAGTTTTGCTAATACCACTCGCGTTGGCAATTAAATTTGCAACACCATCCGTTTTATGACCAAAGATTGAATTCAGAAGTGTCGCGCCGGTTGCTAAAAGTTTGCTTGTTCCTTCGCCACCTGAAAATGCAGCCACCAGATTATTGAGAATGCCACCATCATGGGATCCTTGACTCAAAAGACTAAGAATAGTGCTTGCGCCTTGCGAATCGGCGCTTTTATTTACTAAACCTGCAAGAATTGAAGGAATAGCGCTAGCTAAAGCGGAAGACGTATTTTTCGGGGATTCCCCCAGAAAACCAGCCAACTTAGAAACAACATCGCCGGTGATATTTTCGTTTATTAATTCTAGTAAATTGTTTGACATGGAATATCTCCTAGTGTAAGTTTAGAATGACACATTGCAGCTTTAAGTGTCAGGGCGTAATGTAACAGCATATTGATAGTTTGTTAATCAATATAAACGTTCGGAGAAAATGGGGTCAGACTTGATTCGCTCTATTTTTCCGAACCAAGGGCGTAAATAGAGTCTGATACTAGCTTGCGCTGGTTCTTAATTAGTAATAAGTAGTATCATGTCAGCCAAGTCTTAAAATTTCTACCTTGGGAGATTAATCAATGACCGAAATATCCGTAATGACGACAGTAAATTATGTAATTGATTGGATTCAACTTCGTTTGAAAGAACGCACTTCATGGGACGGTTTGACCATTATTGTTATTAGTATATTAGCCTTGCTTGCATCCCCCTTGATCAAATATGTCGCGTGGGGAGGTCTGGGTTATGGTGCATGGACTTTATGGAAAAAAGATAAGCCTACCTAAATTCTTCCTTGATTAACTACCGTAGGTCTGGTTAGACGCACATATTCATTTTGCTATCCGCTTTCTACTGGTTATTCCGCGCGTCATAACCCACCTTCCGAGGATTCAAGGGATGAGCTAAACTTTCAGCCATCCCGAACTATATTCGCGCTTATATTCCTGGTGGTTCGTACTTCTTTCCCGTTGCTTTATTGGAATAACGTCGTTGTTTTCACTTACAACATCGATTCTTTACATGTAGCCAAGTAAGGTACACATCGCGTATCATTTTCAAAGAGTTCCGGGTAAATCAAACCCCATGGTCTCTTGTTTTGTGGACACGAGAAAAACATGTGAACACTCTACCTAAAACGTCAGTATTAATCCTGAACGCGTATTACGTGGTCGTTCTCAAAATGAACAATAAATTTATCAAATCCTGAACTCCAATATGTCCATTGATTAACTAGCAAATTAGGTATTTCACTTTGCGATGGATAGCCTATAGCGGCAATCGCAGATGGGATCGAAACAGCTCACATGATTAGAAAGGCAACTTTCCGAGGAAAGCATACCGCTTTATAAGCAGTTTATGGCTTTAGCCGGATAACTTTGTCCACAAATGGGTGCGGCTTAAGGTCTATGAATATTTGCGACAGAGCCTAAACAGAGATGCTATCCTTTTGTGTCAGGATAGTTACAACTTAACTTTATTGAGTGAAATTATGAAATTCAGTTATATGACTTTGTTTGTTTTACTGGCCGGTTTAAGCGACTGTGCTACCAATAGTAATAAGCCGCTTCAGGCGGTAAAGCATACCGGCACCGGTACATTGATCATTAAACCCATCGCTTTCAAAAATGACGCTTATATCAGAGATGCCGTCAAACAGGAGTGCGACCTCGATGGAAAACTGACTCAATTTATTGAGCAATATGCAGCCGGACAGTATGCAAATATTGTCACGGATTCCAATACGGGTTCGGCTGATGCACAGGTTCTGACGATGGAAATTGAAGAAGTGCAGGGCGCTGCCGGAGGCGCCTGGTCCGGCGCCAAATCTGTCGTGGTAAAAGGTTCGTTAAGCCAAAAAGGTAAAATGTTGGGAGATTTTAAAGCCCGGCGTTATTCTGGCGGCGGTGTGTTTGGCGGATACAAAGGCACTTGCGCTATTTTGGGTCGCTGTGTCAAGGCATTAGGGAAGGATGTGGCGGAATGGCTGGCTCATCCGACCCCTCAGGCTGTTTTAGGCGATCTGTAAGATTATTTTATGACAGCTATTCCCAAGTTATGTGACGTGCTGGTTATCGGCGGCGGGCCCGCTGGCAGTAGTGCGGCCACGCATCTGGCGCAGGCCGGTATTGATGTCGTGCTGCTTGAACGCGCCGTATTTCCCAGAAATCAGGTCGGTGAAAGCCTGATTCCGCATATCTGGAAATTCACCGATATGATCGGCGTGTCGGAAAAAATTGAGCAGGAAGGTTTTCTGGCCAAGGCCGGCAGCATTACTGTCTGGAATGATAAAATCCACCAGATTCAATTTTCTGATTTCGGCTACACACGGCCCGGTCTGCATGTTGAACGCGATATTTTCGATGATATTCTGCTAAAACATGCCGAAAGCTGCGGGGCTCAGGTGTTTAACGAAGTCGCGGTCAAGAAAGGTGATGTCAGCGACAGCCAGTGGCCGAAAATTTTTTACGCTGACAAGCGCGGTCACGGTAATCATGAGGGCACTATCCGGTGTCAGTATGTCATTGATGCCAGCGGCCACAGTTCTTTTTTGGCAAATCAGTTTAAAGTCCGCCAGACCATCAGCACGCAATTGAATTTTTTATCGCTGTGGGGCTATTTTGAAAACGCCCGCTTCGTCGGCGTCGACCGGAAGAGCTATGCAACGAAGGCGCTGGCTACCGTAAAGCCGGTGACCTTTGTTCTGTCGTTTGAAGATGGTTGGGTCTGGCATATCGTGTTACGGGGCAAAACCAGTATCGGCCTGATTGTTCCGACCGAACGAACCAGAGGCATGGACCGGCAGCAACGCGAAGTGTTCTTCAAGCAAACCTGCGCGCACCTGCCGCATTTGAACAAACTGCTGGAACCTGCGCGTTTTATCGAGGGCTCACTGCAATTCCGGCCGAATTATTCCTATTATTCCAATAATATCTGCGGCGAAAACTATTACTGTATCGGCGACGCCGCAGCCTTTGTCGACCCCATCTTCTCCCACGGCGTGCAAAACGCCTTTTACAATGCCGCCACCGCAACGCTGGCGATCAAAGAATCTCTCAAAAACAAAAAACACCGATTGCGTTTCAGTCAACTCTGTGAAAGCCGCATGCAACAGTTTTACGGTTTCTCAAGATCTTTGTCGTTGGGCGATTTCGGCGGCAACGGTGTCAATCCAGGCTTGGTGAAAAACCTGATGAGGTTGCTGCCGCAGTTGGAACTGGAACTGATTCTGGTCGCCTCGGAAACGACCAACCGCTCGGAAAACTTCCGCCGGCTAGCCAGAGAAGCAGGCGTGTTAGGGCAGTTTGAGGAATACTTTTCCGGCAGAAAATCCGAACGGATTGATGCGTTGGATTTTTGAGGGCGTGCTGTAAAGCCATCATAGGCATTAATTGTAGAATTTTGCCGACAATAACAGATGGTTTATATGCTTCACTGATTTTTTTAGGAAGGAAGTAGTGTCGTCTTTGTTTGTGCGCCAATTCCTTTTGGTTTATAGTATGTCAAATCAAAACAATCACACGATGAATTTATGAGGAATATACGACAAATTAGGTTTTTTATAAGACATCTATGTTGTATATATTTAGTTAGTGCTTCATGTTTGCTCAAGCGCTCATTGCTTTTGTAGCATTGCCGGGCGTCATCGCCATCGCCGTTCCATTCATCTGGCTATGGGCAAGTTCCCATACGAGGCTCGTCCAACCGTTGGGACTAGTGCCTTTGCTCGTCGGGTTCTTTGCGTTACTTTGGTGCGTGCGTGACTTCTACATCTCAGGCAAGGGCACGCTTGCCCCGTGGACTCCTCCAACCCAATTGGTCATCGTCGGCCTCTACCGCTACACGCGGAATCCCATGTACGTCGCAGTAACGCTTGTCCTTCTTGGTTGGGCACTGTGCTTTGGCGTGCCGGGTCAGTTCGTCTACGCAGTCGTCGTAGCTGTTGCCTTCCATTTGCGGGTCGTGCTGGGCGAGGAGCCCTGGTTGGCGAGAACGCATGGAGCACAGTGGGAGCATTATTCAAGTCGCATTCCTCGCTGGTTCTGGTGAATGCCATGTACGAAATTGCCCCTAACCCTTCCGTCGAACGATCACACAACAGCCGGGTTCGTTTGCGCGCTCCGCTCCGTCACGGTCTGCGGCGCTGTTGTGTGCTGCTCACGTCAAACGTTATCTTGTTGCAAAATACAAACTTGACTGACCATAATGGGGTCGGATGCTGACGCAAGCGTTTCCGAATAGCTGTCGTTGATCTTGATGCAGTGATGACGGGCAACCGGCCAAAAGCCGACATTTAAAAAAGTCAAAAGTAGACCCTTGTGACCTTTATTCCTTACTAATTTCCTCAGTTGAAACTTTATTTATTTTGTGATCTACTGCTCAAAAAAATATAAATGCCAAATCTATCGTAAGGTAGGGACAGAAAGTCTCTGATCCAGAGATCCTGGAAAGCCGGACTGCCGATTGTGACGTCGTCAAGGTCACAAAAGGTGGTTCGGCTTTTTTGTTTGGACTCTTTGATCAGCGTGACAAAAGAATACTCAGAGCGTGTTTAGTTGTACTTTGTTAAATTAAAATTTAACCTATTGTTTTTATTTGTATTTACGCAAAATTGGCACATTAATGAAATCTCGATGAATCAAACACTTATTTGTAATTTAACAAAGAAGAATTAGGGAAGAACATACAAGGGGATATTTTTTATCTAACGAACAGGAGAGCCACTATGACTACCAATATTTCAGGGAGAATCCCAATAATCTGGTTAGGTGTTTGCGCATTATTGGCCAGCTTGTTAACGCCTTTGTCGGCCCACGCTTTTAAGGATCGGACCGCTTCGATCGAAGCTTCGGGGGACGCTGCTATCTTCGACGTCACGGCGACCGCCCAAGGGGTTTTGAAGGTCTGCACTAAGCCGGCCCGTCCCCTCGATCGTTGGCGCGTAACCATCGCCGTGCCGCTTCAACCCGCCTCAGCGTCTCTCCCCAGCGTGAATAGCGCCGTCGGCAACGGCAGCACCACCGCCTTCAGCGGTTGCGTGACCCAGACCGTGGCCGCCAACGTCTCGTACATCGTACTTGTGACTTGGGATCGTCCGTTGCCGGGTACTTTCTTACCCTCTTCCGCCAAGGCTACCGTCCACTTCACCAGTGCGACCGAAACTGTCGATCCGCCCATTAAGGGCATCGCACCCAGCTGCGGCCCTGGAGCGTCGAGCTGTTTGCTGGCCAACATCATTCAGCGGCCGAATCGTTGGCCAGAACCGACTGCAGGCTCTCCTCCGGAGGGGTCTTTCATCGGCTGCGAAGGAACGGTGCTTGGCGAGCTTAATCCGGCGAGCGATTCGGACGTTTTCAAAGTCACGGTACCGGCGAACTCGGATATTTCTCTTAACCTACTGGGTAAGAGTGGCACCGCCTGGAGAATGTACGCCCCGGACGGCACCCTGATTTCTAACTGGTGTGGCAGTCTCTGTAATGTAGCGCTACCCACGGCGGGAAACTACACGATCCAGATTTGGAACGGTTACAACGCTGTAGACTCCTATAAGTTTAACTTGTTGGGTGTCTCGACACCCTGGCGGTGTGGTCCCAGTCTTCCTAGCAATGGTACGATAGTTACAGGGAAATTGGATGTCACGGGCGACATGGATTCCTACCTTTTTGATGGAGTCTTGGCGGGCCAGACTTACAGCATCAATATCTTTGGCACCAGTGGCATCAGCTGGAGAATGTACGCCCCGGACGGCACCCTGATTTCTAACTGGTGTAGCGGCATGTGCAATATAAAGCTACCCACGGCGGGAGGCTACACAGTTCAGATTTGGATCGGCAACAACACTACAGCCTCATACAGTCTGTCGGCCGTCAAGGTGGGCGGCCCGTAACAGAGGAGTCTGGCTTGGGCGGCGTTCCGCCGCCCAAGACTTTTTCGCCACAATGAAATTGCGGCGCAGTTAATGCGTGGGAGGTCGTGACACATGGGAAAACACTTTCGTCCTTCAACCTGGGGCTCGTGGGTCGCGGGGGCACTCGCCGCACTCATAATCGCCGCCCCATATTACTGGAGTTGGCCGGACCAGCAAGCAAGGACTCCACCGGGAGAGGAAACGGACGCACGGAACAAGCCGATCGATGCTGAACCGCCGCGGGCCACTGCCGGGAACCCAAGCCTGCAGAAACCTGAAATCCAGTCGTTCGAACTCGGAACGCCCGAGGTGGACGCGCCGGAAGACGAGGCCCCATCTTCGTTCATTGATCCGGCAGAGGTCTATACCGCACTCCAGAGCCCCAACACCGAGGAACGGTATGAAGCCTTGGAAACCGCTGCGCGGTTTCCGGATACCTTGTACGACTATGACGCGGTGTACCTGCGCATCGTGGCGCTATGTTCGGACCAAGACAAACAGGTCGCGGAACGCGCCCAGTTTGCGCGTTTCCGGCTGAAGGATTTGCGCGCCCGGCACGAAATCCCGGAACCGTCGGATCGATCGCGAGACGCGGTGGAACCGTTTGAGACGCTACAGAAAAAAGCACTCGACGACCCCGATTCGGCGGTTCGCATGGGCGGCATCGAAAGCGCCATGAGCCAGCGCGACGAACAGGCGTTTGAACTACTTTCTCAGGCAGTTCGGGGGGATTACGACGAGGACAACCGGATGACTGCGGTCAGCGAAGTGGAGCAGATGCTGAAAAGTAGTATCGGGGATCGCGAGCAGATCCTGACGCTGTTGCAGGAAACCGTCGCCGATCCAGACCCGCGTATCGCGGAATTGTCGCAGCTGATCATCCGAGAGCAATTCGGACAGGACAACCTTCAGCGTTAAGCGAGATGGCCCTGTACTTCCCTTCCTAATCAACAGACGCTAGACATTTCGATACGGACTGTCTAATGTTTTGGTCGACTGTCCGTTTAAACGATATCTTTACCTACTGAAGTTTCGCATTTTTTCGCGCATAAATATTAGATAATGCTACCTAAATCCTGCAAACCGTTTTAAAGAAAAAGCATATCTACTTGAAATTATAAATAAATGTTAATTTGGTTTGTTCACTGTTTTAATGAAAAATTAGCGAGCTAATTTAGTCGTATTTATATTTAATATCAATAAGGTATACTGCTATTTGATT